>Ga0302326_10014282_pt1 | contig 16796 bp, 15 predicted proteins | sample Palsa_T0_3_FD_202264 | JGI IMG/M metagenome (GOLD analysis project Ga0302326, IMG submission 202264) | Peat permafrost microbial communities from Stordalen Mire near Abisko, Sweden - Palsa_T0_3 | ecosystem: Environmental > Terrestrial > Soil > Palsa > Peat permafrost | place: Sweden: Abisko...
TGCAGCGCCGCCGGGTCGATCGCGGTATCGACGCCGCCCGCCGCCAGCAGCGCCGGCAGCGTCGACGCGAAACGGAACAGCCCCGGCTGCTCCACATAATAAAGTGGCTTGATGCCGAGCCGGTCGCGCGCCAGCACGACCCGGCCCGAATTGCGCTCCCAGATTGCGAACGCGAACATGCCGTGAAAGCGTTCGACGCAACGCGGGCCCCATTCGGCATAGGCCTTCAAAATTGTTTCGGTGTCGCCCTGGGAAAAGAATTTGTAACCTTTCGCCGCAAGCTCGCTGCGCAGTTCGCGGTAATTGTAGATGCAGCCGTTGAAGACGATCGCCAGTCCCAGTTGTGGATCGACCATCGGCTGCTGCGATGCCGATGCGAGATCGATAATGCTCAACCGGCGATGGCCGAAGGCGACGCGATCCTGCATAAAGGCGCCGCCCGCATCGGGCCCGCGCGGGCGCATCCGCTCGGTCATTGCTGCAATGCAACGCCCGGCAGTGTCGCCATTGAAGGTCAACTCACCGCAAATGCCGCACATTTTCTTTTTTCCGGAAAGCGCCCCACGTTCGGCGCTTTACCTGCGCCGCATCCGATAACGTTTTTGGGCAGCGCAGGTTCCTGCACTGCAATCCGGCCTTGAAAAGATGCAATAAAACCGCTTGTTGAAGCGGCACAAAAACGACTGGCGCAAAAAGGGGCGGTGATGGGAATTCGTGACGGTAAAAGCTATATTTCGGGGCTGAAAGCACACCCGCGCGAAGTGTGGGTTTCAGGACGCAAGGTCACGGACGTTACCGCCGATCCGGTGTTTCGCAGCCCGATCGCGGCAATGGCGCGGCTTTATGACATGCAGAGCGACGCCGCATTGCGCTCGACCATGACGTATTTGCCGGATGACGGCAGCGAGCCCGCCGGGGTCTCATTCATTATTCCGCGCAGCCACGCCGACCTGGTGCACCGCCGTAAAGCGATGAAGGCCTGGGCCGACGCGAGCTTCGGCACCATGGGGCGTTCGCCGGATTTCCTCAACGCCGTGCTGGTGTCGATGGCCGATGAACCGAGTGTGTTCGCCGAGTGCAATCCGAAATTCGCCGACAACGTGCAGCGCTACTATCGCTACTGCCGCGACAACGACATCTTCCTTACCCACACGCTGGTCAATCCGCCGGTCGATCGCAGCAAGTCCGCTTCACAGCAGGCCGACCCTTATGCCTATCTCGGCATTGTCGAAGAAACCAAGGACGGCTTGATCGTGCGCGGAGCCAAGATGCTGGCGACCCACGGGCCGACCGCCGACGAGATCGTGGTCTATCCCCTGCCGTTTTCGGTTAAGCCCGGCGAAGAGAAATACGCGCTGGCTTTCGCCATTCCAGCCGGAGCCAAGGGACTGCGCTTCATCTGCCGCGAGCCGTTCGACAGCGGCGAGCAATCTGAATGGGATCATCCGCTCGGCTCGCGCTTCGAGGAGCCGGACGCGATGGCGATCTTCGACGATGTGCTGGTGCGATGGGATCGCGTGTTCCTTTACGGCAATGTCCAACTCGCCAACACCATGTTCGCGCGAACGAAGATGCAAGCTCATACCGGTCATCAAACCGCGGTGCGCGGCCTCGCCAAATGCGAATTCATGACCGCGCTCGCGGTTGCGGTGTCACGCAGTGTCAAGACCGATGGCTTCCTCCATGTGCAGGACCAACTCGGCGAGTGTCTGAGCTACCTGCAACTGATCGAAGGCGCGATCGTCCTTTCCGAGCAGAAAGCCGACGTGAGCGATCACGGCACGCTGCGCCCCGCGCTGCCGCCGTTGCAGGCGCTGCGCTACAACATCCCGAAATTCTACGAGCGCATGGTGCGGCTCACGCAGGTGATGGGAGCCGGCGGCATTCTCGCCAATCCAACGGAAGCGGATCTCAAGTCCGAAATAGCAGCCGACATTCACCGTTATTACAAAGGCGCGGATCGCGACGCCGAAGCTAAAATACGGCTGTCGAAGCTCGCCTGGGATGCAACCGGCACGCAATTTGGGCAACGACAACTGCAATACGAACGCTACTATGCCGGGGATCCGATGCAGACCGGTGCCTCGATCTACCATTCGCAAGATCACAGCACCGTGCTCGCCGCCGTCGAGCGTGCATTGAATCTGCCGCGAGAGCGCAGTTGATGAAGACCAAGTCGCTAGCCGTAGCTGCGCTGTTTGCCCTGTTCGGCTTCGGCATCGCCTCGGCGCAAAACTATCCGTCGCGACCGATCACGATTATCGCGCCGTTTCCGCCCGGCGGCCCGTCCGATTCATTGGCGCGCATTCTTTCCGGCCCGCTGGAGACGGCGCTCGGCCAACCGATCGTGATCGAAAATGTCGGGGGCGCCGGCGGCACGGTCGGCGTCGGCCGCGCGGCGCGCGCCGAGCCCGACGGCTACACGCTCTTGATCGGGCAATGGAGCACGCAGGTCGTCAATCCGGTCACCTACAATGTCGACTACGACATCGTCGATTCATTTGCGCCGATCGCGCTACTCGCCAACACCCCACAAATGATGATCGCGCGAAAGGATTTTCCGGCAAAGAACGTGCAGGAGCTGATTGCCTGGCTAAAAGCCAATCCCGACAAGGCGCAGGCCGGAACAGTCGGCGCCGCGGGCGGCGCGCAAGTCGCCGGCATGTATTTCGAGCAGGTCACCGGCACGAAATTCGGCTTCGTGCCCTATCGCGGCGGCGCGCCGGCCATGCAGGATTTAATGGCCGGCCGCGTCGATTTCATGTTCGATCAGGCAGCGAACGCGATGACGCAGCTTGGCGCTGGCACCATCAAGGCCTATGCGATGCTAACCGAGCAGCGATGGCACCTCGCACCGGAAATTCCGACTCTTGATGAGTTAGGCGTACAAGGTCTGCACATTTCCTATTGGCATGCCCTGTTCGCGCCGAAGGGCACGCCGCCTGACATCATTGCCAAGATCAACGCTGCGGCGGTGACCGCGCTTGCCGATCCCAACGTGCAGCAACGGTTCGCCCAGCAGGGACAGGATATCTGGCCGCGCGACCGGCAAACGCCGCAAGCGCTCGGCGCTTTCTACAAATCGGAAACCGCCAAGTGGTGGCCGATCATCAAGGCCGAAGGGCTGCACGCGGAGTAAATCGGCTGGCAAAGTCCCGATTTTGAAATGCGCGATCCGGCGCGAAATCCCAAAGAAGACGCCAGTTAGTTGCTTCTGTTGATGCTGACCGCCCAACAGCCGCGACGTAATAATCCGATAGCCGATTTCTCTTTTCCAAACGACGGGCTAATCTGCCAGCATAACAGCGGTCCAGGCCGTTCAAGGTCCTTGGCGCGAGATACATTAGGGAGGGCAAGCCGTGGCACGGCAGATCAGCACCATAACGGGACTTTTTGCTGTACTCATTCTCGGCGTCGGATTGATTGGCGGTGCACGAGCGGAAGACTGCCCGCACGGCGATCTCGACCAGGCTTATTGCGATCGTGACGGCGATCTCGTTGCCGATGCGCCGACCGATCCGAAACAATTGATGAATCCATCTACCCTGATCTTTGCTTATACCCCGGTTGAAGACCCCGCAGTTTACGCCAAAACCTGGGACGGCTTCATCCGATATATGGAATCGACCACGGGGAAGAAGGTTGTGTTTTTTCCGGTGCAGTCCAACGCTGCTGAGATCGAAGCGATGCGCTCCGGACGTCTACAGGTCGCGGGATTCAATACCGGCGCCAACCCGATCGCCGTCAATTGCGCTGGATTTGTGCCGTTCGCGATCATGGGCAACAAAGAAAATCAGTTTGGCTACGAGATGGAAATCATCGTGCCAGCTGACAGCTCGATCAAAACGCCGGCAGACCTTAAGGGCAAGAAGGTAGCGTTCACCGATCCCACGTCGAATTCCGGTTACAAAGCGCCACTGGCGATTCTCAAGGAAGACTTCAATCTCGTTCCTGACCGGGATTTTACAGCAGTGTTCTCCGGCAAACACGACAACTCCGTGATCGGAGTTTCCAACAAGGACTACGACGCTGCTGCTGTCGCAAACGAAGTGATGTTCCGCATGTTTGATCGCAACGTCGTCGACCGCAATAAGGTCAGAACGATCTACAAGTCCGAGACATTCCCAACCACGGGATATGGCTACGCCCACAATCTCGATCCGGCATTGGTGGAGAATATCAAAAAGTCCTTCTTCACGTTCCCATGGGAAGGCTCGGCGCTGAAGGCGGAATTCAAGGATGAAGACCGCTTTGTTCCGATCACCTACAAGAAGGACTGGAGCATCATTCGAAAAATCGATGCAGCCAACGGTGTCAAATACACCTGCAAGTAATCCGACACGGGTTTGAGGCCGCGAATGCTTCGGATCAAGGGGCTCACGAAGCGTTATCGAACTGGCGATATGGCGCTTACGGGCATCGACCTCGACGTACCGGATGGCCAGGTCATGGCGCTGATTGGGCCGTCAGGTGCCGGCAAATCGACCTTGATCCGCTGCATCAACCGGCTGGTTGAGCCGACTGCCGGATCGGTCAAGCTCAACGACGCCGAAATCACATCGCTCGGCAGCCGAGAGTTGCGCCACGCGCGCCGCCGCATGGGCATGATCTTCCAGGAATATGCCCTCGTTGAACGGCTTTCGGTAATGGAAAATGTGCTGAGCGGTCGTCTCGGCTACGTCGGTTTCTGGCGCAGCTACATGCGGATATTTCCTCAGGCCGACATCGACGAGGCATTCCGGCTGCTCGATCGTGTCGGCCTCGGCCAAATGGCCGACAAGCGCGCCGATCAACTATCCGGCGGACAGCGACAAAGGGTCGGCATCTGCCGCGCACTGATCCAGAATCCGGAGTTGCTTTTGGTGGATGAGCCGACAGCCTCGCTTGATCCGAGGACGTCGCGGCAAATCATGCGGCTGGTCAAGGAGCTATGCATCGAACGGAAGCTGTCGGCCATCATCAATATCCACGACGTGATGCTGGCCCAGATGTTTGCTGAGCGGATCGTCGGCTTGCAACTCGGCACGATCGTCTATGACGGTCCACCGGGCGAACTCACCGCCGACGTTCTGACAAAAATCTATGGCGAGGAGGACTGGTCGGCCACCATGCGCAAGGTCGATGACGATGGGCAAGGGGCAGCCGATGCAACGGACAACGGCGTAGCGATCGAAGGCCGCCTGCCGCAGCGCGACCGCATGGCGGGGCTCACCTGATCGATCATGAGCATCGCTGCCGCCACGCCCCGCCACTGGAAGAAACCACCTGCCATTAAACGCGCATGGCTGCGCTGGGCCCTTGTTATTGGCGCTGTCGTTTATCTTGCTGCTGCAGTTGGCACCACCGAAGTAAACTGGACTCGTGTTTGGGAAGGATTGCCCCGCGGCGAGCGGTTCTTTGCCGCGTTCTTTCCGCCAAATTTCACGGCACGCAGCGGCGACATCATCGACGGTATCCTCGAAAGCCTCTGGATGACGATGGTCTCCACGGTAATCGGTATCGCAGTCTCGATTCCGTTGGGTATCGGAGCCGCAAAAAACATCGCATCGCCCCCGGTCTACTATTTTTGCCGCGCAATCCTGGCATTTTCGCGCAGTTTCCAGGAAATCATTCTGGCGATCTTCTTCGTCAAGCTGTTTGGTTTTGGTCCATTTGCCGGCATGGTCACGCTGTCGGTGGCAACCGTCGGATTTTACAGCAAGCTTCTTGCCGAAGACATCGAGGATATGGACTTCTCGCAGGCGGAAGCCGTGCGGGCTAGCGGTGCGGGCTGGCTTCAGTGCATCAATTACGGTGTCCAGCCTCAGGTCATGCCGCGCATGATCGGACTTTGCCTTTATCGCCTGGACATCAATTTCCGCGAGTCCGCGGTTGTTGGCATAGTTGGCGGCGGCGGCATCGGCGCGACACTGGACACCGCGTTCAATCGCTACGAATTCGACTCCGCCGCCGCTATCCTATTAGTCATCATCGGCATCGTGATGCTAGCTGAATATTTATCAGGCTATGTCCGAGGCTGGATGCAGTGATGGCCGTCGCCCTCAAGCATGGAACGAAGGTTTGGCACCGTCGCGAGCGCAGCCGGCAGTTCACGGCTTGGGCCGCGTGGCTGATCGGCGCGGTAATATTCATCTATTGCTGGCAAATGATCTCCGACAAAACGATCTGGTCCTTTGTCGCCGACGCCCCCGAGCAGGCGGCCGACCTTGCTGTGCGCATGGTGCCGCCCGATTGGAAATCCATATACGGACTCGGACGGCCGATTTGGGACACTATCAATATTGCCACTATCGGGACCGTGCTTGCGGTCGTCCTTTCAGTCCCGATTGCCTATTGTGCCGCGCGGAATACCACGCCGAGTGTGGCGCTCGTTCGCCCGGTGGCGCTATTCGTCATCGTATCGTCTCGCTCAATCAACGCGCTGATCTGGGCGTTAATGCTGGTCACGATCATCGGCCCCGGCGTACTCGCCGGCATCCTGGCGATCGGACTGCGCTCGATCGGCTTTTGCGCCAAACTGCTGTACGAGGCGATCGAAGAGATCGACGAGAAACAGGTCGAGGCGATACGCGCCACTGGCGGCAGCGCCGCGCAAGTCACCGCTTACGGCATAGTACCGCAAGTGATGCCGGCATTCGCCGGCATTTCAGTATTTCGTTGGGACATCAATATCAGGGAATCGACCGTACTGGGCCTTGTCGGTGCCGGCGGCATCGGCCTGCCGCTGAACGCTGCAATCACCACCCTGGCCTGGACCAAGGTTTCTCTTATTCTTCTCCTCATTATTGCAACGGTCATCATCAGCGAATGGATATCCGCCAAGGTGCGCCACGCAATTATTTGAGACTGATACAGAGGCCGAAGCTCACAACTGTTCTACGCTCGAGCCCGGTCCGGTCTAGTTTTTTGCCCGCGCCTTCTTCTTTCGCTTCTTCGCGGTCTTTGCCGGTTGCTTTCGCTTGCCGGCTTTTGCCTTCAGCATCCGTGCCTTGCGGCGCTTGCGCGCTTTCTTCTCGCGGTGCCACGCGCATTGGCAGCCGCCGGCTTCGACGAAATATTTGTAATAATCCGTGCCGTAGTCGTAGGTGATCTCTTCGCCCGGCTCGATCTTCTTCGAGGCGATGATGACAATGCCGCCGTTGCGCCCGACCGGCTCCGCATTGGGCCGACAGGAATGATTGATATAGCGCGCGGTGTTGTAGCGGGGCGAACCGTCGATGGTGTGGGTCTTGCTGAGCGCGAACATATAGGTTGCGCCGCGCTGCTCGCGCTTCTCTGATTCTTCGTTGGTGATGTGCGGGCCCCGATAGGTCGCGATGTAATCGCGCCGCTTGAAGGGTTTGGTTGCGAACATGCCGAGCCCGGTATACGAGCGGGCAATGCGAAAACGCTGGGTAGCCATTGTCTGCCGATAACTGCGATTCTCCCTAATGTCACCAACATTTGCCGAGTAATCGACAACTTGTATCGCGCAAACGCTACCGACGGTCGCAAATCACATCAGATCGGCGATCACCGCTTGTGCCGCATTGTGGCCCGGCGCGCCGGTGACCCCGCCGCCGGGATGCGCCCCTGACCCGCACAGATAGAGTCCCCGAACCGGCATCCGGTAGTCGGCATAGCCCCTCATCGGTCGGAGTGAAAAGAGCTGATCTATCGACATCGTGCCGTGGAAAATATCGCCGTCGGGCAAGCCGAAGATGCGTTCGAGGTCGAGCGGAGAGAGTATTTGGCGCGCAATGACGCTGGCCTTGAAGCCGGGCGCATAGGTTTCGACCGTGTCGATCATCAAATCGGCAACGGCCTCGCGGCGATCGTCCCATGACACGCCATCGGCAAATCGCGACATGACGTGCTGGCAGAACAGGCTCGCGACATGGGCGCCGGGCGGCGCGAGAGTGTCGTCGAGCGTCGAGGGAATGAGCACCTCGACGATCGGCTTTTGGCTCCAGCCGAGGCGAACGCAATCGCGATAAGCCTGGTCCATATAGGACAGGCTCGGCGCCATGATGATGCCGGCGGTCAGATGATCGCCCGTGCCGGGCCGCGCCGAGAAATCCGGCAAACGCGACAGCGCAACGTTCATACGGAAGGTGCCCGATCCCGCCTTCCAGGACTCCATGCGGGTTTTCACCGCGTGGGGAACCGCCTGTGCGGGCACGAGGTCGCGAAAAAGCGTGCGCGGGTCGATATTGGCAATCACCGCGCGCGCCCGGACCGGCGTGCCGTCGTCAAGCACGACGCCGACGGCACGGTCACGCTCGACGATGATTTCGCGCACCGTGGCGCCAAGATCGATACGGACGCCGTGACTGCCCGCGGCGCTCGCCATCGCCCGCGTGATCGCTCCCATACCGCCGATGGAATGCCCCCACGTGCCTGGCTTGCCATTCACCCCGCCGAGCGCGTGATGCAGCGGTACATAGCCGGAGCCGGCCGTATAAGGACTCGCCAGATTGCCGACGATCGCGTCGAACCCCAGCACCGCCTTGATCGGATCGGACTCGAACCATTCATCGAGCATGTCGCCTGCCGACCGCCGGATGAGATTGAAGGCCGCTTTGAGGCTGTCGTCTTGCCAAAGCTTCTTTCCAATACCCGCAAGCTTTGCCAGCGCGCGCGGCAGGCCGAGCTGGCGCAGCGACAGATTGGGCGGTGCGCTAAGCATGAGCCCGCGCAACACGCTGGCGACGCGTCCGATCTCGGCCTGGTAGGCAGGATAGCGAGCGGCATCGCTGGCACTGAACTTTGCGATCTCGCTTTGGGTGCGTCCCTCGCCTGTCAGCAAATATTGACCATCGGGCAACGGCAGAAAGTTTTGCACGCGGCGTTCGACGATGCGCAGCCCTTGATCGTGCAGCTTCAAGTCCGCAATGATCCTGGGCTGCAAGAGACTGACGGTGTAGGCGGCGGTGGAGTTGCGGAAGCCGGGATGAAATTCCTCGGTCACGCAGGCGCCGCCCGCGATATCGCGCCGCTCGAAGACGCGGACCCTCAGGCCCGCCATGCCGAGATAGGCGGCGCACGTCAGGCCGTTGTGGCCTGCACCGATGACGGCGGCATCGAGATCGGACATATCGCTTTCCTGGTGCGCATTCTCGCGGACCACGTTGCCGCGAAAACCTTCACAGCCGCTCAGCGCGTCAGAAATTTGCGGCTACTGCCCCGGCAGAAATGCGTTAGTAAACACATTGTCCGGAGTGACCGCGTCCTTCGGCAAGTTCACATTCGACACCAGAAGATCGATCGTGTCCTGCCAGTCAGCGCCATCCATGACACCCAACGGCTTATCCTTGGTCCGCTCCGTATGAAAAAGCTTTGATGCCTCCTCCCATTGCCTGGTCACGACAGCGCGGCTGAAACCCGCGTTGGGTGCGTACTGCATGAAGTCGTCAACGCCGTGCTGCGGATTGGCGACAGTTGCGCCGATGGCCTCAACGGTAGCGGCGGCAAAGCGGCGGACCAGATCTGGATTTTCGGCGATCAGTTTGTCGCTTGCGACAATACCATTGCTCATAAGACTGAGGCCGTAGTCCGAAAAGCGCATGACGTTGAGCTTGCAGGCACAGCGATCCTCCAGGATCGGAAGCTGGGCTACCGCCAGGGCCATGTCGAAATCGATTTTTTTGAGCAGGAACAGGCTGTCGCGCGTCGGTGGGTCGACGGCGAGTCCTTTTATGCTTGAATAGTCGATCCCGGTCTTTTTGGCGAAGGCGGGAAAGATCTGATCCGTCGCACTGCCCGGCGCAAAGCCGGTGGTTTTGCCGTTCAGGTCGGTGGGCTTTGTTATCCCGCTGTCGGCAAATGTCATGATCGAATTCGACCCGGTTTGCAAAATGCCGACGATCTGCTTGGCGTGCAGGCCTTGGGCACTGAGCCGCACCAGCGTTGCACCGTCGGCGAAGCCAAACTGGTCCGACATGTTGGCGACAGTTTGTATTGTCGTGCCGGAGCCGCGGCCGATTGCGAATGTCGCATCGATGCCGTGTTTTTTGTAAATACCGTCAACAATGCCGACCATGATCGGTATATGTGCGCCGTAGAAAAAAACGTCCGCACGTACGAAAACGGGATCCGGTTTGCGGTCGTCAGCATTTGCAGGGCCAGCAGATGTGGCGCATCCCATCGCCAGCATTGCAAAAACTGCCACATGTCGACAGACGCCCATTGTACCTCTCGCCCAGTCAATTCCGTCCGGCCAACTTAACACTGGTGAAGAAGACGGGACACTGCGGCATCGTGCTCGTGTTTCATTAGAGGACCCGCGGCGGACGAGGGTAAACCTTCGCGACATTGCGCCTCGAAAACACGGCCCGTATCATGAGCTGCATCACGCACGGAGTCCTCTTGGCAATCACACTCTATGATCTCGTCGACAAGGACGGCAGACGTTACAGCCCGTATGGCTGGCGTGTTCGCATGGCGCTCGCCCACAAGGGGCTGGACGCGGCGGTTGAGCTTTGCTGGCATAGCGACAAGGAGAAATTAAGTTTCAGCGGCCAGCACCTGGTGCCGGTGCTGAGGGACGACGATCACGTCGTCAGCGATTCATGGAAGATCGCCTGCTATCTCGACGACGCGTACCCCGACAGGCCGTTGCTGATGAAGGACGAACAGAGCCGTTCGTTCGCCAAATTCATCAATGGTTGGACCGACACCATCATCGGGCGGCCGCTGGTACGTTCGCTGTATCTGGATATCCTGCGCTCATTGCACCCGGACGCCGACCCGGTGGAATTCCGCAAACGGCGCGAGGAGCGAAACGGCGCGACGCTGGAAACTCTCTTTGCCAACCGCACGAAGGATTTCGAGGAACTTAATCGCGAGCTAGCGCCGCTTAACCAGCTGCTTCGTGATCAGCCTTTCGTTACAGGCGCCACGCCTGCCTACCCGGACTATATCGTCTTTGGCACGCTGCAAATGCCACGGCATCTCAATAGGGTCGATCCGCTGGCCGCTTCGCAGGATGCGGTCATCCGGTGGCGAGAGGCTATGCGGGGTTTATTCGACGGTCTTGCGGATCGTGCGTAATGGCAAAAACCGGGCAGCCAAACCCCATAATCAGTATCCGTTCAATTTCCAAAACGTACCGGTCCCGCAGCAACGCCGTCGATGCTCTTCGCGACATTTCGTTCGACATCGTCAAGGGCGAATTTGTTTCGTTCCTGGGTCCGAGCGGATGCGGCAAAAGCACACTCATGATGATTCTGGTCGGCCTTGCCAAGGCCGATGGCGGCGAAATCCTGATTGATGGCCGCCGTATCGATACTCCGTTCACCGACGTCGGAATCGTATTTCAGAATCCGGAGCTGCTGGATTGGCGCACGGCCCTTAAAAACATACTGTTGCAAATCGAGATCCGCCGACTTCCAGTTCAAAAATATTCCGAGCGCGCGCGGGAACTTCTGGCTCAGGTCGGGCTCGCAGGATTTGACGACCGATATCCGCACGAATTGTCCGGCGGCATGAAGCAGCGCGTTGCGCTTTGTCGCGCTCTCATCCACGATCCCGAAATTCTGCTGATGGACGAACCATTCGGTGCTCTCGACGCGCTCACGCGCGACCAGATGAATTCAGATTTACAGCGAATCTGGCTGGACCAACGCAAGACTGCGGTACTGGTCACTCACAGCATTGACGAAGCCGTATTCCTTTCCGATCGTATAGTCGTGATGACACCGCGGCCGGGAACGGTCGCGGAGGTTATCAGCATCAAGCTGCCACGCCCGCGCACGGTCGAGAGCAGAAACACGCCCGAGTTTAATGAATACGTGGCCGGCATTCGCAGGTATTTCTTTAGCTTGGGAGTGCTGAAGGATGAGCGATAACCGTCTCTCCCAAGAGCCGGCCGGCGACGCCACGTGGCGGCGGCATGGCGCATGGCTGACCCCGTTGCTGACGTTGGTGTGCTGTCTTGCAATTTGGGAAGCTGCGGTCCGTTTTCTAGCGGTACCCGTCTATCTGCTCCCCGCGCCAAGCCAAATTGCTGCAAAGCTGGCAACATCCTACCCGCTGTTTTTCAGCGAGACGCTATCGAGCGTCGCATCCATCAGCGCGGGGTTTGCAGCCGCGGTGATCGTTGGAATTCCGGCTGCAACGCTGATGATCTATTCCGAGTGGTTCCGGCGCAGTATTTATCCGATCCTGCTCACCGCCCAGGTACTGCCGAAGGTAGCGCTGGCGCCCTTGTTCATCGTCTGGTTCGGCTTCGGCCTGTTGCCGAAGGTGCTCATGACGTTTCTCATTTCATTCTTTCCCATCGTCATCGACACACTGACCGGGCTTAATTCAGTCCGGCCCGAGAGTCTTATGCTGCTTCGCTCTATGGGCGCATCGCGCTGGCAAGCGTTCTGGAAAGTGCGGCTGCCAAGCGCGCTTCCAAGCATGTTCGGGGGATTCAAGATCGCGATCACCTTCGCTGTAGTCGGCACTATCGTTGCCGAATTCGTCGGGTCTGATCACGGCCTCGGTTACATCCTCGTCTTGGCGCGCGGCAATCTCGATACGGTGACGGTTTTCGCGGCCATCCTGTGGTTGGTCGCCATTGCTTTTCTCTATTATTTCGCCGTCGAGCTGCTGGAATGGTTGTTGCTCAAGAGGCGAGGATCAAACCGCAGCCATGAACTCGGGGCGGGGCTCTAGGAAGAACTGAATGATGGCGACGAGACCCGCTTCACCAACCGACTTTCCGGAATCGCCCGTCTTCCGAATCGTGCAGCGGCCTTTCCTGCTCGGGCTTTTCCTGCCGATCCAGAGCGGCGGGTGGTCGCCGTCCAGCTTGCCCCGCAGCACATCGTGGGATTTCGACTACAACGCGCGCTTGACCAAGCGCGCCGAGGACTTGGGATTCGACCTCGCGTTCGGTCTCGCTCAGTGGATCGGAAAAGGCGGCACCGGCGGAGCGATGCGATTTCGCGAGCAATCGCTCGATCCATTCATTACCGCCACGTCGCTTGCCCCGATCACCAGCCGCATTATCCTGATCTCCACTGTCCATGTTCTCTACGGGCCTTGGCATCCGCTGTATCTCGCAAAGTTCGGCGCCACCATCGACCACATCTCCAGCGGGAGATGGGGCCTCAATGTCGTGACTGGTTTCGTACCGCGCGAGGCACGTATGTTCGGAAACGAGCAGATCGACCACGACAAACGCTACGAAATGGCGGCAGAGTTTACCGAACAGATGAAGGAGCTGTGGGCATCGGAAGACAACCTGACCATCGAGGGTCGCTACTGGCGAATGACCGACGCATTCGTTACGCCGAAGCCCAAATATGGGCGCCCCCTCCTCGTCAATGCCAGTAGTTCGCCGGCCGGAATTGCGTACGCGGCACAACATTCCGACCTGGTCTTCATAACCAGTCCGGGAGGCGGTCATGTCGATGCGGCGATTGCCGCACTGCTGAAACTTAATACGGAGATCAAGGCTAAGGCGGGGGAGTTCGGCCGGCAGGTCAAGACAATCATCAATCCCATGATTGTCTGCCGCCCGACTGAGAAGGAAGCACGCGCATACTATGATTCCATCGTCGACGCCGCTGACGTTGGAGCAATCGAGGGTTTCCTCGATCGCCGTGCAAGCGGCGATGCGATCGGATGGAAGACCGATCTTGGCGCCTATCGGGCTGTCGGCGGCAACATGCAGATCGTCGGTAGTCCAGAGCAGGTCGTTGATCGCTTCATCCAGCTAAAGCAAGCCGGCTGCGATGGCGTGCAGTTGACGTTCTTCGACTTTGCCGCGGATCTCGACTATTTCGGACAGGCGATTATGCCGCTTATGCAGCAGGCAGGATTGCGCGACTGATCGGGCGGGAGACTGTCGCGGCTGACAGTGTATTCTTATTAGTCGTTACATCTTATCAGTCATTGCCCCAGCGCCAGCGCGGCGGTTCGCCCTTCAGCCAGCACACGCCCGTCAGCAGCGCGGAAAGAATGATGACATAGAGAAGAAAGGCGCCGAGCGATTGCCGCGGCGGGAACAAATAGATTTCGAAGAGTACCAGTGCGAAAAACACCAGGATAACCAGCCAGCCTTGCCAGGTCGTCGGCAGACCCCATCCCCAGCCGTACCGCTTGGCCGGGAACCAATAGTCACCATTGGTTTGCATGGCCGGTCGCTCCTATTATTGACTGTCGCCGGCCGGCAATCAGGGCTTAGAGCCGATACCGTTGACGAAGCGCAACGATCGCCGCAAGGCTGAGCAGCGCCGTCCCAACCATATAATAGCTCGGCGCCAGCTTTGAGCCGGTGAGGTCGATCAGCGACTGCGCAAAGAACGGTGCGAAGCCGCCGAAGATCGCGACCCCGGTGTTATAGCTGAGCGACATTCCGGAAACCCGCGTCGAGGTCGGGAATACTCTCGCCATCAGCGACGGCAGCGCGCCGCTGTAGAATGATTTCAAGAGGCTGAGCCAACACACCATCGCTACCAGCACCGCGAGCGACGCATTGGCGCCGAGCAGCGCGAAGGCCGGATAAGCGGTGACGGCAAACAGAACGGCGGCGCCGATCATCACCGGAGTCTGGCCGACTTTATCGACCCAGATGCCGACAAACGGCACCACCAGGGTTTGCAAGGCCGCCGCCAGCACCGCCGCCGTGAAGCCGACCGATTGCGACAGGTGCAATTCCCTGATCGCGTAGGTCGGCATGTAAACGATCATGTATTGCGAGCTGTTGGAAATGACGACGGCGCCGGTCGCGAGCAACAAGCGATCCCACTGATTGACCAGGAGATCGCGCATCGGCGCGCGCGACGCGCCAGCTTCGACGAATTCCGGCGTTTCCGCCATCCGGCTTCGCACATAGTAACCGACCGGTCCGATCAACAATCCGAAGGCAAACGGAATACGCCAGCCCCAGGCCTGCAAGTCGGCGGCCGACATTGTATTGGTCAAGAACACGCCGAAACCCGTCGCGATCAGCGCTGCCAGACCCTGGCTCGCCCATTGCCAGCTGGCGAAGAAGCCGGCGCGGTCCGGCCGATGTTCGACCAGGAATGCGGTCGAGCTGGCAAATTCGCCGCCGACCGAAAAGCCTTGCAGCAATCGCGCCGCGATCACCAGCGCCGGCGATAACAGCCCAAGCGTGGCGTAGCTCGGCATCACTGTCATCAGGCCGGTGCCGATAGTCATCAGCAGGATCGACAGCGTCAGCGCGTTTTTGCGGCCTTTGCGATCGCCATAAGTGCCGAGAAAGATTGCGCCAACCGGGCGTGCGAGGAACGAAGCGCCGAACGTCCCGAACGTGACCAGCAGCGAGACAGCCTCGTCGGCGGCGGGGAAAAACACTTTGGCGATGACGACGGCGAAATAGCCGTAGACCAGGATTTCGTAGAACTCGAGCGCATTGCCGAGCGAGGCCGCGATGATCAGTCGTGTCGCCTCGGCGGCGCCGGTATGCGGCTTTGCGTCCGTTGTCACCGTGGTCGTCATTTTGCAAAGCGTAGCGCCGGCCGTCGGCGGAGTAAACGAACCAATGGTCCGATTCAAACATTCGCCTTCCATTTCCGCACGTCCCGGAGCGAATGTTTGAATCAAAGGACCATTGGCAGATGTAATTGGCTAGGGGAGCTTTTGGATTTGACATTCGCTCACGAACTCGCGGCACTGTAGTAGCGAATGTCAAATCCGCTCCACTAGCGTTCATTGACAGGGTTGCGGCCCGACCTGATAAGATTGCGTGCTCGAACAGCGTGAAAAAAAATAAGGGCATGCGGGGAGGCAGATCATGGCGGATACGGCAGTTACGGTTGCGGCGCGGCTCGATCGTTTGCCGCCTTCGCGGCACACGCGCTGGCTGGTGACGCTGGTTTCGTTCGGCGGCTGGTTTGAATTCTATGATCTATTCTTCACCGCTTACATCGCCATCGGCTTGTTCAAGACCAAGCTGTTCACCCCGACCACGCAGGGCCTGTTCGACCTGCAGGGCTTCGCGAGCTTCGTTGCCGCGCTGTTTGCCGGCCTGTTCATCGGCACGCTGGTCTTCAGCTATCTGTCCGACCGGTTCGGCCGCCGTTCGATCTTTACCTTTGCGCTGCTGTGGTACTCGGTCGGCGCCTTCATCATGGCATTCCAGAATACGCCGGAAACCATCGACCTCTGGCGTTTCATCGCCAGCATTGGGCTCGGCGTGGAACTGGTGAACGTCGATACCTACGTCTCCGAGCTGGTGCCGAAGGACCAGCGCGGACCGGCCTTCGCCTACAATCAGTTCGTAATGTTCACGTCGGTCCCCGTCGTCGCCTTTATCTCCTGGCAACTGGTGCCGATGACGATTTACGGCATCGACGGCTGGCGCTGGGTCGTCATCATCGGCTCGATCGGCGCGGTGGTGATCTGGTGGATCCGGCGCAACCTGCCTGAATCCGCACGCTGGCTGGAGCAGCACGGCCGCAAAGCGGAAGCCGACGCCATCGTCTCCGAGCTTGAGCAGAAAATCCGTGCCGATATCGGTCACGATCTGCCGCCGCCGGAAATCGTCGCCGGCGAAGACGAGCAAAAGGCCGGCGCCTGGATGGAAATGTGGAGCCCGGACTATCGCAGTCGCACGGTCATGCTGGTGATCTACAATCTGTTCCAGACCGTCGGCTACTACGGCTTCTCGAGTTGGGTGCCACAGCTCCTGATCTCGCAGCACATCGAGGTGACGAAGTCGCTGGCCTACACTTTCATCATCGCAATTGCCGCCCCGATCGGTCCGCTGGTCGGCGTACTGTTCGCCGACCGTTTTGAACGTAAGTGGCAGATCGCCTGGGCCGCAATCGGCATTGCCGTGTTCGGCCTGCTGTTCGCGC
>Ga0302326_10014286_pt1 | contig 16795 bp, 17 predicted proteins | sample Palsa_T0_3_FD_202264 | JGI IMG/M metagenome (GOLD analysis project Ga0302326, IMG submission 202264) | Peat permafrost microbial communities from Stordalen Mire near Abisko, Sweden - Palsa_T0_3 | ecosystem: Environmental > Terrestrial > Soil > Palsa > Peat permafrost | place: Sweden: Abisko...
CGACGATTGTCTTAGCCAAACCGGAGAGTCTGGAATCGGTGCCGTGGAAATACAATTCTTTGAGGCGCGATTCGGATTTCATTTCGGCGGCCGCGATCTCATCCCAGGCACTGCCGTACGCCGCCTTCCACTGTGGATTCGCCATAACAGCGGCTTTGAACTTCTCCTCATCCTGGCGCTTAGTGTCCATCACGTGCTTATCGTTCAAACCCACGAAGTCGCCGTTCAGAGCCTTAACGGAATTTTCCAGCTCCATGATCTCGCTGTTCGCTTCCCGGGCATGTTCGGGGCTCGTGGCCGAGAACTTCTTCTGGACGGCCAGCCGTGCCCGAAGCATTTTCAGAAGGTCCGGTAGATTCGCGTCGCGCTCCGCCTCCAGTTGCGCCAATGTGTCTGAGCGCTGGGTGGATCCGGGATTACCGGAAACGAATACTAGTTCCTCGTCGGCCGCGCCCTTGGGATTCCACTTCAAATAATTTGGAGTCTCGATGGGTTTGCCGTTTTCATAAACGCGGAAGAGCGCCATGTCGAGGTCGAAGCGGGGATATGTGAAATTATCGGGATCGCCGCCGAAAAAGGCCGCCTGCGCCTCGGGTGCGAAAACAATCCGAACGTCGGTATATTTCTTGTAACGATACAGCCAATATTCTCCGCCCTGGTAGAGTGTGACGACGTCCGACCTTAAGCCAGTCTTGTCCTGGCTTTCTTTTTCGATTGCCGCAATTGTTTTGCGGCGCAGCGCAAACTCATCGTCGGCGTTTTTTGTGCCCTTCAAAGCGGCCTGAATGCGGCCGGTTACGTCCTCGGTGGAGATGAGAACGTTCACTTCGAGGTCGGGTGATTTGATCTCCTGATCGGGCGTGGCTGCATAGAAGCCGTTCTTGATGTAGTCATGCTCGGCAGTCGAATTCTTTTGCAACTGTCCGCGCGCCACGTGATGATTGGTCAACAGCAGCCCGTGCGGGCTCACAAACGATCCGGAACCGCCGTCATTCAAACGGGCTGAGGAGAGGCGCACATGATCCAGCCACGGTTGAGTGAGGGCGAAGTGATATTTGTCATGGATCAATTTGGCAGGCGGATGATCGAACGTCCACATGCCTTCGTCGGCGGAAACGGCGGCGGCGAGAAGCGCGCCGGAAAGCAAGACATTGGTCAGAATTCGCATGGCACTACCCTTGAATTCATTGAATCACACTGCCGGGATGTACAGAGCGATATAATGTTCCGAAGGCGTTTTAGGAACATGCGAACCCATTTTTCAGCTGCCATTATCGCGGCCGGCTTAGGCTTGCTCGTATCCGCGATCCCCGCGTTAGCGCATCATTCTTTCGGCGCCGAATACGACGAGAACAAGCCGGTGACTATCACTGGCGTCGTCACCAAGGTTGACTGGGAAAATCCTCACATGCATTTCTACATCGATGTGAAGGATGATGCCGGCAACATCACCCACTGGAAGTTCGAAGGCTTTCCGCCCAATATGCTTATCCGGCAAGGCTGGAGGCGCGATCTCACGATGAAGCTAGGCGATTCGGTTACGGTATTCGGATGGCGCGCGCGCGACGGATCGAATTTCGCGCACTCACGCGAAGTCACCTGGGCCGACGGCAAGAAGCTTACCTCGGGACCGCCGGCGAGCACCGGTGGCAATTAATCCGATGCCAATAACCAGAACGAGTGTTTCTTTCAGAGTACTGGCGGCCTTCGCGGCCTTCATGATTCCCTACGCACCCGCGCAGCAGCGCAACGGTCCCGATCCGCAGCTGGTGGCGGCCCGGAATGCCAAAGAAAAAGAATTGGAATCTATCGCCATCATCGAGCGCAAGGTCATGGTGCCGATGCGCGACGGCAAACGCATGGCGGCCGACATCTATCGGCCGAAAGACACCTCGAAGAAATATCCCATTATCTTTGTGCGCACTCCGTACAACTTCAATTTCTGGGATGTGAAAAACGGCCTGCCCTCCGATATGTCCGCCGAGGTTGACGCCATCAAGCATGGTTACGCGTATGTGGAGATGAACGAGCGCGGCCATTTTTTCTCCGAAGGAACCTACGACATTCTTGGACCGCCAATTACGGACGGCGCCGATGCGATCACCTGGATGACATCGCAGCCATGGTCGAACGCCAAGGCCGGTACCATTGGGTGTTCATCCACCGCCGAGTGGCAGCTGGGCGTGGCGGCCATGGGAACTCCTGGATACGCGGCAATGATCCCGGAAGGGTTCGGCGCGGGAGTCGGGAAAGTCGGCCCGTACTACGAACAAGGCAACTGGTATCGCGGGGGTGCGTTTCAGATGCTGTTCGCTCCCTGGCTCTATGGAGAGCAGAATCAGGTGCGGCCGATGTTTCCTCCCAATACGTCGCAGGAAGATTTGATCCGGGCATCCAAGGAATTCGACCTGGCCCAGCAACTGCCTCCGGTGGATTGGTCTAAGGCGCTGGCCCATCTTCCCGAGCAGGACATCATTAAGGCCGTGGACGGGCCGCACGGAATGTTCGCCGACCGAACCGAGGTGGCCACCGGCGGCGCGATGATCAAGCGCACTCCAAACGATCCGGCGTGGTATCGCGGCGGGTTGTGGCATGAGGATCATCCTATCAACGTGCCGGGATTGTGGTTCATGTCCTGGTACGACGTTTCGGTGGGGCCGAATCTAGCCGCCTACAATTCGACGCGTCAGAACGCCCGGCCGGAAATCGCCAATCAACAATTCGCCATAATCGCGCCGACCCTGCACTGTTCTTACAAGCGCGCTACCGAGGACACCGTGGTGGGCGAGCGAAGCATGGGTGACGCCAGGCTGGACTGGAACGCGCTCACCTACGGTTGGTTCGATTATTTCCTGAAGGGTGAAGATAACCATATTCTCGACAAGTGGCCGAAAGTCCGCTATTTCACCATGGGGATGAACAAGTGGCAGTCGTCCGACACCTGGCCTCCGAAGGGCGCACAACCCATGATGTTCTATCTTTCGAGCGGAGGAAAAGCGAATAGCCTAAACGGCGACGGCGTGCTGGCGACAGCGGCGGCGAGCACGGATACTCCCGACAGCTTCATTTACGATCCCATGAATCCGGTGCCCTCCTATGGCGGTGGCGTGTGCTGCATCGGCAATGCAGTCACAGGCGGCGCGTTCGATCAAAGGAAGATGGAGGCTCGCGGCGACATTCTGATTTATACGTCCGATCCGCTGAAGGAAGGGATGGAGGTCAGCGGCCCCATCGATGCGACGCTGTATGTTTCTTCCGATGTGAAGGACACTGATGTCACTGTGAAGCTGGTCGACGTGTATCCCGACGGCACCGCTTACAACCTCGACGAGACCATCCAGCGGCTGCGCTATCGCGAAGGGTACGAAAAACCGGTGGTGTGGATGGAAAAGGACAAGGTTTATAAAGTAACCATTCAGCCGATGACCACCAGCAACTACTTCCCGGAAGGCCATCGGATTCGGATCGAAATATCAAGCAGCAATTTCCCCCGGTTCGATCGCAACCTGAACACCGGCGGCAACAACTACGACGAAGTTACGGGACTGGTCGCGCATAATTCCATCCATCACTCAAGCCAGTATCCGTCGACACTCACCATCAGCGTGGTGAAACACTAGAGCACTCGAGCGCCGGCGCGGGCAAACGACAAAGCGCCTGCTCCGTGACTGACAAAAACGGCCGTTACGCGGCCCGTTTCGAAGTACGCCAAGGTCTCATCGCCGTGAACCGAACCGTTGAAAAGCCCACTCGGATGGCGCAGATACACGGAGAATTCGGCCTTGTCCTTCGTGTAAACCAAATGCAGGAATATTTGTTTTTGGAGAAAACACAAGCGACCGCGTTGCAAATGATATCCAGTGGTTTCCAAGGCTGCCATGGCTGAAACCGGCACCGCCTGCTCCTGCGCCAGCGACTGAAGAGCCGAACGGTCCGAAACCCAGCGGCGCGGCGCTCCCTGTACGATCTCACGCTGATGATCCTGTGCGGCGGCCACGCAGATCGGCGGAGCCTGCTGTTCCTTGAGGAACGTCCGGTAGGATAGGAAACTTGCCGCAACCATGGCGATCACGGCCGCAGCCGCTACGGCCCAACCCGGGACGTGTCGCGGGCGTATCCGCTCTCGTACAGCGGCTTCCACGCGTGAAACATCGATCGGTTCCGCTAGAACGCCGGCCCGGACTCGCTGATCTAGCTCGTCGTCGCTCATTGGAAGGCCGCCTTAGTCTCCATCGCTTTCGTCGCTTTCATGCGCGGGGCCAAACTCTCTCGCAACTCCTGACGCGCCCGGCTTAAGCGCGACATCACGGTTCCGATGGGGACGTTCAAAATTTCCGCTGCCTCGCGGCAGGTGAATCCTTCCACAACGCACAGCAGAAGCGCGGTGCGTTGTTCGATTGCCAATGCCTGCAGGGCTTCCGCGATCTCAACCGCCTCCTGGAGTTTTGTGTCAACAGGCACGGGAACGGGGCAAGGCTCCCGCCGCGCTTTGCGCTCCTGGCCGTAGAAGGCGTTGAGCAAAATACGGAACAGCCAGGCCCGAGCATTGCTGCCTGTCTGGAACTGATGAAACCCGCGCCAGGCCAGCAACATGGTTTCTTGCACCAGGTCTTCGGCGGTCGCAGGATCGAACGACAGACGGCGCGCCACGCGCAGCAGGCTTCGCAAATGCGGCATCGCGATGCGCTCGAATTCGTCCTGCTGCGTGGGCACTTCGCTACATCATACCGCTCGCCAACGCGCTAAACCTACTGAACCACGCTAAACCTACTGAGCCGCGCACGTTAGTAAGCGGAGTTTCCCCACTTTCGCCACTGCGGGCTAGTCGCTCTTCTTCTGCAGTTCGTCCAATTCGGCCAACACATCCTTGCTGTGCGGATTCGGATCTACCTTCAGATACACCTTGCGGATCACTCCTTTGGGATCGATCAGGAACGTGTTGCGAGCCGCTACCTGCATTTTGCCGAACGCGCTGAGCGACCCGTATTCGCTGGTGACCATGTGATCCGGGTCGGAAAGAAGCTTGAACGTCAGGTTCTCTTTGGTGCAAAACTGCACGTGCGAATCCACGGTATCCAGGCTGACGCCGACGATCACCGCGTTCTTTTTATCAAATTCCGGCTGGTCGTGCTGAAAGTTGTGCGCTTCAATAGTGCAGCCGGGGGTCATGTCCTTGGGGTAGAAATACAGCACCACCCATTTGCCCTTGAAATCCTTCAGGCTCACTTCCTTGCCTTCCTGCGATTTCAGGGTAAAACCGGGCGCCTTGGTTCCCTCGGCGGGCGGCGCGTCGGCGGCGTATAGTGCCGCACCTGCCACGAACAGCAGAGCACTCATGCCAAACAGTAAATTCTTCATTCTGGGGATTGCCTCCTTACACAGTCTATATAATGCTCTTGCGCTACGGATTCATCCAAGCTATTTTCGATCACCAATTTCGATCGCCAGCCGAGGCGACTAAGCCAGTCGATCCGTACTGATTCTGGTGCCCGGGGTGGGACTTGAACCCACACTCCCGTTGCCGGAAAAAGGATTTTAAGTGCCTTTGCGTCTGCTTGTAAACAATTGATATATTGTGAGTTGAATTTTCTGAAATGCGAAACTGTGCAAGTAACTGTGTAGGTGACGAGCCGCGCGGCTTCCTGTCCACCCAAGCTCGCAACTCGATTACTGGCAGTTCTTTGCGGATTTCCGCTCCATGCGAACCGAGCCATGGCTGCCCATCAATGCGCACTCGACACAAGTTCGGCGACCGTCCGACCCGCGTAAGAATCGGGCAAAGCCGAATGCGTAACTTCCGGATTGCCCGTATCCGCCCGCTGCATTAGGTGGACAGGTTGGATTCGACCGAGTAAACGTCCCGGAACCCGACTTAGACTGAGCTAGCGGGTAGAAGGGCGATGATCGAGGCTACGAAGCTTTGGGAAGCCCTTTCGAAAGGCGCGGACGGGATCGGAATCCACGAAGGGGGCGAGGATCATTTCACCCGCTGCCCCTGAGCATCATACCGCCGTACTTCGGTCACACGCATGGTCCCGCCGACAAGGTCCGAAAGCGTCAGGAGGCAGAACTGAAAGGACCCGCCTTTTTGGTGAATCTCATACTCCTGCTTGTGAATGAGGATCAGGCGATTGTTCACGACGCGGTAGCGGTCTACATTTCCTCCTCCTTGATCTTGTGTCATATTTGGACAGCCACACATAGCGCAAATGTCGCCCCACATGATGACCTCGTGCTTCTTTGGGTCGAAGTCGATCTTTGATACCCCCGATGCCCCCAACCGCCCCAACCCCCGTGTCAACTCGTTCTGGACGAAGAGCCTGGAAGCAGGATCGTAGACCCAGTACGACCTGATTTCAAAGCTGGCGCCAAATTCCGTTAGAACTGAGAAATCAAGATATCCGTCAAAGTTGATATCCTCCGCATGGAAAGTGGAGCCATAGCTAACCGGTTGATCCGCCATGATTGGCAGCGCCTGGAGCCGCTTCCCGTCCTGGCAGCGTGCCACCTCAATATCGCCTGTGTGAATATCGCCGACGAGGAAGACGGTGTCGAGCTGCCAGATGGGACGAACCGTGATGCGGAACGCCGGGCCACCGGAGTTTACAGATAGCTTGAAAGACTGCGGCTTGTTCGATCCAGATGCATCTGCCCTCTCAGGGGGACCGGCCGGGAGACCGTCACACACATCTGCCCAGAGCGCCGGCATCGCGCAGAGGGCCAGCATAAACAATCGCTGCAACATTTGAATGCACCCTCACTGGGTGCGCCACTGCACTCCATAATACTCGTTCTTCCGTTGATCGTTTCATCTGGAGCCTTCAATTTGACAGGAATCCTGCGGCGTCGACCTCGGCAGGGCGGGCGCTGGCCCGCTATTTCCCGGCGCGAGAGGCATGAAAAGATGGTGCGGGCGGAGGGACTTGAACCCTCACGGGCCTTGCGGCCCAACGGATTTTCGTACCGGTCTACGGCTTTCGCCGCCCCTGCTCTTTGCGGCAAGGTTTGGGGTACCGCGACCCAAGCGCCTCGCCAGACCGATCATGTATTTGACGGCTCACTGCGAATGACCAGCCTGTCTCACGGCGACGTTGTCAACGGAGTTTACAAGAGCGCGAAATCGCTGTTCGAACAACAAGACGCGATCGCCGAAAAATACAAGTGCGTCGGCGATTACGAGCCGCGGATGCTGAGAATCCCCGGGCTCCTGATAACGACGGTCTGGCTGAAATCCCAGACGCCCAATGGGGCGGATTGGGTGGTTCCTCTGCATACGAAAATCGGCGCCTTGCAGAAAGAGCAAATGTACACGTTGGGCGAATTCCTGAATATCACCAAGCCCTGGCTGATAATCGCCTCAAATCGCCGATTCTTGAGCCGGAAGCACAATAGCCGCGGATGTGGGCGCGAACGTTCGGTCGCAAAGAGACCGTGAGGAAACTGGTGCCCGGGGTGGGACTTGAACCCACACTCCCGTTGCCGGAAAAAGGATTTTAAGTCCTTTGCGTCTGCCGATTTCGCCACCCGGGCATCTCCTCATTATAGTGAACGCATCTGTTTCACCCGTCTCTGACCTCGTTGACACCTTCCGCAATACATGCAACGTCAAGTCCGGGCAGGTCAGCCATTAAGAGGACTTAGGAGATCAATGAATAATGTAGTCAGTCTGAGTGCGTTTAAACACGCCCCGACCGTAGATATATCCACTTGGTACAAAGGCATCCTGAGTTCTCAACTGGCGACGGACGAAAACACAGACGGAGCTTTCGATCTGGTACTCGCCAATATGAAATGCGGGACTGAGCCGCCCCCTCATGTTCACACCCGGGAACATGAGCTTTTCTACGTACTGGATGGATCGCTCGATGCCTACGTTGATGACCAGGTTTTCCATGTTGGGCCAGGGGAATGTGTGTTTCTCCCTCTGGGCAGGCCGCACGCATATATCATTCGGTCGCCTGAAATCCGCATGTTGACGTTCATCACACCCGGGGGGTTCATGAAAGTCGTCGCGCCCATGTCTGCGCCTGCCGAAAAAATGGAAATACCCTCAGATTCACTGACCTATGCTACTGCTAACCTGGAAGAAACGATGAAAATCTTCATGAAGCACGGCCTTCGCTTTCTTTCTCCGGATGAGATTGCGCGCCAGATGCCTGCGTTTCCGCTACGCTCAGCGGCGTAATCTTCAGCCTTCGCCGGTATTAACTTCAGTAGTTGACTTGCTGCACGGCGTGGCGTTCCAGATACCAACAGGGTGTCAGCCCCAGCTGCGGAAATAGCGAATGGACACATTGCTCTCGTTGTGGCGGATCGGCAATGTACTCAGTTTTGTGATCTTTTTGCGGCACCGCCAGCAGTTTTCGCACCTCAACTGAACCGAATTGCTCGCGTCCATTCGGTATGAGGTGCGAGATCGAAACGTAATCGCCCAGGTAAACGACCAACAGCAATGCTACGGCGATGAGAAGCATGCGCGGCCACGGCAGCGTCATACCTCCCATTATCCCTGTGCACTTTAGGAAGCATGCCCGGTGACGCCATCGATAATTTGTGATAGCGTGCCGTCGGAGGTGCCCTTAATGTGGAACTTGCTGGCGGGTTTATGGCATAAGCTAGCTCGGTGGCTGCACCGGGAGAGACTTGCACCTGCTCATCACCGCTCGAACCTGCATGGCCGGCATCGTTAAACGCTCTGCCCGAAGGCGCGCGACGGCTCAAATTCGGAGCGAGCTAGCTCTGGGTTGATGCCGCTGACATCACGCTTGATATCTTGCTGAAAATTTTGCTGATACTGCTTGCCACGCCCGGCATAATTGCGCCCGCTGCCACGGCCACAAATCCAGCCATGAGCGCGTACTCGATTAAATCTTGGCCGTGAGTGTCAGACCAGATCCTCAACTTCCACACCAGCTTGTACATTGTCTTCATTTCCCTCTCCCATTTCTCCCGCCCACATTGTAATGATGTCCCATTGATCCGGTACGGCAAATCCAGCTAACCACTTAGTTCCTTACCGCAAGAGACCTAGGTCAGCGTCCCCCCTTAGGGATAACGGCCTCCCCGACCCATTTACCAGCCGCATCGCCTTTAAAAAGTGTGTCTAATCGATTAGCCAATCTTTCGGCTTGCTGATATCGAAGCCCTTTAGAACGTGCGGTTTACCGCTATCTTCTGGGCGGCGATCAGAATTCCTAAGGGATTCAGCTTACTATGATGTCAGATGGAACAGCTTGCTCTAGGCTGGGGACCGGTCCGCAAGACTTTCACCGTCGCTGAAATCAATGCTCGCATTCGCGGCCTGTTGGGCGACGAGTTCGACGATATCTGGGTGGCAGGCGAAATATCCAGCTCAAAAACCGCCACTAGCGGCCATTGCTATTTCACCCTTAAGGACCAGGACGCCCAACTGCGCTGCGTCTGCTTCCGCCAATCGCTTCGCTACCTGAAATTCAAGCCCCAGGATGGGATGGCGGTGCTGGCGCGCGGTCACATCGACGTCTACGAAGCGCGCGGGGAATATCAGCTTCTGGTGGAAGTCATTGAGCCGCAGGGCCATGGAGCGCTCCAATTCGCGTTCGAACAACTCAAGAAGAAACTCGCGGCCGAAGGTCTATTCGACTCCGAGCGCAAACGCCCCATGCCCCGTCTGCCACAGCGCATCGGAATTGTCACATCCCCATCCGGCGCCGTGGTTCGCGACATCACCGAGATCCTGTCACGGCGCTTTCCAGGGCTCCACTTGCGCATTTACCCGGCGCTGGTACAAGGCGACGGATCGGTGGAAGCAGTATGCAGAGCTATCGAATACTTCAGCAACGCTGGCTGGGCGGACGTAGTGATTGTGGCGCGCGGAGGCGGATCGCTGGAGGATCTTTGGACATTTAATGAAGAGGCGGTGGCTCGCGCGATTGCAGCCAGCAAGGTGCCGGTGATCTCGGCGGTGGGCCATGAGACCGATTTCAGCATCGCCGATTTTGTCGCCGATCTTCGCGCCGCCACGCCCTCGGCTGCCGCGGAGCTGGTCATCTGCCCGCGCGATCAGTTGCTCGATCAGCTCGCCGTCTACGATCACAAGCTGCTGCAAAGCGTTCGCTATCGGCTGGCCATGGCCGCTCGCGCCTTGCATCAACGTGGAGTGGAGCGCGCCTCGGCAGTGCTGCACCGCAATGTCGGTCGATGGCAACAGCGGGTAGATGAATTCGACTACCGTTTGCGAGGGCGCGTCCTTGCCTCTGTTTCAACCCGCCGGAAAGACCTGAATCACCTGACCGGCCGTCTCAGTCGGCTGGATCTACGCCTGCGCTTCGCCCAATTTCGCCGCCGCCTGGAGACCGCCGGTGTCGCAGCGGTCCAGCAGATTCGTCTGCGCCTGACCCGGGCACATGGAAGCATGGACCCGCTCCTCGCGCATCTCACCCAGCTCAGCCCGCTCAAGATCCTGGACCGCGGCTATGCCATCGTCACCAATGAAGCGGGCGCCATCGTGAAAGAACCAACGGACGCGCCGCCCGACTCCGGCATCAAAATCCGCCTGGCCCATGGTCGGATCGCAGCCCGAGTCCTGAAAGGCGAGTAGCCGAGCGCATTTTGTCGGCGAATTCCCGCTCCCGCCACGCACTGAATTGGCATGAAAAGAACTTTGATTGTTGTTTGCCTGTTGGCTTGCTCGCTGCCTCTGTTTGCCAGCTCCCTCAGCAAGTCGCATAGCGAGGGCAAGTTCAGTGACGCCGAGATCGAAGCCACCATTAAAGCTAAACTCGCGAAATCCAAGATCGGCCGGGAAGGTTTTCAGATCCACGTCAAAGACCGCGTCGCTACCTGGACCGGGACCACCAGCGTGATGCAGCACAAGGGCGCAGCCACGCGCATGGCGAAGTCGGCCGGCGCGATTCAGGTGACTAATAACATCAAAGTTTCAAGCGACGCCGCTGCCAAGGCCAAAGGCAACCTCAGCGGACAGCCGCGGCACGTCCAGGTCAAAGCCGCCGCTCCTGCGAGTGAATAGTGACCTGCCCGGAGGACCGTCCCGCGCATGATAAAATGAGTGCTTTCAGATCGTCTGAAGCATTCAAATGAAAATCCTATCAATTGCTCTCCTGGTCGCCGCAGCTCTCCACGGTCAAGCTCCAGACCCGGTAAAGGTAACGCCCGGCATGCCGGCCGTGAAGGCTCCCGCCGGGCCCGCGCAGGTAGCCCCTGTAACTCCGCCGCCGCCCGTCCCTCCCGACACGGTGGTCGCGGAAGTGGACGGAAGGAAAATCACGGCCGCCGAACTCGATAAGCTCCTTAGCGGTTTCCCAGCCAACAATCAGCAAGCCATTCGATCGCATCCACAGCAGCTTCTTGGCCAGGTGTTTTTGATGCAACGGCTGGCTGACGACGCCGAAAAAGCCGGCCTCGACAAACAATCGCCCTACAAGGAACAGTTCGACGCCTTCCGGCTTCAGATACTGTCCAGCGCCGAGTTGAACAAAATGAACAACGGGATGCCGATATCCCCTGAAGAGCAGCAGAAGTATTACAAAGACAATCCCGAAAAATTCAAGGAAGTCAAAGTCAAGGTCATTACTGTGTCGTTCGCTGCCGCGTCTGCCAAGCCTCCCGCCGATGGCAAAAAGCCGCCGACCGAAGCCGAGGCCAAGGCAAAGATCGACGATCTGGCGAAGCAGATCCAGGGGGGCGCCGATTTTGGGAAGCTGGCTCGCGAGAACTCCGACGATCAGGGCTCTGCCGCGAAAGACGGCGACTTCGGAGTGATCACCCAGGACAGTTCCTATCCGAAAGCAATCAAGGACGCGGTTTTTGCCCTGAAACAAGGCGAGATCAGCGCTCCGATCAAGCAGCCCAGCGATTTTTACATTATCCGCGCCGAGGAAGTGGGCCAAGAACCGTACAACGACGTGATCCCGCAAATCAGCCAGGCGATCCGGCTGGCAAAATACGCCGAGTGGCTCAAAGGCATGCAGGCCCAATACAATGTGAAGATTGACAACCCGGCCTACTTTGCTCCGCGGGCACCCGCCCAGCTCCAGCAAGTGCATTAAAGCCATCGAGCGAAGGCTGGCGCCGCTTCAAGGGCGCACCGTGCAAGTTCGCTTCATGCCCTCTCTCACAGCCGATCGCCGGCGCTTATACTCCAATCGCCCGCACGGGCAGCCCGTTTTTGCCGGATCTTTTATCCGCAAACGTGAGATCGTTTTGGACTTGGAACTCGAGCGCCAACCCCGCGAGCTGGCTCGCATCCTGGTGCATGAGCTGTTTCATTTCACGTGGGTGCGCCTGGGAAATCCGGCACGCCGCTCCTACGATGCGATCGTGCGCCTGGAGTGGCAGCAACGCGCGCGGGGCGAACTGGGCTGGTCCGCCGAATCCCGGAAACGCTTGCTTTGCGATCGCCAACTTTCGGCTCCCGGCTCTGCTCCCTGGCGCGACTATCTCTGTGAAAGTTTTTGCGACACCGCTGCCTGGCTATATTCCGGTGTCCGCCGGCATCCGGAGTATACTCTGGCCGCGCGATACCGCGCTCGGCGAGCGGATTGGTTTCGCGGCGCCTTTCGGAACAGGCAGATCCCGATATAATAACAGTGGAGTCACTTTGTGTTGAAGACTGTCTCGGCGATTGGCTTTGGTCTAATGCTCGCGGGCGCGCTTGTGGGTACCGGATGTTCGGACTGGCCCGGTAAGCCTTCCGCAAAAATTGAGAAGAAGTCCGCGGCGGATCAAAAATCCGCTGATTTCAGCCTCAAAGACGCCATCGGCCATCCCACCCCCGAGTTCAGCCTCAAAGACGCCAATGGCCAGACCGTCCATCCTGCCGACTACAAAGGCAAAGTGGTGCTGCTGGACTTCTGGGCCACCTGGTGTGGTCCCTGCAAAGTCGAGATTCCGTGGTTTATGGAGTTTGAAAGGCAGTTCAAGGATCAGGGTTTTGCGGTGCTCGGTGTTTCCATGGACGAAGACGGCTGGGCGGCCATCAAGCCCTACGTCGAGGATCGCAAGATGAACTATCGCGTCCTTCTCGGTAACGACAACGTAAGTACCGCGTATGGCGGCCTGGACGCCTTGCCCACCACCTTGTTAATCGATCGCCAAGGAAAAATTGCGTTGGTCGAGTTTGGCGTGTCCAAGGGGAAAGAGGAATTTAAGAATGCTATCGTTCAACTGCTCGACGCGCCTCGCGCCAGTCTTCCTGTTGGCTCTCGCGGCGCCCTGGCCCTTCTTACAAGGCCAGGCTCCCGGTAACGCGGTTCTCAGTATTGCGCCTTCCCCCCGTCTGACCATCCAGCGCGGGGCCACTGCCGAGTTTTCGCTGAAGGCCGAACTGCAGGCCGGTTTCCACGTCAATAGCAATATGCCGGGCGACGATTACCTGATTCCCATCAAACTCACCTGGAACAAAGATCCCCTGGAAGCCGGGCAGGTTATTTATCCCAAACCGCAGCAGGTGAAACTCGGCTTTTCAGCCAATCCGATCTCGGTTTATACCGGGAGTTTTGAACTCGGCACGCGCTTCAAAGCCCCGGCCACTGCAATGCCCGGTATGGCTTTTATGAACGGCAAACTCCGTTATCAGGCCTGCAACGACAAAGAGTGCCTGCCGCCGCGCACGGTGGACGTCCGGGTGACCCTAGACATTCAATAGTCACTCAGAGCCGCGACCCCTACCGAGCCGCGACCGTGAGGGAGTCGGTATCACTCCATCCGCAACGCGCGTATCGGATCGATCGACGTAGCGCGTCGGGCCGGAAAGAACGTAGCGACCGCGACCACGGTCACGATCCCCATCAATGCAAGCAAGCAGGCCGTGAGATTCGCGGGGTTCAAGCCGAATAGCATCGACCGCATTGCACGGCCCACGCCAAACGCCATGAGCGCACCAATGCCAAGACCCACGGCCGCAAGCAACAGGCTTTCCCGCAATACCATTCCGAGCACTTCTTTTCGTTGCGCCCCCAGCGCCATTCGTAAACCGATTTCCATGGTCCGCCTGCTGACGCTGTAAGAAATGGTTCCATACAACCCGACCGCTACCAGAAACGCGGCCAGCGCCCCGAAGAACGCCGACAAAATGGCGATGAGCCGTTCTTGTGAAATGGTTTCGTCGAACTGCTCCCGTTGAGTGATAGGCTTCTCCAAAGGCAGATTGGCATCCATCCCGCGCAGCACTCTTGCAGCCTCGGCCAGCAACCCTTTGGCATCCCCGGACGAATGGAGTTCATACTGCATACCCAGAACCCCCGGCAGTTGAGTAAATGGAATATAGGCTATCGGATATTCCGATTCCTTCACGCTGGTATAGCGGCTATTTTGTGCCACGCCCACAATCGTGTATCCAGCTTTTCCCTGGAAATACGAAATCTGATGACCCAGAGGATTCGTGTGCGGCAGATATCGGTCCGCGAAGGTTTGGTTGATAATCGCAATTTTGCGCGAGCTTCCAAGGTCTGCGTCTTCAATGTCGCGGCCCAGACGAAGCGGAATCCCAAGCGTATGCAAAAACGCGGGACCCACCAGGTTGATGCGCATCGGGGCGATTGGCTTAGCCGGGAGCGGGTTCCGGCCATCCACCAAAACACCGTCGTTGTCGCTGAGTTCCGCACCTAAGCGATTTTCTGATAGGGTGGCCGAGTCAACTCCAGGCAAAGCCCGCAGCCGTTCCAAAAGCGTCAGATGGAAACGAATAGCCTCGGCGTCCGTTCGAATCGTTGATTGCGGCGTAATGCCAAAAACAACCAGGCCCGCCGTACGCATCCCGAGATCGCGGGACTTCAGACTCTGTAGCGTCTCATACAGCAGCGTTCCAGAGAACAACAGAACCGCGCAAAACGATATCTGCATTGTGACCACTAGCCTGCGCCCCCAGGAACGATGACGGTCCGTATTCGATCCTCCGGGGGAAGACTTGAGACCTGCAACCAACGGGACCCTGCTGGCGGCTCGCATAGGAACCAGACCGAACACCAGCGCCACCACTGCCGAGATCGCGAGGGTGAACAACAAGACTTGGCGATCCGGCGCGATCATTACATCCAACCCCGCCCAGCCGGTCAGCGCATCCGTCGCCCACGCCGCGAAAATCCAACCAAGGGCCGAGCCGGCCACAACCAGCACCAGGCTTTCTGAAATCAATTGGGCGAACAAGACCCTGGTATTCGCTCCCAGTGCCCTCCGGAGAGCAAATTCACGCTGCCGCGCGGCGTTGCGAACTACCAGCAGCAGGGCCACGTTACCGACCGCGATCAGCAGCACCAGCCCTACCATGGCCATTAGGAAATCGAGCGGCTTTCCGTAATCGTCGCGCAAGTTTCCAACGCCCCGAACATCCGAAAACACCAGTTCCGGCTTCGGCTCCTTAGGATCAACCGGCGAAGCTTCAGCCAGCGTGCGGCGGAATAATGGAGTGAGCTGGGCGGTCGCCTGTTGAGGAGACAGCCCGGGCCGCAACCGCCCGACCATCAAAAGACAAAGCCAGTCAGGCGAACCATACAGCGTGTGATCGCTGGCTGACGATCCCCAGGCATTCAGCTCGGGACTGCTTTGCAGCGGCACCCAAAAGTCCATATTCGGATGTCCGGGATCCGTTCCGCCAAAACCCGGCGGAGTTACACCGACCACCGTAAACGCAACACCCTTCACGTATACGGTCTGACCCAGAACGCTTCGAGAACCACCGAACCGTTGCTTCCACCAGTGGTAACTCAGCACCGCAATGGGCGCATGATTCCGTTCATCCTGCATGCTAAAGCCGCGGCCCAGCACGGGCTCAACTCCCAGGCCCGAGAAGAAATTGCCGCTCACCATTTCGCCAAAGGCTTGCTCGGGCTCACTGCCCACGCGCACGGACACTTTCTGAAATGCGAGCGGGACGAAAGCCATTACACTCGTAAATACATCCTGACGCGATCGCATCGCCTCAAACACAGGCAGCGACATCGACGTATCGTCATAGCCGGTCTGAGACGTGCTGAGCGGCTGGTTCTTCAGATGGAAGTAAACCAACTCCCGTGGATTAGGGACCGGAAGAAATCGGAGCAGCACAGCGTTCATTACGCTAAAGATTGCCGTGTTGGCCCCGATTCCCAACGCGATCGTCAGGATGGCGACCATTGTAAAAACAGGCGATTTGAGCAACTGACGAATCGTGTAACGAAGATTCTGACCGAGGTTCAACATGCTGATAGTTTATACCTGCTATAACTGAGTCGTCCTGCCAGATATAGCCCGGCGCGCCGCCGCCAGCGCGTGGACGTTGCACGTCCTAGTCTTTGGATCGCTGCTCGCGCTTTTTCTTCTTCTAATAACCCGCAACGTTTCGCCGGAGCCCTATGGCTACGACGAAGCCGACTATATGTACGCCGCGTCGCTCGGGTTCACCGCCAACTGGACCGACACGCCGTCCATCTCGATAGCGGATTTCCTGCATGCTGGCCTTAACCGCGGCAGCCCGAAGGCTCTCTCCGAACGCATTCGCGGCAGTCACGACGTTCTGTTTTACCGGCACTTTCACGGTCCGCTCTATCACTACTTCTTAATTCCCGTCGCCCGGCTCGGTCTGAACGAACGGGACGTGCGCACGATCCTGCTGGCGATTCCCGCCGCCAGCCTGGCCGTCATATATTTCGGATGCCTCTGGCTGGTGCCTGGGCCAACAGCTTCCTTCGCGGCTTTGCTCAGCGGGATGCTCTTCCTGACGAGCCACGCAGTGGTATGGTCCACTGAACTCGCGCCTCACCAACTCTTCGCGCTCTGCATGCTCGCAAGTCTCGTTCTTCTGGCGAAGGCGATCGCCACC
>Ga0302326_10014289_pt1 | contig 16793 bp, 14 predicted proteins | sample Palsa_T0_3_FD_202264 | JGI IMG/M metagenome (GOLD analysis project Ga0302326, IMG submission 202264) | Peat permafrost microbial communities from Stordalen Mire near Abisko, Sweden - Palsa_T0_3 | ecosystem: Environmental > Terrestrial > Soil > Palsa > Peat permafrost | place: Sweden: Abisko...
CCTCGTCGAGTACCACGACGGTGGGTGCCTTCAGCAGCAGCCTGGCGAGGGCGATCCGCTGCTTCTCGCCGCCCGACAGCCGGTAACCGCGATCGCCCACGACCGTGTCCAGACCATCGGGAAGGGCCGCGATCATGTCCCATATCTGCGCTGCCCGGCACGCCTGCGCCAGGTCCCGCTCGGACGCATCCGGCTTGGCGTACACCAGGTTGGCCCGGATCGTGTCATGGAACATGTGCGCGTCCTGGGTGACCACGCCCACCACCTCGTGCAGCGACTCCTGCGTGACGTCCCTGAGGTCATGCCCGCCGATGCGCACTGCTCCCGAGCGCGGGTCATAGAGCCTGGCCACCAGCTGCGTGATGGTGGTCTTGCCGGCGCCAGACGGCCCGACCAGCGCGGTGAGCTGCCCGGACGGCGCGCGGAGGCTGACGTCGCTGAGCACATCCCGCCCCGGCTCTGAGTGCTCGGGCGCGGGCAGCGCGATCGACTCCAGCGAGGCAAGCGACACCTCGCTGGCCGCCGGGTAACGGAACCAGACATGGTCGAACTGGATCTCCGGCGCCGCCTCGCCTATCTCCGCGCCGTCGCCGGCCGGCGCATACCGGGGCAGCGATACCGCCCCCGGCCGGTCCTCGATCAGGGGCTTCAGGTCGAGCACCTCGAACACCCGGTCGAAACTCACCAGCGCTGTCATCACGTCGACCTGGACGTTAGACAGCGCCGTGATCGGCCCGTACAGGCGGCCGAGCAGGGCCGCGAGGGCCACCAGCGCGCCCAGCTTGATGTTGCCGTGAATGACCAGGCCGCCGCCCAGCCCGTAGACGATCGAGGTGGCGATGGAGGCAAGCAAAGTCAGGGCCACGAAAAGGGTCCCGCCGTAAATCGAGGTGACCACGCCGATGTCGCGCACCCTGGCGGCCCGGCCGGCGAACACATCGGCCTCTTCCTCGGAGCGGCCGAACAGCTTCACGAGCATCGCGCCCGCGACGTTGAAGCGCTCGGTCATCGTCGAGCCCATCGCGGCGTCGAGCTGCATCGACTCCCTGGACAGCCGCTGCAGCCTGCGCCCGACCAGCCTGGCCGGGACGATAAAGAGCGGCAGCAGCACCAGCGCCACGAGGGTTACCAGCCACGACGAGTACAGCATCGCGGCCAGCACCAGGATCAGGGTCAGCACGTTGGAGACCACCGATGACAGCGTCGAGGTCAGTGCCTGCTGCGCGCCGATGACGTCGCTGTTGAGGCGGCTGACCAGCGATCCGGTCTGGGCCCTGGTGAAGAACGCGATCGGCTGGCGCTGCACGTGCCGGAACACCTGCGTGCGCAGGTCATAGATCAGTCCCTCGCCGATGCGCGAGGAGTACCAGCGCTGCGCGATCCCGAGCAGGGCGTCCAGCAGCGCCAGGCCGGCCACGCCGCCCGCGATCCACAGCACGAGCCCGGTGTCATGCCGAAGGATCGCATCGACGATGCTGCCGAGCAGCAGCGGCACCGCGACGGTGACGAGTGAGTCCAGCGCGGTGAGGAACAGGAAGACGGCGAGCACGCCCCGGTACGGCCGGGCGTAGGAGGCGATCCTGCGGACGGTGCCCGGCTTCAGCTGCTGCTGCGTCACCGACCGGTCACGCGTGAAGGAGTGCAGCGCGCGCCAGTTGTTCGCCATGGACGCAAGAACCTCCGCATTGCGGGGGATCTTCCCCCGTCAGCTATCGGCGAACTGGCCAGCTAGCGGGCTAGCCGCTCCCCCAGCAGCGCTGCCTGCGCCTTGCGTTCCGCGGCCGCCTGCTGCTCCAGCGTATTAACCGAGGCCTGCGCCAGCAGCGCCTTGGTCGCCCGGGCAGCGGCCGCGTCGGTGGACAGCAGCGCGGCGGTCAGGTCAGCGACTGCCGCGTCGAGCTCGGCCAGCGGCACGACCATCTCGGCGAGCCGGAGCTCCCTGGCCTCGCTGGCCTCGACGGTGCGTGCCGTCAGGCAAAGCTCGATCGCCCTGGGCAGACCGACAATGTCGACAAGTGGCTTTGTGCCCGTGAGGTCCGGAACCATGCCGAGCGCGGGCTCCTTGATGCACAGCTTGGCGTCGTCCGCCAGGATGCGCAGGTCGCAGGACAGCGCGAGCTGGCAGCCAGCCCCGATCGCGTGTCCCTGGACGGCGGCGACCGACACGATGGCGGGATCGCGAAGCCAGAGATAGCCTGCCTGCAGGCCGGCGATCCACTCCTCGAAACCGGGATCGGCCGGGCTCGGGCCTGCCTGCTCGCCTGGTACCCCCTCAGCGGAGAACATGCGCAGGTCGATGCCGGCCGAAAAGGACGGCCCGGCGCCCCGCAGGACTACGACGCGAACCCTGGGCGGCAGGCTGGCGCCGACTGCCGCCAGGCCGTGCCACATGCCCGGCGTCATGGCATTGCGCCGCTCGGGGCGGCTGAGCGTGACGGTCGCCACGGCGTCGTCGATCTCGAGCTGCAGTCCCCAGGACTGGAGGTCAGCGGGGCTGATCGTCACTCAACCTCCCAGAGCGGAGACAAAACCGGAGACAAACCGGAGACACCGGTAGGCGGCGGCTCAGCGCTTGGCCTTGCCTTTCCCCCTGGTGGCACCGCCGCGGCCGCGCAGCGCGACGCCCGTCTCGGTCAGGATCCGGTGAATGAACCCGTAGGACCTGCCCGTCGACGCGGCCAGCGACCGGATGCTCTCTCCGGCGTTGTACCTCTTCTTCAGATCCGAGGCCAGCTTCGTGCGGTCGGCACCGGTGACTCGGGTGCCTTTCTTGAGGGTCTCGGTCACGCGTACCTCCCGGTGAGCTGAAGCGACCGCTGCGTTACGTGTCTCGCCCATGATCACGCATCCACCAGTGATCGGCTACCTACACGAGCGCAAAAGATCTCCTCTTTTTCCGGACAGCCTTTTCGGGCACCGCCGACCCGGCTTTCGGACAGCACCGCGCCGGATTCCGGGCCGAGCCGCGCCGGTTTCCGGCCGCGCCGGGCCGCCTCCGAGGGTCAGGCGAGCGCCACCAGATCGGCGAGCTCCTCGCTCCAGGCGTCCTCGACCCCGTCCGGAAGCAGGACCACCCGCTCTGGCTGCAGCGCGGCGACAGCGCCCTCGTCGTGGGTGACCAGGACGATCGCGCCCTGGTACCGCCGCAGTCCGGAGAGGATCTCGGCCCTGCTGCCGGGGTCCAGGTTGTTGGTCGGCTCGTCGAGCAGCAGCACGTTGGCTCCCGAGACCACCAGCAGCGCGAGCGCCAGCCTCGTCTTCTCCCCGCCCGACAGGACCCCGGCCGGCTTGGCCACGTCATCGCCGGAGAACAGGAACGAGCCGAGGATGCCGCGCTGGTCGGCCTCGGTCAGGTCGGGCGCTGCCGAGCGCATGTTCTCCAGCACGGTCCGCTCGGTATCGAGCGTCTCGTGCTCCTGGGCGTAGTAGCCGAGCCGCAGGCCGTGGCCGGGCAGGACCTCCCCCGCGTCCGGGTCCTCGATTCCGGCCAGCAGCCGCAGCAGCGTGGTCTTTCCTGCCCCGTTGAGCCCGAGCACGACGATGCGGGCGCCCCGGTCGACCGCCACGTCGACGCCGTGGAAGACCTCCAGGGATCCGTAGGACTTGCTGAGCCCCTGCGCGGTCAGCGGCGTGCGGCCGCAGTGCACGGGCACCGGGAACCGCAGCCGGGCCACCCGATCGGGCGCCCGGTCGGAGCTGACGCCCGCCAGCAGCTTCTCTGCCCGGCGCTGCATGCTCTGGGCCGCCCTGGCCTTGGTGGCCTTGGCCCGCATCTTGTCCGCCTGGGACTGCAGCGAGGATGCCTGCCGCTCGGCGTTGACCCGCTCGCGCCGCCGCCGCCTGGCGTCGGTCTCCCGCTGCTCCAGGTAGGCCTTCCAGCCCAGGTTGTAGATGTCGAGCACCGAGCGGTCGGCGTCGAGATGGGCGACCTTGTTGACGATGGACTCCAGCAGCGCGGTGTCGTGGCTGATGACCACCAGCCCGCCCCGGTAGCTGCGCAGGTGATCGCGCAGCCAGGACACCGAGTCGGCGTCAAGATGGTTGGTGGGCTCGTCCAGCAGCAGCGTGTCCGAGCCGCCGAACAAGATCCTGGCCAGCTCGATCCGCCGCCGCTGACCGCCCGACAGCGTCCGCAGCGGCTGACTCAGCACCTTCTGCGGCAGCCCGAGGCTGGCGGCGAGCGAAGCCGCCTCGGACTCGGCCGCGTACCCGCCGAGCACGGTGAGCCGTTCCTCCAGGTGGCCGTACCTGCGGACGGCGGCGTCCCGCCGAGCCGGGTTCAGGTCGGCCATCTGCCCTTCTGCCTCGCGGATCCCGGTCAGCAGCGCATCGAGCCCGCGGGCCGACAGCACCCGGTCCATGGCGAGGGCGTCCAGGTCGCCTACCCGAGTGTCCTGGGGCAGGTAGCCGACGGATCCGTCGCTGCGGACGCTGCCGGCGGCCGGCTGCGCCTCGCCGGCCAGCACCCGAGCCAGGGTTGTCTTGCCGGCTCCGTTGCGGCCCACCAGGCCGATCTTGTCGCCAGCGGCTACCTGGAAGCTCGCGGCCTCCAGTAGCAGGCGTGCCCCGGCACGCAGCTCAAGATCATGGGCCGAGATCATTAAAGATTTGCTCCAAAACGGAAAATCCCCGGGAACTCACGCAGACACACGTCACCCCGCCACGGGGGTATTCCGTCACAACAGGAGCGGCTGCATAAGCCCCAGTTTACCCGAGCAGCCCGCAGGACCGGCGCGCTGGCCTGATCGGTAGATTCGGGAAATCGGATCGCACCGAGAAGGGATCACCAGTGGTCGCACAGCCCGACGGCACCCCAGTTCAGCCCGCATTGTGGAACTCGTTCGCGAATATGGCCAGTCTGGCTGGCCGGGCCGTCACGATCGTGCGGGGCGAAGGAACGACGGTGTTCGACGCGGCCGGACGTCCCTATCTCGATGCGCTCGCCAGCCTGTGGTACTGCAACGTCGGGCACGGTCGGGCCGAGCTTGCTGATGCCGCCGCGGCGCAGATGCGCCAGCTCGCCGCCTACCAGACGTTCGAGCCGTTCTCCAACCTCCCGGCAGAGGTGCTGGCCCGGCGGGTTGCTGATCTTGCCCCGGTGCCGGAGGCCAAGGTCTTCTTCACGCCGGGCGGCGGCTCCGACGCGGTGGACACGGCAGCCAAACTCGCCCGCGCGTACTGGCGCACAGTAGGCCAGCCAGCCAAGCAGGTGATCATCTCCCGGTCGCATGCCTACCACGGAATGAACGCCTACGGAACGGCACTGGGCGGCATCCCCGCGAACGCCGAGCCGTTCGGCCAGCTCATCCCGGAAGTAGAGCACGTACCGTGGGACGATGCCGGCGCCCTGGACAAGCTCATCGAGCAGCTGAGCCCCGAGCGGGTGGCCGCGTTCTTCTGCGAGCCGGTCATCGGGGCGGGCGGGGTGTACCCGCCGCCCGCGGGATACCTGGCCCTGGCCAGGCAGATCTGCCGCCAGCGCGACGTGCTGTTCGTCGCCGACGAGGTGATCACCGGGTTCGGCCGGACCGGCGCCTGGCTCGCCAGTGAGCGGTTTGCGCTCGATCCCGACGTGATCACCACGGCCAAGGGGCTGACCTCCGGGTACGCGCCGCTCGGGGCGGTGATCGTCGGCCCCCGGGTCGCCGAGCCGTTCTGGCGAGCGGGATCGGCCGAGGTGTTCCGGCACGGTTATACCTACTCCGCCCATCCGACCGCGTGCGCGGTCGGCCTGGCGAACCTTGATCTCATCGAGCGCGAGCAGCTGGTCCAGCGGGTCGCCGAGCTCGAACCGGTGCTGGCGGACCGGCTCAGGCCGCTGGCTGACCACCCTCTGGTCGGCGAGGTGCGGGCCGGCACCGGCCTGCTGGCCGGGGTCGAGATCGCCGAGGACGCCCGCGCGCAGGATCCGGGGCTCGCCGCCCGCCTGGTCGCCGATATCCGCGAGCGCGGCGTGATTACCCGGCTGCTGCGGGGAGTAGCCCTGCAGGTCTCGCCACCTTTCACGATCACGCAAGCAGAGATCGGGCGGATCGCCGAGACGTTCGCCGCCGCCCTCGACGCCGCCCAGGTCTGAGGCTCCGCAGTCCGGCTGGAAGAACGGCTGCGGGAAGATGGCGCCCGCCGGGTCAGTCGGCCTGACCGGTCAGCTTGACGCGGATCGCCCGGAACAGCCGTGGCGTGCCCCGCAGGACAGTCAGCCGGGGGTCAGGGACGGTCAGAAACCGGTCGACGGCGATGGCGAAGTACGGTCGCAGCCGCGGATCGTCGCGCAGCCCCGCTATCGCGCGCCGGTCCCCGCCGAGCACCAGGGCGTCGAGCCTGCCGGCGTACGGGCCGAAGACCGCGGCGGCGGTATCGGCAGCGGCGCCGAGCGCCTGAGCTGCCTGCTTCTCCCGGCGCCGGGCAAAGCGGTGCTGCGAGGTGCCGCCGGCGGCGCTGCGGCCGTGTACCAGCCGGGCGCCGACCTTTGCCGCGGCGAGCTCGGGGCCGGGCCCGGTAAATACCCCGGCCGCGTAACCGCCGAGCCGGACCAGCAGCACGCCGACCAGCCGGTCGGCTGCCGCGTGCGCGGCCATCGCCTCGGGGCCGGCCGCCGAGCCGGCCGGCAGCGGCGGGAACGGGACGTGGCATTCGGCGACGGCTCCGTCAGCCGCCCGGAACGTTACTGCCGCCGGCGAGGCCTCGGCGATCGCCGCCCCGTGCCGCTGAGTGAACGAATCCAGCCAGATCGCGATGCGTTCGGGGCCGACGTCGATCCAGCGCACCTGGTCTCCTCCGCCGTCCGGCACTGACGCAGAGCCTCCCGCCGCATCGTCACATCGTCACATCGAAGCCGCATCGCCGCATCACGGCATCTAAGCCTGAGCTTATGAGTTTCCCGTGAGAGCACGCTTGCAGGCTTATGTATTGTTTCGGCGTTACCCCGTTTCGATGCTACGGAGGTGTCCGGCGTGACGCTCAACCAGCTGCGCACCTTCCTCGCGGTGGCGGACAGCGGCTCAGTCCGCGCCGCCGCCCAGCAGCTGGTGGTGACGCAGGCCGCGGTCTCGGCGTCGCTGGCCACCCTGCAAAGATCACTCGGCGTCCAGCTGCTGTGCCCCGACGGCCGGGGCGTCCGGCTCACGGCGGCGGGGGCTGCCTATGCCGGGTACGTGCGGCGGGCGATCGGATTGCTGGACGAGGCGCCGCGGGCGGCGGCGGCCGCTGCTGATCCGGAGCACGGCGAGCTTCGCATCGCCGCTGTCACCACCGCGGCCGAGCAGATCATGCCGGAGCTCCTGCGCGCGTTCCGGCAGCTCCATCCGCACGTCGGCGTGCTGCTGGAGGCGGGAAACCGGGACCGTGTCACCGCCTTGTTCGAGCGTCACCAGGTCGACCTGGTCCTCGGCGGCAGGCCCGTGCCGGGCCGGGACGCGGCCGTCCAGGCCGTCCGCCCGCATCATCTGGTGGTCGTTGCGGCGCCCGGGCTCGCGGCCTCGTCGGCCGGCGCTGACCTGCTGGCCTGGCTGGCCGGCCAGACCTGGCTGCTGCGCGAGCCGGGGTCGGGCACCAGGGCCACCACCCAGGCGCTGCTCGCCGAGCTGGATATACCGCCGCTGACGCTGACGCTGGGCTCGAACGGCGCCATCCGCGAGTCGGCCGGCGTGGGCCTGGGCATCACGCTGGTATCGCGGGACGCTGTCGCGCCCGAGCTCTCGTCGGGGCGGCTGACCGAGCTGCCGGTTCCGGGAACGCCGCTGCACCGTGACTGGTACCTGGTTGCGCGGCCCGGTCCGCTGGCGGCCCCGGCGGCCTGGCTGGTCGGCGCTGCGCTGCGGACCGGCGGCTTCCGCCGTCCAGCTACCGAAGTCCGCTGACCCCGGCCCCCGGCCCCGGTCCGCTGACCCCGGCCCCGCTATCCGCCCTGGGCGTGACCCCACGCGCCGGGGCGCGGAGATCTTCGTGCAGAAACTGTCGTGGGGACGACGGTTTCTGCACAATGTTCGGTCCGAGCAGGGTGCCGGGCGGATGGGCAGCCGCTTTATTTAAGTGATTGCTTATATTTTATCGCGAAACATTCATTAGACGCTCAACAGTTAGTCCGCGATGATGATGAGTAGTTACTTGATTACTCGATGGGGAGGGCACATGTCGGACGGACACGGCCGGTGGAACGCGGGTGTCATGCCTTATGCCGAAATGGGCTATTACGACGCCGACTACGTGCCGAAGGACTCCGATATCCTCGCTGCCTTCCGGATCGCGCCGCAGCCCGGAGTGGACGCCGTGGAGGCCGGCGCCGCGGTTGCCGGTGAGTCCTCGACGGCGACCTGGACGGTGGTGTGGACCGATCGCCTCACCGCGCACGAGCACTATCAGGCCAAGTGCTACCGGGTGGATCCGGTGCCCGGCCGCGAGGGCGAGTACATCGCCTACATCGCCTACGACATCGACTTGTTCGAGGAAGGCTCGATCCCGAACCTGACCTCGTCGATCATCGGGAACGTATTCGGCTTCAAGGCGCTGCGCTCGCTGCGCCTGGAGGACATGCGGATCCCGCTGTCGTATGTGAAGACCTTCCACGGCCCGCCGCACGGCATCGTGATGGAGCGGGAGTACCTCAATAAGTACGGCAGGCCGCTGCTCGGCGCCACTACTAAGCCCAAGCTCGGCCTGTCCGCCCGAAACTACGGCCGGGTGGTCTATGAGGCGCTCAGCGGCGGGCTGGATTTCACCAAGGACGACGAGAACATCAACTCCCAGCCCTTTATGCGCTGGCGGGACCGGTACCTGTTCGCCATGGACGGCGTCAACCGGGCCGTGCAGCAGACCGGCGAGATCAAAGGGCACTACCTCAACGTCACCGCTGCCTCCATGGAGGACATGTACGAGCGCGCCGAGTTCGCCAAGGAGCTCGGCAGCATCGTCGTCATGGTCGATCTGACCGTCGGCTACACGGCCCTGCACTCGATGTCGAACTGGGCGCGGGCCAACGGCGTCCTGCTGCACCTGCACCGCGCGGGCCACGGGACCTACACCCGGCAGAAGTCGCATGGTGTCAGCTTCCGCGTCATCGCCAAGTGGTGCAGGCTGATCGGTGTCGATCACATCCACGCCGGCACGGTGGTCGGCAAGCTGGAGGGCGACCCGGCTATGGTCCGCGGCTACTACGACACGCTGCGTGAATCGCGGGTACCGCAGAATCTGGGCCAGGGCATCTACTTCGACCAGGACTGGGGATCGATGCCCGGCACCATGCCGGTCGCGTCGGGCGGCATCCACGCCGGGCAGATGCATCAGCTGCTGGACTACCTGGGGGAGGATGTCATCCTGCAGTTCGGCGGCGGCACCATCGGTCATCCCATGGGCATCGCGGCCGGCGCCACAGCCAACCGGGTGGCCGTCGAGGCGATGATCAAGGCCCGTAACGAGGGCCGTGACTTCGCCCGGGAGGGCGGCGACATCCTCGCCGAGGCCGCCAAGCAGTGCCGCCCGCTGCAGGCCGCCATCGACACCTGGGGCGACATCACCTTCAACTACGAATCGACTGACACCCCCGATGTCATTGCCACGCCGACCGCCTGACGGCGCGCCCGGCCCGCCCCTTCGACGCACCTCACCAGGAGGTTTCCCGTGCGGATAACTCAGGGCACATTCTCGTATCTGCCTGATCTGACCACCGACGAGATCAGGGCACAGGTCCAGTACGCCATTGACCAGGGCTGGGCGGTGGCGGTGGAGTTCACCGACGACCCGCATCCCCGCAACGTGCTGTGGGAGATGTGGGGCCTGCCCATGTTCGAGATCTCGGACGCATCAGCGGCCATGCACGAGATAACGGCCTGCCAGCAGGCCTGGCCCGACCACTACATCAAGGTATCGGCGTATGACGCCACGCTCGGCCGGCAGACGACCGCGCTGAGCTTCATCGTCAATCGCCCGGGTCATGAGCCGGGCTTCCGGCTGGACCGGCAGGAGGTAGCCGACCGGCAGATCCGGTACTCGCTGCATGCCTACGCCACCGACCGGCCTGCCGGGGAGCGGTACGCCAGCAGCAACGGCAGCCCGTGACCGGGCCCGCGCCGGCCGCGAACGGTTTCGCGATGCCGCGGCCCGGCGGGGGCGGCGCTGCGGGGAATACGGCGGGCAATAGCGGTCCTGACCGCGGCGAGGTGCGGGCCGGCGGTGCGGGGCCGGCGGGCGGTGCGGGGCCGGCGGGCGGCGGGCAGCCGCTGGCCGCCGACGCCGTGGTGGAGCTGTCCTCCCAGCAGCAGGCGCTGCGCATCGCCGCCATCTTGAGCCAGCTGGACCGTGAGTTCGTCGGCCTTGCCCCGGTCAAGGAGCGGGTGCGGGAGATCGCCGCGCTGCTGCAGGTCGACCGGCTGCGCGGCCGCTACGGGCTGTCCTGCGCCCGGCCCAACCTGCACATGTGCTTCACCGGCAGCCCGGGCACCGGCAAGACCACCCTGGCGCTGTACATGGGACGGCTGCTGGCCGAGCTCGGTTACCTGCGCAAGGGCCAGCTGGTCAGCGTGACCCGCGACGATCTGGTGGGACAGTACGTCGGCCATACCGCGCCCAAGACCAAGGAGGTGCTCAAGCGCGCCATGGGCGGGGTCCTGCTGATCGACGAGGCCTACTACCTCTACCGGCCGGATAACGAGCGCGACTACGGCCAGGAGGCCATCGAGATCCTGCTGCAGTTCATGGAGGCGCACCGCGACGACCTCGTGGTGATCCTGGCGGGATACGCCAACCGGATGGAGGTGTTCTTCCGGTCCAACCCCGGCATGGGATCGAGGATCGCGCACCACATCGACTTTCCCGACTTCAGCCTCGATGAGCTGATGCAGATCGCCGACCTGATGCTGGCGCAGCAGGAGTACCGGCTCTCCCCTGAGGCCAGGGACGCGTTCCGCGAGTACATCGGGCTGCGGATGGGCCAGCCCCGCTACGCGAACGCGCGCAGCATCAGGAACGCCATCGAGCGGCTGCGGCTGCGCCAGGCAGGCCGCCTGGTCGCGGCGGGCGGCCGGGTCGGCCGGGACGACGTGATCGAGATCAGCGCGGCCGACGTCCGGGGCAGCCGCGTCTTCTCCGGTGGCGCCGGTGTGGCCAGCGGGGCCGGCCGCTCCGGGCCCGGGCCCCGGGAGCCGGTGCCCGGGTCCGGGTTCGGGTCCGGGAGCTGAGCCGGCGTCAGACCGGGCCTGGCCCGGCCGCGGCGAGCGGCAGCATCAGCCGGACAGTGGTGCCGCGGCCCGGCGCGCTCGACAGTTCAAGCCGCCCCCCGAGCAGCTCGGCCCGCTCCCGCATCCCCGACAGGCCGAAGCCAGTCGGGCTGGCCGTCAGGCTGGCGCGGCCCAGCGCGGCGGCCAGGCCCTGGCCGTCGTCACGCACCTCCAGCAGGACCCGGTCGCCCTGGACCGACATCCGGATCCGCACGGATCTCGCCTGCGCGTGCTTGGCGACGTTCTGCAGCGCTTCCTGCGCGGTCCGGTAGACAGCGGTCTCCAGGTGCTCGGAGATCCGGCAGCCGGCGGCGTCTACGTGCACCGCCAACTGCGGGAACGAGTGTCCGAGGCTCTCCAGGCTGGCCGCGAGGCCCAGGTCATCGAGCACCGGCGGCCGCAGGCCCGCGATGGCCATCCGGGTTTCCTCCAGTGCCGCGGACGCAAGATCCTGGGCTCTGGCGACTTGCACTGCCGCTATCTCGGGCTCACCGGGAATCGCGTCCGCCGCGGCAGAGAGGTGAAAGAAGAGGCTCACGATGCGCTGGCTGATGCCGTCGTGGATCTCCCCGGCCAGGCGGCGGCGCTCGTGTTCCTGCCATTGCATGGTCTGCTCGGCGAACCTCTCCAGCGCCTCCTCGCGCTCGGCCAGCCGGCTGTGCAGCCGGGCGTTCTCGATCGCGCCGGCGACCAGGCCCGCCACCGAGCCCAGCAGCTCCACATCGGCATCGGTGAATTCCCGCCGCAGCCTGGTATGCACATTCAGGACGCCGATGAGGTGGCCAAGCGGCGTCACCACGGGTACCGACACCATCGAGGTGAAGTCCTCGCCGCGCAGCGCCGGGATGTAGCGGTACCGCGGATCGGCGCTCTTGTGGTCCACGATCACGACTGGCTCGCCGCGGCTGGCCACCCAGCCCGACACCCCCTCACCGAGTGCCAGCTCGACCTTCCCAACCATCGCGTCAAACGGCGGCGTCGCGCCGCGAAGCTCGAGCCGCGCGCCGCTCTGGTCGAGCAGATGCACGAAACAGACGTCGGTACCGGTCGTCTCGGTGACCAGCGCCGTGACCCCCTGCAGCATCCGGTCCAGGTCCAGCCCGGCCGAGATGGTCTCGATCACCCGGGTCAGCAGCCGGGCGTCACGCTGCGGGCTTTCCTCGCCCGGCCGCCTGCGGTTCAGTGGAAAACTCCCTCGCGCAGGGCGGTCGCGACTGCCGCCGACCGGTCGGACACGCCGAGCTTGCGGTAGATGCCGCGGGAATGGGTCTTCACGGTCTCCTCGCTGACCACCAGCCGGGCCGCGATCGCGCGGTTGGTCAGCCCGGCTACCAGCAGCGAGAGCACCTCGCTCTCGCGCTGGGTGAGCCCGAGGTGCGCGCCCGGCCAGAACTGGCCAGCCCGCAGCCGCGCGGCCGACAGCGCGACCCGGCCGGCCAGCGCGGGGTCGATCAGCACCTCGCCCTCGCAGATGCGACTGAGATGGTCGACTAGCTCCGCGCCGCGGATCCGCTTGAGCAGGAAGCCGACGGCGCCGACCCGCAGCGCCTGGTACAGGTACTGCTCATCGTCATAGACGGTGAGGAACACGACCTTGCAGTCCGGCACCCGGCGGAGTATCTCGGTGCACAGATCGAGGCCGCTGGTGCCGCGCAGCCGTACATCCAGCAGTACCACGTCCGGCTCCAGCTCCGCGATCAGCTGCGCAGCCTCCCGCGAGTCGCTCGACTCGCCGACGATCTCCACCTGCGCGCGGTAGGGGCGCAGCATCGCCTGCAGCCCGTCGAGGACCATCTGGTGATCGTCGATGATCACCAGACGCAACGGCCGCTGCGCAGGGCTGCCCATGTCAGCACGGTACCCATCAGCACGGTACCCACCAAGAGGCCGGCTGGCGCGCCGCGGATCAGGCTGGGCGCAGCCGCGCTGCCCGGTTCAGCGCGCTGATCACGCCGCGCAGCGACGCGCGCACGATCGACTCGCTGATGCCCACGCCCCACAGCACCCGGTCCCCCACCTCGATCTCCAGGTAGGCGGCAGCCTCGGCGTCCCGGCCTGCGGTGAGCGCGTGCTCGGCGTAATCGAGCACGCGCACGCTGATCCCGCCCAGGCCAAGGTCGATCGGGGACAGCGCCTGGCAGAACGCGGCGATGGGGCCGTTGCCGACACCGGTCAGGGTGTGTTCGGTGCCGAACGCGCGGACCGTCGAGGTGATCCGCTCGGTGTCCCCGTCGCTGACGGAGCCGAAACTAACCAGCTCGAACGGGCCCGCGTCGAGGTACTCGGCCGCGAAGATCTGCCACATCTGGGCGGCGTCCACCTCGCCGCCCTCGTCGTCGGTGTGGCGCTGGATCACGTGGCTGAACTCGATCTGGAGCCGGCGCGGCAGGTCCAGGTGATGATCGTTCTTCATGATGTAGGCGACGCCGCCCTTGCCGGACTGCGAGTTGACCCGGATAACCGCCTCGTAGGACCGGCCGACGTCCTTGGGGTCGATGGGCAGGTACGGCATCGCCCACGGCAGCTCGCGCATGGGCCGGCCCGCCTGCGCGGCAACTCGCTCCAGGTGATCGAAGCCCTTCTTGATGGCGTCCTGGTGCGAGCCGGAGAACGAGGTATAGACCAGGTCGCCGGCGTAGGGATGCCGCTCGTGCACGCTGATCCGGTTGCAGTACTCGGCGGTCCGCCGGATCTGGTCGATGTCACTGAAGTCGATCATCGGGTCGATGCCCTGGCTGTAGAGGTTCAGCCCGAGCGTCACCAGGTCGACGTTGCCGGAGCGCTCGCCATTGCCGAACAGGCAGCCCTCAATCCGGTCGGCCCCGGCCAGCACTGCCAGCTCGGCATCCGCGATGGCGGTGCCCCGGTCGTTGTGGGTATGGACGGACAGGGCGATGTGCTCGCGCCGGCTGAGGTTCCGGCTCATCCACTCGATCTGGTCGGCGTAGACGTTAGGCGTGGAGCGCTCCACCGTGCACGGCAGGTTGAGCACGATCTCGCGGCCGGGTTCGGGCTGCCAGAGGTCCATCACCGCCTCGCAGATCTCCAGCGAGAAGTCCAGCTCGGTGTCCATGAATATCTCCGGCGAGTACTCGTACCCGAAGTCGGTACCCGCCAGGTAGGTCTCGGCGAATTTCAGCACCGCCCTGGTGCCCTCGACGGCCACGGCCTTGCACTCGGCGCGCCCGTCGCCCTCCCAGCCGAATACGACGCTGCGGAACATCGGCGCCGCCGCGTTGTACATGTGCACGGTGGCCCTGCGGGCGCCCGCCAGGGACTGCACGGTGCGCTCGATGAGCTCCTCCCTGGCCTGGGTCAGGACCGAGATGCAGACGTCGTCGGGTACCGAGCCGCCCTCGATCAGGCTGCGGATGAAGTCGAACTCGGTCTGGCTGGCGGCGGGGAAACCCACCTCGATCTCCTTGTAGCCCATCCGCACCAGCAGGTCGAACATGGCCTGCTTCCTGGCGGCGTTCATCGGGTCGATCAGGGCCTGGTTGCCGTCCCGCAGATCGGTCGACAGCCACCGCGGCGCGGCGGTGATGCTGCGCGACGGCCACTGCCGGTCGGGCAGGCTGACGGCCGGGAACGGCCGGTAACGGTGACATGGCATGCCGGAGGGACGCTGATTACTGGGATTGCTCATGATGCTGCTCCTGGAAGGTGACCTGGCGGATTTCGGTCGGCGCAGCACTGCGGCCCGCGACGAGGGGCCGACCGGAGTGGTTACCGGGCCTCGCCGCGGCCGCGAAGGAGCAGGGCGCGCATCATGACTGCATCAGGCTACCGGACGGCAGGCCCGCTGCGCGAGCCAGCCCCGCCAAGCGGCGAGCGCCAAGCGGCGAGCGGGTCAGACGTTGAAGCCGAGCGCGCGCAGCTGCTCGCGGCCGTCCTCGGTGATCTTGTCCGGCCCCCACGGCGGCAGCCACACCCAGTTGATCCGAAAGTCGCTGACCAGGCCCTCCAGGGCCACTCTGGTCTGGTCCTCGATCACGTCAGTGAGCGGGCAGGCCGCGCTGGTCAGCGTCATGTCGATGGTGGCCACGTGGTCGTCGCTGACATTGACCCCGTAGACCAGGCCGAGGTCGACGACATTGACCCCTAGCTCGGGGTCCACGACGTCCCGCATGGCCTCCAGCAGGTCCTCGGTCTCCGGGGTCAGCTCGTCGGTCAGTCCGGCGGCGTTCTCGGTCATGTCTGTTCCCTCTCCTCAAGCGCGCGTGCGGTCGCGTCCTTCCAGGCCATCCAGCCGAGCAGCGCGCATTTGATCCGGGCCGGGAACTTGGACACGCCTTCGAAGGCGACAGCGTCGCCGAGCACGTCCTCGTCCGGCTCGGCCTCGCCGCGTGACTGCATCAGCCGCAGGAACTCGGCGCTGATATCCATGGCCTCGCTGACGGTCTTGCCGATGATCGCGTCGGTCATCATCGACGCGCTGGCCTGGCTGATCGAGCAGCCGAGTGCCTCATAGGACACATCGGCCACCGCGGGCTCGCCGCCGGCGTCCTGCAGCGTGACGCGCAGGGTCACCTCGTCCCCGCAGGTTGGGTTGACGTGATGGACCTGGGCATCGAACGGCTCCCGCAAGCCCACGTGGTGCGGGTGCCGGTAATGGTCCAGGATGATCTCCCGGTACATGGACTCGAGCTGCATCACTTAGCCTTCAACACCGCGCCGGCCATCAGATAGTCCCGAAGAACTTCTGTGCCTGGCGTACGCCGTCGGCCAGGGCGTCGACCTCATCGTGGGTGTTGTAGACGTAGAAAGTCGCGCGGGTGCTGGACTGCGCGCCGAGTGCCCGGTGCAGCGGCCAGGCACAGTGGTGGCCGGTGCGCACGGCGATGCCCAGCTCGTCGAGTACCTGCCCGACGTCGTGCGGGTGGATCCCCTCGACGGTGAAGGAGACGGCCCCGCCGCGGTGCTCGGTGTCAAGCGGGCCGAGGATCCGCACCCCGCCGATGCCGCCTACCGCGGCAAGCGCGTGCGCGGTCAGCGACTCCTCGTGCGCGGCCACGTTGGCCATCCCCAGCATGTCCAGGTAGTCGCAGGCCGCGGCGAGACCGACCGCCTGCGCGGCCGCGGGCACTCCGGCCTCGAACCGCTCGGGCGGCGGCAGGAACGTCGAGCCCTCCATCCGGACTACCTCGATCATGGATCCGCCGGTGATGAACGGCGGCATGGTCTCCAGTAGCTCGCGCCGCCCCCACAGCACCCCGATGCCCGACGGGCCGAGCATCTTGTGCGCGGAGAACGCGAGGAAATCCGCGCCGAGCGTGGCCACGTCCACGCTCTGGTGCGGCACCGACTGGGCGCCGTCGACTACCACCAGCGCGCCGCGGGCATGCGCCAGCGCGGCGATCTGGCCGACCGGCGGTATGACGCCGGTGACGTTGGACTGATGGGTGACCGCGACGATCTTCGTCGCCTCGCTGATCAGCTCATCGGCGTTGCTCAGGTCCAGGCGGCCGTCAGCGGTCACGCCGAACCAGCGCAGCGTGGCGCCGGTGCGCAGGCACAGCTGCTGCCACGGCACCAGGTTGGCGTGGTGCTCCATCTCGGTGACCAGCACCTCGTCGCCGGGGC
>Ga0302326_10014290_pt1 | contig 16793 bp, 12 predicted proteins | sample Palsa_T0_3_FD_202264 | JGI IMG/M metagenome (GOLD analysis project Ga0302326, IMG submission 202264) | Peat permafrost microbial communities from Stordalen Mire near Abisko, Sweden - Palsa_T0_3 | ecosystem: Environmental > Terrestrial > Soil > Palsa > Peat permafrost | place: Sweden: Abisko...
TGTTCCTACTTTTTTTTGGGTTTTTTTTTTCCCCCCCCCGGGGGCGGGGGGGCCGCCCGCGGGCCCCCGCGCCCCCCCCCCCCCGAGACGGTTCTTCTACGGTTGGACCGCCCAGACTTCGACCACCCGGTTCTTTTCGAGAACCGATCGATCGAAAATATCCTGGCCGCCCATCCCAACCGCGTGCATCAGATTCACAAGGTCCATTTTTTCCTTCAGCGCTTGCACTACGCTCTCCGCCCTGCTCCGGGAAATATCCAAATTCCTCGCCGCGTCCCCTTTCTTGTCGGCATATCCGACCATGATCAAAGCAACGGTTGGATCTGCGAGAAGTTTTTGCAGATCCGATCCCTTGAGACTTTTGATTAACTCATCGACCTGCGCCGCTCCAGCGATTGTCCCGTTTTGAGTGAAAGGGATTATTGCGATCTTGGTGAAGCCTCGCGCACGCTCGACTTGAGCGTACAATTTGTCCTTCTCGGGGTCGGTTAGGACTTTCATGAGATCGATCCGCTTCAAAACCTCTTGCCGCGTTTGATCTTCCTCAGCTCGATCATTCACCAGCGCCGGCGCAGCATCGGCTTCTTCGATAGTTGGATTTGGCCTCGGGTGTTCCACTCCCACTTCTCCTTCGGACAGTCCGGGTGCACTTGGGGCCGGATTCACCTTTTCGTCGGAAATCTCGCTTACCGCCGGGGCCGGGTTTTGCATGCCCACCGCTTTCCAGGCAACGTAAATGCTGATCCCTGATCCTGCGATGACAAAAAAGACAGCCATCCCGACGATCACCCAAACACCCACTGGCGTTTTGGATGCGCTGACTTCCTGGGAAACCGGATTGGTCCCGTTCGAAGCGTTGGGCAAGGAATTCGCCATCGGCCGTCTATCACACCTGATTACGGCAAATATTGCAAAACAGTTCGCCGGGACGCGCAGGGATGGCCCGCCGGAGGCGGACCGGCGTCCCGGCGGACCCACTTTAATGAATCTTCTCGATCAGAAACGGCTTTATTTCGCCGATCCCGACCCTCTGCTGTTTCATCGAGTCCCGTTCGCGAATTGTCACGGTGCCTTCATTCGCTGGCCCGTTTTCCCCGATTGTGTCGAAATCCACCGTCACGCCAAAAGGCGTACCCACCTCATCCTGTCGGCGATAGCGCCTTCCGATCGCACCCGACTCGTCGTAAAAAACCATCATATGCGGCCGGAGCAGGTCCACGATATCGCGAGCTTGGCGGACAAGCCGTACATTATTCTTCAGTAACGGGAAAACTCCGCATTTGATTGGTGCCATCCGCGGATGAAACCGCAACAGAGTGCGCGTTTCCGCCTTCCCGCTTTCATCGATCACTCGCTCCTCGTCAAATCCGGCACAGATCAACGCCAGCGTCGTACGATCCACACCGGCACTCGGTTCAACAACGTGAGGAATAAACCGTTGTTTTGATTCCTCGTCGAAATATTCCAGAGATTTGCCACTAGCCTTTTGATGCTGTGTCAGATCGTAGTCCGTGCGATACGCCACGCCTTCCAGTTCCTGGATTCCAAATGGAAACGCAAATTCGATATCGTACGTCCCTTTGGAATAATGGGCGCATTCTTCGGGCGGGATCTTATGCACATGGAGAAGATCCCTCGAAATCCCGATGTCGGAATAAAATTTCAGACGCTCTTCTAACCAATACTCGAGAAGTTCCGGACCCTGCTCGGGTCGGCAAAAATATTCCAGCTCCATCTGTTCGAATTCGCGGGAACGAAAAGTGAAATTGCGCGGGTTGATCTCGTTACGGAATGCTTTTCCCACTTGGGCAATCCCGAACGGGAGTTTCTTCCGCGAGACTTCCAGGATGTTTTTGAACTGAACAAAAATGGCCTGTGCGGTTTCAGGACGAAGATAAGTGATGGCTGACTCGTCCTCCGTCGCCCCGACGTAGGTTTTGAACATCAGGTTAAAGGCACGAGGCTCAGTCAGATCAAAGCTGCCGCAAACCGAACACTGTTTGCGCCCTTCCTTTTCCTGCAATTGATCTGCACGGAGCCGGGACTTACAGATGCGACAGTCGACCATCGGGTCGCTGAAAGTTTCCTCGTGACCGCTGGCTGCCCAAATTTGCCGATTCATCAGGATCGAACCGTCCATCCCCACAACGTCGTCGCGCTCCTGCACCATGCGGCGCCACCAAAAATCTTTGAGGTTGCGCTTCAACTCGGTTCCCAGGGGGCCGTAATCCCAAAATCCGTTTAAACCGCCGTAGATTTCACCAGATTGAAAAATGAACCCGCGCCGTTTGCACAGGCTGACAATTTTCTCCATTCGTTCAGCACCGGGTTTATCGTGAGCCATAGGGCAGAGAGCGAAAATCAACGAACCCCGGAGAACGTCAACGAAAAAAGCGGAGACAGGAGTCAGGAGGCGGGACGCAGGAGTAGAGGGGGACAGGACACTAGAGGGGCGCTATTCATCTGCTGCAACCGTTCGCGGTAACTGCCCTGACGATCCCGACCGTTGTCGTTCGCTCTCCTTCGATGTATCATTGCGGGTTTTATGGCGCATTACTCAGAGGACTTGTTTGAGGACAGCGGGGTCTCGCTCAAGCATTGGATCCTTCCCGCAATTGCCCTCTCTTTTCTGTTTCACTGCGGACTGCTCTACTTTTTCAGCCAGAAAACTCTCGATCGATTTTTGCCCTCCGACACTCCGCGGCTCGTCCCCAGGACGTTCAATATCAGTCGGGTGCAGATAGACCGGAAATTGCTGGAAACCGATTCCAAGCCAACCGAAAAACCAGCCAAAACGGAAGGAGACTTCGGCACGATCAAAAACCTGACCCAATTTGACGGCTCATTCGAAAAGGATATCCAGGAATTCCGTGCCACTCCCGAAGTCAGTTCGCCCGAAGTCGCTAAACTCAAGGAGAAGCCGAGCGTTGACACACAATCCGCGCAGACTGCGGCAGCCAAAGCAAAAGCTGAAAGCGCCGCGGCGATGGATAAAGAACTCAGCGAAGTGCGCCAGCAACTGCTTTCGGATAAACCCGATATGCCGTCTCGACCAAAGATCTCCACAGGGAACAACAGAAATCCGGTTAAAACGGACAATCAAGATGTTGCCGACACGACCATCGCCGCGAACGCTGGCGTTCCAGCTGGGTTCAGCAACCTCGACGAACTTTTATCGGGTTCGGGACAACTTGGCAGTGGAACCGCGCCAATCCTCATGCCGACCGACCTTTTATTTGACTATGACTCGGCAAACTTGCGACCGGGAGCGACCGCAAGTCTTCAGAAGCTGGGGCGCCTGATCCAGCGAAATCCTCAAGCAGTCTTCAGGGTCGAAGGCCACACGGACTCGTTTGGCAGCGACCAATACAACATGGACCTGAGCCAGCGCCGAGCCGAGACAGTGAAAACCTGGCTGGCCGCAAACATGAATATCGACGCGGATCGAGTCCAGACACAGGGTTACGGCAAGACCCGCCTGATCGTGCCGGGCGACCGGTCAGTTGAAGAACAGCAACTCAATCGCCGCGTGGAGATCGTGATCCGAACGAAAAAGAGCTGAATTCTCCTCTCTTCTGCGAAATCTGTGTAATCGTGGTTTGTCCCTCTCTAGCTGATATACGAGATGAACTCCAAAAGCGACCCATCCGGATCCCGAAAGTAAACCGAGAGTCCTTGGCCGCGGGCGCCGGACCGCGCAACTGGTCCGAGCTCTATTTCGACGGCTTGCAATTTGAGGTGGTCGACCGCCTCGTCAATCGGGCCGGACCATTCAAAACAGAGATCACTTCCGCCCGGTGGAACCGGAATCTTTGCCAACGGATGGGCCTCGACTCCGGGGCCGTGCAAATTCAGTTGCGCATTTTCAAACCGGTAAGCCCAATTTCCATTTTTCGGGATAAGCGCAACTCCGACAACATCGCGATAAAATGCGTTTGATCGCTCCCAGTCTGAAACGTGTACAACGCAGTGATCGAACCGTGTGGGGAGACTCACGGCGAAAAGATAAATGCAAACCGTTCGGCGTTCAACGTTCGGCGTTCACCGGCGAGCGAACTTCCTTTTTTAGCGGGTCTTTGCGGTCATGCCGACAAGCCGAACCGCCGAACCGTTCGCCTGCCGACCCCCCGCTACTCCGAAGAACGTATTTCACCTGTCTTGGAGAGGAGGACGGAAAACCAGCGCGTCGACCGGAAGTTCGACAAGATAATGACGAGAATCACGGTCAGAGGGACACAAAGAAACGCCCCGACGATTCCCCAAATCGAGCCCCAGACGATCAGGGAAATGATCACCGTCAGCGGACTAAGGTTCAGTGTTTCCCCCATCACATTTGGTTCAACGATGTTCCCCATCAGCTGAGCGATCGCGGTAATCCCAATTCCGACCGCAAGAAACGGGCGAAGATCATCGAATTGCACCGCCGCAAGAAGTGTTGGAAGCAGCGTCGCGACGATGACTCCGATCGTCGGGATGAAGTGTAATACAAAAATGAGGAGCGCCCAAAACTCCGCAAAATCCAGCCCGACAATCCGCATCAAGATGTAGGACAATACTGCGCTCGTAAAGCTGATAGCCGTTTTCACCCCGAGGTAGGTGTGAATGTCGTGGTCGATCCGGCGGATGATCCGGATCGCGTTTTTGCGGCGTTCCAAATCAGGAAACAGCGCCTCGAGCTTTATCGGGATGAAGCGCCGTTCAAGCATGATAAACAAGCCGTAGATCACAATAAGCGTGACGTCTTCGAGGAGGCTAGCCACTTGTTTTGCGACGGCTGTAAACACCGATCGGAGATCAATCGCTTTGACCAACTGACGAAGCTCCGGAGGTTCCTCAATTCCGACCCGGGAGAAGACTTCTACCTGTAATTGCTGTAACCGAGCCTGATACTTCGGCGCGGCTGCAGCGACTTGACGCGCATTTTGCCCAACGATCTCAATCAACACAAAACCGAGTCCGAAGATGATCCCGAATGCAAGGATGACAGAGATCGCGTTCGGCACCGCGTAACCCGCGATCGGGATTTTCCGGATCAACCGGCTCAATATGTCAACGAGATAGACTGCCAGCACAGCCATGACCAACGGAACAAAAAAATGTTCCCCCTTGCTGAGCACATCAAAAGTGGCGATGACGATTCCAAGCGTTAGAGCGAACGTCACGAGTCTGCGCAAGTAACTCACGCGCTTAATACCTGGGTTGATCATAGGGGGGTCTTGGTCGAGTGAGAGTTCAGTGCAGGAAACCGTCTTCTCACACTGTAATCGGTACTCGCTGACCCGCATTCGCGCTTTCTATCGCTCCGAGCACCATCGCCAGACTCTGGATATTGTCGGCACTGCGCGTCTCTGCGGGAACTCCTTCCGTGATGTTCCGCAAAAATTGGGACATAACGCTAAAGTGCCCGCGAGTCTCGCACGGATCGGGTTCCTCGGTGGGGACAAAGCCCTGGCATTCGTAGAAAAATCCTTCCGCTTTCTTGACATATTCTCCCCGAATATCGTCCATGCCGTCCCAGCAGATCGTTCCCTTTGTGCCGATAATCCGCCAGACGCTATCCCAAGAAGTGCGCAAACCTTCCGAGCACCAACTTCCGCGAAATGTGCATCGGATGCCCCCGCTCATTTGAAAGATCGCATGCGCCGAGGCGCCATGCTGCCACCAGGACCCTGTCGGATTCCACTCATCGCAATAAACCGACTCCGCATCGGCACCGGTCAAGTAGCGGGCTGTGTCAAACGGATGGATGGCCATATCCGTCAACAGAATATGGTCCATTTTCTCGCGGAACCCCCCAAAATGAGCCGGGACAAAAAAATCAATGTTCACGGTCGTGATTTCTCCGATAAAGCCTTGATCCAGGAGGCGCCGGATTTTGCGTACGCCCGGATGAAACCGGCGATTCTGGATGACCGCATGAACGAGTTTGTTCTGCTCTGCAAGATCGATCAGACGATGCGCGTCGATCAGACTCATCGCAAGCGGCTTTTCTTCGAGGACGTGCAGACCGTTCATCAACGCCTTTGCATCCACTTCGGCGTGCGCTGCTGGAATGGTACAATCAAAAAGGATGTCGGCCCGGACCTTGCGGATCGCGTCGTCCAGGTTGTCAAACAAACCAGCCTGCAATTGGAATTCGGACGCTCGTGCCCGTGCGAGTTCAAGATTCAAATCGACCAGCGCGGAGACCTGTATGCCAATCTCCTTGGCGCTCCGGATCCACTCTGAGCTCATCGCGCCGCACCCAACCATGATAACTGAAAAATTTCTCGGCATGCTTTATTTATTTCACAATCCAGCGGACACCGGCCAGTATTTTGCACGTCGCGCGGAGATCCGATCGAAGCGCTCCGGATCCGTTCGACGAAAATGCAGAGGAGTCCGATTTATTCACCACCCAGATGAGCGACGAATTCTACGGAATCAGCTGCCTGCGCCTTTCAGAAGCGTCGAAGTTTGAAGCTTGCAATGCCGGACTCTTTGTTTCGCCGGCGCACGGGATCCATCCCGAACGGGTAATCGACTCCTACGAACTCATCCTGGTCCGAACCGGCACCTTGGTCTTGGGCGAGCAGACAACGGTCTTCGCGCTTGAACCGGGTGACACGCTCATCCTCTGGCCGGGCCGTGTGCATCGCGGCATTGCGCCCTACGCCTCGAATACCTCGTTTTATTGGGTGCACTTTTATCTGAAAGCGAAGATGCCCGATCCCGGCGACGAAGGGGCGTCCATTCCGCAGCATTGCCGGCTGCCGGAGCCTCTACGATTGACGGAGTTACTCCTTCGATTTCTGGACGACCAGGAGCGTCACCGGCTTGACAAAAGCTACGGCTCAACTTTGGTAAAACTGATGTTGCTTGAAATTGCGCTGCAAAACAGCCCGCATTTCTCGGCGGAAATGCGTTCGCAAAATCTTGCAATTCAGGCGCAGACACTTATTACGCGCAACTTTCGCGAGCCGCTTTCTACCTCGTTAATCGCGCGAAAACTCCATCGTAACCCGGATTACCTTGGCCGGGTCTACCGCCAGACGTACGGTTGCAATCCCACCGAAGGGATTCATCGCGCACGGATGAAACATGCGAAGAACCTGCTGCTTCTCACGCCGATGAACGTCGACGAAATCGCGGTCGCCTGCGGATACGAGGATTCTGATTATTTTCGCAAAGTTTTCCGACGCTTCTTCGATATGCAACCCCGCCGTTTTCGAACGTTGCACGTCAAACAGCACTTGAATTCCGCTTAGCGCGAAAATCCCAAGAGGCGTTCGGCGTTCGGCGTTCAGCGTTCGGAGATACGCTTTGCTGCTTGGTCAGACAAATTGGTCGGCTGGATTGGCGCCCTCCACTAGCGCCTTTTGCCGCCGATAGATCTCCGTTACAAGCCGCAGCGCGGCGATCGACAACGGTATCGAAAAGAAGTCGCCAACGATCGCGAGCACAGCGGCGAGCGTCCATTGGTCGTTTGTCGAGGCCTGGATCGCGATTTCCAGGGAGACCTGCGTCACCCCGGTGTAGAGCAAAAACAAGGTCCACCAGCTCGCAATCATCCATGAACCGGGTCGTCGCGGCCAGTTTCTGGGATCGTCACTGGCTCGCCAAATTTCGCTCATCACCTGCACGGGGCGAATCAAGCTCAGGATCGGAATGAAATAATAGCCTACCGCCCAACCTGGCGAAAACCGCAAACCTTCCGCACCGAATCCCTGGATATTCTTATACGCGCGGTAGATCCATTTCAGAAAAGTAATTCCAGTGACGATCCCCAAGCCGGATTGCAGCAGTCCGATAATCCCCTGAATCGGATCGTTCGCTGCCACTTGGTCAGGGGTTACTTGACCCACCTGGACCTGCACGAATTCGACGACGTCATCGATGAGCGCGACGCAGGCGACAGCCACACTGATCCAAAGCAGTCGCTGCAGAAATTTTGTGAGCGCGGCCGGATCGAGTATAAAACGGTACGAAAAAATCCCGCTCTCAGATTTGCCGGGGACGACCGTTTCAGACGCCACTGGATATTCGCCAAGCCACTGATTCACCGGTTTCCATTCGGGCATTCCCTCCTGCCAGTAAATCGTCCCGCTTGGCATCAGGCCCTCCTTCCAGAGACGGCGGGCCTCTTCCTCGGACCGTTGGGTCATTTGGCCGTCAGGATATTTGAGATAAATAGCAACCATGCAGGAGGATTTCCCTATAGAACAGTACCGGCAGCGCCGCAAGTGTTACGGACCTGCAAGGCTCGAACTAAGGAGATCGGATGAGCCTATTTTTTCCCATACTCGCCGCCGGTAGCGGCGGCAAGTAATGAAGTCTGAAGATGCCGGAGCGTTGCTTCGTCAGTAATCTTTCGCCCATCGAGGTCAGTCACATAAAAGCTGTCAAAAGCGGCTCCCTTTTCTGTCGCGATACGAGACGACGCTATGTTCACTTCCGCGCGCGAAAGACAGATAAGCAGATCGTACAACAGCCCAAGACGATCCGCCGTTTGAAGATCGATCACGGTGTAGCCTGAATGGATCTCATTGGAAACCACCAATTTTGTTGGCAGCTCCATTCCGATCGGCAGATGAAATGCGGTACGCTTCCTTGCCTTTTCCATCAGCGGCGCAAAGTCGTAATCGATCTTCTGCAGCGACTCTTGCAAGACCGATTCCACCTGTTGGATATCTCGTTCGTCGGAGACAGGCCGAAAACTCGTGTCGCACACGCGAAAGATCGCTAACATCAGGTTGTCTACGCGAGTGTAGACATCGGCGCTGAGGATATTGATCGACGCCGTTGCGAATGAACCCGCTATTTTAGCCATTAACGCGGCGCGATCCCATGTGCAGATCCAGAATTCGCTATGGCCCTGGTCCGGTTTGCTGTGCCATTTGACCGCGGCCGAAAGCGCCAACTTTGGATTGCGCGATCTCATTTCGACGAAGCTGCGGAATAGACGGAGGTGTCCGATGATCTCGTTCACATGATGACTCTGAAAATAACGATCGGGCATTGAATTGAAATGCACTTCGATCTCTTCCGCGGAGTCTTTCGCCATTTTCTTCGCAACCGCTAGTTGCAGGTCCTCGCGTGCAATTCGCCGTTCGGCGAAAAACTCGCGTTCGTCGTGTAAGTAGCTGGAAGTAGCGTGGTACAGTTGCCACACGAGGGTTTCCTTCCAGTCGGACCAGTTCTGGCCACCAGTCCCTTGACCGTCCGCCAAAGTCAGCAGCATCAGGCCATCGAGGTTTTCCGGGTTCCGCACGACCTCCGCGAAGTCCGCAATTGTCGTGGAATCCTCCAGATTTCGACGTTGAGCGATCTCTGATAGCGTCATGTGATGGTCCACGAGCAGGATCAGTTTGCGCCTTCGTTCTGGTACAAGTTGGAGCCGGGCAGCGACCTTCTGCGCACTCAGCGCACTTGCTTCCGCATGGTGGCGTGCACCGGATGCTTTACCGGTATCATGGAGCAAGACCGCCAGATAAAGCACGTAAGGATCTTCCAATTTCAGAAACAGCGACTTGTACGGCGCCAATTTTGGATCCTCGGTATCGATCAGCAAATCTAATTTTTCGATGCAGACAAGGGTATGTTCATCCGCAGTGTATCGGTGAAAAAATTCGTGCTGCACGAGGCAAGTCAGCTCGCCGAATTCCGGCAGATATTTTCCCAAAAGATCCACCTCATGCATCATGCGGAGAATGCGTCCAACTTGCCCTTTTCTTGATAAAATGGCCTGGAACGTTTCCCGGGCGGCTCGCGCGTACTGGAACGTGCGATTGACGAGCCTGGTCCGCCGTCGAATCAACTGTTGGAGCTCCGAACTGAGTTCCAGTTCGCGCTGCTGCGCGTAGAGGAAGACGCGGATCAGGCGAAAGGGATCTTCATGAAAAATTTCCGGATTTTCCGCATAGATGAGTCTGCCGTGGCTGTAAAACCCGTCAAACTGTTCGGTTTTCAGTTTGCGCTTTGCTAAAAACCCGAAGACCGGTTTTTGCTCCTTCTCGCTGATGTCCGGTAACAGAAATCCTTCTGTGAAACGCTTTGCTGTCAGATAGATTGTCCGGCCGTGCTGGTAATAATCGCGCATGAACGATTCGCTGCGGCGAAGCACGTTCTTCTGCGGATAATGAAATGAATTTGCGATCTGGCCCTGATAGAAAAGGGTCAACAGATCCGAGGGTCGCTTGCTCAAGTAGTGGAGCTCCGTCCGAACCCGCAGCAGAAAATCGTAGGCGCGATCAATGGCACGGCGATCGCTCTCGGTAATATATTTCCGTTCAACCAGCTTGGCAGTGCTCATCACACCATCACGGAAATAGCAGATCCATTGCATGTTATGATAATCACGCAACCCGCCACAGCCGTTCTTGATATTCGGTTCCTGCATGAACACCGAGCCTCCATATTTGCGATGGCGTTCATCCTGGTTTTCCACACGCCACTTCAGGTAATTATCGACCTGTCCTCGGACACAACGCTCGAAAAACTCCCTCCTGAACTTGGAGTGTCGCCGGTGATCGCCGGCCAGGAACCGGGATTCCAAAAGCGAGGTTTTGGTCACGACGTCCGAGTTTGCAAGCTTAATAGCTTCATCAATGGATCGGGTGGAATGTCCCACTTTGAAGCCGATATCCCATAACATGTACAAAACCTGTTCGATAACGTCGGCGGCTTCGGCGGAAATACGGGGCGAATCGTGCAAAAACAAGATATCGACATCGCTGTAAGGACTCAACTCGCCCCGGCCATAGCCGCCAATCGCCAGGAGGGCAACAGGTGGCGTTTTATCTTCGTAAGCCGAACCTTCCATCGCTCCGTCGAACAAGTGCCGGAGGACGATATCCAGGAGCGCTGCACGATCGCGAACTATTTCGAGGCCGCCCGCCCCTGAGTAATGTTTCAGCCGGAGGCGGTGTTCTTCTATCTTGAGAAATTTCTTGTAGAGATCCAGGCGTTCCCGAAGGCGCCTGCTCCCCTCTGATGTAAGCTGCCGCTCAGCGTGCGCCAGAATTTTCTCGAGATGTTGGGACATTTACGGCTGAGCGTCAAAATACATGAAAAATTCAGAGTTGCAGATGAGAATATTCAGCTGAATCCAGTTTTAATCCTGCTTGCGTGTCCGGTCGCAGAAATCCAAAAATCAAAGCCCCGCGACGCGTTCCCGGAGTTGCACGAGCTTTACCAGGAAGTCCTTCTCTCGTTGGCGATGTTCTGCAACGATCACGGCGGGCGCACGTACAACAAAGCTCTCATTCCCAAGCTTTTTTCGGACGGTTTCAATTTCCGCTTCGAGTTTCGCGATTTCTTTTGTTAGCCGTTCCTTCTCCGCCGAAAGGTCAACAATTCCCTCCAACGGAATGAAGACCTGACCGAGTGGAGTGACCGCGACTGGCACACCCGGCTTTGCGACAAATTCCGTGTCGACATCAAACGGGTCACCATGGACCAAACGGCCAAGCACGGTGAAGTCGCCCGGCACAGCGGGTTTGAAAATCATTCGTACCCGCTTATTCGAGGGAATGCGATACTCCGCCCGAAGGTTGCGTGTAACCGTGGTTGCTTCATACACCTGCTGCGCAAAAGCAATATCAAGGGAATTGAGCCGGGCTCCATCCACCCGTAAATTCTTCAACGGCGCGAATTGGATGCTAAAGTCACCGAAGCTCATGCGGTGCCAGAGTTCCTCCGTGATATGCGGCATGAAAGGATGGAGCAAACGCAAGACGCTCGAGAGGACGTAGTCCGCCACGCTGAGGCAATTCAGACGGACGCTCTCTTGTCTGCTCAGTAGTTCTGTCTTTGCCGCCTCGAGATACCAATCGCAAAAATCGCTCCAGACAAACTCATAGAGCGATTGTGCAACCTCTGTAAAGAGGTAGCCGGCATAGGCATTCTCAACGCGATCGACCGTCTCGTTCAACCGGAGGAGGATGTAAGCGGAATAGGGACTGAACGGCGCGGGCGTTAGAGTTTGGGTCGGCGGTCCTTGCAACTGCCGGAACCGGCACGCGTTCCAGAGCTTGTTCGCAAAATTTCTTCCCTCTTCAATCTGCTTTTCGTCGAAGCGGATGTCCTGGCCGTGCGGTGCGATCCGCATCAAACCGAATCGAAGCCCATCGGCGCCAAACTTCGCAATCAAATCGAGCGGGTCAGGGGAATTGCCCAGACTCTTTGACATTTTCCGCCCCTGAAGATCCCGGATGAGCCCTGTGAAAAACACATTCTGGAACGGGACCGTCCCCTGGTATTCGAAACCCGCCATAATCATCCGGGCAACCCAAAAGAAAATGATGTCTGGCGCCGTCACCAAGTCCTGGGTCGGATAAAACCGCTTCCTGGTAGCCTCGTCCATCGTGGCGAACGGCCAGAGCCACGCTGAAAACCAAGTGTCGAGCACATCGGCATCCTGGCGCCAGTTCTCTTGATCGGGAGGCGGTTCCGTGCCGACATGGATCCGGGCGGGATCATCGTGATGATACCAAACCGGTATGCGGTGCCCCCACCAAAGCTGCCGGCTGATACACCAATCCTCGATGTTTTCAATCCAATGCTCAAAGGTCTTGATCCAGCGTTCCGGTCGAAACCGGATGCGGCCGGTTGAAACCGCCTGCAGAGCATCTGTGATATGTGGGTACTTCAGGAACCACTGCTCACTGAGCCGTGGCTCGATCGGTACGCCTCCGCGTTCGCTGTATCCGACGTTGTTCTGGTACTCCTCTTCACGGACCAGCAATCCAAGTTCGCGCAGCTTTTCCACGGCCTTCGCACGGGCTTCGAATCGATCCATCCCGTCGAATTCCTCTCCTGCCAGCGCATTCAAGGTGCCGTTCGGATTCATTACGTCGACTACTTCCAGGCCATGACGCTGGCCAATCGCAAAGTCCACTTTGTCATGAGCTGGCGTGACCTTCAATACACCGGTGCCGAAGGCCGGATCGATTGCCTCGTCGCCGATAATCGGGATTTTCGTCCTCGGAAATGGGCGCCAGCAATGTTTGCCGATAAACCGCTTATACCGTGGATCGCCGGAATTGACCGCAACGCCGGTATCACCCATCAGGGTCTCCGGACGCGTGGTCGCGATCTCAAGGAAGGTCCCGGGGTCTTCGACCACTTCGTACCGGATATAGTAGAGTTTGCCGTTTGTCGGAGTCGGGATGACCTCTTCGTCCGATAAAGCGGTCTGATAGAACGGGTCCCAATTGACCATCCGCTTGCCGCGATAGATCATTCCTTTTCGATACAGATCGACAAAGGTCTCCTGCACCGTTCGACTGTACGCCGGGTCCATGGTGAACCGTTCGCGGGACCAGTCGCACGAACAGCCTAACTTCTGGAGCTGTCGAATGATGATTCCGCCGTACTTCTCTTTCCACTCCCAAACCTTTTGAACAAACGCTTCGCGCCCCAAGTCATGCTTCGTCGTTTTTTCGGCACGAAGCCTCTTTTCAACGACATTTTGCGTCGCGATGCCGGCATGGTCCATCCCAGGCAGCCAGAGCACCTCTTTTCCCAGCGCACGGGCCCGTCTTGCCAGGATATCCTGGATTGTGTTGTTCAAGACGTGCCCCATCGTCAACACACCCGTCACATTCGGCGGAGGAATCACGATTGCATAAGGCGGCTTGCCCGATGCGGGATTCGCCTGGAAGCATTTCTGTTCCAGCCAGATCCGATACCATTTTTCCTCCACCAACTTAGGTTCGTAGGCGGTTGAAATCTCGGCACTCATCGGAAGCCGAATTTGATGCCGGGGTCGCGATTCTGCAACTGCGGAGTTGGGAGGCGCTCGGCGCTCGGCGTTCAGCGTTCAGCGTTCAGCGGCGAACCGGCTGAATTGGTTCCGTGTTGAAGAAGCAAAGCGGGACGCTCCGCCGACGAACTCTGAACGCCTTCGCCCTCACTTCATCGAAATCAGAAAATGCTCCCAATCGCCGATATTGTGAGCGTTCCGAATAAAGGAACTGACCGGTAGCTCTCGAGGTGTCTGCGGTTTCTTTTTCAATTGGAGACCCACCTCTTCCGGCAGACGGTTGCCTTTCAGACTATTGATCCGCTTGTCCGCCAAGACGCAGTTCTCCCAGGAAGTCAGGCCTCCGCGCGATCGCGGCACGATATGATCGATATTGCCCTCATGCGGAGCGAGCTTCTTGCCTGTGTATTGGCAGTGGCCACCGTCCCGCTCCCAAATTCCCTTGGCAGAGAGCTTGGGCCGGCGCTTCGGCACCTTGTTGTAACGGGCCAAAACCAAAACAGTCGGGACCCGAACCAAGCCGCGGACTGTTCGGACTGCGTAATCTTCTTCCCGAACCGGAAGACCGATCCAATCCTGCCATCGAACCGGGCGCATGTCGCCGGCGCCAAACATGTCGAGGGCAGTCGCGTTGCCGTTTGCCATCATGCAAAAGGCTTGCGCAGGCGTCTTCACATCGATCGCCTGCCAATTTCGATTCAATACGAGAACCGTTGCTTTGTTCAAGACGTCATTCATACCGTCTTCTACGTTGCGTCCTGGCGAAAAACCGTTGAACAAATGCCCCAAAAGAGCCAAGTCGTCCAGCACAGAAAGCAATCCTTTATGTTTCCCATCTGCGATTACCACACCCATCCACAGGGGCATCAGGTCCGCCCTTACACGATCGAGCTGTTACAGCCCTGGATCGATCAATGCCGCGCAAAACACATTCAGAGCATCGCATTCACCGATCACGACCGTTACATTGACGGCGTTGATTTGGGGGTCATCGACCGGCTCAGAGAGCAGAACCCAGACATTGAAATCCTCGCTGGAATCGAACTCGACAACGATCCCCTCACCTCAACAAGGGGAGTGCGCTGGGTGGAAAAGAACTGGGAGCGACTCGATTTTGTCCTCGGTTCGGTCCACTACTTTAGCGGTGAAACCGAGATGTTGGACCGCGCCGGTGAACCTGGCCAGATCGAGGCGCGCGGCGTATCCGAGGCGTTCGATCAATATGTGCGCGCACTGGAGAACCTTGTGTCGCGCGGTCACATCGATTGCCTGGCGCACCTTGATCTGGTAAAAATCCACGGCTTGTCACCGGACGGATATGATCCGGTCGCGCGATTTGGCCCGATTCTCGAGATCGCGCGGGAAGCAGGCCTGGCGATCGAAGCGAGCACGGCCGGTTGGCGAAAGGCCGTTCACGAACAATATCCGCACAGCTCAATTCTACGAGCGGCCGTCGAACTCCAGATTCCGATCACAACTGCCTCCGACGCACATTCGCACGCGCAGGTAGCCGCTGAGTACGAAAAGCTTGCCGTCGTCCTCGATGCGGCTGGTGTCACTGAGAACGTAACGTTTCAACGGCACAATCCGACCCGAAAAATCCATCGCCCTGGAAGCCGAGATGAGAAATAAACCGCAGAGTACACAAATTGTTGCGGCCACGAAAATCGGACCGTCGTCCTGCGAAGATTCTCATCCGACCGCTGATCCCAGCACCCTCTTGGATCCGTGTAACCTGTGGTTAAAAGTTTCGGCGTGCTTCGTAATTTACGCTAACCCGTCTCGATCAGGACCATGCCCTGAACAATTCGCGTTTCCAATGAATTGATTTCCAGTTGCAAGGCTTGTCTTGCTGTGGTCAGGAATGAATTCGAGCTGTCTGTCAACGCCACGTTCAACTTGCCGGCGCCTTCACTGAGATTCTCGAGGCCGCCTTCGAGCAGAGTCTGCTTCACTGCAACCGCGCAGTTCTTCGCAGAATCAACCAACTGCACTCCCGGTCCGGAAACTTCCTGAATCAAGGGCGCCAACAACGGGTAATGCGTGCACCCCAGAACCAGCGTGTCAATCCCTGCGCCGATCACCGGATCGAGGTAACGATGGAGCACCTCCCGGGTGACTTCCTCTTCCAACCATGCCTCTTCCACCAGCGGCACAAGTAACGGGCAGGCCTGGCTGGTGACGCGCACGGCCGGGTTCAACGCCTGAATTGCCCTCTCGTACGCCTCACTCTGGATAGTCGACCTGGTTCCGATCACGCCGACGTGGCCAATCCGAGTTTCCTTGACAGCCGCGCGGGCGCCAGGCGCGATCACTCCCACGACCGGAACTTTCAAAATCTCCTGGAGCTTGGTGATCGCCAACGAAGAGGAGGTATTACACGCAACGACGATCATCTTTGCGTTTTCAGCGAGTAACAGCCCGCTGATCTCGATGCTGTAGCGTTCAATGGTCGATTTGCTCTTGCCGCCGTAAGGGAGTCTAGCGGTATCGCCGATATAAAAAATGTCCTCGCGCGGCAACAGATCACGTAGTGCGCGAACAACAGTCAGCCCGCCGATGCCCGAATCAAAGACTCCAATCGGCCGAAGTGATGGCTCACTTTCGCGCATCATCGGGGAGTGTATAGACATTCGGCTTAAGCGGGTCCCAGATTGACACCCCTGGATCCGTCGCTTCAGGCTGGGACGCATCACCGCGTTTGACCATGATCTGTTCTGAAGTTCCACCGCGATTCAGCGCGCGGTTGTAGGAGAGTATTCCCTGCAAAATCGCTTGAGCTAAGAGCTGTCGGTAAATCGGCGCCGCGATTCGGATGCGATCTTGCGGATTTGTCAAAAAACCACCTTCAATGAGGACTCCCGGGAGGTTGCTGTCGCGCAGAACGATAAACCGAGCCCGCTTAATCCCCCGATCATTTCCTCCGACCCGCGTGATCAGCGCGGCGTGCATTGCTGTCGCCAACGCGATGTTTTCGGGGTCGCGTACGTTGCCGATGCAAGGCTGAAAATCCGCGAGAGTGAGGTTCATGCTGTTCGTCGACGGAACT
>Ga0302326_10014291_pt1 | contig 16793 bp, 14 predicted proteins | sample Palsa_T0_3_FD_202264 | JGI IMG/M metagenome (GOLD analysis project Ga0302326, IMG submission 202264) | Peat permafrost microbial communities from Stordalen Mire near Abisko, Sweden - Palsa_T0_3 | ecosystem: Environmental > Terrestrial > Soil > Palsa > Peat permafrost | place: Sweden: Abisko...
CCCCACGATGGGGATGTTGTTCTCCGCCTGGCAGGCGACGACGCAGGCGTTGCAGCCGATGCAGGTGTTCAGGTCGATGCTCATGCCCCACTGGTGCACGCCATCGTACTTGGGGTTCTGGTAGAGCGAATTGCCGCGCGGCACCTCCGAGACGCGCTGCGCCAGGGTCATGCTGTCGCCCTCCGGCCCGTAGATCGGCGTCTCCGCCTCCATCCCGAGCTCCTTCACGAAGGACGGATTCTCCTGGTACTCGCTGTAGTTCGCCTCGCGGACGATTTCGCGGCCCTCCATCGACCAGTGCCACTGGGTATCGGCCATGACCCGGCGCTCGCCGGTCAGGGCCAGCGTGCCACCAGCGGCCAGGTGCGGGGCGCCGGAAGTCCGCACGGCATAGCCGCTGAAACCGATGTCCCGGCAGATCCGGCCGTTCATCGCGCGCCCGTAGCCGAGCGGCACGACGACGGTGTAATTCGCGAGCCCCACCTGGATGTGCAGGGGCGCGCGGATCTGGCGGCCGCCGAGGGTGAGCACAGCGATGTGAGACTGCTCCTGACCCTTGAGGAAATCCTGCTCGTCCTTGCGCGCCACCTGGAGGACCGAGCCCTTGGGGTCGATGCCGAGGTCCTTCGCGAGCCGCGGGCTGATGAGAATGGCGTTGTCCCAGGCGAGCTTCGTGATCGGATCCGGGCATTCCTGCAGCCACCCGTTGTTGGCAAAGCGCCCGTCGTCCACCTTGTGGTCGGCGACAAAGCGGACCTCAAGGTTCGCCTTGGAGAAGGCGGGCACCGCGGCCGCGCGGTTGAGCAGCCGGGCGAGGCCCGCGCTGTCAAAATTCGCCGGCAGGGTCGCGAAGGCGGAATCCGCCAGCCAGCCGTCGTGCAGAAAGCGGCGGAAGAGCGCCGCGCCGCCCGGGCCGGCCAGGCCGGCAATGGTCTCGTAGACAAGCTTGTACGGGTCGGCCTCGGGCTCCCCCGCGATCCGGGCCAGGACCTCGATCTCGGTCAGCCCACCGAAGAGGGGCAGGATCATCGGCTGGATCGGCACGATCGTGCCGTCCAGCGTCCGGCCGTCGCCCCAGGACTCGAGGTAGTGCGCCGCGGCGACGTGCACGTGCGCCAGAACCGACGTCTCATCGACGTAGTAGCCGAAACGGACGACCGCACCCACGGACTTCTGCAGCGCGGGCCAATCGAGATCGGCCGGCGCATTGTAGGCCGGATTGCCGCCGAGAATGACCAGGGTCTGGACCGAGCCGCCGCGGATGGCGGTGGCCAGATCGGTGAGCGAGGCGGCGCCCGACGGCGCGGCTTCGACGAATTCGACCGTGCGCCCGAGGTTGCCGAGCGCCGCGTTGATCGCGTAGGCCACGGCGTGAACCTCGGCGGGAAGATGGGCTCCGGCGATGACCAGGCTTTCGCCCTTGTGCGCAGCCAGGTCGTTCGCACACTCCGCGATCCACTCCGGCTTGACCTCCAGCCCCTGAGCCAGCGCGGCAAAGGTCTGGTCGCCCGTCACCTTGGCGGCGAGGGCCCCGGCGAAGGCGAGCAGGTGGCTGCTGGCCAGGCGGAGGCGGTGGTCCGCCATGCTGCCGGTAAGGGTGAGATTGCTCTCCACCGCATAGAGCCGGCTCATCGCGTCGTCGCGGCTCGTCACGCGGCGCCCGCGGGTAAACTCGCGGGCGTAGTAGAGGCTGCCCGCCTCGGCGCTCAGGAAATCGCAATCCAAGCTGAGGATCCGCTTGGCCTTGGCGAAGCGGTAGAGCGGCCGGACGCTGCCGCCGAAAAGCGCCTGCGCCACCGCGACCGGCGGCTCGTCGGTCACCGGCTCGTATTCCGCCCAAACCGCCCGCGGGAAGCGGGCCCGCAGCCGCGCCACCAGACGAGCGCGCGTCGGCGAGGAAGAGGTCTCGGCGAGGAAGGCGAGACCGGCGCCGCCGTTGGCCGCATGGGCCCGGCCGATGGCGCCCAGCCGGTCCTTGACCGCCGCATCGTCGAGCTGCGCGCCATCCGCAGTGTGGGCGCTCGCGCGATCCGGATCGTAGAGTTCGAGCAGGGAGGCCTGGGCCGCCAGCGAGCTGGCGCCGCCGAGGGGGGTGTAGCCGGGATTGCCCTCAAGCTTCGTGGGGCGGCCTTGGTGGGTCTCCGCCAGCAGCGGCAGCGCCGACCGGCGCAATGGCATCGCGGTCGCATAGTAGATCGGCAGTCCCGGGACCGCGCCTTCGACCGACTTTCCAAAAGGCAGGATGTTCGCCTCGGGGCGCCGGCAGCCCGCCAGGCTCGCGGCTCCGCCCAGGGCGAAGGATGCCGCCATGATCTTCATGAACTGGCGGCGGTCGACCCCTTCCAGGGTCGAGGCGCCGTCGGGAAATTCGCGCTCCAGCCGCGCCTTGAAGCCGGGCGCCTCCGTCAGCTCCTCCAGGCTGCGCCAGTACTTCGGCCCGGCGAGTTCGCGCGCCGAGGGGGCGGGATGGGTGATCTGGCGTTTCATCGATGGCAGCCGGAGCAGCTTTGGGGCGGGCGCACGTTCCAATCGTGGACGAACTGGCGGCCCATCGCCGTCTGGGCCTGCGCGCTCGGCGCGGTCCAAGCCAGGTTGGTGACCTCCGCGTTCGGCCGCAGGTGGTCCTGGGGATCGCGGTGGCAGTCGAGGCAGAAGCCCATGCTCAGCGGCTTGGCGTGCGTCACGACGTCCATTTGGTCGACCCGGCCGTGGCATTCCACGCAACTCACGCCGCGGTTCACGTGGATCGCATGATTGAAATAGACGTAGTCGGGCGTCAGGTGGATCCAGACCCACGGCACCGGCTCGCCGGTCTCGTAGCTGCGCCGCACCACCGCCAGCAGGGGGCTGTTGGCCTTGACCTGGCTATGGCAGTTCATGCAGGTCTGCGCCGTCGGAACATTGGAGTGGCCCGAGCGTTCGACATCGCTGTGGCAGTAGCGGCAGTCGATCCCGAGCTGGCCCGCATGCAGCGCATGGCTGAACGGCACCGGCTGGACGGGCGTGTATCCCACCCGGGTGTACTTCGGCGTCATGTAGTAGTCCACGGCGGCCGTCGCAATCCCGCCCAGCACGAAGAGATAGATGACGATCTGCAGCGGCAGCCGGTTCGCGGACTTAGGAAAGATGTTCGACATGGTCCGGAGGTGTCAGCCCGCGGCGCGGCTCAGGCCTTCCCGCCCGGGCGCGCACCTGCGCAGGCTCCGGCCGGAGGGTTTCTAGGCAAACGTCGAAGTCTCACGGAATGGCGCGGCATAAGCGAAATCAGGCCCAAAAAAGGCGAGGCTGGTTTGGGATGTCCACCTAAATTTCCGGGCCGGCAAGCATTGGCCTGAAAATAAGCGCTCGCCGCAGGGACACGCGGCGCCGCTAATCATAGATCCGAGCCCTTTCATACGCCCTGGGGCGGGTTGTCCCGCCGGCGTTCCGAGGTAGCGCGGGTTGTCCCAACCCGCAGCGCTTTGGGACAAAGCGCCCTACCTGAACGAATTTGCGGCTACCGATTTATTTTAAATGGGCTAGACGAACAGTCCGTCCCGCATCGGGCGGATGACATCGCAGCGGCTGGCGATCTCCGGGTTGTGCGTGACCAGGACGATGGCCTGGCCGTTTTCCTTGGCCAGGCGGGTCATCAGGTCGAACACCACGGTGGAATTCTTGGCGTCCAGGTTGCCCGTGGGCTCGTCCGCCAGGATGATCGTGGGCTGGTTGGCCAGGGCCCGGGCGACGGCCACGCGCTGCTGCTCGCCTCCGGATAGCTGGGTGCCGAGCCGGTGGGTTTTCTCCCCCAGCCCGACGGCCGCGAGCAGGGAACGCGCCCGCTCGGCCATCTCCTCGAGGCCGAGGCGGCCGAGCTTGCGCATCGGCATCATCACATTCTCGAGCGCGGTGAATTCCTGCATCAGGAAGTGGAATTGAAAGACGAAGCCGATGTGTTCGCCCCGGGCGGCGGTTCGGGCGGCGTCGCCGCTGTTGGACATGAGCTGGCGGTCGATCCAGATATGTCCGTCGTCCGGCTGGTCCAGGAGGCCCAAGAGGTAGAGCAAGGTGCTTTTGCCGCACCCCGACGGGCCCACGATCGCATAGACTTGCCCCCGCCGGGCCTCGAAGGAAACCCCCCGGAGCACGTGGACGCGGCCATCCCCCTGCCCGAGGTAGCGATGCAGCCCTGCGCAGCGCAGGGAGACCGTCGGATCGTCGGTCGGGCCGGAAGGGGCGGGCGCCGTGCTCATTGCGCTGTCCCCCGGATGACATCGCCCGGCTGGAGGCGCGCCGCCCGTCGCGCGGGAACCAGGCTGGCGATCATGACCACGATCACCGCCACCAGGACGGCCCAGAAATAATGCCAGCCCAGCCAGATGACCGGAAAAGTGTTGGTCTTGAAGATGCCGCGGATCGGCAGCGGTATCTGGCTGACGCAATAGGTGATCCCCGCTCCAAGCCCGCAGCCCACCAGGCAGCCGACCAAGAGCACGATGGCGGCCTGCCAGATGAAGATGGAGGAAATATCCCCGGGCGTGTAGCCCATCGAGCGCAAGATCGCGATTTCCTTGGTCTTCTCCATCACGATCATGAAGAGCGTGCTGCCCATCGCGATGCCGGCGATCAGGGTGAAAATGGAGGTGGTGAGGGCGCTCGAGAATTTCAACGCCTTGAAGACGGTGAGCCAGACGGCTTCGCGCGTCTGCCAGGGAGCGGCGCTGTGCTTGAGGGACAGCTGCATCTGCGCGGCGTCGGCCGGTGCCCGGTCCTTGTCGCGCAAAGTGACCTGGATGTAGGAGGCTTCGGTCGGCTTGTGCAGGAGCGAGCGGGCGTCGTCGAGATGCATGAACACGCGGACCTTGTCGATGTCCTCGACGCCCGTCTCATAGATGGCTGCGATCTTGTAGCGCCGCTGCTCCGCCTCAATCGAGGAGACCTTGATCAGGACGGAATCGCCCGGTTCGACCTGCAGGCGCCGGGCGAGCACCGTGCCGATGAGCAGGCGGTCCGAATGGGTCTTGAAGCCGTCCAGGTCGCCCTGCACGATCCGGGAGGCGAGGTTCGAGACCCGGAAGAAATTGTCGATGCTGTTGTCGTCGATATTGATGCCGTAGATCTGGGCCGTGTCCTCCTTGAAGCTGCTCTTGATGAAGACGTTCTCGTGCAGCACCTCGGCGATGCCGGCGACATTGGGAAAGCTGCGCAGCGCCTGCATCAACTCCGCCGGCTGTGGTATGCCCTCGACGTATTTGCGGCCCTCCTTTTCCTGGATCTGAAAGGACGCGGTGGGATCGTTGCCCGCCGCCGCCATGGAGCGCAACGTGTCCTGGATCTCGTCCTGAATCCGGATGGCCCCGTCGGTTTCCAGCAGCGTCCGGATGAAGAGATCCTGGAACCCGCTCGTGGTCGCCTGCGTCACGATGAAGAAGCCGACCCCCAGGACCGTGCAGGTCAGGCTGAGCAGCATCGCGCGCCGTTTGGCGACGAGGAAGCGGAAGGCGATCTGCAGGTTGGGCGACAAGGGGGAGAACGGGCGCGGGCCGCCGCCGCTAGGGCATGGGAATCTGTTCGGTGCGAACCCGGTCGCCCGGGCTGAAACGGTCGAGCTCATCGGTGATGACGAGGTCGCCCTCCTTCACGCCGTCGAGGATCTCCACCCGGTTCAGGGCCGTAAAGCCGACCTTGACGTTCCGCACCTCCACCCGCCCATGGTTGACGACGAGGAGCGTGGTTCCGGCGAGCGCGCGGCGCGGGGCCAGCAGCGCCCAATCGTGGGTCGCCACGTCAATGGTGACTTCGCCGGTCATGCCGGGCTTCAGCTGGTCCTGGGGAATGTTCACGTCGAGCCAGACGATATACCGCTGCGTCGCCGCCTCGGCCGTCGGCAGGATCTTGCTGACCTTGGCGTCAAACATCTTGCCGCTGCTGTAGCCGAGGAAGAGGACGGAGGCCTTGTTGCCGATCGAAATGCCGGCGAAATTCTCCTCGCTGATCTTGGCCTCGACCGTGCGCTCGGCCGTGATGAGATGGCCGAGAATGGCGCCGCTGGGAATGAGCGCGCCGCGCCGCGCGTCGACCTCCGAGATGACCCCGTCGAAGGGGGCCAGGAGCGTCATCTTGTCCTTCGCCAGCTTGTCCTCCTTGATTGTGACCAAGTCGGCCTTGAGCTGGGAATCATGGTCCACCTTTTCCAGCGCCAGCCGGATCCGGATGCCATCGACGCCGCGGCCCTCCGTCTGCAGATCGGAATCCGAGACCTGACCCATCTCGTGCAGCCGCTGGGTATTTTTCAGATGCGCCAAGGCGGTCTCCAGCTCGAGCGCGATCTGCGATCCGACCGCATACTGCGCCTTGTGCGAGTCGTAGGCGTTCTGGTCCTTCTCGAGGGTGATGTCGATGTCCCCCGTATTGAGCTGCGCCAGCACCTCCCCCTCCTTGAAGGTCTTGCCCACCTCGGTGGCGCTGCTGCTGACCCGCCCTGGGACCTCCGTCTTGATTTCCAGGTCATATTGCGGCACCACCTCGATGCTGCCGGGACGGCCGTCGGTCGCATGGCCGCGCTCGATCGCGACAACCCGGGCCGTGGGACGGAAAAAATTCCGGGCCGCCACGCCGGCGGCGACGAGCACGGCCAGCACGAGGATAACCTTCAGGGCCAGTCGGGATTTAGTGGTGGACGCGGACATATTGGGCGGGGAGTAGGCCGAGCGCGGGATCGGCGCCGGTGAGGGAGAGAAACTGGCTCCAGCGGCTCAGGAAGTCGGAGCGGGTCGCGGCCTGGGAGTATAGGCTGACCTGCAAATTGTAGCGACTGTTGTCCACGGACGCCTGGGTGGCCACCCCCAGCTTGTAGTCGTTGGTCGCCTGCTGGAAAGCGGCGTTGGCCAGATCCCGGCGCCGCTCGGCCAGCGCCATCGCCCGCGCGGCGTAATCAAGCTGGCGGCGGTCGTCCTGGGCCGCTTCCAGGGTGGTGTCCAGGTAGGTTTGCAGCGAGCGCTCATAATAGCGCTTCTGCAGCTTGGCCGTGCGGATGGCGGCGAGGGATCGCCAGCCGTCAAAAATGTCCCAGCTGGCGTTGAGCCCGTAGGTCGTCGAGGTGACCGCCTCCTGCGCGATCGCGGCGGGGACGGGCACCCCGCCCGCCGGGGTGGGGGTTAGCGAAATACTCGTCGAATTCGAGAGGCCGTACGAGGCACTGCCGGAAATTTTCGGCAGCTGGGCCACCATATTGATCCGCCGCGTCAGCTCCTGCTGCCGGATATTCATCTCATACGACTGCGCCTGGAAGGTGCTCTTGGCGCCGTCGCGCAGGCATTCCGCCAGGACCATATCGGCCGTCTCCGGCGAATACGCCACCTTGGGAATGTCCGTGGGGATGCTGTCCTCCGGGATGTCGGGCATGCCGGCCATGAGGGCCAGCAGCCGCTTCGCATGGAAGTAATCCTGCTGCGCGCGATCAAAGGCCAGGTGGGTGTCCGCCTCCAGCAGTTCCGGGCCGATGACCGAGCCGGTCGAGGCGATGCCGGCCTTGACCATGGCCTGCTGATTGGCGAGGGCGGTTTGGGCGAGCGTCAGATTGAGCCGGGCGTTGTTTAGGGAAAACTTCTGGCGGACCAGGGAGAGGTAGCTGTCGCGGAGCTGAAGCAGGAAGGTCCGATAGGCGTCAGCGTAGGATTTTTGCGAGATCAGGAGCTGAAGCTTTGAGATCCGGGTCTGGTTCCAGATCGCTCCCCATTGCCAGATGGGCTGGTAGAGGTTAACGTTGTAAGTCGTGCTTTTCACGGTGCCGGTCGACTTGCTGCCGACGGTCCCCGCCTGTCCCGACTCGCCCACCGACTCATTGCTCGCCCCGACCGTGCCGCCGGCGGAGAGCTGGGGATATAATTGGGAATCGGCGCCGAGAAGATTGGCTTCGCCGGTGGCGACTGAGATCTGCTGGGAAATCATCGAGGGCCCGTGGGTCAAGGCCGTGCGCACAATGACCATCAGCCCCGGCATGTAATCCTCGGGCATCGTCCCGGCGACAATGGCATCCCCCCGCGAACCGGGCGCCGCGAGCAAAAGGACCGCGAACACGGCCGCCCCACGGACCAGGCGGGCGGGCGGCGCGCGCAATATCATGGTGCAGGGTGTCAAACCGAAGGGATCCGTGATGCGAGGGCAGCCGTCCTTACGGGCTGATGGCCTTGCGCTCCCAGCGCCATTTGGCCAAACCGACCGCGGAACCGACGAGGATCAGGGCGATCCAGGCAATGTAGGACGGAAACCAATCCGCCCACCACTTCGCGGAGAAAAATGCGGAGGAGTGCCGGTGAAAGACGAGCGGCCCCACCAGATTCAGCATCGCGGTCTGCACCAGCCCGAAGCCGCCGATCCCCAGCCAGATCCACCAAAACCGGAACCCCCAGCGGGAAGATTTGTTGAATTCGCTCTTGAGCTCGCTCGGCCGGCCCATCCGCCGGACCGCCGCGGCAAAGGCCTGCTCGCCGTCGCCGGAAAACCGCAAGTGCTGCTCCACGTCCTCGCGCAGGTGAATTTCCAATTCCTCGAGGGGCACGGGCGCCTTGATGCCGGCGGCCAGCATCTGCCAGCGCCATTCCGCAAATGATTTTTCGAGATCGGCCATCGCGTTTCTGAGGTCAAGCATAGTTTTCCTTTCTCAGCCCGGTCAAAACGGAATTCACCAGCGACCACTGTTGCTGGTGCTTGGTCATCGCCGTCTTCCCATCCTTCATCAGCGAATAGTATTTCCGCTTCCGCCCGGTCTCGCTCTCTCCCCAGCGCGATTTGATCAGGCCCCGATGCTCCATCCGGTGCAGCACCGGGTAGAGCATGCCGTCGGTCCAGTGCAGCTCGCCTTCCGAGCGGGCGGTCACCTCCTGGATGATGGCATAGCCGTAGCTCTCACCCTTCGCGAGCAGCGACAAAATCACCGGTTCGGCCGAGGCGGCGACGAGTTCTTTTCGAATCATAGGAGCGCTATACATAGACGTTATATGTATATGTCAAGCCCCCCCATTTGGCAATTTTGCCAGGGCCCGGACATTTTCCCGCAGGACGGCGGCGAGGGCTGGGCCCGGGAGCGCGGCCCGGGCCTCGGCGGCAAACCGCGCGAGGTTCGGCTCAGGGTCGAGCCGGGGATAGAGATTGAGCGGAAAATCGGAGCCGAAGATCACGCGGTCCGCGCCGACCGCTCCCAACATCCAGCCCCATACCTCCGGCGCATAAATCAGCGGGGAGGCGGCCGTGTCGTAATAGATATTGCCCGGCACCGCCGCGTCCGGCCGCCGGAGCGGCAGCAGTCCGCCCCAGTGCGCGAGCACGAAGGAGACCGCCGGATGCCGCTGCGCCAGCGCGAGAAAATCCTCCAGCGGGGTCGGAACCCGGCCCGGGTAGGGCCGCCCCTCCGGATCGGCCGCATGCAGGTTGACCGGCCACCCCCATTCCGCGGCAAGGCCGAGAGCCGCGCCGAGGACCGGATTGTTCCAGCCGTAACCCTGGGTGTGCGGCGAGAGCTCGCCCAGCCCGCAAAAGCCCTCGTCGCGCGCGCGCCGCAACTCGGCCTCCACCTCCGGCTGTCCCGCCGCCGGATGCAGGGTGGCGAAGGCGGAAAACCGGTCGGGATGCTCGCGGAGGCAGGCCGCATAAAAGCGATTTTGCCGGGCACAACTCGCCGGCGCCTCCCAATACCAGCCGAGGAGGATGGCCCGCTCCACGTCCGCCGCGTCCATCGCCGCCAGCAGAACGGCGGGGGCGGGAAAGGCCTGCACCGGGCGGCCATCCCGTCGGCGCGTGCACAGCGTCGCCCAGTGGCTCTCCCCGTGGGCGGCGGCCCAGGCGACCGGGTCGCGATTCACCTCCGGGGGATAGAGGTGAACGTGGCCGTCGATCGCGCGGACCATGCGGCTCGGGCGCGGCTGGCTAGCCCGCGGCGGGGTAGCTGCCCAGCCATTTCACCAGGGGACAGAATTTTTTCAGGTCGGCGACCGCCTCCTTCATCGCCGGATCGTCATGATGGCCGCTGAGGTCGACGAAGAAATAATAGTCCCAGGGGCGCCGCTTGCTCGGGCGCGATTCGATCTTCGAGAGGTTGATGCCGCGCTCGGCCAGCGGCATGAGCATCCGCAGCAGCGAGCCGGAATGGGCCGCGGCCTCCTCCCCGAGCGAGATCAGCAGGCTCGTGGTGTCCTTGCCTCCCCCGACGGGGCCGGCCGGCTTGCGCCCGAGCACGAAGAAGCGCGTCGTATTGTCGGCGCGGTCCTGGATGTTCCGGGCCACGACCGGCACGCCATAATGGTCCGCCGCCAACTCGTTCGCCACCGCGGCCGCCGCCGGGTCCTCCTTCGCGATCTGCACGGCCCGCGAGGTGCTGGGCGCGTCGACCAGCTGCGCATGCGGCACGTGCCGGCGCAGCCAGTTGCGGCACTGCGCCAGCGCCTGGTCCTTCGAAAGCACCCGGACGATCTTCTCCGGAGCCGATTGGGAGATCAGCGCGTAGGTGAGCTCGAGGTGGATCTGCGCGACGATTTTGAGCTCGCTCTCGACGAAGCTGTCGAGGGCCTCGCGCACGCTGCCCTCGGTGGAATTTTCGATCGGGATCACGGCCAGGTCGGCCTCGCCCTTCTCCACCGCCGTGAAGACGTCGGCGATGGCCGTCATGGCGAGATAGTCGACGCTCGCGCCGAATTTCCTGATCGCGGCCGCGTGCGTGTTGCTCGCCTCCGGCCCGAGGTAGGCGACCGACAGCGGCTTCTCCAGCGCGATGGCCGCGGACATGATCTCTCGATAGATCGCCCGCAGCGCCTCCGGCTTGATCGGGCCGCCGTTATGGGCGGAGACCTGGCGCAGCACGGCGTCCTCGCGCTCGGGCACGTAGATCTCGCCGCCCTGGCTGCGCTTGATCCGGCCGATCTCCGCCGCGCAGGCCAGCCGTTGGTTGATCAGGTCGACCAGCTGCCGGTCGAGGGCATCGATCTTGTCGCGCAGCGGCCCGAGGCTCATGGGGCGGCTCCGTTCGGCTGGGAAGGCTGCGTCGGTGAAGGGGTCAGGCCTCGGATATTGCTGTCGCCGCTGGCGGCGACAGCAATATCCGAGGCCTGACCCTCTTGCTCATCGTCGAGGCCCATCGCGGCGTCGCCGGGGGTATGCGGATTCTCGGCCTTGCGCAGCCAGTCGTCGATCTGGCGCGAGGTCAGGACGTCGGAGGCCGGCAGCTCGTCGAGGGACTTCAGTCCGAGAAATTCCAGGAAATGGTCGGTGGTGCCGTATTGCAGCGGGCGGCCCGGCAGGTCCGCCCGGCCGGTGATGGCGACGAGCTCGCGCTCCAGCAGTCGGGCGAGCCCGGCCTCCGCCGCCACGCCGCGAACGGCCTCGATCTCGGCGCGCGTCACCGGCTGGCGGTAGGCGACTACGGCCAGGGTTTCGAGGGAGGACTGGCTCAGGCGGGCCGGGGCCGGCTCCTGGCGCAGGATGCGCACCCACCGGGCGAACCGCGGATGGGTGACCAGCCGATACCCCTGGGATCCGTCGATCAGCAGGAGCTCGGCGTCCGCCGTGCGGAGCTCGGCGGCGATCAGGTCCATGGCTTCGCGAATCTGCGCGGCCGTGACCAGCGAGGGGACGTCGGCGTAGAGCCCGGCATCCTCCGCCGGCTCGGCCAGGACCTCGACCTCCTCGGCCGCGGCCGCGGGTACCACGCCTTCCCTGGAAGCCCCGTCCGGCGGCGGCGCGACGGCGACCGGAGACTCATGGAACCGAGCCATGGCCGACTGGATGTCCTTGATCGAGAGGGGCTGGCTGGAGGAAAACAGCAGCGCTTTCAGGACTCTCTTCAGGTCGAAGGCCATCCGCCTGACATCTCTCGGATTAAAGCGGGCGTCAACACCCGTCCGGATGTGACTTGCCGCCTCCCCTGGCCCGTGGTTGATTCGGCCTCTCCGCATGAGCGCCTCCTCGCCATCCCCGCGCCAACACTCCGCCATCGTCAACGACGGTCCCGACCGGGCCCCGAACCGCTCGATGCTGCGGGCGGTCGGCTTCACGGACGAGGACTTCAACAAGCCCGTGGTCGGCATTGCCTCGACGTGGAGCATGGTGACGCCCTGCAACATGCACATCGACGGACTGGCCCGGGAGGCGGCGGCCGGGGCGGACGCCGCGGGCGGCAAATCGATCATCTTCGGCACCATCACCGTTTCCGACGGCATCAGCATGGGCACGCCCGGCATGCGCTATTCGATGGTCTCCCGCGAGGTGATCGCCGATTCGATCGAGACGGTCGCGGGGGCCGAGGGCTTCGACGCGGTCGTCGCGATCGGCGGCTGCGACAAGAATATCCCCGCCTGCGTGATGGCGCTCGCCCGGCTCAACCGTCCGTCCGTTTTCGTCTATGGAGGCACCATCCTTCCCGGCCTCAACCCGGTGACCGGGAAGGAGTGCGACATCGTGTCGGTATTTGAGGCGGTGGGCCAGCATGCCGCGGGCAAGCTGGACGATGCCGGTCTCAAGGTGGTCGAGACCTGCTCGATTCCGGGCCCCGGCTCCTGCGGCGGCATGTACACCGCCAATACGATGGCCTCGGCCATCGAAGCCATCGGACTCTCGCTGCCGAATAGCTCGGCCCAGCTCGCGATCGGCGCGGAGAAGAAGGACGACTGCCGCCGCGCGGGCGCAGCGGCACTGGCACTCCTCAAGGCGGGCATCCGCCCGCGCGACATCCTGACCCGGAAAGCGTTTGAAAACGCGATCACGGTGGTCATTGCCCTCGGCGGCTCGACCAACGCGGTCCTGCATCTCCTCGCGATGGCCCACTCGGCCAACGTGAAGCTCACCCTGGATGACTTCACCCGGGTCGGCCGCCGCGTGCCGGTGCTCGCCGACCTTAAGCCGTCGGGCAAATACGGGATGGCCCACCTCGTGCGGATCGGCGGCCTGCCGCCGCTGATGAAGACCCTGCTCGAGGCCGGGCTCCTCCACGGGGAGTGCCTCACCGTCACCGGCAAGACCGTGGCCGAAAACCTCGCCGAAGCGGCGTCCTACCCCGCCGGTCAGGACGTGATCCGGCCGCTCGCCCACCCGATCAAGCCCGATAGCCACCTCCGCATTCTTTATGGCAACCTCGCGCCGCAGGGAGCCGTGGCCAAGATCTCCGGCAAGGAGGGGCTGGCCTTCTCCGGCCGGGCGATCGTCTTTGAGAGCGAGGAAGCGGCACTCCGGGCCATCCTCGGCGGCCGGGTGAAGGCCGGCCACGTCATCGTCATCCGCAACGAGGGGCCGCGGGGCGGCCCGGGCATGCGCGAGATGCTCTCCCCGACCAGCGCCGTAATGGGGAAAGGACTGGGCAAGGAGGTCGCGCTCATCACGGATGGACGGTTCTCGGGCGGCAGCCACGGCTTCGTGGTCGGCCACATCACCCCCGAGGCGGCGACCGGCGGCCCCATCGCCATCATCAAAAACGGCGACCGGATTACGATCGACGCCGTAAAAAATCAGCTGACCCTCGACCTGCCGCCGAAGGAGATCGCGGCGCGGCTCAAGGCCTGGCGGCCCAAGCCGTCCAAGGAGACGCGCGGAGCCCTCGCCAAATATGCCCGCCTCGTCACCGACGCCTCGCAGGGAGCGGTGACGGACAAATTTTAACATGACCTGGTCACGCTTCAAGGAGCACTACTATCAGAATCCCGCGCTGGGCTTTGCCCTCGATATCAGCCGCGTGCCCTTTCCCGACGACTTCCTCGCGGCGATGGAGCCGGCGATGCAGCGGGCCTTCGCCGAGATGGACGCGCTGGAGAAAGGCGCCATCGCGAATGCCGACGAGAACCGCATGGTCGGCCACTATTGGCTGCGCGCCCCGCAGCTCGCCCCCACCGCGGAATTGCGCGAGGAGATCTCCTCCACCCTGGCCAAGATCCGGGACTTCGCGGCCCGGGTGCACCGCGGCGAGATCGCGGGGCCCGCGGGAAAGTTCCGCGAGCTGCTCGTCATCGGCATCGGGGGGTCCGCCCTCGGCCCGCAGTTCGTCAGCCACGCTCTGGGCAACCGCGGCCGCAGCCGCGACAAGCTCACGGCGCGCTTCTTCGACAACACCGATCCCGACGGCATGGACGTCGTGCTCAAGCAGATCGGCCGCCGGCTCCGCCAGACTCTGGTCGTCGTGATTTCGAAATCCGGTGGCACGGCCGAGACCCGCAATGGCATGCTCGAGGCGGCCGCCGCCTTCCAGGCCGCCGGGCTCGATTTCCCGAAGCATGCGGTCGCGGTGACCGGCGCGGGTTCAAAGCTCGACCAGATCGCGATCCGGGACGGCTGGCTCGCGCGCTTTCCGATGTGGGACTGGGTCGGCGGCCGCACGAGCGAACTCTGCGCCGTGGGGCTCCTTCCCGCCGCCCTCCAGGGCATCAAGATCGACCCGCTGCTGGCCGGGGCCGCCGCGATGGACAAGATCACACGGCATCCTGTCACCGCCAGGAATCCGGCCGCGCTCCTGGCGCTGATGTGGCACTTTGCCACGGATGGTCGGGGAGCCAAGGACATGGTCGTGCTGCCCTACAAGGACCGCCTCCTGCTCTTTTCGCGCTACTTGCAGCAACTGGTGATGGAGTCGCTGGGCAAGGAGCGCGATCGGCAGGGCCGCGTCGTCCACCAGGGCATCGCGGTGTACGGAAACAAGGGCTCGACCGACCAGCACGCCTATGTCCAGCAGCTGCGGGAAGGCGTGCTGAACTTCTTCGTCACCTTCGTCGAGGTGCTGGAGGATCGCTTCGGACCGAGCCTCGAGGTCGAGCCGGGCGTGACCAGCGGCGACTTTCTGCAGGGCTTCTATCTCGGCACCCGCGACGCCCTGACGGAAAAGGACCGGTGGTCGGTCACGATCACCCTGGCCGAGGTCTCGCCGCGCTCGGTGGGGGCGCTCATCGCGCTCTATGAGCGCGTGGTCGGCCTCTATGCCTCGCTGATCGACATCAACGCCTACCACCAGCCGGGCGTCGAGGCGGGCAAGAAGGCCGCCGGCGGGGTCATCGCGCTTCAGCTCAAGCTCGCCGCCGCCCTGCGCCAGGATCCAGAGCGGGCCTTCACCGCCGAGGCCCTGGCCGGGCTGACCGGCGGCGATCCCGAACTGGCCTTCAAAATCCTGGAACATCTTGCCGCCAATGGGCTCGCAAAGAAGACCGTGCGCACTCCCTGGTTTGAATCGACCTATCGTGCTTGATTGCCCCTTGGCCCCCCCTTAATTACAAGGTCATCCTCCGTATGAACGCTTTCACGAAGTCCTTTATCAGCCTGCTCCTGCTGGCCGGCGCCGCCCTGTTCGCCGGATGCTCGACCCAGACACCCGCGGATTCCTCGATTCCGTGGAGTCGCCCCGCCGCCTGGGAAAACCAGGTTCCGGGCATGGGTACGAACAACATCCACTGAGATTGCCCCAGTTTCCGGGAAGGTAGGGTGCTGCCGCTGGCCGGATGTCCTCCTCTGCGTCGCTCGTCCCGCAAGCCGGCCACCTCTATGTGGTGGCCACTCCGATCGGGAACCTGGCCGACCTGACCGACCGGGCGCGGGCCATTCTCGGGGCGGCCGATCTCGTGGCCTGCGAGGATACCCGCACGACGGGGGCCCTCCTCTCCCGCCTGGGCCTGCGCCGGGAGCTCGTCTCCTATCACGAGCACAACGAGATCGAGGCCGCCGAGCGGCTGGTCGAGCGGCTGGCCGCCGGGGCCTCCGTCGCGCTCGTGAGTGACGCCGGCACGCCCGGCTTGAGCGACCCGGGCTTCCGGCTGGTGCGCGCGTGCCGCCGCCGCGGCCTGCCGGTGGTGCCGGTGCCCGGCCCCAGCGCCCTCGCCGCCGCGCTCAGCGCCAGCGGACTGCCAACCAACGGCTTTCTCTTCGTCGGATTTCTGCCGCCCAAGTCCGCCGCGCGCATCGCCTTCTTTGGCCAGCACCGCGACTTTCCCTATACCCTGGCGCTCTATGAGAGCTGCCACCGGATCGACAAGGCGGTGGCGGAGATCGTCGCCACGCTCGGCGGCCTGCGGGTGCTCTGTGTGGCCAAGGAGGTCACCAAGCTTTACGAGACATTCCTGGTGGGGCCCGCGGCGGAGGTCCAGGCGCGCCTCGCCCAAACCAGCCTCAAGGGCGAATTTGTCCTTTTGATCGCCCCGGCGAACTTTGTCTTGTGACCGGGAGGCCGCCCTGCGCGTCTTTGCTCCGGCATGCCCTCTCCGGTCGCCATCATCGATATCGGCAGCAACTCGATCAAGCTGCTCATCGCCGCGCGCGGCGCGCGCGGACTTCCCGAGACGGTGTTCAGCCGCACCCTCGACACCCGCATCAGCGCCGGGATCAGCCAGATCCCGCCCCAGCTCGGTGAGGCCGGGATGGCGGCCGGCGTCGCCGCCATCCGCGAACTGGTGGGCGACGCGGTCCGGCTCGGCGCGCGCAGCACCGTCCTCGTCGCGACCAGCGCCGTGCGCGACGCCGCCAACGGCCGGGAATTTCGCGACCGCGTGCGCCAGGCCACCGGCTGCACGCTTCGCATCCTGAGCGGGATCGAGGAGGCCAATCTCATCGGCCGCGGCCTGGCCTGTGATCCGTCACTGGCTGGTTTGCGGAACTTCTACGTCTTCGACCTGGGTGGAGGCAGCCTCGAAGGCCTGGTGTTTCGCGATCGCCGGGCGGTCCAGGAAACTAGCCTCCCGCTGGGCTGCGTGCGGCTGACGGAGCGCTGCGTGGCGGATCCCACGAAGCCGTTCGGGCCGCTCGAAGGCAAGGCGGTCTTCCGGGCGGTGAAAACCGCTTTTGGCGCCTCGGGCTTCGCG
>Ga0302326_10014292_pt1 | contig 16792 bp, 15 predicted proteins | sample Palsa_T0_3_FD_202264 | JGI IMG/M metagenome (GOLD analysis project Ga0302326, IMG submission 202264) | Peat permafrost microbial communities from Stordalen Mire near Abisko, Sweden - Palsa_T0_3 | ecosystem: Environmental > Terrestrial > Soil > Palsa > Peat permafrost | place: Sweden: Abisko...
CGTGATCTTGGAGTGGGGCCACTGGGCGCGAGTTGAACGGGATGAGAAACGACTCGGAGCCCGGGCATTGGGGGTGGGAGTCGAACTGTATTACCTCGATGCGCCTCTGGACGAGCTGATCGAGCGAGCTCAGCGACGTAATGCGTCGGGCGAATTGAGCGCCTCGCCTATGTCACGGGCTCACTTCGAACGGTGGGCAACGATCTTTCAACCTCCAGACGAGGAAGAGTTCCTGTTGTTTGACGAGCAGGACTGACCGCATTGACTCTCGACAGCTAGACGACCTCGGTGGCATAGCGGCTCATGATCTCTTCCACCACCTTTGGATCTGGCGGACCTGGGGGCAGAGTTGCCAGTTCACGGAAGTAGCCGACATACAGGTCGGGCGTCACCGTGCACAACATGACGACCTCCGCGTCACCTTGGTTGGCGAAGGTATGCGGAGTGCCCGGAGGCGCAGTGATCAGCATCCCGGGACGTATCTGCGCTTGCTCGTCGCCGCTCGTGAAGGTGGCCACGCCTGAGACGACAAAGAACGTCTCGTCATGCTCACGGTGAATGTGCTGGGGGGGTCCATCGACCTTGGGCGGGATGGTGACCTCGACCAGTCCCAGTCGATGTTCGGTATGAGTACCGTCCTCGAGGATCCGTATCCTCAGCGGGCCAACCCGGATCGTTTCTCCCTCGGTCAGGTCCACTATTTCAATGGTCATAGAGGGCAGCCTAGGGTTTGAAGAAGTCACGAAGCTCGGTGCCTTGGACCAACGACCTCTCGGGCTTCGGGCGTCCGCTTCGCGGCATCAGAATCCCCAAGGCGGGTGCGGTTGTCTCCGGAACGGTCAGCCGCCCTTACAGAGATCCGGCGGCCTCGAACGAGTTGTAGATCGAGACTTCGGGAGGACCTGTGACGCCGATCAAAGACGTCACCCGCTCGACCTTAGGGTTTCCCTCGAAGAAGCCCTGGAACTGTTCCGCGGTCTCCCATTCGTCGATGACGAGAACCTCTCCGTCGCCAGCGACGAACTTGTGGTGAATGATCCCTGAGCCCTTGGTGTCCTCGGTGATCTCTTCGAGGAGCGCAGCGTTGGCCTGCAGGCCCTCGATGGCTTTGGCGACGTCTGCAACTGGGAAGTGAGCAATGACGGTGACACTCATGGTTACCTCTTCTTGGTCGGTCCACCACCCCTTCTGGGGCGGCTTCAGGAGGTGTTGGCCATTGGACGTCGGTGGACGTCAAGTGGCTCTTCGGGTCGTTCTGGGCGCGTTCCTCCGTGCTCGGTGGTTCGCGCTGGAGGACGAACGTAACTAAGGCTCCACGTTGGGGTTCTCGGCCGTCGACGCCTCGACTTTCCCCCATACCTGCATCATTCGGTTTGCCTGCTCGGGTGAGAGCGGCCGAGCTTTCCAGCTCGTGCATATGAGCATTACGGTCCCCCTTCTGCTGCCTGACCTGCCACCATACACCGGGCGGTCTTCGCCCGCTATAGCGAATGCAGGGCGGATTCTCGGGCCGGCCTCATTTCAGAGGAGCTCTCCGATCAAGGCAGCCGCCCGCCGGGCTCCGTCGACTTCGACCGGCTTGTAGTCGGCTTGGCGGTTGAGCTCCTGGGCGATCGCGGCGGCGATCTCGCCGGGCCCGTCGTGCTCGTAGCTCATGCACCGTCCGGCCCGGTACTGCTGGAGGCGGTGGCGGACGTGGAAGTTCTGCTCGAAGTGGTGGCGCAGCGGGAAGTAGAGGAAGGGCCGGCGGTTGGCGGTGAGCTCCATGGTCGTGGTGAGACCGCCCTGGACGACTGCGATGTCGCACGCGGCAAGATGCCGGTACAGCTTGTCGACGTAGGGGCGTATCTCGAGGTCGCGGCATCGTGGAAGCGACGAGGGATCGATGCGGGGCCCGGTCACGAGGATCATCCGCAGGTCCGGGACCAGTTCCTTTGCCGGCGGGTAGGAGTCGATCAACCGCCGAAGTAGGTCGCTACCGACGCCTGATCCTCCGACGGTAACGATGCACACCCGTTCGCTGTCGCCATAGCCCAGTTCGTGGCGCAGTGCCGCCCGGTCCGCGAACTCGGTGGGGTCGAACCCGGTGACGTAACCAGAGAACGAGTAGTGGTCGCAGGTCCAGTCGCGGATGAGAGGTTGCTCGGGCCCGAAACAGTCGGGGACGATGTCGTCGGGGTTGCCCACGAAGATGGCTCTGTCGCGAAGCCGCGGGAACCTGTCGATGTGCTCGATCATCTCGGCGTTGTAGTCAGCTGTCAGGAAGGCCTCGCGTGCCTCGGCGTCGGGCATCGGCAGCCACCCCACGAAATCGGTGAGCCACACATAGCTGGCGCGCTTCTCGTCAGGGTTCTCGTGGAGGTAGTAGTCCAGTTCCCACGCCTCGTCGCCTATCCACAGGTCGTACTGCTCTTCCGAGACCAGGTCGTGGAAGACCATGAAGTTGGAAAGCAGGATCTCGTCCATTCGACGGATCGCCTGAAAGCAGTGCAGGTCGTGTTCGGCCGACTCGCTTTGAATATGTTGTGACTCGTTCGCAAGATGGCGGCTCGCCGGATGGATGCGCTCACCGCGCGCTTCGAGGACATCGGTCACCGGGTTCTGAGCGAGCCAGTCGATCTCCAGATCGGGGTGGAGCTTGCGAAGCTCGTCTGCGATCGCCACGTCGCGCTGCGCGTGTCCCAACCCGATCGGCGACGAGATGTACAGGGCACGCTTGCGCCGGGAGCGGCCGCGTACCCACGTCGCCGGCCGGCGAGGAACGATGAACTGCCGCAGGAGCAGGTTGACCTTGACCGGGTCGCGCACATGCGGGCCGTGCCCTGAGCCCTCCAGGAGGACCAGGTCGCCGCCGGTGGCTTCGGCGAGGGCGGCGCCGCGGGGGCTTCCGGTGATGCCATCTTGGCTTCCCTGGATGACGAGCACCGGGCACCGAAGACGATTGCACAGCTCGAGAGTCTCATCCTTGTCGAGGGATTCGCCGAGTTGAGAGGCGATCAGGGTCTCGGGCGAAGTCTCGAGTCCCCAGCCGACGCAATCTTCGATGGGCTTGGTGGAATGCGGCTCGTTGAACATCTGCGAGAAGAAGAACTCGAGGAAACCCTGGTAGTCCTTCAGCCAGTAGTAGCGGTTGTACTTGGCCCAGCCCTCCTCGGTGTCAAGCGGCACACCCCAGGAGTGGATCGTCCGGCCCGTGATCGGACCTCCGAGTGGGACCGCAGGGCAGATGAACACGATCCCGTTGACCCGATCGGGGTGCTCGGCGGCGAGTATCAGGCCGCGTTGGGCTCCCATGGAGAGCGACACGACCGTGGCACTTGGGGTGGCGGTCGCATCCATCACAGCGACGGCGTCTGCTGCGAACTCGCGCTCGCCGTATCCTTCCGTTGGCCGGTCCGATCGCCCGTTGCCTCGACCGTCGAAAATGACCACCCGGCAGTGCCGGGACAGGTAGGGGATCTGCATCTTCCAGTGGCGCGAGTGGACGATCGACCAGGTGGGCAGCAGCAGGACCGTCGGCTCGCCGGAGCCGTAGACCTCGAAGTGCAACTTCACGCCGTCGCGCCCGACATGGCCAGAGGTGTCGGGGTACCTGGCGCGGCTTTGCTCGCCAGACGTCATCTTGGAATCGACAGCCACCGGTCGATCCATTCGAGTAACTCCTTATGCCCGGCCTCGATGCCGCCGAGGCGTTCGACAATCACTCCCATGTTGAAGGTCATGACCAGTGCCACCAACGCCTCCAGCGGAATCGGAATCCCGAGTTCCCGGTGGGGTGCCTCGAAGGCTGTGGTCAACACAGACCGCCATTCGTCGTTGACCCTTGCGAGCCGTTCGCGAAGGTCAGGATCGTTCCATCCCAGCGCTTGCAACTCGAACCAGATCTTCTCGTAGCCGATGTCCTCGTTGGTGAGGAACCGCATCGCCGTACGCCACTTCTCCACGAACGGCACGTCCGACGCGTACAGGTCACGCTGGCGAGCGATCAAGCGCTCGGTGAAACGCTCGAGTGCCTGGACGAGCACGTTGTCGTTGGACCCGAAGTAGTAGTGGACCAGCCCGTGGTTGACGCCCGCTTCGGCGGCCAAGAGTCGCGTCGTGATACGAGCGTGCCCCACCCTCATCAGCAGCCGCTCGGCGGCGTCGAGCAGCCGCTCCTGGGGAGTCGAACCCGGCTCCGAGACTTGATCTGAGCTCACAGCCATATACCTAAGCCAACCACTTGACACGGGCCCTTCGATGAGTTAGTCATACGACTTAGTCATCTGACCAGAGAACGGAGGCCACGTCAAGCAGGGACGGGCTGGAGACACGAGAAGGTCGTGAAATGGCGGAACTCCCGGTGCGCCTCGGTGCACCGTCGGAACTCACATCAATGAGCAACAGAAAGGAAACGATCCGATGGCCATGACCACCAACCCCGTAGACAACGGTGTCAACACCGAAGCCCTAATCGGCGCCCGCGAAACCCTGAGCCAGGCCCCAGAGGCCGCGGAGTTCACCTGGCGAGCGAGTTGCACCTGGGCAGGCGGCACCTACAGCCGCACGAAGATCGAAGGTTTCTCTGGCCTCGGCCAGGAACACAGTCACCGCCAGGTCTTCACCTACGAGGCAGATCACCCTGAGTGCTTTGCATCCGAAGACCGCGGTGCAACGCCCGTCGAACATGTTCTGTCGGCTCTGGCGTCGTGCCTCACCGCTGGCGTCGCCGCTGTCGCGCAGTACCGCGGGATCCAGCTGCGATCGGTCACGTCCACGATCGAGGGCCGGATGAACGTGCTCGGCATCCTCGGTGCCGATCCCGAGGTCCGCAACGGGTTCAGTGGCATCGACGTGCGCTTCGACATCGACGCCGACGCCACGCCCGACGAGATCGAGGCGCTTGTCGCCCAGTCCCAGAAGCGCTCGGCAGTGTTCGACATCGTCACGAACCCGACCAACGTCTCAGTCAGCGGCGGCTGAGCGACAGATCAACTGATGGACGCCACGACCGTCGTGATCGGGGCCGGGCAGTCCGGGCTCGCCATGAGCCGCCGGCTTACCGAGCGATCGGTCGATCACATCGTCCTGGAGCGGGGCAGGTCGCCAACTCGTGGCGAAGCGAGCGTTGGGAGTCGCTCCGCCTGCTCACCCCCAACCGCGAGTCGCGGCTCCCGGGGTGGCACTACGACGGCGACGACCCCGTTACCCGGGTCGAGACATCGAGTCGCGGCTATCAGGTAACGACGACGGGGGAGTCTGGAGCTGCGAGGCGCTGGTGCTTGCCAGTGGCGCGGCGAACCTCGCCAGCATCCGCAGCCTCGCAACCGCTGTTCCGGTCTCGATCGAAATGGTCACCCCGATGACCTACAGATCGCCTGAGTGTCTGTACGAGAGAGGAGTCCTCGTCGTCGGCGCGCCGGCAACGGGTGTACAGCGACCTTCGACGCCATGCTGGCTAGCCGACCTGACTGGAGACGGTCGTTCAAGGGATAGCAAGCCCGGATAGCGTCAGGTGCGGGGCTCGTTGAGCGCGTCGCCGGCGGCGTTAACGAGGTGCTCGACATCCGTGGATACGGCGCTGACGGCTGAGGATGCCGCCTTCTTCGCTCGCCGCATCGAGCGGGTTGCGCCCTTCCTGCCGTGCGCCGCGGTTCCTGCAGCCGTGTGCTTGGCCTGCGCCGCGCTCTTTCTGGCCTCGGTTGCCGCGTGGGCAGCGACCCTCTTGGCTTCTTCGGCCGCGTGCGTCGCGCTCTTTCGGGCTTCCTTGGCCGCACGCTTCGCCGCCTTGCGAGCCTGTCGGCCGCGCCCCAAACCGCGTTCGGCGGCATCGTGGCTAGCTGCGTGGGCGGACTCGACCGTGCTGCGTACGATGGGCTCGGCGGCCGCCACCAGACGGGCCAGTCGATCGGCTCTCCGGGCCCGTCGACGGCGCTTGCTCGCTCGCTCGAGTCGCCTGGTGGCCTTCGCCGCCTTGGCGTCAGCGTGCTCGGCCTGCTCCTCTGCGGCGGCGACCCGCCGCTCGACATCCTCGCGGGCGGTGTCAGCGCGCTCAAGCGCCTCCTGGGCCCTGCGGCGGGACTCGTCGGCTCGTTCGAGCTTCTCCTTCTTGCTCCGGAAGCCGACCAGACCCAGCGTGCCTACGGACAACGTCTTGCGAATCATCCCCATACGGATCTCCCTGTTCTCGACGGATGGTCTCCAGTCTTACCCAGCCGGTCAACCCGACAAGGCTCTCGCAAGGCGTGACTCCTTCTACCCAGCAGCCCAGCGCGGGTCGTGGTGCGCCCCTAGCGGTGAAGCGCAGAAATACTCTCTGCGTGAACTACAGCCGTCATCGGTCGCCGCTGTCATACCGGCTAGATGCCCCAGGGGTGCGGCTATGGGACGCCCGTCAGTGGCCACTGGAGCTGCGGTAACCGTCTGATATGCATCCCTCTGACGGTGAGCCCAGACCGCCATGCTGGTGTTTCCCGCGCAGCACCAGGATCTCGATGTCCTTGAAGCGGCTTGTCCGGCACCGCAGGAGCAGTAATCCGAGGCCCTGGTGGAGCGGTCAAACCAGCCAAACTCAGGACCACTCATCGAATATCCCGACCTTGAGGCCGGATAGAAGAGCAGGTGGACCCGATCGCGATGTGGCACCCACACGTAAACTTGATGGCCTGGTGGCTGCTGGCGGGGCGGTGACGGTGTGGTAGCAGCGGCATCCGGCGCCTAGCGATCTGGCCGATTGACAGTCCATCGGCAGCGGGCTTGAATTCATTCCATCGCGTGCCTGGCTCAGTCCGGGTGGCTCGCCGGAGAGGGGCACAGATGAGATCTCGTAATCCTCGACGCTCGTGGGACCGTCTGTTGATCGTGAGTCTGGCATCTGCTTTCGGAGTGGGGTTGACCGTCCAGTCAGCTCCGGCTGGCGCAGCCGGGATGGCGGGCAAGCTATTGACGAGCTGTACCTTCTCGGCCCTCAAGGCTGCTGTGGCGGCCGGCGGAACCGTGGACTACGGCGCGAACTGCTCGTCGCCCCCGATTACGTTCACTTCGAAGCTGTCCATCGCATCTGGACTGACCGTCGACATCGAGGCGGACGGCCACACGGTCACCTTCGACGGTGCTGACACCGTCCGGCTCTTTCAGGTAACCGGCGGCAAGCTCACTATCGGTGGCATCTCCCTCAACGACGCCGTTGCCGACGGGACCAACGGCCAAGCGGGTGGCAACGGCGCCACCGGGACCACCGGAATCAGCGGCGGCAACGGTGCTAATGGAACCAACGCCACCACGCCGGGCGCGAACGGTGGCCCCGCCATGCCGGGGGTTGCCGGCGGCAAGGCGAGTGCCGGCGGCACGGGAATCGCCGGCGGCGGCGGCACGAGCGCGCAAGGTGGCGCTCTGTACATCACCGCCGGGACCGTGATATTGAACAACGACACCCTGTCGAACGACTCGGCGGCGGGCGGCAGCGGCGGCGGTGGCGGCTCGGGCGGCGCCGGCGGCAACGGCGGCTCGGGCGGCAACGGCGGTACCGGCGGCTCGGGGGCGGCGGGCTCGTCCGGGCAGAACGGCGGCTCGGGCGGCGCCGGCGGTTCGGGCGGCGCGGCGCGGCCCGGCGCAGCAGGCGGCGGGGGAGGTGCGGGGGGTGCCGGGGGCAACGCTGAGGGCGGTGCCGTCTGGAACGCCGGAACCCTCACGGTGTCGAACACCACTTTCGCCGACGACCTCGTCAACGGCGGCAGCGGCGGCAGCGGCGGCAACGGAGGCGCTGGAGGCGGGGGTGGCGGTGGCGGCGTCGGTGGTACGGGCGGAGCGGGCAACAACGGCGGCAGTGCCCCGGCCGGTGCCGGTGGCGCTGGTGGCGAGGGAGGCGAGAACGGTTCCGGTGGGGCCGGCGGCAGTGGTGGAGCCGGCGGCGTCGGGGGCCAGGCCGGGACGGCCGATGGCGCAGCCGTCTACAACAGCGGAACGCTTCAGATCAGCGGCAGCAGCTTCCACAACAACGACACGCGGGCAGGCAACGGCGGATCCGGCGGCACCGGCGGCGGCGGGGGGGCCGAAGGCAATCCGGGCTACAACGGCGAAGGGGGTAGCGGTGGCGCCGGCGGGTCTGGCTGCACCTCCACACAGGGTTGCAGCACGGCCGGTGGGACCGGGGGTCAGCCCGGTGGGGCGGGACCGATGAACGGCGTCGCGGTAGCGGCGGCAGGCAACGGCGGCGCGGCGGGCAGCGGCAGCGCCGGAGGCGCCGCAGAAGGCGGGGCGATATTCAGCTCGTCTGATCTGACGGCGCTGACGGCGACCACTGTCGAGGAGGACCACGCAATCGGCGGTACCGGTGGAAACGTCGGAGATGCCGGAGAGGGTGGCGGCCCGACGAACGAGTGCTGCGTCGGCGGTTCCGGTGGCTACGGCGGCGCCGGCGGGACGTCGGGCGTCGCGGGGGTCCCAGGTGCGCCCGGCGTCAAGGGTGCTCCCGGTAGCGTCGGCGCGGCAGGCCCCGCCGGCGGCGAGAGGGGCGTGGCCGGCAAGGGCGGCGCCGGGGGCGCCGGGGAAGGCGGCGGCCTCTACAGCAGTGGCTCGGCCGACCTAACGTCGTCGGGCTCTCCAGACGTATTCTCCTCCGACAGCGCCGCTGGGGGCGCTGGGGGCAGCGGCGTGACCGGAAGCTCGGGCAACGGGGGCTCGGGTCAGAACGGCGGACCCGGCGGGTCCGGTGGTGGCGGGGGGAACGGCGGGGGATCGGGCGCCGCGGACGCCAACGGCGGTGCAGGGGCTGCCGGTTCCGCCGGCGGTTCGGCCGGTTCGGCTGCGGCCAGCTCAACCGGCGGCCTCGGAGGCGCCGGCCTCGGAGGCGCCGTCTACGGCGACGGCTCAGCCAAGGGCGCACAGTTGACGGTGAGCGGGGATCAGTTCCAGAACGACACCGCGACCGGCGGCAACGGCAACAGCACCGGATCGGCAGGCAGTGGCGGCGCGGGGGGGAGCGGGGGGGCCGGTGGAAGTGGGGGCCCCGGCGGTTCTGCTGGCACGGTGCTTGGCTTGGGCGGGCCCGGGGCTGGCGGCGCGAACGGTGCACCCGGCGCCGCTGGAGGGGCCGGCGGCACAGGCGGCGCCGGCGCTGTCGGTGAGGGCGGTGCCGTCTATGCCACCGGGAAGCTCACGATCACGATGAATACCTTCAGCAACAATGCCGCGACTGGGGGGAGCGCCGGCAACGGAGGAGGCGGCGGCACCGGCGGTGGTGGCGGCAATGGCGGCAACGGCGGGGCAGGCGGTGGCAACGGGAGTGGCACGGGCGCGGGCTCCCCGGGGGCCAACGGCAACGGTGGCGAGGGCGGAGCCGGCGGTAAGGGTGGCAAGGGCGGCAAGGGCGGCAACGCCGACGGCGGTTCGGTCTTCAGCGCGTCGGCTCCGCTCGCCGACTCCGGCAACACCTTCAGCGGCGATGCTGTCACGGCCGGGGCCGGCGGGAACGGGGCCGTCGGTGGGGTTGGCGGATCCGGCGGTCCGGCCGGCCAGGGAACCGGAAAGGCAGGGACTGCCGGGAGCGCCGGTTCGAACGGCGTCACCGGGAAAGCCGGAAAGGCAGGGACCGCGAGCAACCCCGATCAGAATTGACCTTGCGAATCACCGTCGGCGCGCCCGGGCCGACAAGTCGATCACCAGGCAGCCAGAGGAGGCCAGGGGCATTCACCGTTGAAGAGCTTCTCTACGCAGAGGCGATCGGGATCAGCCCACCGGGCGAGGCGGCCAAGGACCTAGAGCAGGGACACTTCGCCATTGGCGGACGGATCGCCATCAGCCCTTCTGGCGGACTTCTCGCCATGGGACAACCCATCGGACCGCCAGGCGTCGGCCAAATCTGCAGTCGAACGACATGACTCGGTCATGAACGGTCTCGTCCGGAGCTAAGGGTCGCTCAATGACCATGATCTATCGAACATCAGGGGTCATACCAGTCAGCTCGCTGATCTGAGGGGTCCCCCGGAATTAGTCGAGCTAAATGGCGGGAGCGTTTTCGCTTGCAGGAGCTGGGCTCAGCCGGCAACCAGCTCGGGCGGGCAAACGGCAGGTCGTTTGCTTCGAGTGGGCAGGCACGTGCCATCGCCGACCAGTTAGTCCGAGATCCGTCGTCAGCTCTTGACTGCCATACTCTTAGTATGTAACTATTCATACGGTAGGTACGATTCAGCAATACTAATGGTATGTACACGTCATTCGGTGCGGCGGAAAGTGATGAAAGGATAAGAAAGGTGATTACAACAGCATTTAGGAGACTCGTAGCAATTGTTGCGACAGCGGCCCTGGCTGCTGTTGGCCTCGCGGCCGTTACCGTGCCCGCGGCGAACGCCGCCTCCGACCCGGCCCTGGGAGTAACCCTTGCGCAGGTGGGCAACTACTTGCTTCTAGGCGGCCAAGGCTCTGACAACCAGGGAGTCGTGTAGTTCCAAGTGGTTGGTACTTCGGGGTGGTCGGAAGCACAGAACACCCAGCCCAACACCGTTTACTCCCCGGTATCGATCACTGCTCTGACCGACGGTGGATCCACTTTGGTCGCGATGGTCGCTGAGGGGGCTAACAACAGCCTCAACCTGTGGTGGCAGAACGCCCTCGGCCCATGTGGGACGAACGGGTGCCCCAACATCCAAGAAACATGGAACCAGGAGGAGTTGGGCGGAGCCGGTTCGACCTACAGCACACCGTCGATCATCCAGATCGACAACGATGTGGTCGTTGCCGCGGAAGGGCCAAACAACGAGCTCAGCATCTGGTGGCAGCAAATCGGAGCCCAGGGGTGGCACAAAATCAATCAGTTCTCCTACGACGTCTACAGCCAGCCGACGATGGCCGACACCTATGGCTTCTTGTCGATCGCGTTCGAATACGCCGGGCCAGCCGACGGATGCCCTTGCACCCCTGGGCAGGATTTTGACTTCTGCGACCCGGCAACCCTTTACACAGAGCAGACGGTGGCCGATCTCAAAGAGCCTTGGCCCCTAGTTTGGCCAAGTAACCCGTGTATATGGACGGGAGGCGGGACTCCGACAGGAGCGAAGAACTCCCTTGGCTTCTTGCTTCCGATGGCTCCGGCCATGGCCGAGTACGACGAGGCTTCGGGGGAGGGCAACGGCGGCTTCATCGTCGCCCCGGGTAAAGACGACGGCCTCGATTCCTGGACGCCGTACCCCGCGGCCAATCCCTCGTCGTCGAATCCGCAAGGGCTCAACCTCACGACCAGCGACGCCATCAAAGGGTCCGTGGTCTCTGGTCTCTCGGTGGCCGGGTTCGACAACGGTTTAGTGGGCGCCGCCTCCGTGGGCTCGGGAGACCTGTATTTCGACTGGACGAACGGCTACGACAGCCAGTGGACCAACTCGGCACGATTTGTGATCGCGAATTCCCAGTACGTCGGCCAGCCGTCACTGATCCCCGTGTCGGATAGCACCACCAACTCGCAACTCGTCCTCCTTGCCGGGGAGGACACGTGCGGTGGGGCGGAGGTCAACTGGCAGAACCTCGGCTCGAGCACCTGGCAAAGCGCGGGCTCATTCCCAGAAGGAACCTTCAGTTCGAACTGCTAGGAAGACCCTCGGTCGCAACGGGGCCTGCCACAACGGCGTGGCAGGGCCCCGTTGCGCTTTTCCCGGCGGGCACCGCTAGGCGGAAAGCCCAGCCTTCCTGTAGAGACCGCACGGAGTCACGGTCCTGATGGCGTTGTGGTGATGGCTTGTCCTGCAATTTCGTTGGTCTCGTCTTCGAGCATGATGCGGAGGAGGAGCGCGACCCACGTGCGGTAGGGCTTCCAGGCCTCGCTGATCTCGGCGATATCGGCGGCGCTGGGCGGTGTCTTCATTTCGTAGGCGATCGCTATCGCACGAGCGAGGCGCGGTTCGGCGGTGGGCGTGAAGTCCGGATCACCTGCGCCGCGGAGAAGAATCAGCTCGGCCGAGAACGGGCCGATTCCGGGAATGGCGATCAACTCCTCGAGGGCTTGGGAACGTGGGAGTGACCTCAGCCGGGCGGCGCCAAGGGTCCCGCCGAGAGCGGCCTCGGCCACACCTCGAAGGCGCTGGAGTTTGGTCTCGCTCAGCCCATGGATCGTGGACAGCTGGACCAGCTTGGCTGGGTTCGGGAAGGCGCGGATCATTCCACCGCCAACGTCGATGGTCTCACCGTGTTCGGCGGTGATGCGGGCTTTGATTGCCGCCGCCTGCACGATTCGGATTCGCTGTCCGATCACCGACCACGCTGCCGCTTCGTAGGGCGACCAGAAGCATACGGGGCGGAGGCCGGGATACCTCGACTGGAGTTGAGCGACTACTGGGTCGTGACGAGCGATGCCGGGAAAGCCTCGACCGTCGATGTCGAGCGAGAGGATCCGCTCGACCTGCTCGACTGCCGCCGCGATTACCGCTGGGGCAAGCGTGTCGCCCCCCTGAACCGTGCCGTGAACCGCACCGGTTTCCTCGTGGACGCGCACTGCCACTGGGTCCCAGTGGCCGTCGACGCAGAAGGCCATCTTCAAGTTCGCGGCTGACTCGCTGTCGTAGGCGGCTGGAGCGAATCCCTCGAGGTATCGAATCGATGCCGCCAACGAATACGGCCCCTTCGGGGAGAAAACAAAGCTTGTGGCGGTAGCCGTGTCAGCCATGAATAGTCACGGCGTAGCCGTCGGGATCGGCGAAGGTGTAGGTGAGACCGAAAGGTCCATCGAAAGGTGCGACCAGGATCGGGACTCCGGCGAGAACCATTGCGTCGTGCAGATCCTGTGGATCGTCCGCCTTCAGCCAGATGGCCACACCCCACCCGAGGTGCTCGACAGCCTCAAGATCGACGAGTGGCTCCCGCACGGCGAACGCGATGGGCTCGGTGGCGAATACCACCGCGTGGTCAGGACTCACCTGAGCACGGGCGAGGCCAAGGTGCTCGGTGTAGAAGGCTGCGGAAGCCTCCAGATCGCGAACCTGGAGAGCGATGAAGTCAGGGCCGAGTGCGGTCAAGGGGTGTCCATTTCTGTGAGCGGGATCAGGTATCCTATATCAGGTATCCTGAGATTATATCAGGTAAACTGATAGTGAGGTGAGCGTGCACCAGGTGACGATGGCCAGGGTGGGCTACTTGATAAAGAGGGCGCAGATGGTCCTGCACGACGCCATGGCCGATGCTCTGGGGTCTCACGATCTCACGGTGTCGCAGTTTGCCGTCCTCACCGGTTTGGATGAGGAGCCCGGGCTCTCGAATGCTGACCTCGCACGTCGGGCGTTCGTGACGCCACAGAGCATGCACGCCGTGCTGCAAGAATTGGAGAGACTCCAGTTCGTGGTGAGGCGTCCTCATCCGCATCACCAGCGCGTCCTCCAAGCTGAACTGACTGAGGCGGGTCGGCGCACTCTGAAGTCTGCTAACAATTCAGTCAACGCTGTGGAGGAGCAGATGCTCCGCGAGCTCTCCAACCCGTCGAGATCGAGACTTGCGAGCGCCCTCTCGTCTTGCATCGATTCGCTGGCCGAAGCTTCACCATCTTCCGGCGCTCGTCGACTCCGATGATACGAGGGGAACCGCGCTGCCCCACCGCCGAACGGGAGGCCCTCTGGTTGCGGCAGACGGCTGTACTAGGAGACGTCCGCAGGCCCTCAAGGTTGGAGGATGACTCTGCCGACCGGTAAACGTCTGATGGACAACACGACTCTGAACAGTGCCGCCGGACTAGAAGAAGGGAGACGTAATGGACATCATCAACTTGGGGGCGACGGACGGGCTTCTCCCAGTGAACTGGGCGAACGTCGTCGAGAAGCTCGATGCCGGATCGCCGCCGGCTCCAGACGCCCACAACGCTCGCACGACGTGGCTCTCGACGATCAACGAGGACGGGAGCCCGCACGTGACCGCGGTTGGTGCGCTTTGGCTGGACGGGAGCTTCTGGTTCCAGACCGGATCGGGTACCCGCAAGGGCCGCAACGTCGCCCGCGACCCGCGCTGCTCGATCGCGGTGTCGATCCGCGACGCAGACGTCGTCGCCGAGGGTGAGGCCGCGCGGGAGACCGACCCGGCCATACTGACGCGCCTTGCCAAGGCCTGGGCGGACCAGGGGTGGCCAGCCGAACTGGATGAAACCGGGGTCGGTATCACCGCCCCGTTCAACGCGCCGTCGCAGGGGCCGCCGCCGTGGAACGTCTATCGCATCAAACCGCATTCGGTGACCGTGGTACTGGGCACCGAGCCGGGCGGGTTGACTCGCTTCAGGTTCTAGCCTCAGCCCAGCGAGGCAGCCCTACCCGGCCTCGCTGATCGACGAGTTCTTGAGTTGGCACTCCGCCCGTCCAGCCGCTCTTTCGGTCCCAGACCAGAACGCACAGATAACGGCCCGGAGCTGGCGATATGGGACAGGGCGTCTGCCCGCTCGAACGCTCTGAAGGCCGATTCATCAACACGCTCCGGCAGCAGTCCTACTGAGTAATGATCTTCTCGAGCCTCTCCAGGCTGGCCGTCATGGACTCAAGCACCGAATTGTTCCCGTTGATCCACGCCCCGCCATCGCGCAACAGGGATTGGCGGATCTCCTCCGTCACGGTGCCACAGTCAAACACCTCCGTGACGACGGTGGCATCGTCACCGTCCGGAGTGAGGATGTAGCCCCAGCGATAGCCCGCAGGGATGCCGACTTTGGATGGATCATCACCCTCAGTCCGAGAAGGGTCTCCGGGAGCCGGTTCCCAAAAGATGCGCCGATCTGGCTCGAATTCCACCACATAGTTGAGCATGAGGTAGTCGTCTCCGAGCCGATGCATCTTCATGGTGAAGGTGTCCCCCACGTCGGAGATGGGACGGTCGAGGACGGCCCCCCGGAGCATGTCGGACCCGTCGAAATCCATGTGACGTTGCGGATTCGCCAGAATTTCAAAGATAGGAGCCGCCGGTGCTGCGATTCTGCGGGTTACTTCAACCGGCTTGCTTTCCTCTGACATGGTCAAGTCCTCTGTCGCTCTACGTCTGCACTCTGCGTCTGCCCTGTAGAGCGCACCTCAGCGGTTTCATATGGTTGCGCGTTGCCGGTGCCGCGAATTCATTCATCGGTCAGAAATTCAAATTCTGACCGATTCGAGGTATCGATCCTGACCTATCGAACATCAGGGTAACCGTGGTGGGTGAAGGCGAAGATCGGGGTGTGCATCAGGCGCCGGCGAGGGCGATCGGCGTGAAGCGGACAGGCATCTTCTTGATGCCGTTGACGAAGTCGGACTTGAGGCGTACCGGCTTGCCGGTCAGCTCCATGTCGGGGAGCCGGTTGACGATCTGGCGCATGGTGGCCTTGATCTCGGCCCGGGCCAGGCTGGCGCCCAGACAGAAATGGACGCCCCCACCACCAAAAGTGAGGTGGTCGTTGGGCCTGCGGGTGATGTCGAAGCTGTGCGGGTCGTTGAAGACGTCCTCGTCTCGGTTGGCCGAGGCGTAGTAGAGAACGACCTTGTCCCCCTCCTTGATCGCCACGCCCTGTAGCTCGGTGTCGTGGGTGGCGGTGCGACGGAAATTGTGGATCGAGCTACCCCACCGCAACATTTCCTCGACAGCCGTGTCCCACAGGTCAGGGTCCTCCCGGAGCCGCCGGGCCTGGTCGGGGTGGTCGAGCAAGGCCAGCATCGAGTGGTTAATCAGGTTCCGGGTGGTCTCGTTGCCGGCGACGATGAGGGTGATGAAGAAGAGGTTGAGCTCGGCGTCGGTCAGGCGCTCTTCGTCGACCTCGGCGTTGACCAGGGCGGTCATGATGTCGTCGCGGGGGTTGGCCCGGCGGTCAGCGGCGACCGCGTCGCACAGCATGTAGACCTCCATGGCCGCCGCGTCCGGCCCCTCAGCCGACTGGTACTCGGGGTCGTTGCGGCCGCCCACCAGCTGGTTGGAGAGCTCGAACATCCGCTGCCACTGGTGCTTCTCTAGGCCGATCATCTCGCAAATCATCTGGACCGGGACCTGGGCGGCGATCTCCTCGACGAACTCGACTTCGCCCCGCTCAGACACGTCGTCGATGACTCGGGCGGCCCGCCGCTCGATGTCCTCCACGAGGATGCGGATCATGCGGGGGGTGAAGCCGCGTGACACCAGCCGGCGGTAGCGCTCGTGCTTGGGCGGGTCCATGTTGAGGATCGTGAGCTGCAGCTGTGCCAGCATCTCCTCGTCGGCGGTCGGGATGAACGTGGCACCCAGTTCGGAGGAGAAGGTGCGCCAGTCGTGGCTGGCCGCCTTCACATCGGCATGCTTGGTGATGGCCCAGAAACCGGGGCCGCCATCGGTCTCCTTGTGCCAGAAGACCGGGGCCTCCCGGCGCAGGATGTCGAACTGGTCGTGGGGGACCCCCTCGCCCCAGGTGTCCGCCAGGAGGTCGATCCCCCGGAGGCTTTCGCTCTCGGTAGTGGTCACAGGGTTACCTTCTCTCTTGTTTCGTTTCGCCTGCTGCAGTCGTCTCCCGGCGTAAGCCGAGGACCACGCCCCGCAGGGCTTCAACGGCCATACAGTCGGAGATGGCTGACGGGTCGATGCGGCGCATCATGTCGAGGCCGAGGAGCAACCCCATGAGCGCAGGCCCGACGGTGCCATCCGGAGAGGCCCATTCGGAGTCCATGCCGGCCCACGCCCGCTGGTAGCGCAGCGCCAGCCGCTCTCTGGCCTCGTCGCGGCGGGAGGCGTAGCGCCACAGCTCGTGCTCGAGGGCGATCCAGCGGCCGTCGCCGGTGACCGGCCGAGTGACGTTACGCCACAGGGCTGCCATCTGCTCGTCCAGCCCTTCGGCCGCGGCCACCTGGGCCGCCACCGCTTCGGTGAC
>Ga0302326_10014293_pt1 | contig 16791 bp, 17 predicted proteins | sample Palsa_T0_3_FD_202264 | JGI IMG/M metagenome (GOLD analysis project Ga0302326, IMG submission 202264) | Peat permafrost microbial communities from Stordalen Mire near Abisko, Sweden - Palsa_T0_3 | ecosystem: Environmental > Terrestrial > Soil > Palsa > Peat permafrost | place: Sweden: Abisko...
AGCTGATCTGGTTGGTGAACGGCCCCACCGCCAGCGCGTCCGAGCCGATGAACATCTCGCCCTGGCCGTAGCCCACGACCAGCGGCGGCCCGTGGCGGGCGCCCATCACCAGCTCGTCCTCGCCGTCGATCATCACGCAGAGGGCGTAGGCGCCGGTCAGCCGGTCGAGCGCGGCTTTGAACGCCACCAGCGGGGCGAGGCCCGCGCCCAGGTAGTGGTCGACCAGTTGCGCCACCACCTCGGTGTCGGTGTCGCTCTCGAAGCGGCGGCCCTCGGCGATCAGCTCGGCCTTCAGCTCGGCGAAGTTCTCGATGATGCCGTTGTGGACCACGGTGACGCGGCCGGCCTTCTGCGGGTGGGCGTTGCGCTCGGTGGGGGCGCCGTGGGTGGCCCAGCGGGTGTGGCCGACGCCGACGCTGGCGCTGAGCGGATCGGCCGCCAGCACGGCCTCCAGGTTGCGCAGCTTGCCGGGCGCGCGGCGGCGCTCGACACAGCCGTTCACCACCCCAGCCACGCCGGCCGAGTCGTAGCCGCGGTACTCCAGCCGCTTCAGGCTCTCGATCAGCCGCTCGGTGACGGGGCCTTCGCCCACGATGCCGATGATGCCGCACATGAAGGATCGGTCCTTTGTGGTTCGGGCGCCGGAAGGCTAGACTGCTATGCTCGTATTCCGGCGAACGCCTTAGCATTCGCTATAGGGCGGCTTGATAAATCTCGGTTTCCCCACGTTTCGGCGGACAGGCCCATGAAGAAGCGCGTCTATTTCGGCACCGACGGCATCCGCGGCCAGGCCAACGTCCATCCGATGACCGCCGAGGTGGCGCTGCGGGTGGGCCTCGCGGCCGGCAAGCTCTTCACCAGCGTCGACGACCGCCGCCACCTGGTGGTGATCGGCAAGGACACCCGGCTATCCGGCTATATGCTGGAGCCGGCCCTGGTGGCCGGCTTCACCTCGGTGGGCATGGACGTGCGCACCTTCGGCCCGCTGCCGACGCCGGCGGTGGCGATGATGACCCGGTCGATGCGCGCCGACCTCGGCGTGATGATCTCGGCCTCGCACAACGACTTCGCCGACAACGGCATCAAGCTCTTCGGCCCCGACGGCTACAAGCTCTCCGACCAGCGCGAGGCCGAGATCGAATCGCTGATGGACGAAGGCCTGCAGGAGGGCCTGGCCGGCCCCAAGACCCTCGGCCGCGTGGTGCGCATCGACGAGGCGCCGGCCCGCTACGTCGAGATCGTCAAGGCCACCTTCCCCAAGAACCTGTCGCTCAGCGGCCTGCGCGTCGCCGTCGACTGCGCCCACGGCGCGGCCTACCGCGTGGCGCCCACCGCCCTCTACGAGCTGGGCGCCGAGGTCATCCCGGTCGGCGTCTCGCCCGATGGCTTCAACATCAACGAGGAGTGCGGCTCGACCCATCCGGCCTCGATCGCCGCGGCGGTGCGCCAGTACCGCGCCGACATCGGCATCTCGCTGGACGGCGACGCCGACCGCCTGGTGATCTGCGACGAGAAGGGCCAGATCGTCGACGGCGACCAGATCATGGCCATCATCGCCGCCTCCTGGGCCGCCAAGGGCGCGCTGGCCGGCGGCGGGGTGGTGGCGACGGTGATGTCGAACCTGGGCCTGGAGCGCTTCCTGGCCGAGCGGGGCCTGGCCCTGCACCGCACCCCGGTGGGCGACCGCGCGGTGATGATGAAGATGCGCGAGACCGGCATCAACCTGGGTGGCGAACAGTCCGGCCACATCATCCTCTCCGACTTCTCCACCACCGGCGACGGCCTGATCGCCGCGCTGCAGGTGCTGGCCGAGCTGGTGCGGGCCAAGAAGCCGATGAGCACGCTGGCCCGCCAGTTCCAGCCGGTGCCGCAGAAGCTGGAGAACGTCCGCTTCGCCGGCGGCAAACCGCTGGAGCACGCCGCCGTGATCAGCGCCATCGCCGACGCCGAGGCTCGCCTCAACGGTTCCGGCCGCGTCCTGGTCCGCGCCTCCGGCACCGAGCCGCTGATCCGCATCATGGCCGAGGGCGACGACGAGAAGCTCGTGGGGCAGCTGGTGCGGGAGATCGCCGGGGCGGTCAGGGCGGCGGTCTAGGCGCGCGGCGTGAGCCCCAGTCTGGCCGAAGTCCGCGCCTGGGACGCCGACGATCCGCTGCAGTCGTTCCGCCGCCGCTTCGACCTGCCCGACGGCGTCATCTACCTCGACGGCAACTCGCTGGGCGCCGCGCCGAAGGCGGCGCAGGCCCGCGTGCTAGCCGTTATGTCCCACGAGTGGGGCGAGGGCCTGATCCGCAGCTGGAACCTCCACGACTGGATCGGCGCGCCGGCCAGGGTGGGGGCGAAGGTCGCGCCGTTGATCGGCGCACGGGCGCACGAGGTGACCGTCGCCGACTCCACCTCGGTGAACCTCTTCAAGCTGATCGTGGCGGCCCTCGGCCACCAGGCGGGCCGCAAGGTGATCGTCACCGAACCGGGCAACTTCCCCACCGACCTCTATGTGGCGCAGGGCGTCGGGACGGTCATGGACGGGGTCGTCTTGCGGGTGCGGCCGCCGGCCGAGCTGCCGGCGGCGATCGATGCGGACGTCGCCTTGGTGATGCTGAGCCACGTCCACTACAAATCCGGCGCCAAGCACGACATGGCGGCCCTCACCCGGGCGGCGCACGCGGCCGGGGCGCTGGCGCTCTGGGACCTCAGCCACAGCGCCGGGGCGATCGAGGTGGATCTCAACGCCGCCGACGCGGATCTGGCGGTCGGCTGCGGCTACAAATACCTGAACGGCGGGCCCGGCGCGCCGGCCTGGCTGTTCGTCGCCGAGCGGCTGCAGGCGGCGCTGGCTTCGCCCCTGACCGGCTGGATGGGCCACGCCGAGCCCTTCGCCTTCGACGACGACTACCGCCCCGCGGCCGGGATCGACCGGTTCCTCTGCGGCACGCCGCCGATGCTGTCGCTGCTGGCGCTGGAGTGCGGCCTCGACCTGTTCGCCGACGCCAACATGACCCTGGTGGCGGAGAAGGGCCAGCGCCTGGCTTCCCTCTTCATCGAGCTGGTCGAGGACCGCTGCGCCGGCCACGGCCTGACGCTGGCGAGCCCGCGCGACCCGGCGGCCAGGGGCAGCCAGGTGTCGTTCGCCCACCCCGACGCCTGGCCGATCATGCAGGCGATGATCGACCGCGGCGTGATCGGCGACTTCCGCGCCCCGGACATCCTGCGCTGCGGCTTCACCCCGCTCTACCTGAGCTTCGAGGACGTCTGGCGCGCGGCCGAGACGCTGGCCGAGATCCTGGACAGCGGCCTCTGGCGCGAGACCCGCTTCCAGGTCCGCTCGCGGGTGACCTGAACCGGGCGGGCCACCGCCTTGCGCCCCACATCGCATGATGCTCAGTTCGCCCGCCCGCCGGAACCTTCGTGTAGAACAACCGCTAAGGTTCGTGCCGTCAGCTTCCCCCGAGGTCCTGCGTGAAAGCCGCTGTCCTGAACGCGTTCGGCGAGCCGCTCGCCATCCAGACGCTGCCCGACCCGACGCCCGGCGCGGGTTCGGTCGTCGTCGATGTCGCCGCCGCCGGGGTCACCAGCTACGCCGCCAACGTCTTCAACGGCTCGCGGAGCTACAGTCTGGAGCTGCCGGCCGCGCCCGGTCCGGGCTGCATCGGCCGGGTGCGCGAAGCGGGCCCAGACGCCACCCAGCTCAAGGCCGGCGACTGGGTCTTCTGCGAGCCGACGATCCGCTCGCGCGACGAGCCGTCGGACACCATCCTCCAGGGGTGGACCTACCGGACCGACGCGGCCTTGCCGCTGCACCGGCTCTATCACCACGGCGCCTACGCCGAGCAGATGCTGGCGGCGACCGAGAACATTACGCGGCTCGGCGATATCGACCCGGCGGATGCGGGCCGCTGGTGCGCCCTCAGCCGGCTGCTGGTGCCCTACGGCGGCCTCCTGGCCGGCGACCTGCGCGCCGGCGAGACCGTGCTGGTGAGCGGCGCCACCGGCGGCTTCGGCGGCGCCGGCGTCGCCGTGGCGCTGGCGATGGGCGCGGCCAAGGTCGTGGCCAGCGGCCGCAATGAGCGCACGCTGGACGATCTGGTGCGCCGCCTCGGCCCGCGGGTGCGGGCCGTCGCGATGACCGGCGTCGAGGCGGACGACCGGCGACGCATTCTCGAGGCCGCGGCGGGACGGATCGATCTCGTCCTGGATTTCCTGCCGCGCGAGGCGTCCGCAGCGCAGGTGCAGGCCGCGATCCTGGCCGTGGGTCAGGGCGGGCGTATCGTGCTGATGGGGGGCGTCAGGTCGGATCTGGCGCTGAACTACAATGTGCTGATGCACAGGGAGATCACCCTGCGCGGCGCCTGGATGTACCCGCGCGATGCCATTCCGAGGATGGTGCGGATGGTCCGCGCCGGCCTGATCGACCTCGCCCACTTCGAGCTGACCGAGTTCCCCATGGATCAGGCCAACGCCGCCGTCGCTCACGCCGCCGCCAACGCCGGTCCGCGCCAGCTCACGGTCCTCCGCCCCGACCGTGGCGCGACGGGCTAACCTAGAACATCCCCTCCGCCAGCCGGCGCCGGGTCTTGCGCGGCCGCTCGCGCAGCACGCCGGGATAGCCCTTCAAGGGCGCCAGCGGCTCGCCGAGGTAGGTCCAGTCAGCAGCCTCGCTGACGAACATGTGGTAGCGCGGCTCGCGGCCGGTGCGGGTCTCGAACAGGGCGCGCGGAATGTTGACCATCTTGGGCGAGCGCGGGCGCTCGTACATCAGCGGCGTGCCGCAGCGGGCGCAGAAGCTGCGGATCGTGCCGCGCTCCGGATCGACGAAGCGGGCGATGACTTCCTCGCCCTCGAGGATCCGGAAACGGCTCTTCCAGCTGCCGACGTAGGTGGCGTAGGCGCAGCCCTGGGCGTGACGGCTGGCGGCGGAGTGGTCGTGCCAGGCCCAGACCGCCGGCGCCACGATCTCCAGCCGCACCGCGCCGCAGACGCAGGCCGCCTCGGCGGTGATCCGGTCGCGCTTGGCGACCTCGGGCAACGGCTCGGCCATGCGACAACTCCCTTGGCCGCACGCAGCTAGCCCGCTCCGATCCCGCACATGTCAGGGGGCGTCGTCGATGGCGCGGTTGGTCTGGCCGCCCGCTGCGAGGCTCTGGATCTCTTTCTGCAGCACCTGGCGCAGCGGCGGCTGGCCCGCGTCCGTGATGTCGTGGATGCGCCAGACGCCGCCCACCTTGACGAGGTCGAAGCTGGCCCGCTCGCTGGCCCGGCTGGTGTCGCCGGTGTCATGGAAGTCGGCGGTGGCCTCGGCGGTGGTCGGGCTCGCCGAGGTCACGTTGATGGTCGCCTGGATGCTGGTGAAGTCCTGGCAGTCGCACAGCCAGTCGCCGTCGATCTCGCCCAGCTCGCCCTTCAGCGCCTTCTGGTCGGTCTTCAAGAGGGCGATGGTGTCGGGATCGAAGACGTCGCGGACGTTGGCGTCGAACATCTGGAAGTTGTTGTTGTTGTTGCTCTGGTAGTGGGCGTAGAGCCCGGTCAGGAAGGCCTTGGCGTCGGCGGCGTCGGCCGCGTCGGGCGCCGTCGCCGCAGCGTTGGTCGCCGCCGGCGCGGCGGGCGGGGCGAGGGACGCCGTGTTGGCGGCGCTGGGCGGGGCATTGGTCACTGGCCCCGTACAGGCAGCGCAGACGCCGGCCAACGCCAAGACCCCGAGGGCATATCGCATCGATGGGCGCATTTTCGTCCTTTCCAACGTCGTGGGCGGGATGAAGGCCAAGCTTAGCACGGCCCACATTACAGACTGGACAGATTTCCTAATCCGGCCTTAACCTCATGACCTTGCGTCGCTCGATCGGCGCGGCAGATAACAAGAAAGCCTTCAGGGAGGCGACATGGCGCACGAGCCCGTCTGGGGCCGCAAGGGCTTGCCCAAGCCGCGGGCCACGACCGTGAGTTCGATCTCCTGCATGGTGTTCGTCGCGGCCATGGGCGCGGCGTTCTGGATCGGCGCGATCTGGGCCTCGCAAACCTGGCTCGACCGTTAGCCGCTACGTCCGCCCGACGCTGAGGTAGGTGAACCCGCGCGGCCGCAGCTCCTCGGGTTTGTAGATGTTGCGCAGGTCGACCATCAGGGGGCGGCGCATCACCTCCTTGACGCGCTCCAGGTCGAGGGCGCGGAACTCGTCCCATTCGGTGATGATCACGGCGCAGTCGGCCCCCTCCAGCGCCTCGTAGGGACCGGCCTTGAAGTCAACGTCGCGCAGCAGCTGGCGCGCCTCGTGACCCTCGGGGTCGTAGGCCTGCACCCGCGCGCCCATGGCCTGCAGGGCCGGGACGATCTGCAAACTGGGGGCGTCGCGCATATCGTCCGTGTTCGGCTTGAAGGTCAGGCCGAGCACGCCGATGATCTTGCCGGCGAGGTCGCCGGCCAGGGCGTCGGCCACCTTGCCGGCCATGGCGCGCTTGCGGGCCTCGTTGGCCTTGGCGGTGGCCTCGACCAGGGTGAGCGGGGCCTTGGCGTCCTGGGCGGTGCGCACCAGGGCCAGCGTGTCCTTGGGGAAGCACGAGCCGCCATAGCCGGGACCGGCGTGCAGGAACTTCGAGCCGATGCGCTTGTCGAGCCCGATGCCGCGCGAGACCTGCTGCACGTCGGCGCTCACCGCCTCACAGAGGTCGGCGACCTCGTTGATGAAGGTGATCTTCATCGCCAGGAAGGCGTTGGCCGCGTACTTGATCAGCTCCGACGAGCGCCGGCTGGTGTAGAGCATCGGCGTCTCGTTGAGGTTCAGCGGCCGGTAGAGCTCGGCCATCACCGGCCGGGCCCGCTCGTCCTCCAGCCCCACCACCACCCGGTCGGGTCGCTTGAAGTCCTCGATCGCGGCGCCCTCGCGCAGGAACTCGGGGTTGGAGACCACCGCGAACTGGGCGTCGGGGCGGGCCTTGCGCAGGATCGCCTCGATCTCGTCGCCCGTGCCCACCGGCACCGTCGACTTGGTCACCACCACGGTGAAGCCGTCGATCAGCGCCCCGATCTCCTCGGCCGCGGCGTAGACGAACGAGAGGTCGGCGTAGCCGTCGCCGCGGCGCGAGGGGGTGCCGACCGCGATGAACACCGCGTCGGCCGTGCGGATCGCCTGCGAGCCGTCCACCGCGAAGAACAGCCGGCCGGCCTCGACGTTGCGCCTTACCAAGAGGTCGAGGCCGGGCTCGTAGATCGGCATCTTGCCTTCGTGCAGGCGCCCGATCTTGGCCGCGTCCTTGTCGATGCAGGTGACCTCATGGCCGAAATCGGCAAAGCAGGCGCCGGAGACCAGCCCGACATATCCCGTCCCGATCATCGCCACGCGCATGCGTCATCCCCTCGTCGATCCGCGCCGTGAAGGGACGCGTCAGATTTCCTGGTTGTAGGCGCCGACTTCCGGCTGTCGGGCAAGCCGGGGCTTCACCGCTTCGTGGAAGAGGGCGCGCATGTCGGCCTCGGAGCGCAGGCTCTCGACCACCACGACCAGTTCCGGCTTGTTGGACGAGGCGCGCACCAGCACCCAGGAGCCGTCCTCGAGCGTGACCCGGGCGCCGTTGACCGTGTTCACGTCGACGATCTTGCGCCCGAGCATCTCGGCGTGCGCGGCCGCCAGCGCCTGGTACTCGCGCACGACGCGGCCCACCACCTCGTACTTCACCTCGTCCGCGCAATGTGGCGACATGGTCAGCGAGGTGAAGGCGACCGGCAGCGCTTTCCTCAGCTTACTGAGCTTGCGCCCGGGATGGCGATCGAGCATGGCCAGGATCGCCGCCGCGGCGATCACCCCATCATCGTAGCCGCGCCCGAGCGGGTTGTTGAAGAAGAAGTGCCCGGACTTCTCGAAGCCGGCCAGGGCGCCGATCTCGGCGGTCTTGCGCTTGATGTAGCTGTGGCCGGTCTTCCAGTAGACCACCTTCGCCTTGGCCTCCTTCAGCACCGGGTCGGTGGCGAAGAGGCCGGTGGATTTCACGTCGACCACGAACTTCGCGCCGGGATGGTCGGGGGCGAGGTCGCGGGCCAGGATCAGACCGATCTTGTCGGCGAAGATCTCCTCGCCGGTGTCATCCACCACCCCGCAGCGGTCGCCGTCGCCGTCGAAGCCGAGGGCGAGATCGGCGGAGGCCTCGCGCATCGCCCGCGCCATCGCGTCCAGCATGGCGTGGTCTTCCGGGTTCGGATTGTAGTTGGGGAAGCTCCAGTCGAGCTCGCAATCGACCTCGACCACGTCGGCGCCCATGCGCCGCAGCGCCTCGGGCGCGACGATGCCGGCGGTGCCGTTGCCGCAGGCGCAAACCACGCGGATCGGCCGGCTGAGCTGGCAGTAGCCGGCGGCGTCGGCGATGTATCGCTCGGCCAGTCCCTCGACGTGGGTCACACTGCCCCCGGCGACCTCCTTCCAGTCGCCGCCGAGCACGATCTCCTTCAGCCTTCCCATCTCATCCGGGCCAAAGGTCAGCGGCGCCTCGCAGCCCATCTTGACGCCGGTCCAGCCGTTCTCGTTGTGGCTGGCGGTGACCATCGCCACGCACGGCGCACCGAGATCGAACTGGGCGAAGTAGGCCATCGGCGTCGTCGCCAGGCCGATGTCGAGCACCTCGCAGCCGGCGCCGATCAGGCCCAGCGTCAGGGCCTGCTTGACCGTGAGCGAGTAGGAGCGGAAGTCGTGCCCGATAACCACGCGGCGCTGGCCGCGCTCGGCGAAGTAGGTCCCCAGGCCCAGTCCCAGCGCCTGCATGCCCATCAGGTTGATGTCCGGCCCGATCAGCCAGCGGGCGTCGTACTCGCGAAAGCCGGTGGCCCTGACCAGTGGCGCGTTCTCGTAAGCGGCCGTCATCGGCGTCAGGTCGGCGCTGGGTTTTGGGAACAAGAGCGGCGGCCTAGGCTGGGGGACGGGAAGCGGCGGTCGCAGCTGGCGCGGGCTGGCGTCCGCGCAAGGAAGCGGCCGACGACGGCGGGGGCGGCGCGGGCGGCGGTGACTCCACCGCCGCGAGCGGATGGCCGAACGGCGCCGGCGAGCGGGCGCCCTCGCCCTGCGGCCACACCAGCGCCAGGGCGACCAGGGCCGCGGCGACGAGCGCGATGGCGGGAAGGGCGAGGCTGTCGGGCATGTGGGCGGCCCCTATAGCCCGCCCTCGCAGGCGCAGGAAGCCCGCGCCTTGCGCCGGCGCCGTCCAAGGTGCAAGCAGCGGCCCCGCCTGCCGAAGAATCGTCCATGCCGACCCTCGTCCTCCTGCGTCACGGCCAGAGCCAGTGGAACCTGGAGGACCGGTTCACCGGCTGGGTCGACGTGGGTCTCAGCCCGCGCGGCGAGGCCGAGGCGCGCCAGGGCGGCGAGTTGATCGCCGCGGCAGGCCTCGAGTTCGACCGCGTCTTCGCCTCGGTGCTAACCCGGGCGATCCGCACCGCCGACATCGCGCTGGCCGCCGCCGGGCAGCTCTGGATCCCAATGGAGAAGCACTGGCGACTCAACGAGCGGCACTACGGCGGCCTCACCGGCCTCAACAAGGCGGAGACCGCAGCTAGGTACGGGGCTGAGCAGGTGATGGCCTGGCGCCGGTCCTACGATGTGCCGCCGCCGCCGCTGGCGCCCGGCGGGCCGTATGACCTTTCCAAGGATCGGCGCTACGCCGGCGTCGAGGTCCCGACCGCGGAGACGCTGAAGACGACCCTGGAGCGGGTGCGGCCCTATTGGGACGCGCGCATCGCGCCGGCGCTGGCGGCCGGCGAGCGGTTGCTGATCGCCGCGCACGGCAACTCGCTGCGGGCCATCGTCAAGCTGCTGTTCGAGGTTACGGACGCGGCCATCCCCGGCGTTGAAATCCCTACCGGCAACCCGCTCCTGATCGAGCTCGATGCGGGCCTGCGGCCGACCGCCGCGCGCTACCTCGACCCCGCCCGCGCCCAGCGGCTGCCCGCCGCGACATGACCCGGCCAGCGGCGTCAGGAGACTGGCGCAGGTCGTCCGGCCGCGCCTAACCTGGCGCGGGCGATCGTCCGTGAAGGGCTCATTAAGCTAAGCTGCGTAAGCTTAACGGAAATTGACGCCCAGCGGGACGACGGAGGCCATGGGGGAATCCGCCCAACAAGTCATGCAGCACCGCCGGCTCACCCAGGCGGAGGCGGACGCCATCTGCGTGCGCCACGACCGGCTGTGGTCGTCGCGGATGGGCGGGGCGCGGGCGGTCTTTACCTGGAAGGACCTGTCGGGGCTCGATCTCGCGGGCCGCAACCTGTGCGACGCCGACTTCACCGGCGCCATCCTCGCCGACTGCAACCTGGCCGGCGCGCGGCTCGACAACGCCAACCTGTTCGGCGCCGACCTCCAGAGCGCCAACCTGCGCGAGGCCTCGATGCGGCGGGCCGACCTGCGCGGCGCCTGCCTGCGCGGCGCCGACCTCACCGGCGCCGACCTGTTCGAGGCCGACCTGCGCGAAGGCACCATCGCCGCGGCCGACCGCACCTTGGGCCTGCGCATCCTGGAGCCCACCGAGCGGGCCGCCCAGGCCCAGGGCGCCATCCTGGCCGGCGCCAACCTGGAGCGCTCCCGGCTCTCCGGCGTCATCGCGCTCAGGGCCGATTTCTCCGACGCCATCCTGAAGGACGCCAAGCTGATCCGCGCCAACCTGAAGCAGGCCAACATGTCGGGCGCCAACTTCGCCGGCGCCGACCTCTCGGGGGCCGACCTGTCGGGCGCCGACCTGCGCGACGCCATCCTGGTCGGCGCCAAGACCTATGCCTGGAACGTCCAGAACGCCAACCTCGCCGGCGTGCTCACCGACGAGCCGGCCGGCAAGTCGGTATCGGAGATCCCGTTCGACGAGATGCTGCGTGAGCACGCGCTCTGGTGCGAGACCGCCGGGCGCGCCGGCAAGCCCTCGGTCTTCGACGGCGCCGACCTGCGGGCCTTGAAGTCGATCCGCAGCCTCAACCTCACCGCCCTCTCGGCCAAGGGCGCGGTCTTCTACGGCCTCGACATGTCCGGCATCCAGCTGCAGGGCGCGCACCTGGAGGGCTGCGACCTGCGCACCTGCAACCTGCGCCACGCCGACCTGCGCGGCGCGCGCCTGGCCGGATCGAAGCTCAACGGGGCCGACCTGCGCGACGCCCAGCTCGGACCGCTGCTGATCGCCCCGGAGCGGTCGCTCTCCTGCGACATGAGCCGGGCGAGCCTGAAGAGCGCCGACCTCGCCCGCGCCGACCTGCGCCAGGCGGTGCTGATCGGGGCCGATCTCTCGCGGGCCAATTTCACCGGCGCCCTGCTCAAGGGCGTCAACGTATCGGGCGCGGTCCGCGTCGGCGTGCGCGGATTGGACGTGCTCTAGCGATGCTCGCCGCGCCTTCCCCCGTCGCCTACCGCCGCCGGCTGACCCAGGCTGAGCTCAACATGATCATGGACGCCCACGAGCGCTACGTCTCCGGGCGGCCGGGCGGCAAGCGCGCCACCCTGCGCTTCGTCGACTTCTCCAGCCTCGACTTCAGCCGCCGCAACCTCAGCGACGCCGACCTTTCAGCCTCGGTCTTCGACGGCGCCCGCATGGCCGGGACCCGGCTGGACCGGGCCAACCTGTTCGGCTCGGACCTGCGCCAGGCCGACCTACGCGGCGCCTCGCTGGTGCGCGCCGACCTGCGCGGCGCCTGCCTGCGCGGCGCCAACCTCAGCCGCGCCGACCTCACCGACGCCGACTTCCGCGAGGGCCAGGTGACCCTCCCGGACCGCAAGGCGGGGCTGGCGTCGGTGCAGCACGAGGCGCGGGTGGGGATGATCGACAGCGCCATCCTGAGAGGCGCGACGCTGAACGGCTCGCGGCTCGACGGCGCCTCGGCCTTCGCCGCCGACTTCACCGACTGCTCGATGCGTGGCGCCAAGCTCGCCGGCGCCAACCTCAAGGACGCCAACCTCGGGGGCGCCATGATGGAGGACGCCGAGGTGGCCGGCGCCAACCTGGAGAACGCCAACTTCGAAGGCGCGGTGCTGACCGGCGTCGACGTCTCCCGCGCCCGCACCCTGGGGGCCCGGTTCGGCGGCGCGCTCACCGGCTCCAGCGATGCGGCCAAGGCCCGGGCGCCGCAACTGCGGGCCGCCATCGACGCGCACGAGGCCTGGCGCCGCACCGGCGGCCGCGAGGGCGCGCCGGCGCGCCTGGAGCGCGAAGACCTGCGTCCGCTGGCCGGCCGCCTCAAGGGCGCCAAGCTCACCGCCGCCCACCTGCAAGGCTGCTGCCTGGTGGGCCTCGACCTCTCCGGCGCGGAGTTGCAGGGCGCTAACCTCGAAGCCGCCGACCTGCGCGGCGCCGCGCTGCGGGGCGCCGACCTGCGCGGCGCCCGCCTCTCCGGCGCCAACCTCACCAAGGCCGACCTGCGCTCGGCGCTGCTGTCCGGCCTGCCGCTCGGGCCTGAGCGAGTTGCGCCTGCCACGCTGACCTCGGCCTGCCTGCGCTACGTCCAGGCCCAGGGCGCCGACTTCACCACCGCGGTGCTCGACCGCGCCGACCTGCGCGGCGCCGACCTCACCGGCGCCATCCTCGCCGGCGCCAGCCTGATCTCTGCCAACACGACCGCCACGGTGGGACTGGTCGCGAAGTAGTCTAGACGCGGCCCTGGGGCGTAAGGTGGCCGGGCAGACACGAAAAGGGCGGCGCGTCGGCCGCGCCGCCCTCAGGTTCCTCAGACGGCGGTGTTTAGGCCGCCTTCTGGTCCTCGATCAGCGAGGTGGTCCCGACGCCGATCTCGATGCGGCGGGGCTTCAGGGCTTCCGGCAGCTCGCGCTTGAGGTCGATGGCGAGCAGGCCGTCGGCGAGCTTGGCCTCGGTCACCAGCACGTACTCGGCCAGCTGGAAGCGGCGCTCGAAGTTGCGCTCGGCGAGGCCGCGGTGGACGAAGCGGCGCTCGGCGTCGTTGGCGCTCTTGCGGCCCTGCACGATCAGCACGGCTTCCTTCACCTCGATCGAGAGCTCCTCGGGCTTGAAGCCGGCGACGGCGATCTCGACGCGGTAGGCGTTATCGCCGGTGCGCTCGATGTTGTAGGGCGGGTAGCCGGTGGCGGCCTCCGACGCGGCGCTGTCGAGCAGGTCGGCCAGCCGGTCGAATCCGACCACGGAACGATAAAGCGGGGAAAAGTCGATGGTACGCATAAGCATCCTCCTAGGAAGCAAGGTTGCACGATGTGTACGGATCGGCCGCGAGCCAGATGGCCTCGCGTGACCCGGAAGGCCCGGACATCCAGCGCCTTCGGGGGATGAGGTAGGTTAGGATAAATCCGGTTCAAGACCCTCCTTCCTCCTCGTGGGGGGGGGACAGATCGGCGCGCAGCGACGATCAGGGTGGGGAAGTGCGACGCGTCACGGCGCCGGCGCGCGTCCCCCGACTCACCACCCTGACCGCTTCGCGGTCTGTCCCTCCCACAAGGGAGAGGGAGGCCTATGCTCGCAGGTCGGGGTCCAGCGTCTGGCCCGGCTCCAGCTGCACGCCGAAGCTGTTCAGGAACATCGAGACCTGAGTGTACTGGCCGACGGTGAAGACCACGTCCATGCGCTGCTTGTCGTCGAAGTGACGGCCGAGCTCGGCCCAGGTCGCATCGCTGACGAAGTGGCCCTGGACCAGTTCGTCGGCCGCGCGGATCAGCGCCGCGTCGGGCGCCGACCAGCCGGCCGCCGCGCCGGTCTTGATCTTGGCGATCTCCTCCGCCGTCAGACCCTCGTTCAGGCCGATGCGGGTGTGCTGGGTGAACTCGTAGCCCGACTTGCACAGGAACCCGACCCGCAGGATCACGATCTCGCGCTCGCGCGCCGGCAGGCTGTTGCGCCGCGAGAGCACATAGGCGCCCCATTCCTGGAACCGGGTCAGCGCCTTGGGGGCGTGGGCCAGGGTGCGGAAGATGTTGAGCGGCCGGCCGTTCGCCGACATCGGCTTCAGCGCCTCGCGCTGCTCCTCGGTCAGCTCGTCGTCCTGCAGCGGGGCGATGCGCGGCGCGGAAAGTCGCATGGGGGTCCTCCTCCGGAGATCTATCGTTTGCCGCGAAGCGTAGGGAGCCATGGACCGGCCGTCGAGGGTCCTGAACAGCGTTTACATTTCGCCCGGGGGCGGCCAAATAACGCCCGCCCGCCGGGCAGATTCAAAGAAGACAGAAGGAATCAGGCGATGTCGCGCCTCGACGAGCTCACAGAGCGGATGAAGACGGCCGTGGGGACCGACTCCGGCCTCGGAAAGACGCTGAAGTTCAACCTCAAAGGCGAGGGCTTCGTCTACATCGACGGCGGCACGGTGACCAACGAGGACAAGCCGGCCGACCTAACCCTGACCATCACCCTCGACGACCTGATCAAGCTCGGCGAAGGCAAGCTCGACCCGATGACCGCGGTGATGACCGGCGCGCTCGGCCTCTCCGACATGGGGGTGGCCATGGGGCTGCAGGGCAAGATGCAGGCGCTGTTCGCCAAGCTGCAGTAGCGCTGTTGAGCGACGCCGCGCCGCTGTTCGGGACGGACGCCGCGCCCGTTCCGCCCGGCGCTAGCGCGCACTGGTTCGCCGGCGCCGGCGGCCTGCGGCTGCGCGCGGCGCTGTTCCCGCCGGCGGGTCCCGCGCGCGGTTCGGTGGTGCTGAGCGGCGGCCGCACCGAGCCGATCGAGAAATACTTCGAGGTCGCCGACGAACTGAACGCGCGCGGCTTCGTGGTGCTCTGCCACGACTGGCGCGGGCAGGGTCTGTCGCAGCGGCTGCTGCCCGAGCGGCTGAAGGGTCATGCGGTGGGTTACGCCGACGTGCTGCAGGATTACGGCGACTTGCTGGCCACGTTCGAGACCCGGCTGCCCAAGCCCTGGCTCGCCATCGGCCACTCGATGGGCGGGGCGCTGACCGCGCTGGCGCTGGTCACCGGCGAGCGCCGGTTCGCTGCGGCGTTCCTGACCGCGCCGATGTTCGGCATCTTCACGCCGCCCTTGCCGCGGCCGGTGGTGAAGGTGCTGGCGCGGGCCTTGAGCCGCATCGGCCTCGGCGGCGGCCTGGTGCCGGGCGCCAGTCTCGCCGCGCCGCCGACGCCGTTCGCGGAGAACGTGCTCACCCACGATCCGCGCCGCTACGCCCGCAACGTCGAGCAGACGAGCGTCCACCCCGAGCTGGCGCTGGGCCCGCCCACCTGGGGCTGGCTCGACTTCGCCTTCGCCGCCATCCGCGAACTGCGCCAGGGCAAGGGCGCGCCCAAGGTCGAGATCCCGGTGGTGGTGATCGCCGCCGGCGACGACCAGCTGGTCGACAACCGCGACCTGCGCCTGATCACCGACCGCTTCCCCAAGGGCCAATACGTCGAGATCGCCGGCGCCCACCACGAGATCCTGATGGAGACCGACCTGCTGCGCGCGGTGTTCTGGCGCGAGTTCGACGCCCTGGCGGAGACGCTGCTCTGAGCCCTCGACCGGGCGGGTGGCGGCGAAGCAGCTAGGTTCAACGCAGAGGACGCAGAGAAGGCGCGGAGGTCGCGGAGAGCAGCTGAATCTCTGCGCTCTCTGCGTGACCTCTGCGTTCTCTGCGTTGAACCTAACGGCGCCTCCGGCGGGCTGGCGGCGGCAAGGATGGGCCCTACTTCGCCGCTGGCCGCAGCGACACCAGCGCTTCGTCCAGCAGCGCGCGGTCGCCGGCGATGGCCATCTGGCCGCCGTGGCGGCCGATAGGGGCGCCCAGCCAGTCGGTGACCAGGCCGCCGGCGCCGGCGAGCACCGGGACCGCGGCTTCCACGTCCCAGCTCTTCAGGCCGGACTCCAGCACCAGGTCGCGCCCGCGGCGACCATGGCGTAGGCGTAGGCGTCGCAGCCGGTGCGGGCCAGGCGCGCGGCGGCGCGGACCTGGCGCCAGGCGGCGAGCTCGGGGCCGTGGAAGCAGGCTTCCGGGTCGGTGGTGGCGATGATCGCCTCGGCCAGCGGCCGTCCGGCGCGGACCCTGAGCGGCGTCTCGCCGCGGGCGGTGACCAGCCGCGAGCCGCCGGCATGGCCGATGAACACCTCGCCCACATAGGGCTGGCCGATCGAACCCAGCACCGGCTCGCCCTGGAAGCGCAGGCCGATCAGCGTGGTCCACACCGGCAGGCCGGCGACGAAGGCGCGGGTGCCGTCGATGGGGTCGAGCACCCAGACGAACTCGGCGCCGGGGCGGTCCTCGCCCATCTCCTCGCCGATGACGCCGTGCCCCGGGTAGCGCTCGCCGATCAGGCGGCGGATCTCGGCCTCGGCGCCCTTGTCGGCGAGGGTCACCGGATCGTAGCCGTCCTTGCCGGGCTTGTTCTCCATCCCGTGCGCGCCGCGGAACAGCGGCAGGATGACGGCGGCGCTGGCGCGGTTCAGCTCCAGCAGGAAACCGTCAAGCTCGGCGAGGCCCGGATCGGAAAGCATGGACGCTCATAACCTGGGCGCCGGGCGCTTAGAAGCCTCGGCTCAGGCGGCGTCGGTGTCGCGGTCCATCTGGCGCGCGAGGTCGAGCAGGCGTTGGCGCGGGCGCTCGCCGAGGGCTTGGTAGGTGCGCACCAGGTCGGCGGATTCGTCGGGGGTCGTCGCGACCAGCGAGGCGGTGTCGACGAGGCCCTCGAAGAAGTAGTTCATCTGCACCTCCAGCGCGCCGGCGATCTTCCAGAGCCGGGCGGCCGAGACGCGGTTGGCGCCGCACTCGTACTTCTGGATCTGCTGGAAGCGCACGCCGCAGGCCTCGGCCAGCTGCTGCTGGGTCAGGCCCAGCAGACGGCGCCGGCGGCGCATCCGCTTGCCCAGGTGAAAGTCGATGTCGTCGCTCATGTGGCCCACCGC
>Ga0302326_10014294_pt1 | contig 16789 bp, 10 predicted proteins | sample Palsa_T0_3_FD_202264 | JGI IMG/M metagenome (GOLD analysis project Ga0302326, IMG submission 202264) | Peat permafrost microbial communities from Stordalen Mire near Abisko, Sweden - Palsa_T0_3 | ecosystem: Environmental > Terrestrial > Soil > Palsa > Peat permafrost | place: Sweden: Abisko...
CCGATCAGCGCCTGCTGGAGCAGGCTGACGTTGTCGAACTCGGGACCGATGGTCGCGGCCACGCGATAGGCGGTGACGCCGGTGGGCCCGAGGTTGCAGGCGAGGGCGAGCACGGCGGTCACTGCCGAGGCGACGCCGAAGACCTTGATCGGCGTCAGCCAGTTGGGCTTACGAGTCGTAGTGCCCGCCGCCGTCGCGAGGAAGTCCCGGCGCCGGAGGATCCGCCAGCTGGCCGTCAGCGCCACGGCAATCCACGCCAGGCTGACAAGGCTCGAGACGAGCAGGGGACCGCAGAACGGGTGGGCGGTGAACAGTCCGTAGAAGCTGGTGAAGGCGGAACCGATCAGGAGGAAATGGACGATCACGCCCTTGCCGACCAGGTCGAGCAACTGGGTGAGGAGAGCCACCAGCAGGGGGCCGAGGACACCCAGGATCCCGTTGCGGGTGGCGACCGAGAACAGGATCGCGAGGCTCGTGTAGGCGAGCACGGGTAGCAGGCAGATCAGCCAGCTGACCACGGTCAGGGCGAACATCCGTCCCGGCGAGGTCAGCACGCCGCTGAGGTTGACGAGCGCGTGGGCACCCACGAACAGCGTTCCGGCGAGCAGGCTGGAGGCGGCCAGGAGCAGCGTCAGGCCGACGGCCAGGGTGCCGGCGGCCAGCAGCTTGCCCGCGAACAGGTCCTCCCGCGTACACGAGCGGGTGAGGATCGTCTTCCAGGTTCCGTAGCGGTCCTCGGAAGCGAACAGGTCCCCGGCGAGCACGCCGGCGATGATGGGAAAGCCCCAGGATCCGGCGAACCCGAGGATCACGAGCGAGACGGCGAACCCCGAGGAGTGGACCCAGACGCCGAATAGGGCGTCCGAGGGGGTACCGCTCTGGATCCGCAGGACGGCCGTGAAGGCGAACGGGCCGAGCGCGGCGACGAGCATCAGCAGCCGGGTGGACAGCTGCGCGAGCAGCTTCTGCAGCTCCGTCGCGTACGCGTCGCGGACACCATCGGGGCGGGGCGTCGCCGGTACGGAGGAACCGACGCGATCGAGGTCGGGCGCGATCGCGCTCATACGCTCGCCAGCACCGTCTCGGCCAGCTCGTAGGGCTCGAGTTCGGCAAGTGGAGCACCGTTCGTGGTCAGCGCGAAGAACATGCTCTCGAGTGGGCTGACCAGCAGCTCGAGCCGCCGGATCACCACGCGAGCGTCGCCCAGCGCGAGCACGAACGGATCGAGACCGCCGTCGCTGATCGCCAGGGCCAGCTCGCCACGCGGCGAGCGGCCGGCCCGCACCCCAGGCGACTCGCGCGCGATCGCCAGCGCGCGCTCATCGTCGCTGGTCGCCAGGGAGTACGCCGAGGCGGGCGCCTGGGCCACGAGTTCGGTCGCGGTGCCGTCCCACACCACGTGACCCTCGCGAAGCACGGTGTAGGAGTCGCATACCTTCTCGAGCTCGCCGATCTGATGGCTGGAGAGCAGCACCGCGACGCCCTGGCCTGCGAGTTCGCGCACCAGCGCGGCGACCGCCCGTGTCCCTCCCGGATCCAGGCCGCTCGTCGGCTCGTCGAGCAGGAGCAGCCGCGGCGAGCGGAGCAGCGCGGCGGCGATCCCGAGGCGCTGGCGCATCCCGGTCGAGTAGCCGCTGACCCGGTCCTCGGCCCGCCGCGCGAGGTCGACCCGCTCGAGCGCATCCTCGATTTGCCTGGGCTCGGCGGTCGCGCCATCGAGCCGCGCCAGCAGGGCCAGGTTCGCCCGCCCGGACAGGTAGGGGTAGAAAGCCGGCTCCTCGACGAAGCCTCCCACCGCGTCGAGCGCCGTGGACCCGAGGCCATCCAGCTCGCGCCCGAACAGCCGGGCCGAGCCGGCGTCCGGCGCGATCAAGCCGAAGAGCATTCGTAGCAGCGTCGTCTTGCCGGCGCCGTTGGGGCCGAGCAGGCCGCGAACCTCGCCGGTGGCGAGAATCAGGTCGACGCCGTCGACCGCGGCTCGCGTGTCAAACCGTTTCACCAACCCGCACGCGCGCACCGCCTCCATGTCGGCAATATAGAAACGGTGGGGTGCCTCACTCGTCAACGAGTTGTGAACGAGCCGCTTTTCACCCTTCGGTAACACCAGATCTCGGACCCGAGCATAAGCTCTCCGGAAAAGAGCAGGGGCTCTCTTGTAAGAGTCTTGCCATCCTCATCTCGGGAGGGAAACGTGTGGAACCCGGCTGCTAACCGTGCTGGTGCTCGCCGTCGCGGGCGCAGGGTGATTATTGCGGCCGTGGTGTCGTGCGCGGTGATCGTGGCCGCGGCCTCGGCCGCGGTGGGCGGCTTGCGCCTAGATCCCTTCGGCACCCTTGAGGTTGGCTCGTCGGTCAACGGCGCGGTGCTCCTGCCCACGAACCAGTGGATCTCGCCCCTGGGCAATCGCATCCTCGACAACAAGGCACGGCTCGTCTCGAGCTCGATCAGCCCGAACGGCGAGTACCTCGCGGCCCTCGCGTGGAACGACTTCTCCGGCTACCTGACCATCATCGATCTCCAATCGGGTCAGATCGTTCAATCGACGTCCCTCGAGACGAGCGTCGATGGGAGCGGGACGGACTACTCGGTGGGGCCAGATGGTCCGCTGTGGTCGCCCGACGGGTCGACGCTATGGGTCCCGCAGTCGACCTTCCTGCTCAAGTTCAGCTTCGACAGCACCACGGGAGACGCTACTCAGGAGGCGGCGGTCCCACTATGCGGCTCGGCCCTGACCTCGACCGCCTGCAACGCGAACGACGGCCCGAGCAACGCTAGCGGCTCGGACCTACCCGCGGGGATGGCGCTGTCTCCCGACGGCAGCACCCTGTACGTCGCGCTCAACGGGGCCAACGAGCTCGGCGAGATCAATACCGCGACCGACACGCTGACCTCGGAGATTCCGGTTGGTAACGCGCCGCGCCAGGTAGTCCTGGCCGACGGTGGCACCGTCGCCTACGTCTCCAACGAGGGCGGTCGGCCGGCCACACCGGGCGAGTACACGAACCTTTCCGACGGCACGCCGATCGTTTCCAACGACGTGACCGGCGCCGCCAGCACGGGCACAGTGTCGGTCGTGAACTTGACCACGGGCAAGGAGGAGGAGGAGATCCCCGTCGGTCTCCAGCCCACCGCGCTCTATCAGGACCCGGGCACCTCGGCCCTGTTCGTCGCCAACTCCAACGACGACAGCATGTCGGTGATCGATGAGGCGACGAACACGGTCACTCAGACCGTCGACACCAACCCGGTGCCTGGTGCCAAGGTCGGTTCCTATGCCAACGCAATCTCGATGATGGGCGACGACGTGCTGGTCAGCATCGGCCGAGACAACGCCATCGCGGTCTACAAGTACGACGGTCTGACCATGCAGATGCAGTACCTGGGCCTGATTCCGACTGACTGGTATCCGGTGCAGGTCCAGCCTGACCCGGCCCTCGGCCCGAACGAGATCGTCGTCACCAACGACCGGGGCATCGGTGACCGCGGTCCCCAGACCACGATCAACAAGGGGCCGTACACGAATACGGCCATGGGCTACAACACCTACGACGACACCGGCAGCGTCACCACTTTCGCGATGCCGTCGCAGAGCGCCCTTCCGAGCCTGACCCACAGAGTCTTCGCCGACAACGCCTGGACTCAGATCAATCCGATCAACAGTGGTGACGACGACACCGTGCCCTCGGTGATTCCGGCGCATCTCGGCGGTTCCTCACCGATCAAGCACATCATCGTGATCGTCAAGGAGAACCGGACCTACGATCAGGTGCTGGGCGACCTGACCAACGCGCAGGGCCAGCCGGAAGGCAACGGCGACCCGATGGACGCCCAGTTCGGTGAGCAGGTGACGCCCAACCAGCATGCCCTGGCCCAGCGCTTCGGTGACTTCGATAACTTCTACGACGAGGGTACGCTCTCGGCCGACGGTCACAACTGGATCGTCCAGGCCGAGGCCAACGACTACGTCGAGAAGGAGTTCGGGGCCTTCTACCGCTCCTATCCCTCGCAGGGCGGGGACGCGCTTGCCTACCAGCGGGATGGGTTCCTGTGGAACGCGGCCGAGAAGGCCGGGCTGAGCGTCCAGGACTTCGGCGAGTACGCCTACGACCCCTACAACCTGCCGAGCACCACCAGCAACGGAACGCCCGCCAGCTGGGACAACTTCTATGACGACTCACAGATCCTCGAGGGCAAGGCGTCCGGTCCGCTGCCGATCCCGATCAACGCCTTCCCGACCTCCTCCGACATCCCCTCGCTGGAAAAGATCATCGATCCCGACTTCCCCAACTTCCAGCTGAACATTCCCGACCAGTACCGGGTCGACATGTGGCTGCCGGTCTTCAAGCACGACGAGGCGACGGGGCGAATGCCCAATCTGAGCTTCATGTGGCTGATGACCGACCACACCGCCGGCGCGGGCTCCGGGGATCCCGATCCGGTGGCCGAGGCCGCGGACAACGACCTCGCGGTCGGTCGGGTCGTGGATGCCGTCTCGCACAGTAAGTTCTGGAAGAGCACGGCCATCTTCATCCTCGAGGACGACCCCCAGAACGGCGTCGACCACGTCGACGGTCATCGCAGCGTGCTGTGGACGGTCAGCCCCTACTCCAAGGGCGGGGTCGTGCCCCAGTACTACTCGCAGATCAACGTAGTCAAGACGATAGAGCAGGTCCTGGGCATCAAGCCGATGAACCAGGAGGACCTGGCCGCCGAGCCTATGTACTCGGCCTTCACCGAGCATCCGAACTTCGCTCCCTACGACGTGCTCCCCAACCAGATCCCGCTCACGCTCGGTGCCCCGGGGTACCCGTCGACGCTGGCTGCCTCGACCAGCGACGCGAGGACCGCCACCGAGGCGAAGGACGCCGCGGAGGGAGCCGCCGAGCCCGGTACGGCGCAGGGCTACATCCCCGCCGACATGCGCAGGATCTATCGGCAGTGGGTGGCGTGGAGCGGGAAGCAGCTGTTCAACGGCACGATGGCGCGCGCGGACAGGGCCAAGCCCGCACTGCTCAACCGGCTCGACTGGTACTCCGCCCACGACTGGAAGGTCGCCTATCCCGGCGATCCGAAGATCTACCCGCCGGACGAGGTTCCCGGCCGGAACCTGCCCGCGGCGTACATCGGCGACGGGTAGTCAGGCGCGCCGAGGCTAACGGGCGTCACAGGCCCGTCACCGGCTCCATGAGATCATGCAGCCTGTGCGACGACCCACCATCACCCCGGTTGGCGCCATCGTCCGCGGGCTGGTTGCCGGAGCGGCCGGGACATTGGCCATGGATCTCGTGTTGTTCGCGCGCTACAAGCGGGGCGGCGGAGAGGACAGCTTCACCACTTGGGAGTTCTCCGTCGGGCTGACCAGCTGGGATCAGGCGCCCGCGCCGGCACAGGTGGGCAAGCGCCTCTTCGAAGGGCTGTTCCAGCGCGAGATTCCGGCCGAACGGGCGGCCCTCGTCAACAATCTGACGCACTGGGCCTACGGAAAGCTCGGCGGCCTGCAATACGGCATCGTCGCGGGCTCGCTCGCCGCCCCGCGGGTCTGGTACGGCGTGCCCTTCGGGGCGACGGTGTGGGCGACGGGCTACGCAGTACTGCCCGCCGCGAAGCTGTACAAGCCGATCTGGGAATACGACGCCGAGACGCTGGCCAAAGACCTCAGCGCCCATCTCGTGTACGGGCTCGTGACGGGGACGGCCTTTGCCGCCCTGTCCGGCCGGTCTACGGAGACGGCTGGCTAACCATCCTCGAATGGAGGACCGCCGGCGGGTGGCCGCTCCTCGTCGTCCTCGGCCACCAGCCCGGCTGAGATCAGCACTGCGCGGATCCGCTGGATCAGGTCAGGATTTGGGTCGTCTTCGGCTTCCCCGTACCGTCTGAGGTAGGCCTGTACCAGCTTCAGCGCCCCGTCGGGCGGGCGTGGCTCCGCCTGCTCGAGCATCGGCAGCACCAGGTCGAGCGCCTCCTCGCTGGTGGTCAGGGCCTCCTCCCGGCGCCCGAGCTCGGTGAGGATGCTCGACTGGTTGTTCAACGTGGTAGCGAGGTCGAGTAGGAACGCATCCGGGCGCGCGGCGGCCAGGCGCCGGTAGATCTCCACGGCCTCCTGGCTCGTCGCGAGTGCTTCCTCGACGCGTTCAAGCTCGCTGAGCCGGTTGGTCTGGTTGTTGAGCGCGGTCGCCAGTTCGGGCAGGAACCTGTCGGGTCGGGCGTCCGCCAGCCCGCGCCCGATCACCACGGCTTCCTGGATTGCCGTCAGCGCGTCCTCGCCACGTCCCACCGCGCTGAGCATCAGCGACTGGTTGCTGAGCGCCGTCGCGAGGACTGGGACGAACGCGTCCGGCCGGGCGTCCGCCAGCCGGCGCCGGATCTCGACCGCTTCCTCGATCGCCGCCAGCGCGTCCTCGGGGCGCTCGAGATCGTTGAGGAAGCCCGACTGGTTGTTCAGCGCGGTCGCGAGGTCGGGCAGGAACGCGTCCGGCCGGGCCTCCGCCAGCCGGCGCCGGATCTCGACGGCTTCGTCGATCGCGGTCAGCGCGTCCTCGCGGCGCCCCACCCCGCTCAAGCAGCCCGACTGGTTGCTGAGCGCGGTCGCGAGGTCGGGCAGGAACGCGTCGGGTCGGGTGTCCGCCAGCCGGCGCCGGATCTCGACCGCTTCGTCGATCGCCGTCAGCGCCTCCTCGCGGCGCCCGAGCTCGCTGAGCCGGTTCGACTGGTTGCTGAGCGCGGTCGCGAGGTTGGTCAGAAACGCGTCCGGGCGCGCGGCCGTCAGGCCCCGGTAGATCTCGACGGCCTCCTCGATCGCCGTGAGCGCGTCCTCGCGGCGCCCGAGCACGCTTGCGCAGCCCGACTGATTGCTCAGCGACATGGCGAGGTTGGGCCGGAACGCATCCGGATGCCCGTCCGCCAGCCGGCGCCGGATCTCGACCGCTTCGTCGATCGCCGTGAGCGCGTCCTCGTGTCGCCGCAGGCGGCTGAGCACGAGCGATTGGTTGTTGAGCGAGGTCGCGAGGTAGGGGAGGAAGGTGTCCGGGCGCGCGGCCGCCAGGTCCCGGTAGATCTCGACGGCCTCCACGCTGGCCACGAGCGCGTCCTCGCGGCGCCCGAGATCGCCGAGCATGAGCGACCGGTTGTTGAGCGAGCTCGCGAAATCGGGGAGGAAGGCGTCCGGGCGCTCCGCCGCCAGCCGGCGCCGGATCTCGACCGCTTCGTCGATCGCCGCGAGCGCGTCCTCGCGGCGACCCAGGCGGCTGAGCATGGCCGACTGGTTATTGAGCGCGGTCGCGAGCTCGGGCAGGAACGCGTCGGGGCGCTCCGCGACCAGCCCGCGCTGGATCTCGACCGCCTCTGCGACCGCCGCGAGCGCGTCCTCGATCGGGCTCCCCGACGGTCTGCCCACCTCATCCGCCATCGCTAACCCACTCTCTTGCCATCCCTCACCCGCTCTCTGGTCGTGACCTGATAGCCCGTAGCCTGACGCATTCTCGCCACCGGCTACCCGGCCGTAAGGGTCAGCATCGCCGCACTCCCGGCCGGCACGCTGACCGGGTAAGAGCCGGCTACGGGCGCGACCGTGGTGGCGGTCGACGAGCCTGCAAGCAGACCCGTGCTGGTCTCCGAGCCCAAAGTCTGCCCCCCCAGGGTCACCCCTGACTTCGCCTGGAGGCTCGGCGCCAGCAGCCGGACGAGCGTCGCCGGGCCCCTGCCCGAGGTGATCCGCAGCCGCACGCTCTTGGCTGCGGCGCCCTCGTTGATCAACACCACGTGGATCTGTCCGTCGGGCGCGCGCGTGGCCCACGAATCGAACCCTCGCGCGGTCGGACCGGAGACCTTGAGCAGCCGTGACCCGGCCGGTGCCGCCTGCGCGAACATGATCAGGCCGTAGTACTCCGGCTCGACCTCTGCCTGCCAGGTGCCGTGGACCTCGCGGGCGCCGATCAGCTGATTGAGCGTGTGGGGATTGGTGTGGAAGTTGACGCCGTTGATGCCCAGGCGTTCCATCTGGAACAGCACATCGAGCGCCCACAGGGCCGGCGCAAACGCGTTGCTGAGACCCTGCTCGCCTCCGCAGGAGACCGAATTGATCTCGTCGACCCGCAGCGCCAGGCCATGTCTGTGGGCCAGCGCCGCGTACGACGCGACCTGCTCCGCGAGTCCCCGCGATGCCGCCTCGGAGAAGAGGTCGGCGGGCGTCACCCGCTGGGAGGGGGAACAGTGCTTGGTCGGATACGCGTGCACGGTCACGACGCCGACCCGGCGCTCGTCGCTCAGGAATCCCCCGAGATCCTGCAACCACGGCGCCGAGCCCGAGTCTGGCCCCGCGAGCGACACGCGCGGCAGCGCTCCGGCGATGGTCGAGAAATCGCTCGCGAAATCCTGAAAATCGTAATCACGCGGGCGACCGGGAATGTGCTGGCCGCCCTTTGTCGTATACCAGCCAAAGGTGCCGTACAGCTCAGGCTCGTTGCCGATCTCGAAGGCATCGATCCATTTCGAGCCGATCCCGCTGAGCAGCGCGTGCGCCTCGGCCGCGGCCACCCTCCGGCTGTCGGCCTCGAGGTTGATGCCGAGGATCAGACGGTCATCCAGCGCCTTGGCCAGCGCCTGGGCGACCTTGACCCAGTCCTCGGTCAGGTCGTATCTGATCCCTCCTGGGCGGGACATATGCGGGACCGGCCACCAGGTCCAGTCGGTGCTGTCACCGCCGATCCGTAGCACGCCCTCCTGGCCTGGCGAGAGGTCGCGGATCAGTCGTACGAACGCGGGATCGAGCGCCGCGGGATTCTCCCCGGCGTAGTCCTCGACGCCAGGGAACTCGATCGACAGCCCCAGGAACCCCGCGGGAACGGCCGAGCCAACGACCCCCTGACCCACGGTCAGCGCCTGCCCGCGGGCGATGGAATCCGTCCCTCCATGGATGGCCTTGCCCCGCTTCACGAGCGCGGTGCCGGAGCCCCCGCCGCAGCCGCCGAGGGTCGCACCGACCGCGACCGCGGCCAGGCTCAGGAAGAGCAGCCGAGGCGCGGTGGTCCAACACGCGCGGATTCGGCTCACGCGGGTGTGGGTTCCCCGGGGGCTCGACTCACGCGCGTAGTTTCCCGATTCCTCGCTACCAGCGGCCTCAATGGTCCTCGGTCGGACCGCGCCGGGACGCAACCGCCGCAGCCCGGCCGCCGATCTGATGTTGTATCCGTACTCGCCGGAACTCTTGCCGTCGCTCGGGGGCTAGGGGGCTGCCGGGGCTCTGAGCCCCGGGCGCCCCGGGCAAGGACGGCCATTGACGTGCCCGCCGCAACCCTTGGTCTCATGATCGGTTATATCCACGTCAGACCACTCGGCCGAAATTGCCTCATCACGATCCTCGCGGCTACCGCGCTGTGCTCGTGGTTCGCCGCCGGCGCGGCCGCGCAGGCGCCGCTGCTCGCGTCTCCGGGCGTGGTCGACGGTCCCAGCTCGGACATCGTCTCGCTCGACGGCCTGTCGGTCTCACGTCTAGACGGCACCGGCGGCCTGGTCTACCTGAAGACCGTCGGGGGGATCGCGCACGTGTTCGTGTCGCGCCTGACCGGTGGCGTCTTCCAGCCTCCGGTGCAGATCGACGCAGGCCTCAGCGGCGCCTCTTCGCAGCCGGTGATCACGGCGGGCCAGGGCGGCGTGCTGCTGGTCGCCTTCATCAATGGTGGCGAGCTCTACGTGGCCGACACCACCAGCAGCTCGGCCGCGTGGCAGCCTCCGGCGGCGCTCTACGGGGGTGCTCAGAACCCGGCCATCTCGATGGACAACTTCGGCGTTGCCTACCTTGCGTTCACCGCCGTCCAGGGGTCGGGCGACGACGTGCTCGTCGCCTACTACAACGGCGCCTCCTGGGCCTTGGCTCAGGGCTCCATGAACGTTTACCCCGGCGACGATGCGGGAACCGGCACCGGGCTCCCGGCGGTGGCGGCCGCCGGGGACGGCGTCGGGATCGTGACCTGGGGCGAAAACGGGCACGTGTTTGCCCGCCGGGTGTCGGCCACGGCGCCGAGCGTCGACGACGAACTGCTCGACGAGCCCTCGGTGTCGGGCTTGAGCGAGGATCTGGCCGACGACCCCTCGATCAGCGTGGGTGGGGACTCGTCCTACGTCGACATCGCCTTCGACGAGAAGCTGCAGAGCGGCTCGAACACGCAGACGCGCGTCCTGATGACCCGGCTGGTGGCCGAGGATGCGCAGCCCCCGGTCGCGGTGGACGGCCTCACCACGCCCGGCACGGACAGCGCCGAGCAGCCCGAGGTCGCGATGAACGAGTACGGCCGCGGCTTCGTCACCTCGAGTCGCGAGTCCGACAACGAGCTGTTCGCCGACGGCCTCGGGACCAACGGCGCCGCGGCCGCCGGGGCGGAGCGCGTCGACAGCTTCCCGAACTCCGCGCCGCCGTACGCGGTTCCGGCGATCGCGGGCCTGACCTCGACGCTGATCGTGTGGCAGCAGACGACAGGGCTCGCCGCCACCGCTCAGATCCACCTTCGCTACGCCCTCGATGGAGTCAACCTCGGCCCCGAGCAGGTCGCCTCGGGATCGCTGGCCGGCGGCTCTGACGCCGCCGAGGGCCTGGCGGCGGGAGGCGACGGCGAGGGCGATGCGGTCATCGCCTGGGTTCAGTCCGTGGACGGGCTCTCGGAGATTGTGACGGCGCAGATGTTCGCAACCCCCGGTGCGCCGGCGGCGAGCAGTCTCCTCGCGTACTCGCGTACGGCGCAGCCTGTGCTCAGCTGGTCGCCGGCTCGGGAGAAATGGGGGCCGATCCTGTACACGGTCACGCTCGACGGCCAGGCGGTTACCCAGACCACCGGCACCTCGTTGACCGTCCCGACGCCATTGACTGATGGACCGCACACGTGGCAGCTGACCGCCACCAACCCCGCCGGTGGTCAGAGCACCAGCCCGGCGGCCACGATCTACGTCGACACCGTTCCCCCGATCGTGCGCTTCACGGTCAAGGGTACAAAGCGCGTGGGTCACAAGCTCACGATGCACATCACCTACGCGGATTCCCCGCCGCCGCAGGAGCCGGGCGCGCGGGCATCGGGCGTCAAGACCGTGCTCATCCGCTGGGGCGACGGCTCGAAATCGAGCCACCACCACGTCGCCACGCACATCTACCGCCGGCGCGGGCGCTACGCGCTCAGGGTGACGGTTACCGATCGCGCCGGCAACGCCGCCACCGCCAAGCTGGTCGTGAAGATCGGCCCGAAGCGCGTCGTGAAGAAACGGCGGAAACGGCGGTGAGCGCCCGCAGCTTCCACCCGATGCCAGGCGCGGGAATGCGCGCACTGCCCGTCCTCGCGGCCGCGCTGCTGCTCGTCATCGTCACCGTCCTGATCGCCGCCGGCGGTGCCGGCGCGCAGTCGACGCCGACCACGACCACGCCGGGCACGACGACAACCCCGACCTCGATCGCGGCGCCCTACACGGCGACCGCCCCGACCAAGGGTGCGCTCGACCGCGACGGCCAGGACGCCCGCTACCTGCTGGGTGGGGAGTGGCTCTACCAGGCCGACCCGAGCAATGTCGGTCTGGCCGACGGCTGGTGGCGCAACGTCGCCTCGACCGCCGGCTGGACGCCGGTGACGATCCCGAACTCGTATAACGCCGGCAATTTCTCATCCGCCAGCGAGATTGGTTACGCCGGCTGGTACCGGCGGGACTTCACGCTCCCCGCAGGCGCGTTCTCGCGCTACGTGCCGGCCGCCGACCGGAGCTGGATCATCCAGTTCGAGTCGGTCAACTACAGCGCCACCGTGTGGCTCAACGGACACGAGCTCGGTACCCATCAGGGCGCCTACCTGCCCTTTGAGTTCGACCTCAAGTACCTGAAGGCGGGCGTCAACCGCCTGATCGTGCGCGTCGACAACCAGCGGAGCGCGGCCGACTTCCCGCCCGGGCCGGAGGGCCTGTGGTGGAGCTTCGGAGGCTTGCTCGACGTCGTGTACCTGCGTCCGGTCCAGCGCGCGGACATCGACCAGGTGCAGGTCCGGCCGGTGCTCTCGTGCCCGACGTGTGCCGCCACCATCGATGACCAGGCGATTATCCGCAACGTGACCGGGCGGACGCAGACCGTGCGGCTGACCGGGACCTTCGGGACCCAGGCGATGAGCTTCGGGTCGGCGAAGATCGCCCCCGGTGCAACCTGGACGGCCAGCGCCTCGGTCGTAGTGCCTCATCCCCGGCTGTGGGCCCCAGGTAGCCCGACCCTGTACAAGGCGACGCTGACGCTCCGGGACACGCAGGGCCGCTACCTCAGCGGCTACACGACCTACAGCGGGATCCGCACTATCAAGGTCAACGCCAACGGCCAGCTCGAGCTCAACGGCCGGGTGCTTCACCTCCGGGGGGTGAACCTGCACGAGCAGAACATCGATACCGGGGCAGCGCTCGACATGAGCCAGATGACCCAGCTGATGAGCTGGGTCAGGCAACTCGGCGCCACGATCATTCGCGAGCACTATCCGCTCAACCCCGAGATGGAGGAGATGGCGGATCGCGACGGGATCCTGCTCTGGTCGGAGGTCCCCGTCTACCAGGTGGCGAATCAGTACCTCGGGCAAGCCTCGTGGCGGACCCGAGCGCTGGCGCTGCTGAAGGACAACATCGAGACCAATCAGAACCACCCGTCGGTCCTGCTGTGGAGCATCGGCAACGAGCTCCCGACGCCGCCCAGCTCAGCCGAAGCCGGATACATCGCCGCCGCCGCCAAGCTGGCGCACCAGCTCGACCCGACCCGGCCCGTGGGGATGGCGATCAGCGACTGGCCGGGCGTTCCCTGTCAGAGCGCGTACGCCCCGCTCGACGTGATCGGCGTCAACGAGTACTTCGGCTGGTTCGACGCCGGTGGCGGTACGACCGACGACCGTGCCGCGCTCGGGCCGTTCCTGGACAGCGTGCGCGCCTGCTACCCCAAGCAGGCTCTGATGGTGACCGAGTTCGGCTTCGACGCCAACCGCAGCGGCCCGGTCGAGGTCCGCGGCACCTACGCGTTCCAGGTCAACGCGATCGAGTATCACCTCGGCGTGTTCGCGACCAAGTCGTGGCTGTCCGGTGCAATCTACTTCGCGATGCAGGACTTCGCGGCCAAACCGGGGTGGGATGGCGGTAACCCGCTCGGCACACCGCCGTTCGTGCAAAAGGGCGTGATCGACCTCTACGGCAACCACAAGCCGTCGTTCGCGGTCCTCTCCTCGATCTACCACGGCACCACCCAGATCGCGCCGGCGCACCGGACCGCGTCGCGGGAGCGGCGCGAGCCTCTACGGCGAAGGGGGTCTTCACGGCGCCAATGATGGGGCCGTGCGCGTACCGCATCCGGGTTGGCGCTTAACGAACCACTTAGGCTATCCTCCGCCGCTCGCGCAGCGCGGCCGTTCGACTTGTCTGGGCTGTAGGGCCACCGTGACTCGCAGCGCGCGCCGAGGGTTTGAGCAAACGGTACTTAACTGGAGCGTTTCTGATGCGAATCTTGGTTCTCAGGAGAAAACGGCTGGCTGACGTGTCCCGGAAGGAGCTCACGCAGCTCGGCTCGGGCCCGGTTGGCGCAGGGGTAGGTCGGTGAGCTCCGTCCCCGAGGATCCGATCGTGATCGAGCGCGAGCTGGAGCGACTGCCTCCCGAGGAGCGGGCTCCGGTGGCCGCCTTCTTCGCTGCCCATCCCCCGGGGGCGGGGACCCCGGTAGCGGTGGTGATCCCGGCATACAACGAGGAACCGACCGTCGCCGGCGTGGTCTCCCAGATACCCAGGGAGATCGCCGGACTGGCGACGGAGGTGATCGTGGTCAGCGATGGCTCCAGCGACGCGACCGCCGCCGAGGCCGCGGCAGCGGGAGCGCTGGTCTGCGACATCCCCGTCAACCGCGGCCAAGGGCTCATCTTCAAGCTGGGGTACTGGCTGGCGCGAACGCGTGGGGCCCAGGTGATCGCCACGATCGACGCGGACGGCCAGTACGAGCCGCTCGAGCTCGAGCGCCTGGTCGAGCCGATCGTCGCCGGACGCGCTGATTTCGTCAACGGCTCCCGCCGACTGGGCACCGAGCTCACCACCGACCCGATTCGTCACGCCGGCGTGATCTTCTTCGGCGCCCTGGTCAGCGTCCTGCTACGCCAGCGAATCACGGATCCGGCGTGCGGAATCCGCGCGATGCGGGCGAGCGTCACCGAGGCGGTCACGCTCGAGCAGGTGCAGTATCAGACCTCCGAGCTGTTGATCGGGACGGCGATGAGGGGCTTCCGGGTGATCGAGGTCGCCACCACGATGCTCGATCGGCCGGCCGGCGCCACCGGCACGAAGAAGGGCCCGAACCTGCTCTACGGCATGCGGTTCGCGCGCGCGGTCCTCGGTACCTGGCGCAGGGAGCGGAACGCCGCGCGTACGCGGCTGCGCTCCGAGAACACCCAATACTCGTAGATCGCGAACTTCGCGACGAACAGCACCACGGTCACCACCACGTAGGCCGCGGTGACGATCAGCAACCGCAGGCCATGATGCGAGGGAATCGACTGCACCTGGGAGTTGGTCCAGCCGGTCGCTGCCGAGGTGGTCACCAACACGACGATCGAGACGCCGATGTAGCCGAAGATCTGGCGCGCGGGCGGACGACCCTGCTGCTGCCAGGCCCAGCGCCGATTGAGGATCCAGTTCGGAATCGCGCCCGCCACGAAGCCTGCGACCGAGTCGACGGTCGTGCCCGCGTTCAGCACGTAGAAGATCGCGAACGCCGCGTTGCTCGCCATGAAAGCGACCGCCGAGCCGAGGGCGTACCCCGTGAAGCGCGCACGCAAAGACGTGCGAGTCAGCTTCGCCGCCAGCGGATGGTTCACGACCCGCGCGGTCAAGGCGGAGCATCGCCGCCGGAAAGGATCCAAGAGCACTACACGGGCATGCTAGCGAGTTGCCACGATATCCTCCTAACGCCTGCTGGCCCCCGCGCGCCGCGGAGCTGGGGTGGTCGGGTCAGCGGCGGGGTGGCGGAGCGTTCGGCGGGGGTGGGCTCTAGAATTGTGGCTCGGGCTCTGGTTCTCCGCGTGCCCGGTTGATCCAGCGCTTTGCCTTCTTCGTGCCGCCCATCGTGTTCGTGTTGATCGCCGAGTGCCGCGCGGTCGGCCCGTGAGCACGCAGGTGTCGGCTTCCACGGCTTCGCCCGGCGCGCTCTCGCCGCGGGATGCCGACCGCCGGGTGGAGGGGGCCTCGGGAGATTCGCGCTCGACCTCGTGGCGGCTGTATCTGGCCATGGCCTTGGGCTCGCTGCTGCTGGGGTCCCTGTCGTTGTTGTACCCCTCGACGCCGAGCTACGACCCATGGGGATGGCTGCTGTGGGGGCGGGAGATCCTGCATCTGAAGCTGAACACGGTCGGCGCCAATTCCTTCAAGCCGCTCCCGGTTCTGTTCACGCTGCCGTTCGCGTTGTTCGGCAAGGCGCAGCCCGACCTATGGCTGGCCGTGGGACGGTCGGGGGCCATCTTCGCGGTGGCGATGGCGTTCAGGCTCGCCGCGCGACTGACGCTGTGGTTCGGCCCCGCCAAGGACGGGTCGTGGACTGCGTCTCGCTTGATCTCCTACGGCCCCGCGATCCTCGCGGGCGCGATCGCGGCGATCAGCGTGGTGCTCGCGCCGGAGTATGTCCGCGACGCGGCGATCGGGTACTCGGAGGATCTGGGGGCGGGCATTGTGCTGCTCGCGGTCGACCGTCATCTGGACGACAAGCCGCGCCAGGCCTTCGTTCTCGGCTTCTTTCCGGCGCTCGACCGTCCGGAGATATGGGCGTTCTGGGGCCTGTACGGCTTATATCTGTTTCGGCGCGACCCGGGCGCGCGCAAGCTGGTCGTGGCGCTGTTCGCGGCCGTACCGTGCCTTTGGTTCCTCCCCGAGCTGTGGGGTTCTGGTCACATCTTCCGCGGCGTCAATCAGGCGCTGCACCCCCACAATGGCGCCGCCTCGTTCAGCAAGTGCCCGTACTGCACGGAGCTCAGGGCCGCCTCGCACAGCGTGCTCTCGCGGGTCAAGATCACCGTTGCTTTGATCGCGGCCGGTGCCGCGTTCTCGATCTGGCGGGCACTGCGCCGGCGGACCTCGGGGCTCGCTGCGGCCGTACGCGAGCAGGCCCATCGCCCGGAGGGCATCGTGCTTGTCATGGCCGTGGTAGGGATCCTGTGGTTCCTGGAGATCACGGCGATGACCCAGGCCGGGTTCTCCGGTAATACCCGGTACCTGATCATCGGCGGGGCTCTGGTCCTGGTCGTCGGCGCGGTCGGCTGGGGTGTCCTGGCGCTGAAGCTCGGCCAGCTGCTCGCGCGCCGGATCCGCCCGGCGACCGGCGCCGCGGTCGCGGTCCTCGCGCTCACCGCGGCCTTCCTCGTGTTCCCCGACTGGGTCGGCACGCATTTCAAGGCCCGCAGCCTCAATCACGCGCTCCGCTACCAGGCCGAGCTGCGCGCGGACGTGAGCAAGATCATCCACAGGGCGGGCGGCGCCAGGAAGGTGCTCGCATGCGGGAGCGTCGAGACCGAGAATTACGAGGTCCCGATGGTCGCGTGGTATCTCGGCGTCGAGTCGATCGACGTCGCAGACGAGCCGCCCCCACCGACCCCTGGCACACCGCCGCCTCCGGACCCGAACGTGATCTTCCAGGCCCGGGATACGGGCACGGCAGGCCTGCTGCCGAAGATACCCAAGAACGAGCACTACACCGAGATCACGCAGCGGACCTTCCGGCTGTTCGAGCACTGTAAGTAACGCTCAGGAGCGCGGCGCTGAAGCGCGGCAGCGT
>Ga0302326_10014295_pt1 | contig 16787 bp, 25 predicted proteins | sample Palsa_T0_3_FD_202264 | JGI IMG/M metagenome (GOLD analysis project Ga0302326, IMG submission 202264) | Peat permafrost microbial communities from Stordalen Mire near Abisko, Sweden - Palsa_T0_3 | ecosystem: Environmental > Terrestrial > Soil > Palsa > Peat permafrost | place: Sweden: Abisko...
CTTTGATCTGGAGACTCGGGTGCTCGAACCGCTGGAAAATCCGTTCGGTCAAAAGTGTTACCTATGTCTTAGGTACATTGTGTCACCCATGTGTCCGGGTTGGACCAAGAAAAAATGGTGCGCCCGGGGGGACTCGAACTCCCGACCTTCTGGTTCGTAGCGAAACGGTAGCAAAATCTAACTAGCTGATTTGGCGGCTCTTACCCTTAATTTCAGCTAAGAAGTATATCGGCAAGTGTGCATAGATTGTGCATAGATTTTCCACTATTCCACGCAATTGATTTTCTGATTTGAGCTACGCGACCCAAAGAGCGACAATTCATCAGGAGAATTGTATGAAACCGTCGCCAAAAGCTATCGACCGTCTGACGCGTAAGATAGACCCGCATTCCACCATTGATGAAGCTAAGGCAAGGTCTGGTCGTCTGGTTGAAGAGTGGATGAAAGGGCTTGGACAGGGTGTTCAGGGAGAGACCCGAGCCGAGTTCATCAAAGTTTTCATGGGAACATTTTCGGAGGAAGCGAGGCGGTCCATAGAATCTAACATCGAGGAACTTTTTGTGATTCGTAACCGCACGAGGTTCCGCGCGAAATACATCGAGCAGCTTGCCATGGCGTACCAGCACGGCATCCTTCAGACTAAGGAAAAGACTGAGGTTGATATGCTCGAAGCTGCTGACCGAATAGTCAAAGAGCGTGTGGAAGCTGCCAAACAAGGGCTTAGGGATGCCGTCAAAGCCGCACACAATAATTAAGGTCGGCGACACCGTTCAGGCGCGCCTGTACCCGTCCGGTCAAATCGTTGAGGCTGAAATCAAGGCAATCGTGCAGCACAGCACAGGACGGAGATACCAAGTCACATCCGGCCAACTGACCGCGCTCATTAGTCCGGACCAGATAGTTCGACCGTCATCTTGACTCGCAAAACCCACAGCGATACTCTCTCCGTCCTATGAAATACCTCTCATGCTTAGTGATTTCTCTGACCCTGTTCGCCGTGGGTGCATCCGCCCGACCATCAGATGACACGGGCGTGCGGGCTGACACTTCTCTCCACTTTTATTTCAGCGATATGGGCGGCTCAGTCGTAGTGGAGGTCAAGGACCCGGACAATTTTAGTGCCTGTGAGAGCCTGAGAAACCATCTAGAGCAATTGACGCAGATGTTTGAAGACGGTCGCATTGGCACACGCTCAATCAAGAAGCTTAGAAATGCGATTCGCTTCTCTTTTCAAGAAACTCCGGCAGGCGGTCGGATTGTGATTGAGTCCTACGATAGGTACACGGTCGCAGCCATCCACACGTTTTTGGAGCATGAAATCGAAACGAACAAAACAGGCGATTCGATTATGCTGCGAGACAGCCGATGAAAATTGAAACATTCAAGGATGTGATTCAAGCCAGTGCAAATCAGCGGCGTGCATTGGTCGAATTAGCAAACGAAATTCCGGAACTGCTTGCAGATTATGAGCACTGCGCTCTGGACGCCGAAGGACACCTAGACCCCTACAGAAAGAAGCGAATCGAGACAATCCGAGCTTTGTTAGGTAAAATTAAAACTATCTAGAATCAGTTGGGATTCTGCTTGTAGTAGTCGGCGGCAAAGTTCGTAATCTGCGTATTAAGGTACTCGCGAAGCTTGGACGCCATCAAGTCTCGGTTGCCCGTGTAAATCATACCGCTTCCTGCACCCCAAACTTCCGCTATTCCCTGCGCCACTTCCACGGAGTCATCATCCAATATTCGAGTTGGGCGCGAAACCCCAACGTGGATGTAGAAGGCGCATCCGAACTGGTCTTCGACGCCCACGACACTCACGTAGAAGTACGGATAAGAGTGGGGAATGATTTTTAGTCCCGGCACATCCCTTCGTAAACCAACTAATACCTGCGACTCCAAATCTTGACTCGTTAAGTGGATATGCTGTCCAGCTATGCCGGTGTCCTCCACGATGATTGATAATCTTCGTAGACCCTTCAAAAGGTCTGGATTTTGTCCGCTTGAAACAGAGGCAGATAGTAGTAGACCAAGAACTGCCAAGGCTGGTTTCATGCGCGTCAGGGTACAGTAGAATGCATCAATGCGAAAGTCCGAGCTTCTCTCCGCATTGAAGAAAGAAATCCAGCGTCACAATCTCTCGACCTTCATTGATACGCCACCTTCGATGGCTCAAGGCGGCAGAGGCGTAGTCGTGACTGGTTGTCCGCAATGTCGGAAGCAATTCGGAACAGTGGCCCAGTTCGTAGACCATCTGACCGATGATGTTCTGCCACCATTATTGGACCGTCTTGCAGCGCAACATCTTCCGCGATAGACTCCACCTCGGCGAGTCTCCAGATTTTATCCATGTTTAGACTGATACTACTATTTCTGTTAACCACAGTCGTTATTTCCGGCCAGCAGACGACTCCGCCAGCACAAGACGAGCTTCCCGCCGCTCCAATTAAGAATGCCGACTTATTTCAAGTGAAGGCTCAACGGGATGGCGCAGCAACCGACTATATCTACAACTATTTAGAGACAAGTGACGGCGCTGTGTGGTCTGTCGTATGCATTGGTCACCGTGGCTCTGATTCAGCTTGTCGCGTTTTTCACCAAGGTGAGAGGGCGGTGCTTTATGCTTTCCGCAAGGAACAACGAGTGAAGAGCGGACCGTTTTCGTCTAGTAAAACCATCGTTGGAAAGGTCTGCGGCAAAGAGACTGGTTGCTTCTCGGTACAAATCACACACATCGATAAAGCAACTGCACAGAAGACGACTCAGTAATAGAGCAAAGAAAACATCATGCATGAAGTAGCCACCATTCTAATGCGGTCTACGCCCGGATGGACTGAGTATCAGACATCTGATGCAACATTCCTATTTCAGTTCCGCAATGCCACCATGACAATCTTCCCGAACGGCAACTGGCATTGTGAAATGACCAAGGGCGTAACAAAAACCTTTAGTAAGGGGACGGTGAATAATTTGGACAAATTCCTTAAAGACTTTGCGGTCATAAATCCGTTGTAGAATAAAAAGCCCCGCTATCCGAAAGGACGGCGGGGCATTTTCTATTTATAATTACTTTTGTTTCGATTTAATTGCGGCCCAACGTTTCTTAGCAGCCAAGCTCATCTTCCGCTTAGCCGCCGCTGACACTCTTCGACCGGCCTTCTTTTTAGTTCCAAACAATGCGTGCAGTGCTGCGTCGATACGAGATACCTGATGTAGTAGTTCGTTCTTTTGAGTGTTCAGAGTTTTTGCAATATCCACGAAATCCTCCGGATATTATCACTGTTTAGTAACCGGATTCTGGCTAAACGATTGAATTGCGGTGATAACGTACGCTATTTTTCGCACATTTGAGGAGAAGTAGGTCTGGTTGGTAAAACAGAGGGCCTGAGGAAGGCTCGAGAGGAGATGCGATGAGCCCACCAACCAGGGAGAAGTGCCGAAGTTGAGCCAGGTGATCCAGATTGACGAAGGGAAGATTCAGGAGCACCTAGGCGAAGTGGTTCGTAGCACGGTGGAAGAGACGTTGAACGCCATGTTGGACGCGGAAGCCGACCGCCTTTGCCAAGCCGAGCGGTACGAACGGACGGAGGCACGGAAAGATACGCGGGCAGGATCCTACCAGCGACACCTACAGACGAAAGCGGGAGAAGTCACACTGAAGGTGCCGAAGCTGCGTACGCTGCCGTTTGAGACGGCGATCATCGAGCGTTACCGGCGGCGAGAAAGCTCCGTGGAAGAAGCGCTGGTGGAAATGTATCTTGCGGGAGTGAGCGTACGACGAGTGGAAGACATCACCGAGGCGTTGTGGGGCACGCGAGTGAGCCCGAGCACGGTGAGCGAGCTGAACCAGAAGATCTACGTGCAGATCGAGAGCTGGCGTAACCGGCCGATCGAGGGGAAGCATCCGTATGTGTTCCTGGACGGTTTGTGGTTGAAGCGAAGCTGGGGTGGCGAAGTGCGTAATGTATCGCTGCTGGTGGCGATCGGAGTGAATGAGGAAGGTTTTCGCGAAGTGCTGGCGGTGGCGGAAGGATCGAAGGAAGACAAGGCGAGTTGGACGGCCTTTTTGCGGCATTTGAAAGAACGCGGTCTGCAAGGCATTCGGTTGTTTGTTTCCGACAAGTGTTTGGGGCTAGTCGAGAGCCTGGGAGAGTTTTACCCGGAAGCGATGTGGCAGCGTTGCACGGTGCATTTTTATCGCAACGTGTGGACAGCGGTACCGACGAGCAAGGTGAAAGAAGTGGCGGCGATGTTGAAAGCCATTCACGCGCAGGAAGACCGCGCGGCTGCACGGCAGAAGGCGGAACAAGTCGCTGTGAAACTCAAAGAGATGAAACTGGCAGATGCCGCCGCGCTGGTAGTGGCCGGGATCGAGGAGACCCTGTTTTACTACACGTTCCCACGCGAGCACTGGCGGTGCCTGCGAACAAACAACCCCTTGGAACGCATTCTGCGGGAAGTACGGCGAAGAACGAGAGCCGTCGGAGCATTTCCGGATGGGAAGTCGGCACTGATGCTAGCGGCGGCAAGGTTGCGTCACGTGGCCGGCACGAAGTGGGGCACGCGGCGCTACATGGACATGAATCGGCTAGCGGAAGCGAGCGAAGCAGCATGAACGCCTCCGAAAAACTTTCGGCTCCCTACGGGAAGCCGAGCACTACAACCAGACTGATCCTTCAGCAAATGTGCGAAAAACTCTGGACACTACCATTGCGGTAGCAGCTTTGTTCGCTGCATACGGCGCAATGATGAAGCCGGAGATTCCGTCCAACGCCGGTAGAGCGCCGGTCTTCAAGACGAGATGAGTCACCCACGCCAACGCAGCGAACAACGTGGTCGTGCTGGCGATTCGCCCCCAAGACAGGGTTCCACCACCCGGCTCGGAGAGTACTTCCCTGACCAATTTAGGGATTCATTCTGGTCCTTCTCATCCTTCTCGGTATCCTCATCCGGTTCAAACTCAACGGAGTCCGGAACGTCCGAAAGGTCATCATAATTTGCTCTCGGGGCATCCGCTAATTTAGCGATGTTCCGGTCGATATTAATGAGCGCTCGTTGGCTGTGTGGAAGTTCGTTGGACGCCATTTTTGTGATGTGTATTTCGGCCTTCTTAACACGTTCCACGACCGGAGGAACCTTCACCCCGATTTTGTACGCTAGGTACACCACGAGAGGCCACCCGATGAGTTGGATGTGCTGAGTTACCCAATCAAAGGGTGTCGAGCTTTTGTAAATCGTTTCTGTCACTGCTAACAGATGAAAGAGAGTAAAAATCATTAGACACGTCCGGTTGCGGCTTCATAAGAAGCAAAGTCCAGAATCATAACCTTGGCTCCGGATGTGCGAGTCAACAACTGTATGAAAATACCTTGGATTGCGGTCGAGACGTTCGTGGAAGACGTGACCACGGTTCCACCATTGACCTGCATGGAAATGGTTCCCGCAACCGTTGAGAAGAGACGAATGTGGTCGTAGCCAGCGGTGTTAGGAGCCGAACTGGAAGCCGCGTACGTCGACGTGGATGCGTTGCGAGTCACCAGTGTGTAATCGGTGTTGGTGTTGCCCGTGTTTGCGGTGTCGTATTCGCAGTAAATCCCCGCCGTCGGTGAATCCGCAGCGTTCTGACCGGCGATGCACGTTCCGCAACGGATAGCAACGCTAGCCGCAGACGGTAGGTTGAAAATGAAGTTAAGTTCCCAACCGGCGTTTGAACCGAGCGCACCAAGCGTTGCCGAGGACGAGGTTCCGCCCGTCTTGTAAATCACGCCACCGTTGCCGGAGGAAGCTCCGGTCGTAATGGTGGCGTTTCCCGGGTTCGCAAATGTTGCGGCGTTGGTGGACGCGGAGATGGTTCCCGCGGCAACAATCTGGAGAGTCGCCCAAATCGTGTCGCCCTTGAAGTTCCCGACCGTTGAGATTGCCGCGCCAACGTCACCGTATATGAAATCATCACGGAAGCCCACGATACTCGGGCCTTTGACGACGTTGTCGAGGTAAGCGGTCGTGGCAAGCTTTGTCGAGTTGTCGAATGCGGACGGGGTTACACCCGCCGCACCACTAGGAAGGGTCGGAGAACCCAAGGTAAGAGCGTTCCCGTTGGCATCCGTCAGGACCACCGGAGTGGGGCTGCCTGCCTGCGCTCCGCTGGTGCCGCCAGAGATGACGAGAGCGTGGCCGTTTGAATCTGTTATGACTACAGGTGTTGGTTGACCTGACATGTGAGGGCTTTGCCCAAAGGAGATTTATGAAGAACACAACTTTAGGATTCTGGATGGGTGCCGTTTCTATGACGGCACTCGTCCTTTTTATTTCAGGGGTTGAATCTTTCCTGCGTTGGAGCTTGACAGCACCGGATGCGAAGGACCTTCGTGTGGACATCGTTTTGATAGCCACAGGAGCAGCCATAGGAACGCTGGCAGGTTTGTTCAATCCCGCTCCGGAAGAACTGAAACGATAGCCAAACATCATCGCTTAAATCAATCCAATAAGGAGAACTAGCGGAAGTTCAAATAATTGAACAGTGGTAATCCCGACCGACGTGCCTCGGCACGGATAGGGACCGTGAAAAAATTGAATGAATACCAGTATCTCATCACCGAGTCCCAGATTTAAGCGGCTGGTAGCCGTTAACTTGTGTGGCATTTGTGGAAGGCTGCCAGTAAATCTGAAGGTCTCAACTCGCTGCACAAAGTGCGTCAAGAATCCAAAACGCTGGCGGAAAGGGCACTTTTTCGGAGAGCGCGCAAAGGTCTTCAAACTAAAGCACGCAGACTCAACTATTAGAGAAGGCGAAATTTACAGACTGTGGATTCACCAGCGTGGCAAGTGCGCGCTTACTGGTCAAGTGCTGACCGGAGACGCACAGCTAGACCACATTGAACCACGTGTGAGGAACGGAGCGAACAGCATCGAGAATCTTTGGTGGGTGTGCCGCGCAGTAAACCAAGCAAAGCACACATTGTCCGTCGAAGAGTTCGTTTCTCTTTGTCAGCAGGTCGTTGCGCTGTCAGCGGGGACTGCACATGAGTAACCCCCTAGTACTACGCGCCGAGCAAACTCCCCACTCATTTCTACCAGAAGGTCAATTCTGTACTATCAATCCAGAGCCGCCATGCCAGCGGAAACGGAAAGTCATGGCAAGGCGTATGCAGCAAGGCAGCATCGTTAAGAACGGAGGTTGGTACATCGTGCGTTACAGAGAGGACATTCCCGGCCAACATCAGCGGGTGCAAAAGCATCTGCGCGTCTGCCCGGTTCAAGGTCCGCATGCTCTGAAGCGTACTGAACGTCGACGGAAGGCCGCGGAACTGCTGTCGTCTATCGGTGTCAATAATACCCAGAAGTTCCAAGACACCACGCTCGGCATCACGTTCGAACAGCAAGCGAAGACGTTCATGGAACAAGCCACCGCTCGCAAGCGCAAGCCCATCAAGCCTGCGACTGCCAGCACGTGGGCCAACACCATCAAGCACACGTTGACTCCCATCATCGGTACCTACATGCTCGCCAACATCAACAATGGCAGCATGAAGGAACTGGTGCAGGCGTTGCACTCGAAGGGACTGTCAGCCAAGACCATCTTGAATTACACGCAATTGGTCAAGGCAGTGGTCTCTTCCGCGGTCACTGAGAACGGTGAAGAACTATTTCCGCGAAAGTGGAATTCAGAGTTCATCGACCTTCCGTTAATAGGCGCGCAGAACACGCCTACATTCTCGGAAGAAATTCTCGGGAAGATTGTTCAGTCCTCAAGAGGCTACCAGCAAGTCATTTATGCGCTGGCGGCAAGTACGGGATTGCGCATCGGGGAAGTTCTCGGACTGGAATTGAAGAATATCTCGGCGGACCACACCACCATAGACGTGATGCAGTCCGCATGGGAAGGTCAGCTTCAGTCACCGAAGACACCATCTGCCATCCGTAAGGTTGATGTCAACAGCGCAATGGCGGTTTTGTTGGACGCGTACATCGGCGAGCGCGTGACCGGACTGTTATTCCCTAGTCGTAAAGGCACGCCGTTGATGCAAAGCAATCTTCTTCGTCGAGATTTCCATCCACTGTTGGAACGTCTTGGAGTTCCCAAGACCGGCTTCCACGCATTCCGTCGTTTCCGTACGACTTGGCTGCGCAAGCAGCGAGCACCGGAAGACCTAATCAAGTTTTGGTTGGGGCACAGCGGAACGAGCGTAACGGATGGGTATTCCAAGCTCGGCGAAGATGTCGAGTTTCGCAAGGAAGTATGTGAGAAGGTCGGAACTGGCTTCTCGGTTCCGTTCAAACCCACGGCAAACCCGGAGAAAATTTCTTCGAGTGTGCATAGTGTGCATAAAATTTCGGAGAAGAACGAAATTGAAATTGCGGCGTAAAGTGTTGACCAGATTGGAGAAGAAGTGGTGCGCCCGGGGGGACTCGAACTCCCGACCTTCTGGTTCGTAGCCAGACGCTCTATCCAACTGAGCTACGGGCGCGCCGTGATGAGGAAAGAACAGCGAGAAGTTTATAGTGGTTCGCCAGTAAGTTCAACCCGGAGCCGGAGTGGGTAGTGGGGACTCCCCGTGCCAACGCGGATGCCGCCTTCCAGCGGGCGTTTGACAACTTTCGCATTTGCGCATTAGACTCGTTTTGCCAGCTTCCAGGTTGAACCAGCCTATCCAATCGTTAATCCGCTTACGAGTCATTGATGAAATCTGATATCCGGACAGGCAACAACGCGCTTCCCTCGACCAACGCGGAGCTGCGCTCCTTGAACGAGGAATTGCAGGAAGCCCGCGCCTATACCGCGGTGTTGATTGAAACTGCGCGGGAAGCGATCGTCATCCTAGACGAATCGCTGCGGGTGCAGACCGCCAACCCTTCCTTCTATAAGACCCTCCATGTGACCCCGCAAGAAACGGAAAATCAGTTTATCTATGACGTGGGCAACCACCAATTGGACCTGCCCGAACTTCGTAAGCTGCTGGAGTTGATCCTTCCAACGAATTCTCGAGTGGATGATTTTGAGCTCACCCTGGACTATCCCGATGTGGGCAAGCGGCTGATGAGGCTGAACGCGCGTCGCGTCGAATTCCGCGGGAATCGCTTTTCGATTCTACTGGTGATCGAGGACGTAACCGAGCTAGTGCGTACCGCAGATGCGCTGCGAAATCTGTCCGGCAGATTGCTTCAGATCCGGGATGAGGAGCGCCGGCGAATTGCCCGTGATTTGCACGATTCCACCGGGCAGAAAATAGCGGCATTAAAGATGTCTTTGGGGCGGGTCCGGCGGGCCGTCGATGGTAAAGGGCATGCGGAGATTGCCGAAGCCGAAGAATTGAGCGATGAAATCTCCAAGGATCTAAGAACCGTGTCCTACCTGCTGCATCCGCCCATGCTGGAGGAACTGGGTCTTGCGGAAGCTTTGAGCAGTTATGTCAACGGCTTTGCCGGGCGGGCCGACTTGCGGATTACCCTAGAGGTCGAGAAGGAATTCCCGCGCATTGCCGGGGAAAACGAATTGGCGATTTTCCGCGTCGTGCAGGAAGCGCTGACCAACGTGATTCGCCACTCCGGGGCCAAGACTGCAACGGTGGCACTGCGAATCGATTCGGACCACGTGGTGGTTGAGGTCAGTGACGACGGACGGGGCATGACCAACGGATCAAAAAACGATGGCGCGCGGAGCAAGCCGCTAACGTTGGGCGTGGGAATCACCGGAATGAGGGAGCGGGTCCGGCTGCTGCGCGGGCAGCTCGACGTTAAGTCGACGAATAAGGGAACCACGGTTCGTGCGTCAGTTCCAGTCGTACAACGCAATCCGAGTTGAAGCGCCAGTATTTTCGTTCTCCTAGCAGGCCAGTTCCCTTCCTAGCGGTCTGAAAAGAAATACTCCTGCGTGGTCGCATCTCGGGTCGCACACGTGTGTGTTTACGGAGGGCCGGATGTGTTGGTGGCTAAATCCCGGGTGAAAGAGCGGTTGTGCGCTTCGCGTCCGAAAAATAGCAGCAGCGAGAGAGTAAAAATGGTGATGATTTCGAATGCGGCGATGGCCCAGCGGTAGCCGATGGTGTCACGCAATGCGTATTGAACCGAGTTTGTGGGCGAAGCCAGCAGAATACCCAGCTGGTATGCCAGCCCGGGCATCAGTCCGCGGGTGGCATCAGCGGAAAGCTCGTTGAGGTGAACTGGTATGACTCCCCAGGCGCCTTGCACTCCGGCCTGCATAAGAAAGGCGCCGATCAACAGGATGGGAAGCGAGGCGCCGAAAGCCCAGATGGGAATGACCACCAGCGATAGTCCGAGCGCAAGCATCATTCCTTTGCGGCGTCCGGCGCTTTGTGAAATGTGCCCAAAGAGAATTGCGCCGAGTACCGCGCCGATGTTGTAGACAATCGCCATATTGGCACGGGCGGCGACCGAGACGCGGTGCACTTCCTGGAGAAAATCGGGATAGAGGTCCTGGGTGCCGTGAGAAAGAAACATCATGAAGGTCATCAACACCACGAGGTATGCGAAACGCTTCCACTGGGAGGCGACCATTCGAAGCACCTGGCCGGTACTGGCGGCACGGTGCTGCTTCCAGGCCTCGGACTCCGGCACTTTGGTGCGGATGTACAGCGCCAGCAGAGCGGGGATGGCTCCCGCCCAGAACATAGCGCGCCATCCTAGCCACGGGAGCAAGAAGCGCGCGGCGACGGCGGCTAGCAAATATCCGATCGAATAGCCACTCTGCAAGATGCCGCTTAGAATGCCTCGCAAGCGGACCGGCGCAGCCTCCATCGCCAGCGATGCCCCGACACCCCATTCGCCGCCCATGCCGATTCCGAACAGACCCCGCATGATCAGAAAAAAAGTGTAGTTCGGAGCGAAGCCGCAAAGCAGTTCAATCACCGAAAAATACAGAACGTTGGCCATGAGTGGGATGCGTCGTCCGTATCGGTCCGCGAGCAGACCGAAGAGCAGAGCACCGATCGGGCGTGTGGCCAGTGTCGCGGTCAAAGTGCGGACAATGTGACTCTTGGGAACGCCGAATTGATGGGCCAGCGTGTCGATCAGAAAAACGACGACAAAGAAATCGAAGGCGTCCAGGGTCCAACCAAGGAAGCCGGCGGTGACGGCATGGCGCGCACCGGTTTTGGCGTTGGCACTCAGATCGCTGGACACCAATGCACCATCCATGGGCCGAAAGATGGAGCCGGAAGATGCGATTTGTCCGGTGCCCGGGCGTTAGTCTCCCTGTAGCTCGGCTTGGTGTCAAAGCATATTGAAGATGCTCGGCGAGGAAGCTTCAGCAGTGACTTAAAAAAGGGAGCCCGGGTCGCTGGGGGGAGCGACCCGGGATGGGGGCTGCATTGAGGGGGCCGGAGGAAAGTCGTTAAGAATTTCAGCTCATAGTAACTTCAATTCACCGGATACGCGGAGATCACGCAGATCTCGCTGAGCTCTTCATAGGTGAAAAAGATTTCGCGGCTGTCGCCTGCGATTTCGGTGTGTCCGAATCCCGCTTCCATGGAGATGCGGTTCAACTCATCCTCAGGAATCCCGAGCATCAGAGCGGCGCGTCCTCGCGTCACGAACTTTGGCACCTGGTGATTCATTCTGGTCATCCTCAGCTGCGCAGTCATCCTTGCGTGGTCAGGAGCCCCATGGAGTCTTCTTCGACCGCGAGGATCATGGCTTTGTAGATATCCACGTCCCAGCCGTCACCAATTCTCATCCGAACCGTGTCGACACTCTCTTTCAACAGCTTGCCGCGAAGCGGAACCTTACTGTCGCCCAGCGCCACCTGCAGAACCACCGGAACACCGATCCAGGCTTCGTAACCGCTCTTCATGGCGTTCCTCGGGGCTTGCGTTGACACCGACAGAATCGCGCAGCGGATTGCGCGGACCAATGGTACAGACAGGGCAGACCACTAGTAAGAACGTACTGGTTTTGAGCAGCGGAAGCGGTTGTCGCCGCGCGAAGGCAGCCGAGGTATCTAGATCGAAAATCTGCCCAGGGGCATTCGAAAATAACGGAGGTACATAGGTACTGCTAGGGCGGGACGCGGGGTCCATTGGTAGGGACGACCCTCGCCAACATAATCGCGAGTGGAATGATGCGCGAAGACTTAGCCGTATCCAGTTTCGACCGGGCCGAGGTCTCCCGCCCGGGCGTGGGAATTGCCTTAGGTGGCGGGTTCGCGCGAGGACTTGCGCACCTGGGCGTCCTGCAAGTCCTGGAGAAGAATCAAATTCCAATCTCGTGCATCGCTGGCACCAGCGTGGGAAGCGTTCTGGGAGCGGCTTACGCGAGCGGTACTTCGCTTCCGCGGATTATCGAAACGTGCCGAGCTCTGAAGTTCCGCGACATTGCGCGTTGGCAGGTTTCACGTCTGGGCCTGACGAGCAACGACCGGCTTGGTCATTTGATGGAGCGTCTTCTGTCGCAGAAAGATTTTGAGGGGTTGCATATTCCATTGGCCGTCGTGGCAACCGATCTGAATACCGGAGAGCCGGTGGTTTTGACTCATGGAAATTTAATCGAAGCAGTGCGCGCTAGCTGCGCGTTCCCCGGCTTGATGCAACCCGTGAAAATCGGGACGCGAAGCTTGGCCGACGGTGGATTGGTCGCTCCGGTACCCACCCGGGCGGTGCGCGATTTAGGGGCGCAGTTCGTACTGGGTGTGTCGGTCGGAATTCAGAATTGGGATCGCGCCACCCCGGACAACGTGTTTCAAGTGATAGCGCGGGCGGTTAGCGCTGCGCAAAAGCATCAACTCGAAACCTGGGAGCAATACGCGGATCTGGTGGTGCGGCCAGACGTCGACTCGATGGCCTGGGACGATTTTGACCGAGCCGACGAGGCCATTGCTGCAGGCGCGAAAATGGCGTGGAGCGCAATCCCTCGGATACAGCGCTTTCTCGATTCCCAGGAAGCGGCGGGCGACGACGCAGGAGCGAAATCCCAACGGATTTTGCGTACCGGCCTGCACCTCGTGGAGGCTGCCCGATGAAGCGGCTGGCGGGCTATACCGTAGCTTTTCACACCGTGGGAATGCTGTGGTATGAATCCAGGGAGGATCTAAGCATTTTCTGCTACCGTGTGGGATGCGATCTGTTCGCAACGATCCGTGAGCGCGCTTCGGGGCTCATGGATGATGAAGCAGTCGCAGAGACTTCTGCGGAGCCCAGGTCGCGTGATCGAATCCATTCTCCACTTCCTCCACTCTCTTTATAACCCTGAAGGCTTGAGGCAACTGATCACCGCTGGCGGCTCGCCGTTGGTTTGCCTGATTGTGTTTGTTGAAACCGGGCTGTTTGTTGGGTTTTTTCTGCCAGGCGATTCCCTGCTGGTCACCGCCGGCGTTTTCTCCGCTGCCGGGGTGATTCCACTCCATTCGCTGCTAGTCCCGGTGATGGGATGTGCCATCGTAGGCGATCAGCTCGGCTATTGGATTGGCCGCACCGCCGGGCCTGCGTTATACAAGCGCGAAGACTCCCTGCTCTTTCGGCGCAGCCACCTAGCAAGAGCTCACGAATTTTATGAGAAGTTCGGCGGGCGCGCGGTGATTTTCGCGCGCTTTGTCCCGATTATTCGAACGTTTTGTCCTCCGGTAACTGGCGCAGCACGAATGCCCTATGCTCGTTATCTAGCCTTCGACATTGTTGGCGGCGTTGGCTGGGTCGGGGCCATGATCCTAGGCGGCTACTCCCTGGGACGCACCATTCCTAACATTAGCTCGCGTATCCACTTTGTGATTGCCGGAGTGATCGTGCTGTCGCTGCTTCCCGCGATTGTCAGCATCTGGCGTGCAAAAAGCGGGAAAGTCCGGGCTTCCGGGATCGCGGCGCCGCCCACCGAATAGACACCGGTGGGCGTGGCACGTGACCAGGTAATTCCTCCCAGGACTAGTACTTGGCTGCCGAATGTGGATACGACTCCGCTCCTTCACTCTAAATCCTTATTCCTAAACGTTATCCCGAGAAGCGACGGGACGCAGCAGGTCCGTCCCGATTTTGGTGACGCGCATGCTCCTTTAATCACATGTAGTCACACGCGCCGGATGGTCAAGACAGATTTCGCCCGCCTAGGGCGAGGAGAAAACACTTTTATGGACGAACGGATTATTGAACGCGAATCACCAGCTTGGCATCTACCCGCTATTATCGTTCTTGGGCTAGTTGCGCTGGGAGGCCTGTGGTTCGGTTGGAATGCGTCTTCGAAACTCGACGCCACGCAGCAATCAGTGGCGACACAACTCAAGCAGACAGAACAATCAGTCAATCAAGACATGTCTTCACTGAAGGATCGAGTGGCCCAGGATGAGAAGGCAAACGCCGACATCCAAGGCGATTTGAATGTAGTCACCAAGAAGCTGAAAATCACTCAAGGTCAGCTGAAGGTGGCGCGTCAGGAAGCCACCAAGCTGAATGACGAGACGACCCAGAAGTTGTCGGCGCTGGACACTTCCGTACACACTGAGTTGGCTACCAAAGCGACCAGCGATGACGTCAAGAGTGTTGACACTAAGGTCGGTGGTGTACAAACCGACCTGAACTCGACAAAGGAAGATTTGAAGATGGCGCGCAGCGAAATGGGTACCCTCATCGCGCGTAACCACGACGAGATCGACACCCTCCGCCGGTTGGGCGAGCGCGATTACGTGGAATTCAACATCGACGGCAAGAACAAACCGGTGAAGGTGGGAAACGTAACCGTTGAGCTGAAGAACGTCAACGAAAAGAACAACCGCTTCACGCTGGTGATGACCGTAGAAGACAAGCATTTCGAAAAGAAGAACCGCGCGCTCAACGAGCCGGTATTCTTCTATACTTCGGGCGCTCGGTACCCCGAGGAGTTGGTTGTGAACAAGGCTGGTAAGAACACCGTGAGCGGCTATGTCAGCATGCCCAAGGCGGGCGCAGCGCAGACCACTTCCAGTTCGGGTAAGTAAGCAGCTAGGCTTCCCGGCGCGAGGGCCGGAACAAGCACAACAACGTAGCAACGCAACGGACGGGCAGCTATTCTGCCCGTCCGTTTCTTTTATGCGAGGCCCGCTCCATACCCGTTAAACTACGCGCAGACGCTTAGAGGGAGCCGCTTTGCGCCAAACGCCCACAGTGGTATTTCTTGCCATCGATTCAATTTTGGAACGACCCGGGAAATTCATGACTGGATTTCAGGAATTTGCGGTGGGCCTGGATCGCGCCGGGATTCCGCTGGTGTGGGTGACCAGCAGGTCACGATTGCAGATCGATGAGCCGCGCAGAAAATTAGGACACGCACAGCCATTCATCGCCGAAAACGGCAGCGGTACGTTTCTGCCGGAAGGCTACTTTCATTTGCGACCTGCCAAGACCATCCGCCTGGGACGGTTCACGTGCGTTCCCGTGGCTGAAGTCCAGCCCGCGGCACAGGAAGCGCTCGAGGCGCTTTCCGAGGAGACTGGAGTATCGGTGGTAACGCTGCGGTCGCTGTCACCGCGGGAAGCGGCGCAGAACCTCGGAGTTCCGGCAAGAGAGGCCGATCTCGTCAGGCAACGAGACTTCGAGGAGCTATTCTTCTTCGCGGGTGCTTCGGAAAAAGAAATTGCGCACTTCAAGGAGACTGCGGGATTACGCTCGTGTCAATTGCGACCGCGGGCGGCCGTTTGGTCGCTGGCAGTCCGGGCGAACTTAGGGCAGTGCGTCCGAGACCTTTCGAAACTGTACGACCGGGCCCTGCGTTACCATGCCAATGTTTTGGGCATAGCCACGCCGGAAGGCTCGGCTGAACTTATGCAAGCCTGCGATCGGGGTTGGATTTTGCGACGTTCGCGGGATGCTGCGGATGAGCCAGTCGGAAAGAAGCGATCAGCGAAGGCGCGAGACCTTTTGTTTGAAGGGCCGGATGCCTGGGAAGAAGTCTTATCGCGAGTCACCGGCGGTTAGCACAGGAAAGAAATGTCCCGAATCGCTGACAGGTTTGCTCCGCGAAACCTCGACCTTTACTTCGAAGAAAAGACCTCCTTTTTAAAGCGTCTAGTTTGAATGGTTTGCGCCCCACGAGCGCCGATCGGTCGTGGCACGGTAATTGCCCCATAAGTCCGCGAGGAGCTGAGTCCCCTCACAGAAGCTCTTTGCCTTTGGCTAGTGGTACTAGGAGAATCCCTCTATGGGTTGGCTTGGGCGCACTCTTCAGAACACTGCTTCGGAGTCACAAAAGGGCGTGGTTCTCGGGTTCTGTCTCGTGGCATTGAGCGTGATGTGCATCGTAGTGGTATGGCAAGCCCAGATTATCGCCGACCAGCGATCGATTATTCTTTGGCTGGAAAAGCTGAAATTTGTCGGCTAATCGCCCACTGCCCTCCCGGTGCCACCTAGTCGATCCGTTGTGGGATGGTACACGCCTAGACAACCAGTTCATTGCGTGGCGACTTTGTGATGCAAATATGGTCCAATATGGGGACGGTCTATCCGACCCCAAGGAATTACTGTGAAATCCATTCTCCTGTTGTCGTTGCTCTCCATCGCAACGCTTTTTACCTCTGAGGCCGCTATACCTCCGGCTGCTCCCGCGCCCGCGGCCTCTGAGCCTGCGGCTCGCGTTCGGCATCATCATCGGCGCCGAAGCCACGCACATGGCCGCCATGCCTCGACTCATCATCGTCGTCCGAGCACAACCTCTAGACAGTAGCGAACCGTTGTATCGAATGACGACGAAGAATGACTGGGCCCGGTCCGGGCGCTTCTTTATCCAGTTGGCGAAATAGACCTTCCCATATGTACAACGAATGGGCCGGCGGGTAGAAGCAGTGTATGCGAACGAGATCGAGAGGGATCGTGCCTAAGA
>Ga0302326_10014296_pt1 | contig 16787 bp, 12 predicted proteins | sample Palsa_T0_3_FD_202264 | JGI IMG/M metagenome (GOLD analysis project Ga0302326, IMG submission 202264) | Peat permafrost microbial communities from Stordalen Mire near Abisko, Sweden - Palsa_T0_3 | ecosystem: Environmental > Terrestrial > Soil > Palsa > Peat permafrost | place: Sweden: Abisko...
CCTCCCCTTGGCTATAGATACGGTCGGCGCGCTGAAACGGGAGATCGTACATATGGCATTTGTCGCTGCGGGTTTGTATTCTGAGAATAATGATCGGAAGCGTAAGCAGACATCCCGCGAGATGGACAGATCTCTGTATGCCATTTACAAGGAGGTCCAAGAGAATAAAGGCGCGAAGAGAGGCGACGACGACTAGTGAAGGTTAGATGGTCGTCCCAAACCGCTTCCGCGCATCGAAGACATGGCGCATTCCCTGCCTTTTGCGTTGGACTCTCCTTCCAGCAATTCGACTTTCCGCTTCTTAATCGAAACAACACCCTTGAGAAAAGTGCTCGGCTTGAAGCTTTCGAGAGCCTCCACTGTAGGAATAACGTAAGTCTCCATGAAGCTCACCGAGCGTTTGAGCTTGAACCGGTCCATCTCTTTCGCATACCCGTTCAACGACCACTCGATGTCGTCGCGGATTTCGGCTTCGGTTTGTTGTTTGCTGGCGAGTGTCCCTAGAAAACGCCTGAAGCTCCACAGCTTATGATCCGATGCGGCTTTGAAATCTAAAATATCTTGCCATGCACACATTTCGTCTGGGACAGGTAATGCGTGAAGGCCGATAGCCAAAACCTCCTCTGTGGACGTAGCTGCCCCTTCCTTATCCGGGGACTCAGGAAACGTATTCCTGAAGAGTGGGATTGTATCGACTGACAAGTACTGGCGACCAGCGGATGCGATGGTTCTAACTGACCTATTATTGAGATCGGTGGCCATATCCGATTTCAGGACGCCCATCAGAACGCGGTTGGTGATGGCGCGTCTACTGAAAATGAAGCCCGGCATACCCGGTATGTTGGTTACGAAATCACTACTCTGGAGGAATCTAACATCAGCTTTTATCGATTGCGGGTATTGATCAAGCCATTGTTCGTCGTAAGCTAGAAGGGAGTTCATTTATCCCGCCGGGTTGGCAGAACCCAAAGGCATCATCATTCTCTACGTCCTGGTTCCATGGATCGGAGTGATGGCGACGGGTTATGCATTCGGTGCGATCACGATTCGCGAGTCCGCCGAGCGCAGAAGACTCTGTCTGCGGATCGGACTAGGAGCGATGGTACTTTTTCTGCTGATCGGCGGCCTTATGGTTTTCCAAGCACCGGTGCATCCGGGTGCGCCGCCCGCCCTGTTCCGCCTGTTGAACCAGCAAGAGTATCCGGCTTCCCAGCTCTTCCTGTTGATGACACTCGGTCCCGCGATCGCGCTGTTGTCCCTCGCGGAACGCTGGCACAACTGGTTAGCCGGGGTGCTGGCGACATTCGGCCGCGTGTTCTACTACTTGATTCACATCCCGGCTATTCACATCGTGGCGCTTGTAGTCTCGCTTGTGCGAGAAGGAACAGTCCATCCACAGTGGTATGCCTCAGCGCCATATACGTCTGTTCCTGTTGGAATACCGCTGGGGACTGCCGCTGCTCTACCTGGTGTTCGTTGTTGTTGTTGCTGCCTTGTACGTTCCATGTCGATGGTTTGACCGGCTAAAGGCTCAACGGAAGAACCGGCTAAGCCAACCTGCGGCGGTTTTCAGGTCGCGGCTGTGGTGATCGTTGTTCGTGAGGGGGGCGGCCAGAAGCAGAAAGGGCCCACCAGGTCCTGCCGGTCCACTACCTGGGCGGCAGCGGGCACCAGGCGGGCTGGTATCCCAAAGCATCCAGTACGGCTCTGCGGCCCGCCGCTCTGTATTCTTCGAGCGAGCGAAAGCGACTGGTCAGGAAGGAGTACGGATACTGATTACGGCTGACCAGATGCTCGATATCCGGAAACAGTGATCCGATGTCTGCGCGATCCGAGGTGCGCGCGGTGGATCCGGCGGAGCGCTGTTCTGTTGAGCTGTCGTGCTGCCTACGAACAGTCCGGCGAGCGGTGCTGACGCTGCCGCGCAAAGCAGTCCGGCGATCCATCGGCTGACCCATGTCTCCTATGATTTTCATCGAACCGAGCACCGCACCGGCGCGCAGTAATTCAGTTCGTAACGGTCTTTCCGCGAGCGGTCGCGCGCTAGCGGCTGCTGGCAGCCTGCATCGTCTACCGCGCGACTCATCAGCACATGGTCGCCCGGTGCGGCGGACCACAAGAATTTCCAGCGAATCCAGGTGAATGGCTTCGGCGCCGATTCGAACTGTGCCGGCGTCCATTGGTGGCCCCCATCGGCACTAAGACTGACGCTGCGGATAAGGCCCGGGCCCGTCCAGGCAAAGCCGCGAATCACGTGGCGGCCCACCGGCAGCCGTTGGTCATCCGGCGGCCACGCGATCACTGAGCGAACCTGGATCTCGGTGAGGCGGTTAACCTTGATCTCGCCGGCTGGAGTCTTGACCATGCGGTTATACAGCTTGTTCATGCCACTCAACTGGAAGTTCGGAGCCGGGTCGGAGGGTCCCAGCACGACGATGCGCTGGAGCCATTTCACCGAGTCCATCCCGTACCAGCCGGGGAAGAGCGCCCGTGCCGGAAAGCCGTTGCGGCGTGGGAGAAAGCGGCCATTCAGCTTGAACGCCACCAGGCTTTCCGGCCGCAGGCACTTCCCCAGCGGAACAATTTGGCAATAGGGAAGTTCGGGCGAATTCTCTTCAAGCTGCCCGGTATCGGCGCCTTCGAGCATCACCGCGACGGCATCGCGCGCCACTCCTGCCTGCTCCAGCAGGGCGGCGAGCGGCACGCCTTCCCATATCCCGTTGCTGGCTGCGGAACCGATAGTTGGGTTGCCGGCGCATTCGAGCACGGCTTCCAGTTCTTTGGTCGCCGATTCAATAATATCCGCCAGGCTGAGGTAGAGCGGTTTGGCGACACGCCCTTCGATCTTCAGACGCCAGGTAGACAGAGACAGCTCGGGCGCGCGGAAGTGATCGCGTACGAAGAACAGCTCCCGAGGCGTTAGAGAGCCTTCGATGCCACCGAGAGGATACGAGCGATTCTCCGGATCAACCGAAGCGGGCGCCTGTCCCAGCAAGCCACCGGCGCTCGACCAAAGCAGCAGTTCCCTGCGGGTCATGAAAGGCACGTCGAACAGATCCTCTTATCCTCGCACGACTCAAAATCGGTTACGATACCCAAGATGTTAGCAAGCCTTCGCGTCGCCATTCTGTTCGCCGGCGCAGCCTCGTTTGGTGCCGGCCAGTCCCATGCGGTCCTCGTGGATATCGACGGTAAGTTGCACGAAGCCTTTTGGCAACAGGTCCGGCCAGGAACACTCACGCCCACCGAATCCAGTGTGCCTGCCGAAACTGGCGGCGAAATTCGGGCAACCGTATCTGGGCAGTACTTATATCTGGGAGCGCGGCTGCCGGAACCGACCGGACGCTTTACCGCGCGTTCGATTGGCAAGAATCCCCACTGGGAAGAAGAAGACGCCCTGACGTTTGTCATTCGCATAGCCAACGAGAACGATTGGATGCTGCAGGTCGGCCCTCTGGGCGCCTATTCGGTGAAATGGCGATGGACCGGCGAGCCGGATTGGTACACGAGCCGTCCGGAGAAGTGCAAGGGATTTCTGGTAGCGGCCGGCAGAGATGCAAAGGAATGGAGCATCGAAGCCGCCATTCCGCTCGCCGAGTTAGGCTCACCCAACGCTGGCGCCGTTCGCGTGAGTGCCGAGAGGGTTCGCGCTGCACGGCCCGGTGTGCCGGAGGAGCACTGGCGGTGGCCCGGTGACCAACCCATGGCCGAGGTCCCCGGCGCACCGACCTTGGATGCCACGGTCCCCGACCCGGTCTTTCATCCACAAACGGTCGGCAATAGTGAGGTCGCCATCGAAGCCGGCCATCGTGACCGAATTCCACCGCTCGAAAGTGAGTGGACTGACCAAGCCTGGCGCGACGTGCCGGTGTGGACCCTTTTCCGAAACGAGCCCAATTCCCGCGTTCCCGTCTTCCCCACAGAAGTAAAAATGCTCCAGGATGGCAAGACCCTGGCCGTCATGGCAAGGTGTGCGGAACCTTTTGGAACTGTGGCAGATGCCCGGGAGCGGGATGGTCCGGTGGATCACGATGACAGCTTTCAGGTCTACCTGGCAACGTCCGGCTCATCGTACGTGAAGTACGCCGTCAATGCTCTCGGTTACGTTCAGGACGCGAATGGGTTTTCCGGAGGTGCACGGATTTCCAGGCCGCACGTGGAATGGAACAGTCCCGTGCGCGCGGTGGCACGTCCGGGCAGGGAAGAATGGATTGCGCGGTTGGATATACCCCTCGATTTTGTTGCCAAGGCTCTAGGCGAAGCCGGGACCCCGAACGACTGGCGCATCCTGCTGATGCGATACCGGCCGGCCCGCTCGGGCGAGCCGCCGGAGACTAGCGTCCTGCCGGTTACGCAAACGGTCACGCCATATTGTCCGGCGCGCTACCGCCCTCTCGCATTGGTGGACAGAGACCCGAAGCAGCTAAGCGGTGCGGGTTTGCCGGCGCCTTCCGGCAGCATGTCCTTCGCTCCCACGCGCGTGCTCTCCGCCGAGCAGCGCAAACAGATGGATCTGTCCAATATGTTGGGCCGCAATATTCACGACCGCACGCTGCAGGTCCTGCAGGAGGAAAAGCGGGCCTGGGACCGGGTGCAGACTCTCCAGGATTGGGAAAGTTTTCGTGACCCGAGACGAAAAGCCCTGGCCGCATCCATGGGCGAATTCCCGCCGCATCAGCCGCTCGCAATGCGAGTGTTCAAGGAATATCACGGCGACAGCTACCGCCGGCAGGACCTCGTGTATCAGACACGGCCCGGATTCTGGGTGACCGCCAATCTCTACCTTCCGGACGATGCCAAGGACAACATGCCTGGTATTGTCATCGCCCACAGCCTGCATGCGCCGAAAACGCAGTTCGAATTGCAGGACATGGGCATTCTTTGGGCGCGGTCCGGCTGTGCGGTTCTCGTGATGGATCAGGTCGGCTATGGCGAGCGCCTGGAAGGCTATCCTTGGGCACGCGAATTCTATCATTCGCGCTATATCACCGGGATGCAGTTGTACACGGTGGGCGAGAGCCTCATCAAATGGATGGTGTGGGACATCATGCGCGGCGTCGATCTTCTGCTCGAGCGCAAAGACATCGACGACAAACGGATCATCCTGCTCGGGGCCGTGGCTGGTGGTGGTGATCCGGCCGCCGTAGCCGCTGCACTCGATGAACGGATTTCCGCCGTGGTCCCTTTCAATTTCGGGGAGGCCACGCCCGAGATCCCGAGGTTCATTCCAGACAAGAACCAATGGCCGCTGGAATTGGCCGATCCGGGTTTGCCGGATTGGGAAACGCCTCGTTGTCTGCGCCGCGGCATCATTGATCAATTTCTCCAATGGACCGTCTGCGCTATGGCGGCGCCCCGAAAATTCGTCTACTCGTATGAACTGGGCTGGAACGTGGAAGATCTGCCCGCGTGGGCTCGCTACAAGAAAGTATTCGAGCTCTATCACGCCAGAGATAGCCTGAGCGAAGCGCACGGCTTCGGTCCATTTCCCGGACCTGGCGAGGCCTGGAATATCGGTCCAGCGCAGCGCAGATCGCTATATCCGACTCTGGAGCGTTGGTTTGGAATCCCGATTCCCTTCGACGGCATGAACACATCCGTTCGCGCCAATTTGGCAGGGGAGCCGGGAGGCCGGCGGCCCGAGGCGGACTTGGCAGTGCTCAGCCCGGCGACCGCCGGCGACCTGCACATGCGAACCGTGCATGAGCTGGCTCGCGATATTGGACTGTCGAAAGTAGAAGCGGCGCGCTCGAAGCTGGCGCAGCTCGATGCTGCAGGCCGCCAGGAATGGATGCGTGGCGAATTATCCAAGCGGCTGGGGAATATCGAGCCCGATCCGAATCCCCGGGCCACGGTGCAGTGGGCGACCAAGCTTCCGGACGCGACGGTCGAGGGAATTACCATCGATGTCGAGCCTGACATAACGGTGCCATTGTTGCTTTTCCGGCCCTTCACCAAAGCGAGCCGCTCTCCGGTGGTCGTGGGCATCGCCGAGAGTGGCAAAGAACTGTTCCTGACGAAGCGAAGCCAACAGATCGAAGCCCTGCTGAAACATGGAGTTGCCGTCTGCCTTCCCGATGTGCGTGGTACCGGGGAAACCTCACCGGACTCACGCCGCGATCCGGAGAACGACGAAAACATGCAGGCCGTCAACGAAGAAATGCTCGGCGAGACCTTGGTCGGAAGAAGGCTGAAGGATCTGCGGACCGTGCTGGCTTACCTCGGACAGCGCGCGGATCTAAATGGCACTCGCCTGGCATTGTGGGGAGAGTCGCTGATGCCCCTGAATGGCGCGCAATTGGTCCTCGATGAACTGCCGTTGTGGCAAGTCGGTCCCCAGATCCAACAGCAGGGCGAACCCCTGGGTGGGTTGCTCGCGATGCTTGGAGGGTTGTACTCGCCCAACGTGCGGGCCATCGCCGTGCGCAATGGACTTGTCGGCTATGCCTCCATTCTCGACAGCGCCTTTGACTACGTGCCGGCCGATGTGACGGTGCCAGGCTTCCTCGAAATAGGGGACCTGGCTGACGTGGAGGCGACCCTTTCCCCAATGCCGATGCTGCTCGAAGATCTGATCGACGCGAAGGACCGCCTGGTCGCCGAACGCGATCTGCGAAGCCAGTTGCAGCCACTCTACGATGCCTACGGCAAAGCGTCGGCGAACCTGTCGGTCCGGAGCGGGGAGGACGGTTCGCACGTCGGCGAGTGGCTGGCCTCGCACTTACAGGCCGTACCAGAAAGGTAAAGTTCGATGGCAAGCCATCTTCAACGACGCGAATTCTTGAAGCTGGCCGGCGCAGCCGGTCTGGCCGGATCCCTTGCGGGCGCCGAACTGCTTCGGCAGGGCGCCCTGATGGCCCTCAACCTTGTTTCCTTCGGCCGTCTGGAAAAGATCTACATCGATGGCCGCAGCCCCGAGCACAAGTGGGAGGACGCCGGCCCGTATTAGGAACAATACGATCATTTCCTCTGGAAGGCGCTGGGAGAAGCGGCTCGCAACTCGAGTCACGGCGGCGAGGATTATAATTCGTACGGGCCGTTCGCAATAAGACGCAAACCACGGGTAGATGTCTATGATGCCGCCACCTGGAGCGTGATTGTTCCTCTGAGCGAGCAATTGGTGGCCGGCAGGAGCGCGCCGGTCGATTTCCCGGATTTCACCAAGGGGAAATGGAAGAATCCGCGGCCGCTCAATCTCGGGCTTTAAGCGGCTCCGGCGGCCCCTTCAGAAACTCCAGTCTTTCAAATTGCTCTTTGGCGAGGTCCGGTTGGCCGAGCTTGCGATACGCCAGGCCGAGCTGATAGTAAGCGCTGGGCTCGGTAGGACGTAGTTCGATCGCGCGCCGCAGCGAGGCCACCGCCTGCCCGTACCGACCGGTCGTCAGCAAGACCTTGCCGCGGAGGTAGTGAACATCGTAGTCATCGGGTGAGGCCTTTTCCGCCGCCGCAAGTTCCTGCAACACCAGCAAATAATCGATCTTCTCCTCGTCGAGTAGGGACCGCGCGATTACTACATGGAGCATCGGATCGTCTTCCTTGCGACGCGCAAGCTGCCGCAGGGTTTCGGTTGCCCGCCCGGGTTCCCCCATGTTGCGAAAGGCCTCGGCGAGCTTCGGGTAGGCGTCGAGTTGGCCCGGGTCGCGTTGGACCAGTCCGGCTAAAATCTGGCTGGCGGCCTGATCCTGTTCCGCGGCTACCAGCGCGGAGCCCAAGGCCAGCAACACGTTCGAAGAGTTGCCGGGTATTTTTCTCGCCCGCACCAGAATCTCCACGGCTGCGTGATTGTCTTGCTGCCCTGTGTAAATGCGAGCGAGCGCAAGGTAGGGCTGCTCTTGATTGGGGTCGAACCGGATCGCTAACTGGAACTGCCGGATGGCTTCCGGCAGTTGCCCCAGGCTTTCCAGGCTGAGACCGGCAATGCCGGCAGCGGACGCTCGCTCCTTTTCAGATAACCCGGCCTGTTCTTCTATCGTCGCGGCAAGCCTGGCGGCATCGGCGAACGCGCCAACCTGGCTCTCGAGCACGGCCAGGTTCATACTCATCCTGGCACCGGCTGCGCCACTTTCCTCAGCCCGCAGCCCCTCGGCCAAAGCCAAATCATACTGCTTCTGGTGAAGGAGATCTTGAGCCAGTTCTGCGTGCAGCCGGCCATCGTGCGGAAAGCGTCGAGCCGCGGCTGAAAGAGACGTCTTGAGATCGCCGACGTCGCCCGAAGCGAGGTTGACCTTTACTTGCATTGCCAGAGGCAACGGATAGTCGGGTCGAAGCCGATCTGCCTCCAGCAGGACCTGACGCGCCCGGGCGAAATCGCCTGAGGCCATGGCGCTGGAAGCGCTTCCGTAGAGTTTGTAGTAGGAGCGGATGCTTTCGGGAGCGAGGCAGGTAGCCCGGCGAAAATCTTCCGAAGCTGCGGCGAACTCCGCGTGCCGAAACTCGACTTGAGCTCTTCTGTCCAGTTCCTGAAATTGCCCTTGCTGCTCTTGTGGGCTGAGGCCAACCGATGGGCATTCGGCGGCGAAGCTAACTGCTAGAGCGAAGATCCCCAACAAAAGAAAGCGCATACGGACTCAGCGCGAGGCCAGCGTACCAGTCTCTGATTATCTTACCAGCGGGCCGGACGCCCGCGCGCCGTTTGCTTGACATTTGTCTAGAGTGTCCCTAAAGTGAAACGCTATGGAGAGCGGGAGAATGCGGTTCGGACTGATTGTTCTAGCTGCGGTGTTGTGTCTCGCTGCGCCGGTCTTTGGCCAGCGGAACACCGCGGGCATTTCCGGAACGACTACGGATTCAACCGGCGCGGTGGTTCCCGGTGCTCAAGTCACTGCCGTCCAGACTGCGACCGGCAACACGAACAGGACTCAATCGAACGAGAACGGGTTTTATCAACTGCCGAATTTGCCCGTGGGCGCGTATACCTTGCGCGTTGAACACCCAGGGTTTCAGGCCTACCTTCAAGAAGGAATCGTTCTTGAAGTGGATCAGGCGGCGACCATCAACGTCGCCCTACGGGTGGGCAGCCAGGCCGAGTCGGTGACAGTTACGGGAGAGCCTCCCCTGGTGGATGTGCGGACCCAAACTCTGACCACGGTAATCACGTCGCAGATGGCGCGCGAGTTGCCGTTGAACGGCCGCAACGTGCTTCAGTTGATGGCTCTGGCGCCCGATGTGAGTCCGGGAGGATCAAGGTGTTTCGCGCAAGGAGCGTCCCGGCCGGAGTCGACGGTGACGTTTATCTCCGCGAGTGGCGCTCGCTCCAACGAGACCGCATTCTATCTGGATGGCGGGATTAATGAAGATCCGTACACTGAAATCGCCAATATTTTCCCCAACCCGGACGCAATCCAGGAGTTCAGCGTTCAAACCAACAGTTACAGTGCGAAGTTCGGAGGGCGCGGCGGCGGAGTGGTGAATGCGGCCACGCGCAGCGGAGCCAATGACTTTCACGGGTCGGCGTTCGAGTTTGTCAGGAACTATGATTTCAACGCCCGGAACTTTTTTGCCTCTTCGAGTGACGGCTTGAAACGCAATCAATACGGCTTCGGTTTGGGCGGTCCGGTACGAAAGAACAACACGTTCTTCTTCGTTTCCTGGCAGGACACAAAAGTCCGCTCCGTGCCCACTCAAAATGAGGCTGTCACTCCTACCGCGGCCGAGCGGGCGGGCGATTTCTCCGCGATCGGTACCCAGTTGGTCGATCCCGACAACAACGTGCCGTTTCCCAACAACCAAATCCCATTGTCCAGATTCGACCCGATCGCGTTAAAGGTCCTGAATCAAGTGCCGGTTGGCGCGCCGGGAACCGGCTTGGCGTTCTATCCGACATCCACGCACACCGATGACAATCAGTGGATGGGCCGGGTGGATCATAATTTCTCCGATAAGTTTCGCATCTTTGCGCGATATCTCTACGACCGCCTGGATCAGCCGGCTTCGATCATCAACAACAACATACTGAGCGTTGCGGACGCTACTTATTGGCAAAGCCAGAACGTCACCCTGGGCGGCTCATATATTCCGAGACCGAACCTGGTCGTCGATCTTACTCTGACTTACAATCGCGTGGTCAATATCTCTCTGGGTCCGAAGGATCTGCCGGGCTGGGTGGACTTGGGGGTGAACGTTGCCGACGAGGCTACCCAAGCGGGCGGGGGGCCTGGCTTTTACCTCAATGTCGGAGGTTACTTCAGCGCCGATTGGGATCCGCTCTATCGGGTTCCCCGAGGCGAATACGATGTTTCCAACAATTGGACATATGTCAAGGGAGCTCACAGCATCGAATTCGGCGGTGAAGTTATCCGGGAGCAGAATGTGCTGTCCCAAGTATTTCTTGCTCAGGGATCCTTCACTTTTGCGAGCCAGATCTCGGGCGATAATCTGCTTGATTTTATGCTGGGCAAGCCAAGTGACTTTCAACAGTTCAGTCCCACGTATGAGAGCTTACACCGGACTCTGCCGGCGCTATATTTCAATGATTCCTGGAAGGCCACCAGAAGATTGACTGTCAACCTCGGCGTCCGATGGGAGCCTTGGAGAATGTTCAACGAGCAAACCAATCAATTCTCAATCTTTACCATAGGGGGTGCCGAACAGGGAGTGCGCTCGAAGTTATATCCGAACCTGCCGCCCGGGGTTCTGGTGCCGGGTGATCCGGGCGTCTTGAAAACCGCTGTGCCGTCGTACAACCATATATTCGATCCGCGAGTCGGTCTTGCCTGGGATGTCTTCGGAGACGGAAAGACCAGCGTTCGCGCGGGGTTTGGCATCTACCACGACATGATCAACGTGAATTCCAATAACGACACGATTTCCGCTCCACCGTGGGCCTTGACCGTAGATATCCCGTTTCCGACAAGTCTTGATAATCCCTATCAGGGACACGTCGTTCCGTTCCCCGCCTTTCGTCCATTTTCTTCGACCCAGGCCTTCGCATTCCCTTACTTCGGCAACGAATTCGATCCAGGGATGGCTTATCCAGTGATTCAGCAATGGAATTTGACCATCGAGCACCAATTGCCTAAAGGGTTAATGGTGCGAGCCGCTTATGAAGGTATGGAAAGCTACCACCTCTTTGGCGGAGTAGAACAGAATGCGGCGGTCTACATTCCAGGTCAGTCGACTTTTGAAAACGACCAGGAGCGCCGGCCTATGGGGCAGTACTTTACCAGTAACTCGATTAATACGGCGACAGGAACTGCGAGTTACAACGCGTTAGCACTTACTGCCGAGAAACGAGCTATACATGGATTGACGTTCCTCGGCGGCTTCCGATGGGCAAAGATGCTCGATGAGCTCAACGGCGGGGGCACCAGTCTGGGGCAGGGCGACTATACGACCCCCAATCCCAAGTTTGACCATGGCCTGGGGAGTTACGATGTGAATCGGCAGCTTATCGGTTCCTATGTCTGGGAGTTGCCCACCTTCAAATCGCTGGGTTTCTTTGGCCGCAACGTGATTGGCGGATGGCAGTCGAGCGGTATCCTGACGTTGCGCGCCGGTTTCCCGTACTCCATACTCTCCGGCCTGGATTATTCATACAGCGGAATCGGAGCCGACCGCGCGGATCTGGTTGGCAATCCTAGTCTTCCGGGAGGACGCACAAAGGCTGCCCAGCTTGCCGAGTGGTTCAACACGGCTGCGTTCGCTTTCAACGCACCGGGAACGTTCGGCGATTCCGGGCGGGACATTCTTCGCGGACCTGGCCTGGCAACTTTCGATTTCTCGCTGAGTAAGTCGTTCCCCTTGAAGTTCGGCCGTTTCGCCGAAACCCAAAAGTTAGATTTCCGGGCGGAAGCTTTCAACCTGTTCAATCACGCCAACTTTAGTAACCCGGACAATACCATCACTGACCCCACATTTGGCGAGATTCTACAGACTGCGAAAGCAGGCGGCGACCCCAGGATCCTTCAACTCGCCTTGCGTTTCTCGTTCTAAGGTCAGGTTACCGTGCTGGGGGTGTCATTGGCATGAGATCGAAACGGCTGCTCGTTACGTTACTGATAACGGCTTTCCCTATTGCTGCCCAAAGCCGACCCGAGGATATCGCTCCAATTCTGGAACATCCACTGGAGACGCCAGACGTCGTTGCGTTCCAAGTTCGGCAGCATCTGTTCCAGCGCATCTCTCCGCTCCCCGCTCCCCAAAATGCCGCGCAGTGGAGCGCCGAAACAGAGCGGATACGCAAGCACTTGCTGGACGATGTAGTTTTCCACGGTTGGCCGAGGGCTTGGGTGGAGGCTACCCCGAAGTTCGAAGACCTGGGAACCATCGAATCCCACGATGGATACCGGATTCGTAAACTGCGCTATGAGATTGTGCCTGGATTCCAATCCACCGCGCTTCTGTATGAGCCCGAGCATCTCAATGGCAAGATTCCCGCCATCCTCAATCCTAACGGGCATGAGCACGAACTAGGCAAAGCCGCTGAATACAAACAAAAACGGTGCATCAATTTTGCCAAGAGGGGCATTCTTGCCCTGAGTCTGGAGTGGCTCGACTGTGGTGAGCTTCACGTTCCGGGAAACAAGCATGAGTTTGGCGCTCACCTCGATCTGGTGGGCGCCAATACGGTGGGACTGTTTTATCTGGCCATGCGTCGGGGGCTCGATTATCTGTACGACCATCCCAATGTCGATCGTGGCCGCCTGGGCGTTACCGGACTTTCCGGCGGCGGGTGGCAGACTATCACTCTAAGCGCGCTCGATCCGCGCGTCATTGTTTCTGTGCCGGTCGCCGGATATTCCGCCTTCGTGTCTAAACTCGAGCGCGTAGGCGACTATGGAGACCCCGAACAGGTTCCACAAGACTTCCTGGACGGCCAGGATTACTCGCACCTTACCGCGATGCGAGCTCCGCGCCCGACTCTTCTCATTCACAACGCGGAAGACGACTGCTGTTTTCGCGCGCCGCTGGTGAAGCCCTATATCTATGATGACGTCAAACCCTTCTTCAGGCTGTTCGGTAAGGAAGACGTATTCGCGTGGCATGAGAACACCGACCCCTCCACTCATAACTACCAACTCGACAATCGATTGGAGGCTTATCGTTTTTTCAGTACGCACTTCGGCCTGCCGCTCATCGAACAAGAGATCCCGGTGGGCGCGGAGGTCAAAAGCTACGACGACCTTGTAGTCGGCTTACCGAAAGATAACCTGACCATCCTCGGTCTGGCTCGGAAGTTAGCGACAGAGATTTCGTATCAACCGGCGCCCGAGGGTGCGGCGCGAAGCAAGCTGAACACGCTGGTTCGGTACAAACCTATCGCTGTCGAACACGCCTGGGCGCTGACGAACACGAAGAATAAAGGGGTGGAGACAAGGTCATACCAATTCATATTTGGCAACGGACTGAGCGCCACCGGAGTTTGGGCTAAGGCAATCAGCAGCCCCAATGGGTCCTCTGCGACCATCGTGCTGAGTGATGAAGGTAAGAGGGTGATGGCGCGCCCGGTATCCGACCGATTAAATCGTGGTGAGCAAACTCTGGCGGCGGATTTGGTGTTCACTGGAGATGCCGCGCCGAAAGAGGACGATCTGGAAGAATTCCCGTTAATGATGGCTACAACCGGCGAACGCGCTCTTGGCATCGAAGGGGCTCAGTTGATCGCACTGGCGCAATGGCTGAAGAACAACTTCGGCGCCAAGATGATTCGCGTGGAGAGTCTCGGTATACGGAATCAGGTCGTCGCGCTCGTTGCGGCAGATCTGGCGCCGGGCTTATTCTCCGAAATTGCCATACGCGGCGGGATGCCGAGCTTTAGATACCTGCTGGACACGCCCGTCAAATTTGAATCCGCTCCCGATCTGTTCTGCCTCGACCTGTACAAACAGTTTGACATTGACCGGCTGGCCAGCATCGCCGAACCGGCGCGAGTTACTCAACAATACCGGTAGCAAACCCAGGCGCAGAGGTTAAACGCGGATGGTCGGATCGGTGAACAGCCGGGCTTCGAGCCCGGCAATCGCCATCAGACATCCTGGGCATACAGGCCCCACGAATTCTTAAGTAAAACAGGGACGAAACAGGCAATTCACGAAAGCATCCGCGCGGCCAGGGATTTTGAGAGAGCGAAGCAGGACGCCCGTTCCCTGGCTGCAATCGAAGGTCTTCTGAGAAATTATATTCTGCGCGGGTTCGTATTCGTCCGCGAAGCTGCCGAGTTGGGGCGCCAACGTCGTTGGACCGCGGTCCGCGTGGAATCGGAGTCGCTTGAATTCCTGCGCCGTTGCACCATCCTCGACCGACAGGAGACCGACAGGAGAAAGGTTACGACAGTTCACGGAACCGGTTAGGCGAGATGGTCTCGCATTGGGACGGCAGTATTCTGCCCGAGGTACAGCGCGGGTTCGAGCAATCACCGGAGTGGCAGGAGTACGAACTCATTTTGCTCGGGGTAGCCGATGCCCCGGTCGGTCCTCGACAGGAAGAAAGCCAACTGCATCCGGCAGCGACGGCGGTCCCCGTGGACGTGGATAAATTCCCGAAGATCAGGCAGGACGAGCCTTCCGGAGGACCGAGAGCAATAGCGCCGATCGCTTCACATAACCTGGCACACATCGACAAACTCAGAGAAGAACAAGGAGCGGTTTGGAAGGCCCCGTCCGCCGGGCTAAGGCGGAAGCCGGTGAGGCGCAGTCCCAGGTATGAAGCGATCGACAGTACATTGCGACGCATTGCCGAAAGCCGACCGACGAGCCACGAAGCGGTCTTTCGTGCCTTGGACGGGCGTATTCCCATCCCGAATGCCGAGCCCTTCGGGAGCGCGGGCGGGTGGTTAATCGGTTTCCGGCGCAACAAAACAGCCGCTCGCACGTGGCTCTCGAAAGCTTGGTCCCGCTTGAGTCTACTTGCGTTCCCTCGCGGCCCAAAGTAGTTGCCGTAACTACTTTGAGCAACTACTTTTCATTCTGATTCAATCTATTTGTTTCATTGTGTTGACGGCACCACGATACGCTTCGCCCAAAACGAAATCCGCCACTTCAGCCCAACAATGGGACCATCAATTAGAGACTGACGAACAGTTTCGACTGTATGAATGGAGTCATCGATAGCATCGCGCACCATCAATGCTTGGTGCTAGTCGCCAGGCTTCCGATATGGGAACGTGAAAACGCACCAGATTGACCCGAGGAAAACGAATGACATTACACACCCTCAATCTAGATCCTGCGCGCTGGCCGTCAGGTCCAGCCCGTGAAAAAGAGAGTGCCGCGCGGGCGGCAATCGAAGCAGGTGCTGGCCGCACGTTCGGTAATTCAGAATGGGACCGGGCACGGGCAAGGCTGTTGACCTTCGTGTCGATCCTCCGCGCTTGGCACCAGGAGGTCACGACCAGTGAATCTGAACTTCGTCGAGCTGCCTAGACACGGAAGCCGCTTCGTCGCCACCCCCAGGATGGGTCCCGGAACGCCACACCGTCAGGCGAGAATTGGGAATGTCTCCACATGCAAACCTGGAAGTTGACATTGACGCACTGGGCCAGGCGCTGCGCCGCTGAGCAGCATAGTCAAGCGGTGTTCCGCGCCCGAGGCTCCGGCAAGGATCCGGAGGAAAGAAAGATTCTTCATCCCTGTTCTATAACGCTGGCTATCCTGATACGTCAACCACGGCCAAGATCATGAAACCCTCTATTCAACGGGCGACCGCGAACCGCCGATGGCCAGCGGCGATTGAAATTGATTCCCGCGATGCGGTTCTCTATGCCCGGGTATCCAGCAAGGAACAGGAGCTGGGATATAGCATTCCCGCTCAGCAAGAATTGCTGCGCTCCTACGCGGCACAGTTGCAGATAGGAATCGCGGAGGAGTTCGGTGATGCGGAGACGGCCAAGACCACCGGGAGGCCGGGATTTGCGGCCATGGTTTCCTACCTCAAAAAACACCCGCCCTGCCGGATCCTGTTGGTCGAGAAGACCGACCGTCTGTACCGAAATTTCAAAGATTATCTCACGATCGACGAATTGGGCGTGGACATCCATCTGGTGAAGGAGAACGTGATTCTGACGGAGGACTCGAAGTCGTCGGAAAAGTTCATGCACGGCATCAAAGTGCTGATGGCCAAGAATTACATCGACAACCTGGGAGAGGAAGTGCGAAAGGGACTCCACAGCAAGGCAGCCCAAGGCCTGTACCCGTCGTTTGCGCCGCCCGGGTATCTCAACGCCGTGGGTTCCGAAGGCAGACGGATCATCGTGCCCGATCCCGTCCTGGGGCCCATGGTCCGTAACCTGTTCACGTGGTTTGCCTCGGGTGAGTACGCCCTGAAAGCTCGTGAGATTTCGGCAAGGCTGCGTAGTGACTTGTTTCGGTGCTCGGTGACGGAGAGCAGCAGGGCGGTGGGGTCCGAACCGGATAGGGCTCGGTCTATTCCGCGGGAAATAAGTCATGCCAGAATGCGGTGGTGTGGTGAGGGCCGTCTTGCCGACGCTGAGTGAGGAGCGGTTATTCGGAGCCAGCCTGCAAGTGATAGGTGGCCGGTTTGACTCGGACGAACAGCACGTCCCAGTGGATATGTTTGCCGGAGGCGGTGGGGCGCCCGCCCGGGAAGGTCTGCTCCAGCAATACGAGGTCGGTTATCTCATCGACCTTCGTCAAAAGCCAGTGGGGAAGAGGACGAGTACTCGATCCGGCCACCTGCCAACTGAGCAACTGGACTGAGCCGTTGAGTGCGTATTCCGGCGATGTGAATAGAGTATTCCGACGATCTGAATAAGCCGTCGAAGCTCGCGACGCTGGCCTTTGTAATCATGCCTGAAGGTTATTCACATCGTCAAGGGGAGGCGGTCGGATTTC
>Ga0302326_10014297_pt1 | contig 16786 bp, 13 predicted proteins | sample Palsa_T0_3_FD_202264 | JGI IMG/M metagenome (GOLD analysis project Ga0302326, IMG submission 202264) | Peat permafrost microbial communities from Stordalen Mire near Abisko, Sweden - Palsa_T0_3 | ecosystem: Environmental > Terrestrial > Soil > Palsa > Peat permafrost | place: Sweden: Abisko...
CTCTCCGTGACATGCATTACAGCCTTGAGAATCAAAAATGCTCTTCCCCTGGGCGGTGGTCGCGTTGCTTGCCGAACTTCCCGCCGCTGCTTTCGATGGCGCGGCTGCTGCAGCAGACTCCGCCTTCGCTGACGCAGGCGAGGACGATGCAGCGGGCGGAGCTGGCGAAGATGGCGCGTCGCCTTCAAACCACATTTTCATTTGACTCACTTCGGAAGCGTTATGAATCATATTGTGGCAAGAAATACAAGATACCCGATTCGTGTTGAGCGAACCCATAATCGCAGTGTGGGTCGGATTTTCGTCAAAGGTGCGCATGCCCGCATGGCAGTGCAGGCATTGCGAGTTGCTGTACTTGCCGTCTAAATGGATTGTCTTGGGTGGTGTACTCACATACTCCATATAAAGGTACCGTAGGCCTTTGAGCTTATCCTTCAAGGGGCCGTACATGGTGTAGTCAGTATGGCAGGTATAACAGGCTTGGCGCGGCGGCACGAGGTGGTTCTGAAAATGTTGCGCCGGGACGTAACTTGTATCCAGCACGTGCAGGCTTTGTCCGTGACTTTCCATGCTGTGGCACGAAACGCAGTATGCCGTTTGTTGCGAACGCTGCAGATGAAAGGACATGCCGGCGCCGATGCACAGCGTCGGAAGGATGCATAGACCTACAAACGCGAGGATCTTGCCCGTGGCTCCCACAGTGATTATGGGACGCACGAGAAACACCCCAGCCAGCACAATCGTCAACACGACCAAAATGATGAGAATGCCGATTTGTCCAAACGTAACGCCTCCTAGTCACGCGATCGCTGGAATCAGGAACGGAACGCCAGCGGCCGGTCTCCCAAGTCCTTGCTTCTTCTAGCCTGACTCGCGGACGTAGGAGACGAGGTTCTTAGATCTGCGAGCCCCTCAAGCTCTTCGCAAAATCTGGCACTCGGAACGGGAGCCGGCGAAAACCGACGTGAGTTGTTCGTCCTCGCAATTCACCCACGGCTCTCGACGGCGGGCGAAACAGCGAAGACCAGCGAAATGAGATAGACCACAATTCCCAGGCCTATTAAGGTCGCGCCAACAAAGATAAAGAGCACAAACGAGAGGGGATGAAACCACAGTAAACTCACAATTTCCACCAGCAGGCCCAGAACAATCAAGCTGCTCGAAACCTGCAGAGACCGCCGGATTCCGATCACACGGAGTTTCATTGACCGGGCCTCCACACTCTCAGTTGAGTTGCCCTGGATGCGTTGTGAAACGTATCGTCGCAAACTCTCGAAATGCGCCGACAACTAATTGGTAAAACGCATTTATTCTCACAAGGAACAAGATTCGAATGCTGTCTTGAAGTGCACACCTTCAGCGATTGAGCAATGCCAATGTGAATTTCTCGATTTGGAAGGCTCGGTCGAACGATGGGCAAGGCCATTGAGGCAGCCTTGCTTATACTCTGCGCAGGAAAGCTTGACTGCTGCCGCTGCTACCGCTTCGCGTGAGTGCAGCGAGCATTGAATCGGGACTCGCGCACAGCATTAGTTCCGAGTTGCGCGACAGGCTAACTCCTCAACTCGATGGACCCAGCGTGCGAAACACACGGAAACGGCGCAGAATTTACCGCCTTCGAACTCAGGCGGCCTTGAGTGCTTTGCTTTTGGACGCGATGCTCTGCATCAGATCGTTCCACGACTCGACGAATGATTTTGCCCCTTGGTCGAGAAGTTGGATTCCCAAGGCGTCGATATTAATGCCAGCTTTGGCGAACTTGGTCAGCATTTCGTTGCAGTGGCGGGCATCCGCAGGCAGGATCTCGCCGATATCGCCATGGTCGGCGAGAGCCTTCAAAGTGCCCTCGGGCATTGTGTTTACGGTGAAGGGTGCAGCAAGGGCGCGTATATAAAGGATATCGGACGCCTTCGGGTCCTTTGTTCCGGTGCTGGCCCACAGGAGGCGCTGCGAACGTGCGCCCGCGTTGAGGATGCGCTGCCATCGCGGCGAATCGAGTAGGGAGCGGTAGCTCTCATAAACCTGCCCGGCGATGGCGATGCCGAGTTGGTTGTGCAGTGCGTCGGGCGTTTTGTTCATTACCGCGACGTCCCAGCGGCTAACGAAGAGAGAAGCTACGGAGCCTACCGCGGGATTGAGGCCCGCGACGATGCGTCGCTCGATGCCGCGCAGATACGCCTCGGCGGCCGCGACGTACTGCGAACTGGAGAACAGCAGCGTCACGTTAACCGGCACGCCCGTGAAGATCGCCTCCTCTATTGCAGGAATGCCCTCCTTGGTACCAGGAATTTTGATGAAGAGATTAGGCCGTATTGCGCGAGCGTGCAGAGTCTTGGCCGCGGCGAGGGTGCCCGACGTGTCGTGGGCCAGCAGGGGTGAGACCTCTAAGGAGACCCAACCGTCCACGCCGTTTGTCAGCTTGTGAATCGGCCGAAACAAATCGGCGGCCTGCCTGAGGTCTTCCAGCGCCAACTCGAAGAACAGCGCCTCGCCCGACTTGCCTTCCTTCACTTTCTGGCGGATCGCTTCGTCGTAGTCATGGCTGTTCTTGATAGCGTGATCGAAGATCGTGGGATTCGAGGTGAGCCCCGTGACCGAAAACTCCTGGATGTAACGGCGGAGCGTGCCGCTGCTCAACAGACCACGAGTGATATTATCGAGCCACAGACTTTGTCCGATTTCGTATAGTTTTTGAGTCGCTTGCATCACTTCCCTCCTGAATGGCGATTCATTGATTGCTAATCTGGCAGACGTGATCCCGCGGTAGAAACACCTCTGCGACAGGGTTATTTTGCCGATGCCTTCTTAAGATCTGGATTGTGCCAAAAGCCGTTTGGAGCAATGAGCGCGTCAGCCTCTTTCGGCCCCCAACTGCGGCGCTTGTACAGACGAGCGCGCTGGTGCTTCTTGAGGATAGGATCGACCACCGCCCAGGCGGCCTCAACCGCATCCTCACGGGTGAATAGCGCTCCGTCCCCGGCCATAGCGTCGCCCAGAAGCCGATCGTAGGGCTCTTCCTCTCCCGGCTGTTCTTCGAAGAGGTAGAGCTCTCGCTGGTCTCCGACGAACTCCTCCCCTGGGAGCTTTATGCGGGCGGCGAGGGCGACGGCCGAGCCGGGTGAGATCCGGAAGCGCCAGCAGTTAGTGCGGCCGGTCGCGGGCGCGGAATCGGCGAAAAGCCGCTGTGGTGGTGGCTTCATCTCTACAAGAACTTCGGTTGCGTTTTCGGCGAGGTATTTACCGGAGCGTAGGTACCATGGCACTCCCTCCCAGCGCCAAGAGTCTATGAAAAGGCGCAAGGCGCAGAAGGTTTCTACGTCGGAGTTCTTCGCCACGTCTGGCTCCTTCCGGTAGCCAGCGTACTGGCCGCGCACCACGTCGTTGGATTTCAAAGGGCGCATGGCTTGAAAGACTTTGGCCTTCTCGGTGTGCACGGATCCAAAGTCTCGATCGGCCGGTGGTTCCATGGCTAGGAGCGCGACGATCTGGAAGAGGTGGTTCTCGATCACGTCACGGAGACAGCCTGCAGTTTCGTAAAACGCGCCGCGACCCTTGACACCGAAACTCTCGGATAAAGTTATTTGTACGCTGGAGACGAAGTTGCGATTCCAGATCGGCTCCAGAAAGGAATTGGCAAAGCGGAAATAGAGAATATTCATGATCGCCTCCTTCCCGAGGAAGTGGTCGATGCGGAATATCGAGTCTTCTGGGAATATCGACCGAGCGACATGGTTGAGTTCCCGCGCCGAGGACAGGTCGCGTCCGAAGGGCTTCTCAACGATGACGCGCGCACGGTCCGACAAATTCGCAGCACCTAGGCCTTTAATCACGGTCTCGAAGAGCGAGGGCGGGATGGCCAGGTAGTGCGCGGGGCGCCGAGCACTACCCAATGCCTTTCTTAATGCCGTGAACGTGGCTGGGTCTTTGTAGTCTCCACTTACGTACTTGAACTGGGACAGAAGATGGTGAAGGGCAGATTTATTATCGATCCGTCCCGATCGCTTTATGCTGTCGGTCACCCGGTTGCGCAGACGCTGCAGACTCCAGCTCGGAAATGCCACGCCGATAACCGGGACGTTGAGAACGCCACGTTTCACCATCGCGTAAAGCGCGGGAAAGATCATCTTGTGAGCAAGATCGCCGGTCACACCGAAAAGGACCAGCGCGTCCGAACGGGAGGCGGTCATCAGGCACTTGTCTTCTTGGCGGCGGACTTCTCCTCATGGCCGCCAAACTGGTAACGAAGCGCGGACAAAACCTTATCAGCGAAGTCGGCCTCGCCGCGTGAGCTGAAACGTTCGTACAGAGCGGCACTAAGGACGGAAGCCGGAACGGATTCGTCGATGGCCGCCTTGATCGTCCAACGCCCCTCGCCCGAGTCCGACACTCGACCGGCAAACTTGGCCAGATCGGGGCTATCGAGAAGCGAGGTAGCAGCCAGATCCAACAACCAAGAAGCGATGACGCTGCCTCGGCGCCACACCTCGGCGATGTCGGCCAAATTCAGGTCATAGGCGTAGTGCTCGGGATCGCGCAACGGCGTGGTTTCGGCATCGACGGTGCTCTTTTGATTCCCGATGTTGGCATGGCGCAGAATATTTAAGCCTTCCGCGTAGGAGGCCATCATGCCGTACTCAATGCCGTTGTGAACCATCTTCACGAAATGGCCTGCGCCGGTAGGACCGCAATGTAGGTAACCGTGCTCGGCTGTGCCTCCTACCTTCTCGCGACCCGGGGTGCGCGAAGCTTCCTCAATCCCAGGGGCCAAAGTGGCAAAGATGGGTTCGAGGCGCCCGACGACGTTGTCATCTCCGCCGATCATGAGGCAGTACCCTCGCTTTGATCCCCAGACGCCGCCGCTGGTCCCGACGTCCACGTAGTGGATGCCATTCAGTTTCAGTTCAGCAGCGCGGCGAATATCATCGTGGTAGTAGGAGTTGCCGCCGTCGATAACGACGTCCTCGGACTCAAGGAGTGGGATGAGGGTCTTCAACGTAGTATCGACCGCAGCCGCGGGCAACATCAGCCAAATAGCGCGGGGCTTTTTCAACTTACTGGCAAAGTCTTTGAGAGTGGTCGCCCCGGCCGCCCCGTCTTTGGCGAGCGCCTGTACGGCGTCAGGCTTGGTGTCGAAAACGATGCAATGGTGGCCGGCCTGCATAAGACGCCGCACCATATTGGTTCCCATCCGCCCCAATCCGATCATGCCCAGTTCCATGTGATTCTCCTTTCCCGCGAATACGGTAACGTCCGCTGACATCCGATGAAGTTGCGTTCGATCTTTCTCTGAGAGACAGGTCGCAAGCGTTGCGAGCCTTCCCGCTCCGATCAAGGAAACCTGGATGAACAATTCAACGCGGAACTTCCTGCTTCTCCAACGCCTGAACTTTCGCCACACGGCGTTGATGGCGTGGGGCGCCGCTGAATCGAGCGTTAAGAAAGGCTTCGATCAGTTCCCAGGCGAGGGCCGGCCCGATCACTTTTCCGCCAAGACAAAAGACGTTCATGTCGTCATCTTCTACTCCTTGATGGGCGGAGAAAATATCGTGGATAAGGGCAGCGCGCACACCGGGAACTTTGTTCGCGGCGATGGACGCTCCCACGCCGCTTCCACAGAGCGCCACTCCCCGATCAACTTCCCTAGCCGCTAGGGCCCTGGCCAAGGGGATGATGAAGTCGGGGTAGTCATCTCCAGGGTTCAATTGATGTGCGCCGAAGTCCACGACATCGCGTCCCGAGCCACGCAGAGACTTCGTAATCTGTTCCTTCAGAGCAAACCCGCCGTGGTCTGACGCGATTCCTACGCGCACTATGGTTTCTCCGTGAGTGGGCGGAGCAACTTCTGAGCTTGTTCGCAGACATTCTCTACGGTGAATCCGCAGTGATCCATCACGATTGGTCCGGGGGCTGATGCGCCGTAGGTATCCACTCCAATCACGGCGATCTGAGGGCCAACATAGGAGTTCCAACCGAGAGATGCGCCAGCCTCGATGACCAACAGCGGCACGCCCGGCAATAAGACCTTGTCCCGATACTGCTCTGACTGCATCGAAAAGAGGTTTGTACTCGGCACACTGACCACCCTCGCATGGACGCCCTCGTTCTCTAATCGATCTCGGGCCTCGACCGCCAGATGCACTTCGGATCCTGTCGCGACTAGAATAATGTCGGGTTTCGCACCCGGCGAAAAGTCCGCCAGGACGTATCCACCGAGTGCTACTCCCTCACGTATCCCTGGATAGCGGGTCAGGTCGAGCACGGGAAGACCCTGTCGTGTTAAGACGAGGGCTACGGGGCCTTCTTTATGCTCAATCGCGATGCGCCAAGCGATAACAGTCTCGTTGGCATCTGCCGGTCGAATCACAACCATTCCAGGAATCGATCGTAATCCCACCAGTTGTTCTACGGGCTGATGGGTCGGGCCGTCCTCTCCCATGGCAATGCTGTCGTGAGTGAAAACATAGATCACCGGTAGACCGTTCATGGCCGCCAAACGCATCGGAGGACGCATATAGTCGCTGAAAATCAGGAAGGTTCCTCCGAAAGGGATGAGGCCACGATGCAACGCCATGCCGTTCAGGATGGCGCCCATGGCATGCTCTCGGATGCCGAAGTGCATGTTGCGTCCTGCCCAATTCTCGGGCTCGAAGTTGCCGGCGCCATTCATGTTCGTAAACGTGCTGGGAGAAAGATCGGCCGAGCCTCCCATCATTTCGGGCAGATGAGAGTTCAGAACCTCGATCGTCTTTCCCGATGCGATGCGGGTTGCCATCGGGCCGTCTGCGGGAGTGAATGTCGGGAGATTGACGTCCCAACCTTTCGGAAGCCTCCGGTTGATGACCCGCTGAAACTCCGCGGCCAAGTCAGAATTTTCCTTCTTGAAAGCGTCAAGACGAGACTCCCATTCCGTCTGCGCGGCACTTCCTCGCGCGATTGCTTTTCGGAAATGCTCCAGGGCCTCGTCGGGAATATGGAAGGGAGGTGTCACGGGCCAGCCCAGTCCCTCTTTGGTTAGACGAACCTCCTCCACACCGAGCGGTTCTCCATGGGCCGCTGCGGTGTCCTGCTTGTGGGGACTACCGAAGCCGATGTGGGTGCGAACCAGAATCAAAGATGGCCGACCCCGTTCTTCCTGTGCAGCCCTCAAGGCAAGGGCAACCGCATCGACGTCGTTGCTTTGTTCGATTCGCTGGACGTGCCAGCCAAAGGCGGCGAAACGCGCCTTTCGGTCCTCGGTAAAAGCGAGTTCCGTGCTGCCTTCGATCGTGATGTAATTATTGGCGTAGAGAACGATGAGTTTGCCGAGCCGCAGGTGACCCGCTATCGATCCGGCCTCTGAAGAAATCCCTTCCTCTAGGTCGCCATCGCTCGCCAATACGTAAGTGTAGTGATCTACAATCTGGTGACCCGGCCGATTGAAGCGTGCCGCAAGCGCCACCTCGGCGATGGCCATGCCGACAGCGTTGGCCAGTCCTTGTCCTAAGGGACCGGTAGTGGCTTCGACGCCTGGTGTCTTACCGTACTCCGGATGGCCGGGGGTGCAACTTCCCCATTGGCGGAATCTCTCGAGTTCCTCGAGCGGCAAGTCGAAGCCGGTGACGTGAAGCAGAGCGTAGAGGAGTGCGCATCCGTGTCCGGCTGACAGCACGAATCGGTCCCGGTCGGGCCAGAAGGGATCGCGCGGGTTGAACTTGAGAAAGCGATCCCATAGCGTGTAGGCCATAGCGGCCGATCCCAGCGGCAGGCCAGGATGGCCCGACTTCGCCTTCTGCACCATGTCCACCGCCAGGAAGCGGAGCGTGTTGATACACATTTCATCGAGCGCAGGCGAAGCGAGAGTCGTTGAAAGTGTCATCGAAGATGTCATGAATACGCTTCCTCTTCTTATCTTTCTGTAACATTGGTGCACGAATGAAGAGAGACTGATGCAGGCAAGGCCAGCCAACTATGGCTTTGATCCATTGCTTTGGCATCCCGCGGTTGGACTTGGCTCCTCCAGAGGAAACCGTCGTGCTCAGAAACTTCCCATCGCATTGAGCGGGTGTTCGCACTATGCTCTGGAGCACATTTCTACTTGTACACGACGACAGCATCGCATCAGCGCAAGCACAACGCTGTTCCGTTTTGGTCATTTTTGCCGAATGTCTGAGACTTAACTTGAATGGACAACCTTCGATACTGACTTCACTACGCGGAACTGAATGGAGGGTTTTCTAGTGGAACCGTCCCAGCACTCCAACTCTTCCTGACTTTCTACCCGAGACTTGTCCGAAGCGAGTTGGAAGGAATGCGAGATAATTGGCGTGAACCTAATTAATTAACCGTATAATTTTGGTAGTCGATTGTCAGTGTCTCCTTGCCGAATACCCTGACGGTTGAAACTGCTTCTTCTCTCGAGAGAAGCCAGAATCCGTCGATCTTCTTGTAGTCCCGCACAAAATCCACCCGCTTGATCCAAAACGACGGGTTCTTGGCAAGACGACCGGTGATTTTCACTATCGCGAAATCCTGCTTATCGATCCAGATCTTTCCTTCGAAGAGATCCGTTTCCTTGCGCTTCGGAATGGCGCGAACAACGGAGCATTCAGAGCCGCCGATTTTATCCACCCCATTTATTTCAAAGGTGTAGTTTTCCGGAGTGATCAAGCTGTCCGGGTCCTTGTTGAATCGTATTCTCGTCTCTTCACCCTTCATCAGCCGCTGGAATACATGGAGGCGTACGAATTCTGAGCCTCTTCCGGAAGTGCTCGTGAAAGTTTCTGCTGCTGGCGCCTTGTACTCCATGGCTACCACTTCTTCAGCGACTAGCTTATTTTTGTTGTTCTCTACTTTGTATGTGCGAACCCCGGAGAGCCGAACTAGATGAGCTTCCTGCCAAAGGTGGCGCAAGATCAAGCTGGAAAATAGTTCAGCCGCACTGTTTTGTTCCTCTGCGGATGAGTTAAGCGGCGCCGCAGCCACCGTTGGCGCGCCGGTAGCATCGCGCGGAAATGAGCTAACAGTCCCGATTGACACGGCTCCCAGCAAGGAGACGGCAAGCAAATGTCGCGCGAACCCGACTACGGATTTCATACAGAGCGGACACCTCCAACTTTATTTGCATCGCCGTTGTTTGTTCTTATTTTCCCCCTGAAGTAGAAGACCACGGCATCAGCGGGAAACAGGACCACGACCATTGCAATACCGAAGGTCACGATGACGTCTCTTTGAGCCTCCGGTAGCGTCGGATCAAGGTGCTGGTCGAACCGTCGTGCTTGAGCTCGGGCTCTTTGTGGCTCTCGAGTTCGGGAATGATGCGCTGGGCGAGCACCTTTCCCAACTCGACTCCCCACTGGTCGAACGAGTCAATCTGCCAGATCGCACCCTGGGTGAAAACACTATGTTCGTAGAGGGCGACGAGTTTTCCCAGCGCCGCCGGGGTTAACTCTTGAAGGAGGAACGTGTTGGATGGACGATTGCCCTCGAAAGTGCGGTGTGGAACCAGCCACGAAGGCGTGCCTTCCGCTTCGACTTCCGCAGACGTATTGCCAAAGGCCAGCGCCTCCGCCTGGGCAAAAACGTTGGCCAAGAGGATGTCGTGGTTTCTGCCGAGAGGATTTAGCGGCTGCGCAAACGCGATGAAATCGCAGGGAATGAGCTTGGTTCCCTGATGCAAAAGTTGATAAAAGGAATGCTGGCCGTTGGTGCCTGGCTCTCCCCAGTAGATCGGACCGGTCTGGTAGTTGGTCTTCACTCCATCAAGCGTGACGTGTTTGCCATTGCTCTCCATTGTCAATTGCTGGAGGTAAGCCGGGAAGCGCTTCAAATACTGCTCGTATGGCAGAACCGCCACGGTTTGCGCACCGAAGAAATTGTTGTACCAGAGGCCCAGGAGGCCCAGGAGCACAGGCAAATTGCGTTCGAAGGGGGCCGTGCGGAAATGCTCGTCCATTTCATGAAATCCGTCGAGCATGGCGCGGAAATTTTCCGGGCCGATAGCGATCATGGTCGAGAGCCCGATCGCCGAGTCCATCGAGTAACGCCCGCCGACCCAGTCCCAAAACTCGAACATGTTGGCGGTGTCGATGCCGAACTTCGCGACCGCCTCGGCGTTGGTCGAGACAGCGACAAAATGTTTGGCGACAGCAGGAGCATCTTTCAAAATCTTGAGGGCCCAATCGCGAGCCGTGCGCGCGTTGGTCATCGTCTCTAGGGTCGTAAATGTCTTTGACGAGATGATGAACAGCGTCTCCTCGGCGTCGAGGTCGCGGGTGGCCTCGGCGAAGTCGGTGCCGTCGACGTTGGAGACGAAGCGGAACGTCAGGTTGCGCTGGCTGTAATGCCGAAGTGCCTCGTACGCCATCACCGGCCCCAGATCAGACCCACCGATGCCGACATTGATTACATTGCGGATCGGTTTGCCGGTGTGGCCTTTCCACGTCCCGCTGCGCAGCCGGTTGGAAAAGTCAGCCATCTTTTCGAGGACGGCGTGCACCTGAGGCACCACGTCCTCGCCATCTACGACGATCGATTGCCCTTTGGGGGCTCGCAGGGCTACGTGCAGCACGGCACGCTTCTCGGTAACGTTTATTTTGTCGCCGCGAAACATGGCATCGAGACGCGACCGCAGTCCTGATTCATCAGCCAGTTGCAAGAGGAGCTTCACCGTTTCATCGGTGATGCGGTTCTTCGAGTAATCGAAGTATATTCCGACAGCCTCGACGGTCAGGCGCTGCCCGCGTTTGGGGTCTTCCGCAAACAGCTTCCGAAGATGCAGCTCCCGGATCTTGGTGAAATGGATCTCGAGGGCCTTCCATGCCTCGCGCTGAGTGAGAGGTACAAGAGGTGCGGTGGTTGCTATCATGCTCGCTCCCTTTCGATGTTTGTGGAGCTCTGAGCCCGCCTTGGCAACAACTGTAATTCGAACGTTAACTCGCTAGCACTTTGCCAATGGTTTTCAATTCGCGCCGACGTTTTGCGGTGGTCTTGGGATATGCCATATTAAGGTCGTTGAGAGCATTTATGACGATCCGGGAAACGATCAATCGGGCATTCTCCTTATCATCAGCGGGAATCACGTACCAGGGCGCGACGTGGGTGCTTGTTGCGTGCAGGCAAGCCTCAAAAGCCTTCGTGTACTGCTTCCAGTATTTCCTCTCGTGGACGTCCGCGAGGCTGAATTTCCAGTTCTTGTCTGGCTCGTCAATGCGCTCGAGGAATCGCTTTCGTTGTTCGTTCTTCGACAAGTGAAGGAAGAACTTGACGATCCGGGTTCCGTTACGGTGGAGATGCGCCTCCAATTCCACGATGGAACGATACCGCTCGGTCCAAATGTTCTTCTCGTCGCGCAACTTTACAGGAAGTCCCTCGTTGCGGAGAATCTCCGGATGCACCCGCACGACGAGCACCTCCTCGTAGTAAGAACGATTAAAGATGCCGATGCGCCCGCGTTCGGGAAGACGGCAGGTCGTACGCCAGAGAAAATCATGTTTCAGCTCTTCCGCGCTCGGCTGTTTGAAGCCGAAAACCTCGCAGCCTTCCGGATTGACTCCGGACATGACGTGCCGGATGGAACCGTCCTTGCCTCCAGCGTCCAACGCCTGAAAAATCAGTAGCAATGCATAGTGGTCGGACGCGTAATGAAGTTGTTGCAGCGCGCTCAGCTCTTCTACGTGTTTTTCCAGGAGTTTTTGATACCGCTTCTTAGACTTGCAAAAGGGCTTTATCAGCGTCGGCCACTCTTTGAGTTTGACCTTCTCTCCCGGCCTGACGCGAAAATCCTTTGAATTGATCTTCATTTTCATCCCTTCGACGATGTCCGATGCGTAATTCTCGTTCCGCTACTTATGGGTTTCCTTTTCCCGAGTCTCCCGCTCCGTTTTCTCCCATTCCTCAACTTCTCGCACGTCTTCGCGTCCGAGCTTTTCGTAGAGTTCATGGACTCGCTTGACGATGTGCGCATTTAATTCAGCCGGTGGCTCGGTCTTGATTTCAGGCTTCGGCTCAGCTTTGGCTTTGGCTTCGGGCTTCGACTCCGCCTTGGCTTCAGGCTTCGGCTCGACCTTAGCTTCATCTTTCTGAATCTCCTGCTCAGCCTTCTCCCAGTCTTGAACTGAGTGACCGCCCTTGCTGCCTCGCTCCTCATAGAGTTCATAGGCTCGTTTCGCGATCTGCGGCGTCAAATCGGACGGCGTCTTAACTTTGGGCTTTGGCTCGGCTTTGGCTTCAGGTTTTGGTTCTCCTTTGGCTTCAGGCTTCGGTTCGACCTTCGCGTCAGCCTTTGCCTCGGCTTTGGGCTTCGCCAGAGATTCGGCTTGCGGTTTGGACTCAGCCTTGACGGGATCAAGAATCTTATAGGCGAGCAACTTCACGCGGTCAGTCGCGAGGGCGCAAATTATGGCATAGCCCCAGACGAACCCTGCCCAGCGCCAGCCGAGAGGCGTCATGAACAGCCCATAGACCGCAATCAGCGTCGCTACAATTTGAGTGCCGAGCACTGCCATCCAGAGAATCCGCGCAGGGCGAATGGACCAGAACGGGCCGCGCGTGCGCGTCAAGAAAATCGTCAGATGTCCGGCTATGGATAGCTTCAGGTACATCAGCGTTTGGACGTGCGCATGATCGAAGTGAAATACGCGCTCGCCTAAATAGAAAAGTCCGAACGCGGCTGCGACCCCGATGACGCCCAGCACGGTCGAGATTCCCAGCACCAGGCGCATGTTCCAGGCCTCGGGTTTGTCCGAGTAATGAACATTGTCATAGGCGATGGATAGGATGGCTCCGTCATTGAGCACGGCGATCATCACGATCATCACCGCTGTCACGGGGTAGAAGTTAAATACCAGGATCGCCAGCGTCATGAAGAACAGCACGCGCAGCGTTTCGGCGATACGGTAAATGGCGTAACTATTCATCCGCTGGAAAATGCGGCGGCTCTCTTTGATCGCGTCGATGATTACGGATAGACCGGGCGCCAGCAGTACGATGGACGCGGCCGCGCGGGCCGCATCTTGTGCACCTGAAACCGCGATACCGCAGTCTGCTTTCTTGAGCGCGGGTGCGTCGTTCACGCCATCGCCGGTCATACCGACCATGTGGCCGTGCTTCTGCAGGATGTCAACTATGTTGTATTTGTCTTCCGGGAATACTTGGGCGAAGCCGTCCGCTTTTTCGATGGACTCTGCCAGTTGTTGCGACTGTAGATTCTTCGATTCGCGCAATACGGTCGCATCCAGAATGTTCGTGCCCATCCCCAGTTGGCGGGCAGTTTCCTCGGCGATGGCCAATTGGTCGCCGGTGACCATTTTGACTTTCACACCCATGTGCTCCGCGCTCGCGATGGTTGCTTTGGCCTGCTCGCGTGGCGGATCGAACATGGGCAACACACCAACAAACTGCCAATTATTTTCCTCTTCCGCTCGGGCCACGCCCAAGGACCGGAAGCCGCGCCCTGCAAATTCATTAACGGCTTTTTCGACGGCGGGTTTTACGCCGCCGGCGTTGGCTGACATTTTCAGAATCACCTGTGGCGCGCCTTTGGCCACGAAGAACTGTTTTCCATTCGCGCCTTTTACGGTGGCTTCGGTGTGCTTGTGCACCGGGTCGAACGGCACGAAATGGATTACCTGATAGCTCTTTAACGCCGTATCGTCCTTCACGCCGCCGATCACGGCCAGGTCAATGGTGTCCTTGTCTTCGGCGCGCGAAGCCAGTGCTGCCCAGAGAATGACCTTGTCGGCAGGGACAGCGTTCACAGTGAATGGATCGCCCAACGTCAGCTTGTTCTGAGTCAGGGTGCCAGTCTTGTCCGAGCACAGCACATCCACGCCAGCGAGTTCCTCGATCGCCGAAAGTTTGGTCACAATCGCCTGTTTTTTTGCCAGCAGACGCGCGCCGACTGCCATGGTCACGGATAGGACAGTGGGCATCGCCACGGGGATCGCGGCCACCAGTAGCACCAGAGCGAATTCCAGGGTGCTGAGGATCGGGTCATGACGGAAGAGCGCCACGGTAACAATCACGCCCACCAGACCTACTGCGAGAACGATCAGGTAATCGCCAATTTTCAGCACCGCACGCTGAAAATGGCTGACGGTGGTTGCCTCCTGCACGAGTTGCGCGGTTTTGCCGAAGAAGGTATTTGTGCCCGTGGCATACACCATCGCGTTGGCTTCGCCCCGCTTGATAATGGACCCCGAAAATACCGCACCGCCAGGTTTGGTGGTGACGGGCAAGGATTCGCCGGTTAACGCGGACTGATCCACTTGCACCGGATCGCCAGCCAACAAACGTGCATCCGCCGGCACGATGTCCCCTAGTCGCAGGCGGATGACGTCGCCGGGCACCAGTTCGGATACATTCGGGTTCACCCACTTCCCATCGCGTTTCACTGTGGACTTGGTCGCCAGCTTGGCCCGCAACGCGGCGATTTCGTTGCCCGCCTGATGTTCCTCCCAAAATGCGACCACAGCGTTGGAGAAAAGCAGAAAGAGGATAATGAAGAAATCCAGCCAGTGCCGGACAACTCCAGACAGAATGACGGCCGCCTCAATCATCCACGGGATAGGGCCCCAGAAGTAGCTGAGGAACTTCAGGAACGCATTGGTTTTCTTTTCTTCAATCTTGTTAGGGCCGTATTGCGTCAGCCGTTTTTTCGCCTCGGCATCACTAAGGCCGTCCGGCGACGAACTCAATTTTTTCTCCACTTCCGTCAGGGGCAGGGTTTTCAGCTCATCTTTCGGGTCGGGTGCATTGGGTTTGGACCGCGACTTCGGTTCGGGAGTCTCGGGCTTCGTTTCCGGCTTCGATTCGGGAGCCTTGGGCTGTTCGGCAATAGCTTTCATACAGGAAATCCTTTCTGTTCTTGCAAATTCCACTGAGTCTCAGTCCAGCGGCATCTTGAAATACCGGCGGATAGGCACTGTCGAAGAAGTCTCATCTGCGATTCTGAGTTCCTAAAATCGGACCCGTTACACCTTTGCCCCTGGCGAATCGGCGACCCCTTCCGACGGCAAGACATCCGGCAAGTCAAGGCGTGCCGCGCCGATCCGGTTGTCTGCCATGCCGTAATAAACGTCAAAGCGGTCTGGTGAGCCAAGATCGTCGCGGCGGTCGATGCCGGTGGGGAACACGACGTTGGCGATCGTCCCGCGGCATTCTTGCGGCAACGTAGGTCTCAGCACTGGCTCCACCGAACGATAGCGGATCACTTGCGGATGTTCTTTCGAAAGCACCATCACACCGGCCGAGTAGCGCAACGGATGTGCGCCGTTGCTCGGATTCACCATTTCGCTCACGCCGTGGTAAATGATTAGCCAGCCGTGCCGGGTTAGCACCGGCGGAGTACCGCCGCCAATTTTGAGCCGCTCCCAGGGCGACACGGGAGTCGCAAGCCGATGATGCGAGGTAAACTTGCCGAAGTGATTTGGATCACGTCCTTCCAATTCCATCGGGCAGTAAGATATCCAGATGCTTTCCCGATCGAGATCCACTTGACGAGACCCGGAGTGGCAGGCGATTTCCTCCGGACGCGTGCCGGGAAGAAGAGGCCGATGGAGGATGGCCAGTTCGGGATGGGACGATGGATTCGGAATAGCGACAGGAAAAAGACTGGCATCCTTGTCATCCACGTCGCCGAAATCGATGCCGTGGTACGGACCAAAAGTGGCGAGCCCCAGACGCTGCCAGTGGAATAGGTCCGCTGATACGGCCAATGCGATCCGTGGTCCCTGAGGCGAAAATGCCGTGTACGTCATGATGTAGCGCTGGAGAGGTTCTACGAAAGAGATTCGAGGATCCTCGCAACCACCGCTGCCATCGGGCCGTCGCTCATATTCGGCTTCCGGTTCGAGCGCAATGCCGAGCCGCTCGACTCCTGTCGGATCTCGGGCGTCATCGAACCGTACTCGCGCAATGCCAATTCGTGAGTAATTCCCTCGTGCGACGATCCGCGGAAACAAGTAGAGCTCACCGTCAGGGCCGCGAGCGGCAGCCGGATTCAGGACGCCCTCGACCTCTTGCGGATTACCGGGTTCCGGCTCCATGACTATTCCCAAGCGCTGCAACTTAAATCCACTCATCAAACTTCCTCGCTGGGTCACGCTCATTGGGCGCCATTCAAACAAGCGATGATCGCTTCGGTAACCGGCTTGGTCTCGTTGGGACCCTGAACCGGGATAGAATCAACGCCTGCGGCTTCAGCCGGATAGTCGTTCCCGCCCACGAACAAGGCATCGCCAATGAAAATCATTTCCTTCAATGAAATGCCCAGGAGGTCTCGCAGCTTTCTGATTCCGTATGCTTTGTCGATGCCGGGTTTGGTTACATCAACGGATGTCGCGCCTCCCAGGCGCACGGAAAACCCCGGAATCAAAGGATCGAGAATGGCTTTGATCTTCTTGCGCTTGGCGTAATCGGAGTCCCACTTCTTTTTTTCTTCCAAGGGAGCCTTTTGGCCTAATGCGGAAAATGTGATCTGGCTTCCCCGGTCTTCAATAACTTCTCCCCAAACCTTCTTGACTTTGAAGCCAGCTGTCTTAACCGCCTGCTTTAAAGAGTGGATGATTTTCTTTTTTTCATCCGCAGTGAAATCTTCCGAATAAAGCTTTTTCCAAACTCCTGTGTACTTGAAAAACTTTGTTCCACATGTAGGAAGGAGAGATAGATTCGCCAGGCGTTTGTCATCGGGGAGATTGGACAACAGCTGTTTTTCGAACTGTGGCCAATCGCCTCCGGAAATCACGGCCACTTTGACGACACCGAGAAGCTCATGCAGCAACGCCGCCATCTTGGAATCAAGAGCTGATTT
>Ga0302326_10014298_pt1 | contig 16786 bp, 18 predicted proteins | sample Palsa_T0_3_FD_202264 | JGI IMG/M metagenome (GOLD analysis project Ga0302326, IMG submission 202264) | Peat permafrost microbial communities from Stordalen Mire near Abisko, Sweden - Palsa_T0_3 | ecosystem: Environmental > Terrestrial > Soil > Palsa > Peat permafrost | place: Sweden: Abisko...
CGTAGTTGGAGACGTATGCGAGTTTTCCATCGGAGGATGCTATGACTTCGTGGGGATCTTCACCAACGGGGGCTTTGGCGACGACTCTCAGAGTGGATGGGTCGACGATGGCGAGCGTATGATCGCCCTTCGACAGCACCAATAGGGCTTCGCGGGGCGTGCTCTCGGGGCGGGCAACGGCCGCGGCAAGGAGCGCGAGGAGGAAGCGGAGGCGAACTGGTTTCATCGTTTACAAGTTTAAACACAAAGCCCTTCCTTGCAAGGCCAGCGACGCTCGCCTGTGCCGGCAGAGTGCCAGCACGGCACGCCGGGGGCGTGCGCCACGTGGAAAGGCGATAATGGTTTGATGCAGTGTTCGTTCCTGGTGCGATCCGGTGCTCTGCTGATAGCCGCCGCCACTGTTTTGTGCGCGGACGCCACCCGTTGGGGGGCGGTGGTAGACGGTTTGCAGTTAGGCATCCGCATTACGTCGGCGCCCCAACCAACCTTGCATGTACTGCTGAAGAACGCCAGCCCTAACGTACAAGAAATACCGATTCGCCGATCAGGTCGCTGTCGTAGCCGCCGCTGCCGTCTGCCGCGGTGAACTGATAAATCGTTTTGAGCTGAACGGAGGGCTTCTGCACTTCCCGTTGCGCGAGAAGGCCATTGCCGGATATCGCGGCTGCCAACACCGCAGCGAACCCCAAGCACCTCGGTAACCTTTGCACCATCCGCCCTCCTACGCAAACAGCCGTGCGAAATGCGACCCCGCCTTCACAATCGTCTGATTCCGCTCCGGCCCCGTAGATATGCACCCCACCTCCACGCCGCTCTTCTCCTCCAGAAAATCCAGATAATCCCGCGCCTGCGCCGGCAGCCCGCCGTACTCCGCAATGCCGAACGTGGAACTCCGCCACCCCGGCAGACATTCATAGACCGGCTCCAGCGCGGCCATCCCTTTGACGGTCGCGGGCATATCGGCGACCTCCTGCCCGCCCGACCGGTAACCCACACACACCGGGATCTTCTCCATCTCATCCAGCACGTCCAGCTTGGTCACCACCAGGCTGTCAAAGCCGTTGATCATGGCCGCATACCGCATCAGCGGCACGTCATACCATCCGCAGCGGCGCGGGCGTCCGGTCACCGAGCCGAATTCGTTGCCGCGGTTGCGGATCTGGTCGCCCCAGGAATCCAAAGCTTCGGTGGGAAACGGTCCGCCGCCCACGCGCGTGATGTAGGCCTTCGCCACGCCGATCACGCCGTCGATACGGGTCGGCGGCACGCCCGTCCCGGTGCACGCCCCGCCCGCCGCGGCGCTCGAAGAGGTCACGAACGGATACGTCCCGTGATCGATATCCAGCATGGTGCCTTGCGCGCCTTCGAACATCACGCTCTGGCCGGCCGCGATGGCATCGTTCAGCAGACGGGCCGTGTCGCAGACCATGGGGCGGATGCGCTCCGCCAGCCTTTCGTAATCGGCGCGGATGCCGGCGGGGTCCAGCCCGTCGTCCACACCGAGCGCGCGCGCCGCCAACAGGTGCTCTTCCACCAGCGTGTCGAACAGCGGCTCGAACACCTCGCGGTCCATCAGATCCGCGATACGCATGCCACGGCGCGCGATTTTATCTTCATAGCAGGGGCCGATGCCGCGCGACGTAGTGCCTCCAATTTATTTCTACAACATTTGGGTGCGGTGCGAAAGGGGAGCCCTACCGCCGAACCGACCAGGCGAGCCCATCGGGTCCTGGGCCGGCGTCGATCTTGCCGGTAATCTCCAAGCTCCGCAGATCGATGACGGCAACGTAGTTGCCGCCGGTACTGGCGACATAGGCGCGCGCGCCATCGGGCTGCATTTGAATGCCGGCGGCGCCGTGTCCGAGATCGATCCGTTTCACTTCTTTATGGGTCGCGGAATCCAGGACGGCCAGGCTGGTGCCGCTGAGGGAACTAATCAGCACAAGTTTGCCATCCGGGGTGAACTTCAAACGGTTGGCGCCGCGGACGTTTGCTGGCAGTGTATCGGTCACCTTCTTCGCCGCCAGATCGATAATGGACACGGTGCCATCCTGGGCATTCGCCGCCCAGAGTTCCTTGCCATTGGGAGCTACGTCGAACCCCTCTGCGCCCCTGCCGACGGGGACAACGGTTTCTTCCCAATCGCCACCGGGAGGTCCCATTGGGCCTCTGGGGCCGCCAGGCGGCGGACCACCGGGCTCCGGTCCAGGCGGAGGCGGACCGAATCCGCTGCGGTTGCTTTTCTCAATGATGGTGACTGTCCCGGAGCTGACGTTGGTGGTGTAGATCCGCTGCATATCGTCGGAAACCCAGAGCATGTGGGTGCGGTTTTGTCCGGTTCCCAGGATCCAATCGACGGCGTTCTTGACGGGATCGTAACGTCCGATGGCCTTGGCCGCTTCCGCCGTAAACCAAGTTTTCCCGCCGATGTAAAACAGGCCGTGCGGACCGCGCAATGGGCCGAGGTCGATGGATGTCACTCTTTTCTGGGCGATCAAGTCGATCAAGGTTAGCGTGTTGTAGGCGCCGCCACCGTAGTTGGAGACGTATGCGAGTTTTCCATCGGAGGATGCTATGACTTCGTGGGGATCTTCACCAACGGGGGCTTTGGCGACGACTCTCAGAGTGGATGGGTCGACGATGGCGAGCGTATGATCGCCTTTCGACAGCACCAATAGGGCTTCGCGGGGCGTGCTCTCGGACCACGCAATCGTGGCGGTCGCGAAGAGCAGGAGGAAGACAAGACGAGCCGGTTTCATGATTACAAGTTTAAACACAAAGTAGGAGAGTGACGCTCGCCTGTGCCGGCAGGAGCGCCGGCACGGCACGCCAGGGGCGTGCGCCATGAGAAAGACGGATAATGGTTCCATGGAATGTGCGATCCCAATGCGATCCTGTGCGCTCCTGATGGCCGCCGCGGCTGGCATGTTCTGCGCCGACGCGGCCCGATGGGGGGCGGCTGTAGACGGTTTACAGTTGGGTATCCGCGCCACGTCGGCGCCCCAACCCGCGTTGCATGTACTGCTGAAGAACGCCAGCCCCAACGTACAAGAAATACCGATCGGCTATGAAGAAGAACCCGACCCGCCGTATAATGTGATCCTGACCGCCCGGTTTCACGAGGAGCATGAGATCCCGGTGTTCGATACGATCGCCGCAAAATACCATCCGCCGAGCAGCGGTCCCGGCCCCGCCAGGAATTTGAGGCTGTCGCCGGGCGGAGTTCACGACTTCACATACTTGTTGAGCCAACTCACCTGCGTTGTACATCAAACGGACATTTCGCTCGACCGGCTCTTAAAGCAGGGTTACACCGTGCGCGCGACTTTCGGGTTTCGCCGGACGGCGGTGGTGTCACCCGACCTTTCGTGGGGAAAGTGAACGCAAGCTTACTGCGCCGTGGCCGGCGGCGGCACGTACCGCAACACCGTAGTCAGATCAACGCCCCGAACGATGCTGGCGCTATCGTAAAACAATCCCCACGAGTCGATGGACGACATATCGGGAAAGATGCAAGCCTCCAGCACCGTGTCCTCGGAGTCTTTGCCGACCCAGCCGCCGCCCGCGGCGTTCACGCCGCCGAACGAGTCTGAGCCGCCCAGTTGGGTGCAATAGTAGGACGCCGGATTGCCGCCGCCGCCCTCGCCAGGCGCAACCTTCGCGTAGTATGCCAGCACAGCCAGGGTCGGGCTGGTGGTGTACAGAGTCTCCAGCCGCACGTGAATGCGCGAGCCATCCTTCTTCGACTTGTACTGGCAAAACGGGTGCGGTCCCGCGAGTTCCAGCCAACTGGAAGGCGGACCGTTGGTGCCAAAGACAGGCACGCGGTAGATCACCCTGCCGCCGGTCGATTCACAGTATGCGGCCGGCGCGCTGGTATCGGGGTCCGCGGCTTGCAGGTTTCCGGCCGCGAGTGTGAACACGGCGGCGGATATCGCTATCAACAACGAATGTTTCAAAGTTGTCTCCTTAACGTCACATCAGTTTAGCAGGTGGCGGCCCGATACCCAACCGCGCGGCGGTTTCGGCCAGGCACTGCCATGTGCCGTCGCCCAAGGGAATCCCGTTTTGGCGCCGCTCGGTTTCGGCGCGCCACTCCGGATCGCCCGCCACCAGCACCTCACGATAGCCTTTGGCGGGCGCGGCGGATTTCACCGTGTGCACCAGCCAATCGACGCGCCGGCGGAACTCGTCCACGGGCATGAATCGGCCGGCATCGATGGCCAGGAACGTCTGGCTCGCGCGGATGGGCTTGCCCTGGATGCGGAAGCCGCCCACGTCTAAGCTCATCGCGCCGCCGCTGAGCGCGCCGCACAGAAGCTCGACCAGCATGGCGAGTCCGCTGCCTTTGTAGCCGCCGAGCGGCATGGGCATGCCGCGAATGGCCGCATCGGTATCGGTGGTGGGCACGCCTTGGGAATCCACGGCCCACCCGGCGGGAATGGTCTCCTCGCCATTCACCAGGGCCTTGAGGATGCGGTTGTTGGCGACGGTGGTGGTGGCCATATCCAACAGCCATGGTCCCGGCACCGACATGCAAATGGGGTTGGTGCCGAGGCGCGGTTCCTTGGCCTGCCAGGGAGCCACGATGGGTGAGGCATTGCACATGACGATGCCGATCATATCGGCCGCGGAGATCTTCTGCGCCCAATAGGCAGCCGCGCCGAAATGGTTAGATTCGCGCGCGGTGACGATCGAGATGCCGTGCTTGTGGGCCAGCCGCACGGCATGTCCGCAGCAGACGCTCGCGATTTGCTGTCCGGCGCCGTTGGCGCCACCGTACAGCAGGCACGCGCCGGATTCCGACACCACGCGGCCTTCGGCGGCGGGGTCCATATCGCCGCGCTCGACCTGTTCGACGTAATAAGGCAGCAACTGGACGCCGTGCGAATCCACGCCGCGCAGGTTGGCGGCCACCAGGGATTCGGCGACCAAGTGCGCGATGGGGCGGGGAAAAGTCGCGGCTTCGAGGAGGCTGGCCGCCCAGGCAGTGAGATCTTCGGCTGAGATGACAGGCAAGATACTAGAATAAACCTGTGCCCGCATTGACATTCGAGGAAGCGCGGCGTTGCGTGTTGGACGCCGTCCGGAACGCGCATGCGACGCCGCGGGCGGAGAGCGTGGCGCTGGAGGCGGCCGCGGGACGTGTGCTCGCCGAGCCGGTTGCGGCGGACCGCGATTATCCTGCCCTGGCGCGTTCGGTGCGCGACGGGTATGCGGTACGCTCGATCGATTTGCCCAGCGAATTGGAAGTCATCGGCGAAGTGCGCGCCGGCGATAGCTTCAGCGGCGAGGTGGGGGCGCGGCAAGCGGTCGAGATCATGACGGGCGCACCTGTGCCGCGGGGCGCGGATGCGGTGGTGATGATCGAATATGTCCGGCGCGAAGGGGCGCGCGTGACCGTCGGCGAGACCGCTAAGGCGGGGCAGTTCATCAATCCGCGGGCGAGCGAGGCGCGCGCGGGCGAGACGTTGCTGGCACCCGGCAAGCGGCTGGACTACACCGACATCGCCATGCTGGCGGCGGCGGGCAAGGAACGCGTGCGAGTGTATGCCGCGCCGCGCGTGGCCATTATAGCGACGGGGGATGAGATCGTGCCGGTGTCTGAAACGCCGCGCGATTTCCAGATCCGCAACTCGAACGTATATTCGCTGGCGGCGCAGGTGGCGCGCGCCGGCGGGGCGCCTGAGATTCTGCCGGTGGCGCGCGACGAGGTGGCCCACACGCGCGAACTGATCGAGCGAGGCCTGGGCGCCGATCTGCTGCTACTCTCCGGCGGCGTCTCGGCGGGCAAATACGATATCGTGGAGCGGGTGCTGGCGGACCTGGGCGCAGAGTTCTATTTCGACCGCGTGCTGATTCAGCCGGGCCAGCCGCTAGTATTTGGGATGGCGCGCGGCAAGTTCTTCTTCGGACTGCCGGGCAATCCGTCGTCTACCATGGTCACGTTCGAGGTGTTCGCGCGCGCGGCGCTGGAGCTGTCGGGCGGGCAGGAGGAGATCGCGCTGCACATGCCGTTTGCACGGCTGACGGAGAATTTCCATCACCGGGTAGGGCTGACGCGGTTCCTGCCCGCGCGCCTGAACTCCGATGGCGCAGCAGTGACCCCTCTCGCCTGGCGCGGATCGAGCGATGTGCCGGCGCTGACGCGCGCCAACGCGTTCATGGTAGTGGATGCCGACCGCCCGGACTGGCAGGCCGGCGACTGGATTCGGGTACTGTTGAAATGAAGAAGCTCTCGCATTTCGACGCCGCCGGCAGTCCGCGCATGGTGGACGTATCGGCCAAGCCGGAAACCCGCCGCACGGCGCGCGCGCACGCTTTTGTACGCATGCGGCCGGCGGTGCTGCGCGGCCTGCCGGATAATCCGAAGGGCAATCCGCTGGAGATTGCGCGTATAGCGGGGATCGCCGCTGCCAAGAAGACGGCGGAACTGATCCCGCTTTGCCATCCGCTGATGCTGTCGCACGTTGACGTGGAGGTGCGCGTGGAGAAGGCGGGCGTGCGCATCGTGGCGAGCGCGGCTACTATCGGGCAAACCGGCGTGGAGATGGAGGCGCTCACGGCCGCGGCGGTAGCGGCGCTGACGGTCTACGACATGACCAAGGCGCTGGATAAATCAATTGAAATTCAGGATGTGTACTTGCTCGAAAAGACCGGCGGGAAGAGCGGCGAGTATCGGAGGAACCCAGAAAAAGGCTAGGCGCCGTATGCATCAATCGACTATACTAATGCATATGAGAACGACGATCAATCTGGATGACGAATTGGTTCGCGAGGCCCGGAAGTATACCGGGATCGAGGAGAAGACGGCCCTGATTCATGAAGCCTTGCGTCATCTGATCGCCAGAGAAGCCGGCAAACGTCTGGCCGCTCTCGGCGGCACTATGCCCGATTTCGAACTCCCGCGGCGGAGGCGTAGCGCACTAGGGACAGGGAGATGATCCTAGTCGACTCGTCAGTGTGGATGGGCCACTTCCGTAAGGCGGAACCTCGCCTGGAGGCTCTGCTGACCAATGAACTCGTTTCGCTGCATCCCTTTGTCCTGGGGGAATTGGCTTGTGGGAACCTGGCCAGGCGCGCTGAAACGATTGCCTGGCTTGCAAAACTACCCGTCGCAGCGGTTGCCTCAGAGGCGGAAGTCCGTCACCTGCTGGAATCCCGCCGTTTTTTTGGGACCGGCCTCGGATGGGTCGATATGCACCTCCTGGCTTCGGCAGTGATCGGGGAAATGCGGCTTTGGACGGCCGACCGCGCGATGGCTGCCGCGGCGAAACAACTGGGCATAGCCTTCCCGTGATGGTTGTGTAGACAGGAGAGGCGATGCCGGAGACCAAAGCGACAGATCGAACGCTATACATCATCGTGATGACGCTGTAAATACACGGTCGGACCAGCCTGCCGCGAGGCAGTCGACAAGACCTTCCACGGCCGGGGTTGGTACCGGGCTCCGTCGGGATGCCGTTTTGAGGATTGTACAGGCCGCGGAGATCGCCGGCATCCGCGCCATCATGGTGCATGCGATTTCGGAAGAGGCGAAACGGTTTTATGAGAAGTACGGCTTTGTGGCGTCGCCGGTGGATCCGATGACGGTGATGGTCGGCGTGGATCGCTTCTGGATCGCAGTTAACCGCGAGATGAAGATCATGCCGGCCTACGAAATGATGGTCGCAAAGGGCGGGTTGAAGATGCTGCCCTTTGACCCGGCGCACCCGCCCGTGTCGCCCCACAACCACGGAGGCGCGGCAATTATGGGTGTGGGCACGATGGCGGAACTTGCGAAAATGGTGCCGGCCCCCGCTGGCCGGCCGGTTTTGGACAAGACCGGGCTGGAGGGCCGTTACAGCTACGTTTTGAGCTTCATGCCCCTATCGGCCTCGGCCGCGGAAAGCGAATCGGACTCGGCGCCCCCCCGATTTGTTCGCCGCGGTGCAGCTTGCCGGCGAGCTTAAACGCGAGTACGGCCGTAAAGGGATTACGCTGAATTTGGGGGATGTGATCATTGCCGTGGTGGCGATCCACTATCACCTGGCGCTGCTCACCGACAACGTGAAGGACTTCCCGATGGACGGCTTATTGCGCTATCCGCTGCCAATGTAGGTTTCGGCCTGAGGTCCGACACTTGCCCAAGAGCGAGTTCTGGAGAATGCTGCTGCAAGCGGGGATAAATCCCCGCGCCGGCTAAAGCCCGCCCTCCAAAGCGGTTTTCATCACTATTCGTGGGCCGCAGGCCCATCCTGACACCCCACCACCCGGGGGCGCCGCGTTATTCGGCGAGGATGGCGGCCGCATCGAGCGCCCGCCGCACCAACCCCGCGAGTTGCTCCGGCGCGAACGGCTTGGGGATGAAGTACCCGCCGATACCTTCGATCAGCGGCCCGAGCGACGATTCCGGCAGGCCCGACATCAGCACCATGGGCAAGCCCGGCCGTAGCGCATGCAGGCGATCGGCAAACTGGCGCAGCGGGACGCCGGGCATCATCACGTCGCGAACCAGCAGGTGCGGAGCGGCGGCGCCATCGCGCAGGGCGGCCAACGCGGATTCGGAATCCGTGTACGTGGCGACCAGGTAGCCGTAGTGCGCCAGGCATGCGGCGACAAACGCCGCCACTTCCGGACGGTCGTCGACTACCATCACCGTTTCGGCGCCCTGGACCGCGGCGGCGTCCGCCGGATCGGCCGCGCCGGCCGCTATTTCCGCTGCGCCGACGGCGGGCAATAGGACGGTGAAGACACTGCCGCGCCCCGGCTGGCTGGCGACGCGGATTTGCCCCTCACTTTGGCGGACGATGCCATAGGCCATCGAGAGGCCCAGTCCGGTCCCGGTCGAACGGGTGGTGAAGTAGGGATCGAAAATGTGCTCCAGCACTTCGGGCTCGATGCCCGAACCGCTGTCTTCCACCTCGAATTTCGTGAACTCGCGCGCGTCGCCGGCGGGCCCTTCTTTGGGACTGGCGCGGCTGGTGCGCACCACGATGCGGCCGCGTCCATCGATGGCTTGCCGCGCATTCAGCACCAGGTTCATCAGCACCTGTTCGATTTGCGCCGCGTCGGCGCGCACCGGCAGCGGCGTCTCGCAGATCTCGAACCTCAGATCCACGGCCCCCTCGACAAGCTTTTGCAGCGTACCGCGCATGCAGTCGACGACCGCATTCAAATCGAAGGCGGCTACGTGCAGGGCCTGGCGCCGCCCGAAAGCGCGCAACCGGTCGGTGATCGCGGCGGCCCGCCGGGCGGCTTGCAGGACCTCGGCTATGTTCTGCCGCAGCGGTTCATTGGGTCTCTCGTCGAGAGCCAACGATGCGTAGCCCATAATGACGGTCAAGAGGTTGTTGAAGTCGTGCGCGATGCCTCCGGCAAGGCGTCCCAATGCCTCTTGCCGCTGCGCCTGGCGCAACTCCTCTTCGAGGCGCACGCGTTCCCGCAGGTCGCGCGCGATCAAGCCGGTGGAGGCGGTGTCGCCCTCGCGCGCGCCCATGGCGAATGCGCCCACCAGCACGGGAATCCGCTCATCGGTGAGAAGACTGCGCCACTCGGACTGGCCTTCCCAAACGCCCGCCCTGGCGATGGCAGCGTCCAGTTGGGTACACATCGGATCTTCGGCGGCCGCGCCGCACACCTCGGCCAGAGGTTTCATGAACAGCGAGGGGATCTGGTCCGCGGCATAGCCCAGCAGATGTGCGGCGGCGCCGTTCAGGTAGCGCAATTGTCCCGCGGAAACCACCAGAATGGCGTCCCGGCTTTGCTCCACAAGCTGTGCCAGGCGGCTGCGTTCGGTCTGGGATTCCTGCAGTTCGCGCAAGGCTTCGCGCGTCCGGCGTTCGGACCGCTCGGCGGTTTCGGTGAGCAGCAGACCCACCCCGATGCTCATTACGACCCAAACCACCGAGTTCGTCACGAAGACGATCAGCGACAATTGCACGAGCTCCGGGTTTGTTTCCGCGCCGCGCAGCGACCAGGTAGACGTCAGAGTCCACTGCCAGGCGCGGACCAGGTTTAACAGGCCATAGAAAACCCAAGCGCCGGCAGTCACCATGGAGCCGGTGAGATGGCGCTGGCGTCCATGCCGGGCGAAGGCCACGGCCGCCAGCAGGCTGGCCAGACCATAGAAGGTGTATCGGGGAATGTTGTGGATGCGCAAGACCTGTACGCCGTCGAGTGGGTAGGGTAGGGCAACGACAAACGTAATAGCCGCGGCTGCCAGGCCAACCGAGTAAAGCGCGGCGATCCAGGTTCGCGACGGGCTGCGTCCGCGCAGCAGGGCAATGGCAGTGAGTGCGAACGTCGGGGGTACGATGAATCCCATCAGGGAAGCGGCCGCACGCGCGACCAACCCGCCATCGGGATTGTCCAGCGGGATCCAGAGCGTAGCTACGTAGGCGGCCTGCGCCACCCAGGAACACGCAAACCACCGCAGCCAGGCTTCGCGGGCGACGCGCCGGTAGTAAAACTCGAGCAGGCACACCAGCAGACAGGAGAACGCCGTCTGCATGGCTAAGCTGGCGTGCGCCAACATTCGGAACATGGTGTGCTTACCTACTCATTCGAGCATATCCCGGCGCGGGCGAAACTGGTAGGTCCAATTTGCATTATTCTATTCGGCAGGGATGAGGCTGTGTATCGCGTTAGCGGCGGCGGTGGCATTTTTGTCGGCTGGGGCGTTCGCGCAGAATTGGGTTGCGCAATCGAGCGGCACCACCGCGTCGTTGCGCGGCCTGAGCGCCGTCAGCCCCGCCGTGGTTTGGGCCAGCGGCACTAGCGGCATGTACTTGCGCACCCAGGATGGCGGCGCCACATGGCACGCCGCCGCAGTACCGGGCGCGGTCGACCTGGACTTCCGCGGCGTATACGCGCTGGATGCCAAAACCGCGTGGTTGATGAGCAGCGGGCCGGGTGCGAAATCCCGTATTTACAAGACTGCCGATGGCGGCGCGCATTGGTCGCCACTGTACACCAATCCGGACGCCGGCGGCTTCTTCGATGCGCTGGCTTTTTGGGATGCGCGCCAGGGCGTGGTGCTGGGCGACCCCGTGGACGGGCAGTTCGTCATCCTGACGACCGGGGACGGCGGCCGAACCTGGCAGCGCAGCAAGCTGCCGGCGGCGCTGGCGAACGAAGGCGCGTTTGCCGCGAGCAACTCGTGCCTGCGGGTGCGCGTCTACCGCGGCAACCGCGAGATTTGGTTCGGCACGGGCGGGACCTCGGGCGCGCGCGTCTTTCATTCGAGTGACGGCGGCGGGCATTGGGACGTGGCCGGAACGCCGCTGCGCCACGATGGCCCCGGGGCGGGAATTTTCTCTCTGGTCTTCGGGGAATCGCTGCGTGGAGTGGCCGTCGGCGGAGATTACGGCAAGCCCGCCGATAACAGCGGCAACGTGGCCATAACCGCGGATGGGCACACTTGGGCACAGCCGGCGGGCGCGCATCCGAGCGGCTACCGTTCCGCGGTGGCATGTCTGGCTGTGCGCAAGGTCTGGATCGCGGTGGGCACGTCCGGTTCCGACATTTCGATCGACGGAGGCAATAGTTGGAAGACGTTCGACCACGGAGCGTACAATGCCATCGGCGCGGCGGGCCGCGACGCAGTATGGGCAGTGGGCCCGGGCGGACGCGTCGGCAAGCTGCAATGGCGGTAAGAGAAGACAGAAGTCAGGAGTCAGGAGTCAGAATGGCAGCGCCTAATCCTAGCAGCCCGTGGTAGTAGCCACTATTTTCGGAACGGCTGGACGCGGCCAGAGGAGCGCGCGCTCAGAGGCGCTACAACGCGTTGCCGGAGCGGGGTTGAAGGTTCGGGTACTCCTGGAATCTCGGCTGAGAACTCGTTTTCAGCCGCGACTGACTACTACCACGGGCTGCTAGTCGCAGGTTGCGCCGGACGCGCCGCGCAGCATCTTCTCGGTAAATCCTTCCGCGCCCGCGGCCGTCAACTGCCGCAACTCCTCGAACAGATCTTCATCGACCGTCGTGAAGTTGAAGCATGCTTTGCCCTGCATGCGCTTGCGTAGGGCGGGCGAGAGGGTCGCGCGCAACTTCGGATACGCGTAGACTGGCATCAGATGAAAGCTGACGTAGCCCTTTCCTTTGCGCACGGCGGCGAAGAAGACGGGCCTGCCCTTGTAAAGCACGGTCTTGGTTTCGAGGTAGTAATAGTCCGGCTTATCGTGATTGGCGTGCAGCGTTCGCGCGTAGGGAACCAGAATCGCGCGGAGACGGGCGAACACGGCGTCGAAATCGGCGGATCTTTGGGAGGGTGGTTTCATCGAAAACCCACTGCAACGTGGCGGCCAGAGCCGGCTGAAAGCCGGCTGCGGGCAGAATTGCCCGCCCCACAAGGACATCGCTCTACGCCCGATAGGCGATTAGAAAGATCCGGCGGAATGGAAACAGCACGCCGCCGGCGGCGCGCGGCGCAAAGTGCGGACGGAGCCGTTCCAGATAGTCGGCCATGAAATGTTGGCGGGCGGCATCGGTTTCGAGAGCCTCCAGAAAGGGCCGCAATCCGGTGCCGCGGTACCACTCGACGATGGCCTCCGCATCCGGGAGGATGTGCAGATATTCGGTGGCCCAGAGGTCCAGCCGCGCGGCGGCGGCCGCCAATGCGTCGTAGTAAAACTCCATTTCGTGATGGTGCCATTCGCGTAGTTTGCCGGGCGGGAACCAGCGGCTCCACGCGGGCGCGGCGGCCACATCGCGCATCAGGCGATGGGGCAGGGCATCGATGTTCCCCGGAATTTGCATCGCCAGCGCGCCTCCGGGCGCCACGCGCGCGAGCAGCCGCGAATACAGGCTGGCGTGGTCCTCAACCCACTGCAGCGCCGCGTTGGAGAACACCACGTCGAACGGATCGCCGCCCGCCGCCGCCCACTCGGAGATGTCGCCGGCGATCCAGCGCTGCTCGGGATACTCGCGGCGCGCCCGCTCGATCATCTCGGCCGAACTGTCGAGGCCCGTGAGTTCGGCATCCGGCCAGCGCTCGCGCAGGACCGCGGTGCTGTTGCCGGGTCCGCATCCCAGATCGATCGCGCGCCGGACGCTGGCGACCGCGATGCGTGCGGCCAGATCGCGGCACGGCTGCGTGCGCTCATCGGCGAATTTCAGATATTGATTGGGATTCCAGTCCGGCACCTTCAAACTATAGCGCAAGTGGGAGAATCACAAGATGGACATTCTTCATCGATGTGCGATGCGTTTGGCTGCAAGCGCGATCGCACTCAGCTTGAGTGTGGCATGCGGCGCCGATCCCGAGTGGCCGGGCTTTCGGGGACCGGACGCGAATCCGGCGAGCGCGAAAAAGGGGTTGCCGGAGAAGTGGTCGAAGACGGAAAACGTGGAATGGGTGGCGGAGATTCCGGGGCGGGGGTGGTCGTCGCCGATCGTGAGCGGGCGCAGCGTGTTTCTGACCACCGTGGTAACCGAGGGTAAGTCGAAGCCCCCGCAGGTGGGGACCGAGTACAGCAACGAGTACGCGGCGCAACTGATTAAGCAAGGCCTCAGCGAGAAGGAAACGATGGAAAAGGTGATGGCCCGCGACATCGAACTGCCGAAGGAGGTGACGCTGCATTACTACCTCTACTGCCTCGACACAGGGAGCGGCAAGGTGGTTTGGAAGCGGGAGTTTTATTCCGGCCGGCCGCCGGGAGGACGGCATCGCAAGAACAGCTTCGCTTCGGAAACTCCGGTGACCGATGGGAAGCGGGTCTATGTTTACGTCGCGAACCTGGGCATCTATGCATATGACATGGAGGGCACGCAAGTCTGGCACACGCCGCTCGACGCGTATCCGATCTACTTGGACTTCGGCACGGGAGCGTCGCCCGTGCTTTTGGGGAATATGCTGCTGATCGTCAGCGACAACGAGAAACAGCAATTCATCGCGGCCTTCGCAACGGACACGGGCAAGCCGGTTTGGCGGACAAACCGGGACCTGGCCGCGAAGGGCGACGGGCCTCCGGCGCGGTCGGGATGGGTTACGCCATTTGTTTGGAAGAACGCACAACGCACGGAAGTGGTGACGGTCGGGCCGGGAGCCGCGGTGAGCTACGACACAGCCGGCAAAGAGCTGTGGCGGCTCTCCGGCATGTCGTCCATACCGATTCCTAGTCCGTTCGCTTATGGGGGTTTGCTGTACGTGAACGGCGGGATGGGAAAGCCGCTGTTTGCGATCAAGCCCGGGGCCGCGGGCGAATTGTCGGCCGGAGCGGATGGAAAACAGAGCGAGTTTGTGGCGTGGTCGCAGGCGCGCGGCGGGACCTACCTGCCGACGGAAGTGGCGTACGAGGGGGCGCTGTACTCCTTGTCGGAGACCGGGGTCTTGAGCCGCTTCGACGCGAAGACCGGGGAGGTGAGTTACCGGTCCAGGATCGAGACTGGCGGGGCATTCACATCGTCGCCGTGGGCTTATGGCGGTAAGGTATTCTGCCTGAACGAGGAGGGCAAGACGTACGCGATCGCCGCGGGCGAAAAGTTCGAGGTGCTGCGTGTGAATCCGCTGGACGAGATGGCGCAGGCTACTCCGGCGATCGTCGGGGACCGGTTGCTGCTGCGGACGGAGACGCGGCTGTATTCGATTCGAAACAAGAATTGATTTAGTATGGCGTCGGCACGAGTGCCGACGCGGCATGCACGAGTGCGTGCGCCACGTGGATTTGAGAGAATAGCCTCATGGCTCAGAGCGCAACAATCACCTGGGCGGAGCACGCCGCCGAACGCACGGCGTCCGTCCCCTGGTATATCACCACCTGCGTAATCGCGATCACCTGCGCCTCCACCGGAGGCCTTTGGGACATCTCCTGGCACAAAAGCATCGGCCGCGACACGTTCTGGACCGCGCCGCATATGCTGATCTATCTGTGCGGCATCCTGGCGGGGATTTCGTGCGGATACCTGATCCTATCCAACTCGTTCGGCCACTTGTCGGCGGCGCCGGCGGGATCGGTGGGCATGTGGGGCTTCCGCGGGCCGCTGGGCGCATTCGTGTGCGCCTGGGGAGGCGCGGCCATGATTACGTCGGCACCCTTCGATAACTGGTGGCACGACGCTTACGGCCTGGACGTGAAGGTCCTCAGCCCGCCGCACGTGCTGCTGATCGTGGGCATACTGGTGATCCGCATTGGAACGTTGCTGCTGATCATGGGACAACTCAGCCACAGCGAAGGCGCGCAGCGCACCAAGCTGCACGCGCTGATGCTGTACACCTATACTTTCCTGCTGGTCACTTCGTTCGGCATCTTCCAGGAATTCCTGCTGCGCAATTACATGCACAGCGCGCTGTTCTATATGCTGATGACGCTGGGATCGTGCTTCTTTCTGGCCGGGCTTTACCGCATGTCGGACTACCGGTGGGCGGGGACGGTGGTGGCCGGCATCTACACGGTGATGAACCTGATGTACGTGTGGATTCTGCCGCTGTTCCCGGCGGAGCCGAAGCTCGGTCCGGTCTTCCAGAATGTGACGCATTTCGTGCCGCCCGATTTTCCGATCTTGTTCATCGTGCCCGCATTTTTGCTGGACCTGACGCGCCCCTATTGGCAGCGCTGGAACTATTGGGCGCGGGCCGCGGCGATGGCGCCCATTTTCGTGGTCGCGTTGGCGGCGGTGCAGTGGCCTTTCGCGAACTTCTTGATGTCGCCTGCGGCCCACAACTGGGTCTTTGCTGTTGACAATTTCCCGTTCTTCGTTCCCAGCGACAACGACTGGGTGCGCAATGTGTTCACGCAAGTGGAGCCGGGCGCGCGCCAGTTCTGGACGCGCATTGCGTTGGCGATGGTGCTGGGCGGGCTGATGGCGCGTGCGGGGTTTGGGTGGGGCGGGTGGATGCGGAGGGTGCGGCGGTAGAAGTGCAGGTTGCTTTGTTGTAGTGTGCACTGGAGGTGCGACTGAGAGAGCTGTCTTGCGGTTCGTCGGGTCATTCCCGCTCAGCCGCCTTTTTATTTCGTACGAATCCGGCGACGCGGGATAGGCGGGCAGCATTCCGCACGGCCCCGCTTTCACTTCGCTAACCCCTGGGAGGGCCTTTAGTTGGTTCTTTTGGAGAGCTACTCGACGGGAGTGGGAAGTCGGACGACCCTCAATAATGGGGCGCGGTCTTAGCGAAGCACCGTCTGCAACGTTTTCACACGGGGAAGAAGGCCATCGGCACAAGCCAGCCCTTGTCGCAGACCTGCTGCGCGCAATTGAGTTAGCCCGCGAGTTTGGCCTGACGACGGTTGGGGCCACGGTGGACCTCGGCGCATATAGAAAACTCTCACGTGAGTGCGCGCTGGCAGGTTGACGGTATCCCGGACTGGCCGGAGTTGGCAAGGGTTCGCGAGTTGGCCCAGGTCCGGCAGGCGGATTTTCCGGGCCTGCAAGCTGCGGATCTACTGGCGTGGCATATGAACCGCAGTCTCACGGCGCAGGCTGATGCCGCACCTAACCGGCTGAATCAATTGGAAATAAACCCCCAACCTTTAACTAGTTGTAGCTGATCGGGATACGCTCTACGAGGAAGCCGTGAAGGATCTGCAAGCTGGGTTTGATGCGGCTAAAACGCACGGCGGTCTGGCCGACTGGCAAGGACCTAGTGACAGGCGAAACGACGGTGAGAGACGAAACGACGGCAACGGCGGAACACCATGACTTGGCGGATCTGCATGCGCAGAGCAAATTCAGGGCGCGGATCGAACCATTGTTGACTGCGGATCAGGCGCCGTAGTGTGGGGTTGCGAAAGGCATGTTGCGTTGGCCTCCAATTTATTTCTACAACACTTGGGCGCGGTGCGAAAGGGGAGCCCTACCGCCGAACCGA
>Ga0302326_10014299_pt1 | contig 16786 bp, 10 predicted proteins | sample Palsa_T0_3_FD_202264 | JGI IMG/M metagenome (GOLD analysis project Ga0302326, IMG submission 202264) | Peat permafrost microbial communities from Stordalen Mire near Abisko, Sweden - Palsa_T0_3 | ecosystem: Environmental > Terrestrial > Soil > Palsa > Peat permafrost | place: Sweden: Abisko...
GGCCATGTAGCGGGAGATCTTCCAGCTGCCGTCTGGTTGGCGGCGGAAGATGTCGAGGCCGGGTTCGCGGGTGGTCTCGACCGGTCCGCCTTTCGAGCTGACGTTCAATGTCCAGACGAGCCGGACTGCCGCTAGATCGCCCGACACCAGTATCTCCTTGATTTCCAGTTGATAGTGATAGGACTTGGCGGGGTCTGACAACGCCAGGTGGAGGTTGGCGCAGAGGGAGTTGTAGGTGTCCTCGGGCTGGCCGCGAAAATCTGAAATCAAATCCGGCGCGAACAGGGAGCATACCGAGGACGCCTTGCCGGTGTTGAAATCCGTCATCCATTGCTCGAGTTCGGATCGAATCTGACCCTGCACGGCGGCGGAATCCTGCGCCGATGCGTGCGATGCTGCCAGCAGTACCGCGAGCGCGACTGCGGCGATTACTCGAACCGGAGAAAGCTTCATTCTCGATGACCCAGGTTCTCCATCTCACGAACGCAAAGGGTCGCGCAATCGACGCGCCAAAACGCGCATCTTCTCGCAAATTCGCGTCCTGCTATCTGGCGGTCTTGACGAGGCTCGAGTATCCCGCTAGCTGATTTACCAGATTAGGACTGGTAATGTCCGAAATCGCGGAAGGGTTCGTTTCCAAACACCTTCCGCCAAGGGGTGCCTCGGATGGAAAGCTTCGTGCGTGCGGCTATATTCGTGTTCGTGGGGTCGGCGGTGGCAATCGGAGCTCTGATGATCTTCGGCTACATGTAAATTATTCCCAGCCCTTGCGCTGACGATTTCGCGCGCCCGTCCGCTTGTCTATCCTGACAAGAACGGGCATCAACCTTGAGCGAAGCGCCGCCAGAATTCGTCGAACAGCATGGTCGCGCTTTAGCTCGCCTGTGCAACCGGGCTCGGGCCGCGCGATGGGCCGTCAGCGACGCATTGCTGCATGATGCGGCTTGGCGCGGCGTGCATTCGGCGGGGATAGCGGAGGGGGCGGGGGTCGATTCGTTTATCGACGCGCTGCATGCGGGCGACTTGAGTCTCGCGATCGCGTGCATGGCTGGAGAATCGGCGCCGTGGGAGGATTTCATCACCAGCTTCAGGCCGGCGCTGTATGCGGCGGCGCGCGCGATTGCGGGCGACGATGCGCGCGGGCGCGAAATCGCGGATTCGCTGTGGGCCGAGATGTACGGGATGGAGGTTCGCGACGGGCGGCGGCGATCGATCCTCAGCTACTTCCATGGCCGGAGCTCGATTATGACGTGGATGCGCGCGGTGCTGGCGCAGCGGCATATCGATTACGTCCGCGCGCAGGCGCGCCTCCAGCCGCTGGACGAGCAGTTCGAGCAGGCGGCCGAGGGGATAGACGATCATGCCGACGCGTCTGACTCCGAGCGGGCGCGCTACGTTGCGATGCTCGGCAAGGCGCTTGACGCGGCGCTCAAGTCGCTCTCATCGCGGGACCGGATGCGGATGGCGTACTACTACCGGCATGAGCTGTCGCTGAAGGAAATCGGGCGCGTGATGGACGAGCATGAGTCGACCGTGTCGCGGCGGCTTGCGCGCACGCGCGACTATCTCAAGGGCGAGATCGAGCGGGCGCTGCGTGAAGGCGACAAGCTGAGCGGGGAGCAGATTCGGCTGTGTTACGATTTCGCGGCGGGCGATTTGCAGATCGACCTGACGCGCGCGCTCCCGGACGTCAAATGAAGCGGGCGGAGTGCAATTTTCCGGCCGCGGTTCGTTCCAAGAGCGAGAAGGAACCGTGAAGGCGTGACGCCAATCAACAAAAATAGCGAGCCTCTTGACGCGGTTCTGCGCGGCGCGATGCGCGGGCGGCCCGGTCCGGAAACGCCGGAATGCGCCGACGCGAATGCGCTCGCGGCGTATTCGGACAGGTCGTTGGCATCGGCGGAGCGCGAGCGTCTGGAGACGCATTTTGCGGATTGCATGCGATGCCAGGTGCTGCTCGCTGATATCGCGCGCGCCGATCAGCAGGCGACATCGGCGAGAGCGGCGGATGAAGTGCCGTGGTATCGGAGATGGGGGATTGCGATTGGGGCGATCGCGGCAGTGGCTGCGGTGGTCGTGTTCATCTCGATACGGCGTCCCACAAATGATGAGTTGCAGCGCGATCAGCTGGTGACGATGGCGAAGAATGAGACTTCTGCGGCGGTGGATCTCGCCGGGGCAAAGCCTGCGGCTGTTTCATCGGAGCCTGCGGCTGCGCGGGCGGCGGCACCAATCGTAGCAGCAGCGCCGGCACCAATCGTAGCAGCAGCGCCGGCGCATCCTTCGGCATTGGCGGCAGCGCCTGCGCCAGCTTTGTCGGCGCCTGCGCAGGCTTCGAATGCGTTCGCGATGAACGAGGCCGCGCCGCGAGCGCAAGCGATGGGCGCGGCGGTGCCGCATGCGATGGCGAGGAGCGCGGGCGCTGCGATGGTGGCGGAGGGTGGTGCGGGTGGAGCGAATGTCGGTGCGCAGGGTTTTGGCAAATTTGCTGGCGGATTTATTGCGGCGCCTGGAGGAACGTCGGCGACCATCGAGGCGCGCGACGGATCGGTTGCGTGGATCGTTGGCAGGAACGGGATGGTCCAACGGCGCGACGCGGACGGCGCGATACGGGTGCAGCCCAGTGGTGTCACCACTGATTTGACTGCGGGCGCGGCGCCGTCGGGGAGTGTGTGCTGGGTCGTGGGGCGCAGTGGCACGGTCATTCGCACAACAGACGGTGAGCGTTGGACGCTGGTCACGTCACCGACGACGGAGAATCTTGCGGCGGTGTCGGCGGATAGTGCTGATGACGCGACGATCACGACGGCTGGCGGGAGGAGTTTTGCGACGTCTGATGGCGGCGTTAGTTGGCATCCGCAGTGACGGGGCGGCGAAGATAAGAAAGATGTGCGGCGCGTCAGACAATCGCGCCGCACTATGTCCCTCACCCTAACCCTCTCCCGATAACGGGCGAGGGAACCAGACGCAATTGCGCTACATGAGGTTCTCCACCCTAACCCTCCTCCCATTTGGGAGGAGGGAACGAACAATTCTGTGAAAAATGATTTGAGCGTTAATTTGAGCTTGAATCTTGCGTTGGTGATGAATTAAAGGGTTGATGCGAGTTTAAATCCGTCGCTGCCAATCGAAACGGGGATTGAAGCATGAAAATTCCGGCTCAGGTTTCTCGAGCCCGTCTGTGGCTGTTGGTTCTTTCGTTCGCCGCTGTTCTAGCCGCTTATCCGTCGATAGGGCGGGCAAGCAGTGAGCATCCTGAGGCGGTGCCGGCGGCGGTAGTTCGACTGCCGGGGCATGTGCTGCCTGCGCTGGCGAGGGCGACGGTAGTGCGGTCGAATCCCGGGAGCGAGAATGAGCCGATGACGCTGACGATTGTCCTGAGGCGGGACAATCAGGCGGCCTTCGACGCGTACCTGCACGATCTCTACGATCCGCATTCGAAGAGTTTCCATAAATTTCTGACACAACGGCAGGTAGCTAATCGCTTCGGCCCGAGCCGTGCGGATTACGATGCAGTTCTGTCTTATCTAAGTGCCAGCGGATTCCGACTGGTCGAGGGATCAAGGAACCGGCTCACGATTACATTTCGCGGTACGCGCACGATGGCCGAGCGCGCGTTTTCGGTACATCTGAAGGACTACCAGATCGGGAAAGCGAGATTTTACGCCACAGACAGCGATCCCGCGCTGCCTGCCGGGCTTGCTTCACACGTGATGGCTATCGGGGGCCTTTCCAACTACGCACAGCCCAAGCCGGCTTTGCTGCGGGGCCCGCTGATCGCGCTGACCTGCGTGTTAGCTGTAGGGTTCGTTGGTGGGATTCTTTATGACCCCAACACGGCCAATGGCAAGGCTTGCATACTCGGCGCCCTGGCGCTGTGCATCGATGAGAACTACGCGGCGGCCGGTTACGACCCGCCGATCGTGGCTAATCTTCCACAGTGTTATCCGCCGTTTGGAGGTCCGGTCGAGCTTTCCAAATCCGACAAGTCAGGCGTGGGCACGAGTCCAGCCGCAACCATTCCGCTGCAGAGCGCGAATGGTACGGGGCAGACGGTGGGGCTGGTCGAGTTCGACAATTTCCATTCCAGCGATATCAGCGACTATCTGAGTCTGGTCGGGCAGCCGTCGAGCCAGATCAACAATCTCAGCGTGGTGCCGGTGAACGGGGGTACGACGGTCGGGCCGAACGAGGACGAGGTGGTACTCGACATCGATTCGATCATGACGCTCGCCCAGGGGGCCAAGGTGGTCGTGTACGACGCGCCGTTCAGCGGGATCGGCAGCTTTCAAGGGGTCTTCAACAAGATGATCAGCGATGGAGTGCCGATCATCAGCAACAGTTGGGCGTATTGCGAGGATCAAACGACCTCGGCGGACGTGAACAGTATCGACTCGATTTTCCAGAATGCCGCCGCATCGGATATCACAATCTTCAATGGGTCCGGCGACAGCGGGAGCACCTGCCTGGATGGCAGCGCCAACACTATCTCGGTGCCGGCGGATTCACCGAATGCTACCGCAGTCGGTGGGAGCTCGCTTGAGCTGACGCCTGCGTACACTTATGGATCGGAAACCTGGTGGAACGACGCCGCTACCACACCGCCGGCGGGGCAGGGAGGTTTTGGCACCAGCAAGTTTTTCGCGGCGCCCGCTTATCAGACCGGGTTGTTCACCAAGCGTTCAATCCCGGACGTGGTGGCGAATGCCGATCCATTCCACGGGGTAGAGATCTGCCTGGCTGACGACGGTGGGTGCCCCAACGGGCAGGATTACGGCGGGACCAGTCTGTCCGCGCCTGAATGGGCAGCGCTTACGGCCTTGCTGAATCAGGGGCTTGGCGCGAATGCGGGCTTCCTGAACACAAAACTTTATGCGCTGGCCAACACCGCGGCGTTTCACAACGCCGCTTCGATGGGCACCGATATCGCCCATGTCGGATTGGGTTCGCCGGACTTGAGTGCGCTGTACTCGTCGCTGTCGGGCCAGGGGGTTGGGCCGGTCAACGCGTCTGCTTCGGAGGTCATTACAGTTCTGCAAAACGGACTGCAGCCGCCCGGAGCGATTTCTCCGGTCGGCGAACCTGACGACGGCACGACTGCAGCCGAAGTCAGAGTCACCCTGCTCGACAGCAATGGAATTGCAGTGTCGGGCAAGGCGACCAAGCTCGAGGCGAACGGCGGCAGCGACGCGGAGGTGACGCCATCGTCGGTGGCGACGGATTCAAACGGCGACGCGGTCTTCAAGGTCACCGACCTGGATGCTGAGACGGTCACTCTGACAGCAGTCGATACGAGCGACAGCGTCACGGTCGCGGTCCAGCCGCAAGTGGAGTTCCTGACGGCGTCGGCGGTTAGCGCGAGCATCGGTGCGGCACCTTCAGGTGAGCTGAACGACGGCACCTCGGCAGCAACGATCACGGTCACGCTCAAAGACACGCTCGGGCGCGCAACGCCGGGCAAGCTGGTAACGATCTCGCAAACGGGCAGCTCGGTGGTCACTGGTCCCAGTCCGCAGGTGACAGACTCGGGGGGCAATATTCAGTTCAAGGCCACCGATCTCACGAGTGAAACTGTTACCTACACGGCGGTGGATGTGACCGACGGCAATCTGCCGGTTCCGGGATCGGCGTCGGTGGACTTCAGCGGTGATCCGAGCAATTGCTCGCAACCGATGCCGCCAGCCGGTGCGGGCTTCGTCCTGACTCCTTACGCGACCGGCTTTGTAGCGGACAATATTTTCTACGGCGACGTCAATTTCGGCTGTACGGGAGCCGCCGGGCTAGCGTTCGACTCGTCGGGGAATCTGTTCGTCAATGACTTCCCGACCGGGATCATATACAAGTTCCCGCCCGGCGGCGGTGTGGCTGGTCCCAGCACCCAACTGAACAGCACGTCGCTGGGAGTATCGCTGAACGGTCTGGCCTTCGATTCGGGCGGCAATCTGTACGCGAGCTTCGACGCGACCACCGGCGACTTTACTACCGGATCGGTGGTGCAAATCAATCCATCAACCGGTGCGATTATCAGGACGATATCGGCCGGATTGAATTGTCCGTCGGAGGTCGTGGTCGATCCGCTCAGCCAGGATCTCTTTACCGATGACACCTGCTTTGGCGATGGTTCGAACAATCCCTCTATCTGGCGGATCACCGATCCAAGTGGTGCGTCGCCATCCACTTCGGTTTACGCCACGCTGCCGACCTCGCCCAACTCGACGATAGCGTTCGCTCCGGGAGGGACGATTTACGCGTGGGCAGATCAGGAGATCGCCGAAGTGAGCGGCACCAACGGTCCAGAAACGCCGACGGTCAGTATCCTGCCGGGGGTGGAGCTGGGCGGTCTCGGACTTCTCGCAGCAGGGAGCGGCGCCGGAACCTCGCTTATCGGGAGTCCCTTCGTGAACGATGCTGGAACCGGGATCAATAATATCGATCTGACCACGAATCCTCTGACTCTCGGCAACTACTTCGTTACGATGGCCGGATCAAACAATCTGGCCTTCGGCCCCAACGGCTGTATCTACGCCACCACACTAACCACGGTTTACAAGATCACGGACACGGCCGGCAACTGCGACTATGCCAGCGCGCTTGCCTCACCGACGATTGTGCTGTCGCCGACATCGGTATCGCCCAATCCGGCCAAAGGCACTGCGCAAGCGTTCACCGCCAATATCCACTATGTAACCGCTGCCGCAGGGACGCAGGTAACCTTCAGCGTTGCCGGCGCCAACGCACAGGTGATGCAGGCGGTAACCAATGCGAGCGGACAAGCGTCGTTCAGCTACGTCGCCGCGCACGCGGGGGTCGATACGATAACCGCGTCCACGACAGTAAGCAGCACAGTGTTGACCTCCAATCCAGCGGTCGTGACCTGGGGACCGGGATCGGATACGACTTTCGTGAGCCTCAACCAGAGTCCGAAGGGTGCGGTCCCGGGACAGATGGTCAACCTCATCGCATCGTTGACCGATGTCTCGCAGAATCCGGCGACCGCGGTGTCGGGGCAGACGATCGACTTCTCGGTCGGCGGCCAGGACTGCAATGCGCCGACAAATGCGCAGGGTATCGCGACCTGTCAGGTTACAGTGAGCGGGGCAGGTATGGAGACTTTGACGGCCAGCTTCGCTGGTTCGGGGGATCTACTCGCCACGAATGCATCGACCGGCTTTGATGTGCTCACAACCCCGACACCGACAGCAACTGCGACTACGACTCCGACTGCGACGCCGACTCCGGTTGTGGGCAAGCTGAAGATTTCGCCGAAGACGCTTAACTTTGGTGACGTAGAGGTGGGATCGGACAAGGTCAAGGACGTGAAGATCACGAATGCGGGCAAAGTTAAGAAGAAGAAGATGCCGCTGCCGATTCTGATCGAGATGGAAGGCGGGGTGGCGAGCCCGTTCAGTATCACGGAAGCATGCGACGACGATGACCTCGGGCCCAAGTCCAAGGGCGTCAAGGCGGGAAATTGCGAAGTGGGAGTGACATTCGCGCCGACCGAGGCGATTAAGTACACAGGCACGCTGATGATCGACGACAACCTCGAGCCGACGTTCGAGAAGAGCGTGAAGCTCGAGGGCACCGGCAAGGAGCCGAAGAAGTGATCTGATTGAAATATTGCGGGCGCATGAGGAATCGTCGTATCGATTCGATCAGATAATCTGCTAATTTATCGGCGGAACGATGGTCGACAGTACGATAAAACGACTCATCGCCGTCGCGATAATCGCGACTGCCGCCGGTCTCGCTGGATGCGCGTCCAATGTCGATCAAACGGCAGCCGCGGCCACGACCTGCCAGGGAAGCGACCAGCAAAACTGCGAAGCGCGCGACAATGCACGCCAGGAGCGTGACGCGGAGGATTACCAGGACGAGCCCGCACTTGGCTATCTAGCGTCGCCGCCGGGACTGTTGCCGGTTCCGTTGACCTCGCGAAACACGTCCTCGAATTAGCGCAAAAGTGGACTTGGGCGGACCATGCTGTGGCCCGCTTCTGGCTGTGGCGCCTGTGCACTCCTTGAGCTTCGCGGAGGGAGGCTTACGTCGGCGATCCACGCGCACGTTTCAGTCCCGCAACGCGTATTCATCCAAAAACCTTAGCTGGATGCTAGGTTTTTACCCCTTATTGACAGTCCAGAAGGCGAGGGCAAGAATGCTACACTACGCTGCGTTTGCCCTCCTGGGGTGCGTGGCGTTGAGAGATGCAAGAACGCAACGCACAAAACGCTGGTCGGGTGTTAATCGTGGACAATGAATTCCACGTTGCACGCGGCGCCGCGACGGTCCTTTCACAGGCTGGTTACGAATGCGAAACGTGTCCCAATGTCGAGGCCGCCTTGAAGGTGCTCGAACACGAGGGCGCAGACGTGATCATCGCAGACATGAGGATGCCGGGGATGGATGGGATGGACTTACTCAAGAAAGTACAGAGCAAGCAGCCGGACGTAGCGGTGGTGTTGTCGGTGCCGTTGCCGGCGGCGGAGTCGACCAAGGAGGCGCTGCGCAGCGGAGCGTTCGATTGCGTGACGAAGCCCTTCGACAACGACGAGCTCAAAGCGGTGGTTACGCGCGCAGTCGAGATGAGTGCGCTGCAGCGCGAGAACCGGAAGTTGCGCGAGCAGCTCGACGTGGCGAGCGTCGCCGCGGGATTTATCGCGGAGGGGGCCAAGAGCCGCCAGCTGGTCGCGATGATCCGGCGGGTAGCGCCGTCGCGCACTACTGCACTGATCGAAGGTGAGACCGGCACCGGGAAGGAGTTGGTGGCGCGGATGCTCCATTACTGGAGTAATCGGGCAGACGGCCCGTTCCTCGCTATCAACTGCAAAGCGCTGGCCGATGGAGTGGTGGAGAGCGAGCTGTTTGGGCATGAGAAGGGATCGTTCACCGGGGCGATCCGCGACCGCGCGGGATGCTTCGAGCGGGCCACCGGCGGCACGCTATTTCTAGACGAGATCGGTGAGGCGGGTTCTGACTTTCAGGCCAAGCTGCTGCGCGTGCTCGAAGACGGCGAGGTGCTGCGGGTCGGTGGGTCGAAGCCGCGCAAGGTGGATGTGCGAATAGTCGCGGCGACCAATCGCAAGCTGCGGAGCGAAGTTGCAGCGGGACGTTTCCGCGCAGATTTATATTTTCGTCTCAGCGTGATTCCGCTCAGAATTGCGCCGCTTCGCGAGCGCCGCGAAGATATCATTCCGCTGGCGCATCACTTTCTGTCGTTTCATTCGATCGACGCCGGCCGTCCGCTGAATCTTTCGCCGCAGGCCGAGGAGGCGCTGATGGCCTATTCGTGGCCGGGCAACGTGCGCGAGCTGGAGAACGTTATCGAGCGGGCGGTCGTGATGAGCGGGCAGGAGACGTTGACACCGGAAGCGTTTGCTTTCGACGACGACATCGCCGAGGAAGATCTGGTCGCCGGCGTCTCGCATCATCCGGCGAGTGTTGATTCGGCGCCGTCATCGGTATCAGGCGCTGGGGTATCAGGCGCAAGCGCTGCATCCGCGACGACGGAAGATTCGGGTCGCGACGACAATGCGCATGCAGCGGACGAAGGCACGCTGCAGGCGACACTCGATCGGGCGGCGAGTTCGAGAATCAAGGCGGCGCTAGCCTCAGCCGGCGGCAACAGGGTTGATGCTGCGGCGACGCTCGGGGTGGATCGGACGACGTTGTACCGGTTGATGAAGCGGCTCAGTCTTTAACGGAGCGGAGTCCGCTCGACAAAAAGATTTTCAATAAAAAGCCCCGGACCCGCGCGTCAAGCGCCGAGTCCGAGGCCCTCTGGGAGAGGCTGTTTTAGCGGGCTGAAGACGGTCGGCCGGAATCACCCACTGGTCGAAGTCAGAGTGTGGAGAACCGTGATCATTGCCGGTCCGATGATCACGGCGATCATCGCGGGCAATACGAAAATCACGAGCGGGAACAGAATCTTAATCGACGCCTTCTGCGCATCTTCCTCGGCATGCAGGCGGCGATGGTTGCGCAACGCATCCGAACTGGCACGCAGCGCAGGTCCAATCTGGGCGCCCAACTGTTCGCTCTGAATCAGGGTCGCAGCGAGCGGCTTGATATCGTCGACTGCGGTGCGATCGGCCAAACCACGCAGGGCCTGGCCAAGGGTCGCGCCGGCGGAAATGTCAGTCGCAACCAGGTTAAGCTCCTGACCGATCTCCTGGCCATGACGCTCGCATTCGGTGCCGACAATTCGAATCGCCTCGAACAGTCCCATACCTGCCTCGACGCATACGACGAGCAGATCGAGCACGTCGGAGAGCTGGCGGGCGATGGCCTGCTGGCGGATTCGCGCGCGCCGTCCGAGGATATAGCTGGGCACGAAGATTCCGATCCCGATGCCCGCGATTCCGAACAGCAACGGCGTCGCCACCGAGGTGTGAAAGATGGCTCCGAAAATCAACCCTATGACGCCGCCGCCGATAGCGAGCAGCACGCGCACGACCTGGTAGGTCTGCGCCGCGCCGGACTTCAAGTATCCCGCCTGCGCCAGGGTCGCCTGCAGCTTTTCGCCGGAGGGAGAATCCATGTTGGGCGCCGGGACCCGCTTCGAGGCCCATCGGAACAGCATGCGCAACACGTTGTCGTCCTGAAGATCGCCGGCGAGTGCGCCTTGCGAGGCGCGCATCTGGACGGCGAGGTCCGCGAAGCGGTCGTCGACTATCCGGTTTGGGGGCGAAATGGCCATGTACAAAGCCACGCCCGCGAGACCAGCCAGGAAGAATACCGCTATGCCAATAAGGAATGGGCTCATATCAGTAGTTCACTCGCAGCAGTCGTCGAATCGTTATGAGGGCGAGAACGTCAGCTCCGATCGCGAATTTCAGAATCTTCTGACCCGTGGGGTCGTGAAACAGCTGGTCGGTATAGCTCGGCTGAATCAAGCTGAAGATGCACAGCACGACGACCGGCAGGCAGCCGACGACCATTCCGCCCATGCGCGATTGGGCCGTCAACGCCTTGATCTGCATCCGCAAGCGCTGCCGGATGCGGACGATTTCAGATAACCGGCCAACAATCTGCGCCAGGCTCGAACCGACCTCAGTCTGCACGCGCACGGCGACTACCAGCAGGCGGAGATCGTCCTCGGGCACGCGCTTGAGCATGTCTTCGAGCGCGCGCGGCAGCGGCAATCCGATTCGGTTCTGTTCGAGCACGGTACGGAATTCACCGCCGAGTGGATCGGCGAACTCGCTGACCAGGACTTGGATCGCGCGCTGCAGGGAATGACCCGCCTCGAGCGACGATTTGATCAGGTCGAGCGCGAACGGCAACTGGTTGGCAAAGGCTTTAAGCCGCCGCTTCTTGCGGAACTGGATGTAACCGAGCGGCAGAATGGAGACCACCACTCCGGTTCCCAGCGCAAACCATATGTCGTGGAAGAACAGGTTGCCGCCGAACAATCCGCCGGCGAACATCAGGATGATGATCAGCAGGATGTCGGCGACGCGCATGTACATGCCGGCCTGCCACATCATTTCTTCGAGCTTGCGCAGGACGTTCAGGTCGTAGAGGAAGCCCAGCATGGGCGCTTCCTGGGGGCGGCCCCGGCGCATGACGTCGATCTCGATATCGTCGGGCGGACGCGTCAGGCGCCGTGCGACCTCGCGCTGTTGCTCGACTTCGGAGCCGCGGCTGCTAGTAAAAATCAGCACGCCGACGAAGACGAGCGCGAATATGCCACTTGCCAATAAAAAGTCCATAGGCTTTATCCGAGAGTCGTGTTGCGGGAGAAAAGTTTACCGTCGAGTTTGTAACCCGCGGCCTCGAGCCGCTGCGAGTAGGTTGACCTGATTCCGGTGGCGACGAACTGACCGAGCACCTCGCCGCCGGCCCCGATGCCGGTGCGCTTGAATTCGAACAGGTCCTGCATCATTACCATCTCGCCTTCCATTCCGCTGATCTCCGAGATCCGCAGAACTTTGCGCGAGCCGTCGGCCAGGCGCGAGACGTGAACGATGATGTTGAGTGCCGACGCGATCTGCTGGCGCATCGCGCGCTGCGGAATCTGCACGCCCGACAGCAACATCATCATCTCGAGGCGGCCCATGCTGTCGCGGGGAGTGTTGGCGTGGATGGTGGCGATCGAGCCGTCATGACCGGTCGACATCGCCTGCAACATGTCGAACACTTCGCCGCCGCGGACCTCGCCGACGATTATGCGATCGGGCCGCATACGTAGCGTGTTCTTGACCAGGTCGCGCTGGCTGACTTCGCCCTTGCCTTCGACGTTGGCCGGCCGCGTTTCGAGCCTGACGACGTGAGGCTGCTGCAGCATCAATTCGGCCGAGTCTTCGATGGTCACGATTCGCTCATCGGCCGGAATGAACAGCGACATGCAATTGAGCATCGTCGTTTTGCCCGAGCCGGTGCCGCCGCAGACCAGGATGTTGAGGCGGGCGCGCACGATGGTGCGCAGGAACTCGACGATCTCGGGCACGACCGTCTTCTTCTCGACCAGGTCGTCGATGTTGTAGCGCTTGCGGCCGAATCGGCGAATCGAGAGCGACGGCCCATCGAGCGCCAGCGGCGGGATGATCGCGTTGATACGAGAACCGTCGGGCAAGCGGGCGTCAACCATTGGCGACGCTTCGTCGACCCGGCGTCCAACCTGCGACACGATGCGGTCGATGATCAGCATCAAGTGCTGATCGTCCTGGAACTTGACGTCGGTGGCGTGCAGCTTACCGCGCTTTTCGACGTACACCTGGTTGTGGCCGTTGACCAGGATATCGGTGATTTCATCGTCCCACAAAAGCGGTTCCAGGGGTCCGAGGCCAAGCAGCTCGTTCTTGATCTCCTCGATGAGGTGGCTCTTGTCGGTGTCGGTGAGCAGCCGGCCTTCGTCATCCAGAATGGCGGAGATCGCTTCGGTGACTTTCTGCGCTGCCAGCACCGGCTCGAGGCTCTCGAGCCGCGTGACGTCCAGCATCTCGAACAGACGATTGTGAACCGCCAGTTTGAGCTGCTGAAAACCCTCGGCCTGTGCGTCCTTGGTCGCGCGCTTGGGGCCGCTGCTCATGAGCGAACGCTGAAACGGAGCGGGGGTGGCAGCGTTCTGTTGCGAAATTCTCTCAACCAGCTTCATTTATAGGTACCTCAACTGCGTGCACCAATAACATTCAAAAGGCGCGAGACCAGTGAATTCGAAGAATCGCTGTCGGTCGTTTGCTTGCCGACTTCGAGCCGGCGCGCGAGGTCCTCGATGCTCTTGGCCAGCGGCGAGTTCGGCGCCACCTGCCACAAATCCTGTGCGCTCAATTGAACGCGCTCGAGGATTTTTTCATCGCGCGGAATCCGCGAGTGAATCGACTTCGCCAGCGTATGGCTCAACTGCTCTTCGGTAATCGGATGATTCGCCACGTAACGGCTCAAAATGAAGTTGGGTTCGATCGACGGGAGCCCCAGCCGTCCGACCAGGTCGACGAATCGCCACGCGCAGCGGGCCGCACCGATCGATTGGTCGAGTACGTAGAACAGGTGACTCGAGCGCTCCCACGCGGCGACCGTGTTCGCGTCGATATGGGTGCCGCAATCGACGATCACGAAGTCGAACAGCTGGCGCATCAGATCGAGCGTTGCGCCGACCGTCGCGTCGCTGACCAGCTCGCTGTCTTCGATTCGCTTGGGCGCTGCGAGCAGGTAGATTCCTGACGCATGCTTGCTCAGCGCTGATTCGAGCTGGATCGAATCGAGCTTGCGGGTGCCCTCAGCCATCGCCATGATCGTGCGCTCGGGCTCGAGATTCAGGAACACGGCCAAGCCGCCCGTCTGCAGGTCGAGATCAATCACCGCGACCCGCTTGTCGAACGCGTAGCGCAGCGCCAGCGCCAGATTTGCCGCGAGGCTGGTCACGCCGGTGCCGCCGATGAGGCTCACAAGAGAAACGATCATGCCGCCGGCGCTGTTACTGTGAACTTCTTCGCGGCGGCGGCTTTCGCTTATCTTCAGCAGTGCGCGGGTGGCGTCGCCGGGATCGAGTGGCAGGAACAGCAGCTCGTCGGCGCCGGCGCGAAGCACGCGCTTCATCAAGTCCGGAGAACGATCATGCAGGAGCGCGAACAGGGCAGGGTGGGGATCCTGACCCGCCTGCGAGTTGAGATAACTTAATGAGAGTTCGTCATTGCCGTTGAATACCACCATCGAGACGTCGAAGGAGGCGTCAGGGACAGCGTCTGGGTTGGGCTCGAGCTCCTCGATATTCAGAATCGGGTCGCCCAGAGCGGCGAGAGCATCTCTGACTTCGGCCCGATGCTCTTCGCCCTCGCCAACTAATTGGACTCTCAGGCCGCCATGTCGTCCATCACTTTTTTTACCGAGCGCTGACACTCCACACTCTCCCTGCTTTCGCTATGCTGCGTCATACCATGCACTAATTCCTTTCCTGTGTCGCGTCCTCCTGCACTAAAATCGCGGACGTGAAGCGTCAGGTTGAGCGAGACGACGGGTTTCTATTTCTTCGGTCGTCAGCTCAGGCACTGCGGTCGGATTGTACACCGACGCGCCATCGGGGAGAGGACGCACGATTTGTGGCGTTACGCTCATGACCAGGTCCGTCTCGGTGTTCGAGTAGCTCGTGTTGCGGAACAGTCCGCCGAGATACGGGACATCGCCGAGATACGGGACCTTCTGAACCTCGGTCTTCTTTTCGTGAAGGATCAGGCCTGCGATGATCAGCGTCTGATTGTCCTTGAGCTGGACCATCGTTTCCGCACGCCGGGTTACGAAGGCCGGCACCGTGAAGCCGAACAGGCTCACGCCTTCGGCGAAGTCGGGTTCCGACACTTCAGGCTTTACCAGCAACTCGATATCGTTGCGGCCGACGACAGTCGGAACGAATTCAACCGAAGTACCGAACTGCTTGAAGACGATCGAAGTGTTCAGAGCCTGCGCCACCACGATTGGAATTTCGCCGCCCGACAGGAACTTGGCTTCCTCGCCGGAATTGGCCAACAGATGGGGCTGGGCCAGAATCTTGCCCAGGTTGTGATCCTCGAGGTACTGAAAGAATCCCTGCAACTGGTAGTTGCTGTTGCCCAACGCCAGACCATAAGTCAGACCCTGCGACAGCAACATTCCGGTCAAGGCGCCGCCGGGCTCCAGGGTGCTATTGACCTGAGTCACCACTCCGCTGGGAGAGGTGACGCTTGCGCTCGGGGAGAATGGGGTCGCCACGGCACCCGGCAATGAAACCAGTGACACTCCCGCGTGGCTCAGCGCGAGCGCCAGGTTGGTGCCCTGGTTTTCAACCGCGCCGCGATCTAGCTCCGCCACCATCGTGTCGAGCAGCACCTGCTGCTTGCCATTGGGATCGATGCGCACCGGGCGCTCTTCGTACTGGCCCTGCTGATCCCAGACCGCCAGCGTCGTGAAGCCCGGCTTGTGCCCTATCAGGTTCACCTGGAACGGATTGATCACCTGAATATCGGCCACCGTCGTATCGGCGATCGACACGCGTCGCAGCCGAGCGGGAAAATCGATAATTTTGGAAGTGCCGGTCTGCAGCTGCACTCCATCTTCGGGCAGATAATGGCGTCCGCCGGAAACCGCGCCTGAATGCAGCTCGCCGCCGCTCAGACTGATTGACGGGTCGGTCCGATATCGCTCGTTCGATAGTGCCGCGGAAGCCGCCTGGTTGTAAGGCGCCTGTGGCGAGTACGAAGCAGCCGGAACCGTCGGCGCGAAGTTAAAAGTCGTCGGAGTAGCGGGACTTGGTGCAGGCACATTGGCGGGCGGCTCAGTCGCCGGCGCGCTCGCCGATGAAGTCGTTACCGTTTCCGTGCCCTCGGCAACCGTGGTCGCTTCCCCCGAAGCCGAAGTGGTGGTCGAGCTTGACGTCACCGGTCCTGCGCCTGGATCCAGCTTCGCCACCACCGGCGCCGCACTACCTACGCCAGTCCCGCTGCCCACAATGGCAGCCGGCGCGGTGCCGGGATGGTTGATGTCGTTGATGTTGCCGACTGCGCTGATCGTGACGTCATAGTTGACCGTGCCGCCAGTCGCCATTTTTACGGAGACGATCCATTCACCCGCGTCCGCGCCCAGCAGGGCGACCTTTCCCGGCTCCTCGTCATGCACCACCAGCGCGTGCGGATTCGAGAGCACCTTGATGTCCGGCGTAGCACCCGGGCTGACGTTGTCGATTACGTAGCTCTCACCTTTGCTGAGGGAGAGAGTCATGGTGGTGCCTTCGTCGGCAAACAGCATGCTCGGCTGTAGCATGATCATGCTGATCGCAGCGAACAGCCACGGCAGGAGTCCACATCCTCGTTTTGCGTCCATCTTCATCACCTTGCCTCCTTCGCGGCTAGCCTATGGAATGTCGATCGTTTTCGGCGTCATCACATGACCCGGCGCCGCCGCAGGTGCGCTCGCTGCCATGGCCGGAGCAGCAGGCGGCGTGACGAGGTCATGATGGCTGTCGGGATCGGGCGCGCTCGCCACCGTCGTTGAATCCGCCGCGGTGTCGGCATCGGCGTTACTTTGGTCATCGTCCGATGGCGCGGCCTCGCTGTGATGGGCGGGCGCGGAATCCGTGTCTGCGGAGAAATCCGCCGCCGCCTCATTCACGAACGAGACCGACTCGGACGACTTGCCGTTGCGCAGAATTTCAATCTCGACTGCTTTCCGGCGATGAGGCACTGCGGCCGACACGCGGCTCGGCGCAGGCTGCACTGCCATTACCGGAACGTCCGGCGCCAGGCTGTAGGCGCGCAGCATCTGGGTAACATCGCTGCCGCTGGTCAGCACAATTTTGTTGTCATTGTAATTGCGCATC
>Ga0302326_10014308_pt1 | contig 16778 bp, 13 predicted proteins | sample Palsa_T0_3_FD_202264 | JGI IMG/M metagenome (GOLD analysis project Ga0302326, IMG submission 202264) | Peat permafrost microbial communities from Stordalen Mire near Abisko, Sweden - Palsa_T0_3 | ecosystem: Environmental > Terrestrial > Soil > Palsa > Peat permafrost | place: Sweden: Abisko...
CGAGCCGTCATTCCACTCCCCCTGGACGTCCGCCGGCCGGGGATGTTGCGGGGCGAGCAGTTCCGGAAGAATCCGGTTCTGGTCGTCCAGCGCCAACGTACTCGGCCAAAGACGATGAAAGCGGGTGTCTTCGGAATACGCGATTTTCCGGTTGGCATCGGTCATCGATTCTTCACGCAATTGGCGATTGTAGAAATGCTCTTCAGGGCGCGTCGGATGACCGCCGAGCTTATTGGAGTAGATGCCTCCGATCGTCTGAACGATGTTGATGTCCCCCGGCTTCTCGCTGAGGATGTTGTCGGCGTATTGCATCGCCTGCATGATGGTGGTGTACTTGTCGGCAGGGCTCGCCATCAGGACGCTGATGTTGTACGCCTTGTTCCAGATCTGGAACAGGTGAACCGTATCGAACTCGGGCTGAAGGAGCCTGATCCATTCGACCTTGGTGTCGAAATCCTCGAGGTCGCGATCGATTTTCTGCGTTTCGCTGGTGGACCAGAGGTACATGACCAGCGGCCCGCGCAGCCCGCCCAGCACCAGGGCCAATGCGAAGCTGTTCATTCCTCCAACCCCCCCGCCGGCTGAAGCTCCGGTTTGGCCCGACTCTGCAACCTGCCAGCGGACGCTTTCCACCCTCAGTGCCGCTGAGGCGAAAAGCGACAGGATCATTACGAGGATCGTTGCAAACCTGCCGCGGCTCATGGCGCGACCTCTTTAAATCGGAGAATCATGTATCCCCCGATCACCACGCTTGCGCCGTACATGAGCAGTGCCTCTCCCGCCCCGCCGAGGGTCGAGAGCGGAATACTCACGCCGCGCTGCAGATCCTCGGTCGCCGGAAACCGCGACACATCCGGGAAGATGCTGGACACGATGCGGAGCGATTTCGCCAGCGCTTCGACAGTGCTGCTGACGACTTTTGACTCGGTGGGATCGCGGGAGAAAAACTCATTGGAAACCGTATGCCCCACGCCGGGATTGAGCGAATCGCCCAACTGAGCCACGCCCCAGCGCCCCAGCAGCAACATCAGCGAAAGAACGATCGCGATCGGCCAGGAGAGAAACGTACTGCAAAAGACGGAGATGGAAACGACGAGAATCGAGAGCATCCAGAGGAGCAGAAAGCTCTTGAAGAGATTTCCCGAGAAGCTGCGATCGGCCGTAATCAGCACGATGGAATCGGGCTGAAGATCGAGCCATTGGCCGTCGGCCATCTCGCGGAGCTGCACATCGAAATCCCCCCCCGCGACATCTTCGGCGGGCACGTCGACAAAAGTCAGGCGGTTGATCTCCGGGGTCACGCGAAGCGGCCCGGAACTCTTTCCCGTGTGGGCGTTGACGACCTGGATCTCAGCGACGGACAACGGCTGATTGCTGTCGGTGGGATCGCCGGTCTTCTCGATTTTGGCGTTTAACTGAAATGCCACCGTCTGCCCCGTGCCGATCGAGGGGGATGCTCCGCGGAAGGAATAAATCGCAAGAGTCTGCGAGTTGAAAGCGTCGCTGAGGACGATTCCAGATCTCCCGGGGCGCCCCGAATATTTCGGCGGCTCCGGTTCGCCATCGATCAGCGGAGGACGGATGATCATTCCCTTTCCGCCGTTGGCGGACGGGATGGAGAGCACTACGGGAAGCGGTCCGGCGCCGTACTCCACGCCGGGCGACGGCGACGCGACATCCACGAAGAACTCGGGGAGGTCGGCCAATTGGCCGACTGCTTTGGACGATAGCGACAGGACGCCGCTCGGGCTTCCGTTCTGACTGTCGACAACTGGCAGAAAACTGGCGTTGGCGCCCAGGTCCTCGGGGGCGACCAGGTTGCGGTCGGCGCCGTCCACGATCCGCAAGCTGAGAACCGAAGCGTATTGAGATGGCTTGTCTGCATGGGTGCCGTGCGGTAGCAGCGAAGGGCCAAACGGTTGAGGCGGCACGGGGTGCAAGGGGGGAAATCGGAGTCGCTCCGCGTCGGTTTGCTCCGCCGAAGACAGCGGCATCCACTCCAGGTGCAGTGTGGTCAACAGATCGACTTCCGCGCCGGCCTGCGCCGCGGCGGCAAGCACGCCGCGCTCCGCCTCGCTGGGGGCAAAATGAACGAGAAAATATTGCGGTTTAGACCCGCGCATCCAGTGCAGGCCATTGGCCGGCGGGCGGGCATAGATATTGAAGTCGGAAGCGAGATTAACGCTTCGCGTCTCAAGAAAACCTCGATCGGCGTAATGAACGAGCGTCGCGCGGCCGGCGGCATCAGCAGGCAGGGATTCGAGCTGCGCCCGGACGTTCTCTACACGGAAATAGTTGCGGGCTTCGAGATAGCCGTAGCTGAATATGCCCATCGTCAAGAGAATCGCCGCCGAAACGCGTGCGAACCCGACGACCTTGCCGAGCACGATTTCCAGTCGCGTGGTCGGCTTGGTGACGATGGTGAAAATGACGCGATTTTCAATTTCCCGCGGAAGGTTGGTGCAAGCCAGGATCAGAGCGGTAATGACGACGACCATCCCGCTGGCGAAAACGCAGAACTTGGCGGTCTGGCGGATCGCGTCCTGATCGTCGGACGCCTGCTGTAACTGCGAAACCACCACCAGCCCCGCGATCGCCAGCGGCGTGACCAGCAGGACCCGGCGCCGCATCGATTCGGTGAAGCAGACGCTCGAGAGCGCCCAAATCCGCCGAAACTGCAACCGGCGCACGTCGCTGAAGCCGACAATCAGCCCCGCAACGAGAATGACGCCCAGTGTAATCCAACCCGCAGCCTGGCCGGCGGGTGCAACATCAGCAAGGGGGAGACAAGACACAGACAAACTCCGATCGAACCTGGCAGCCCAGCCTACGACCGCGGCAGCGACCCGTTTCCGCTATTCTCCCGCACGACACGCATGAACAAATCCTCGAGCGTCGTGGTCGGATGCGTGACGATCGAATCACTGACCCCGATGCCCCCGAGAAATTCCTGTACCTGCCGCACCTTCTCCGCATCGAGCCCGCGCGCCTGGACCTGCGTGATGTCCCGCACCTGAATCAAATCCTTGACCTGGCCCAGCGTCTGCATTTTGCCCGCGTAGAGAATTGTGATGCGGTCGCAGACATCCTGCACGTCGGCCAGGAGATGGCTGCAGAGCAAGACCGTCTTCCCCTGCGCCTTGAGGGAGAGGATCAGGTCCTTCATCTCGCGCGTCCCAATCGGGTCCAGACCGGTGGTCGGCTCGTCGAGCAGAATGAGATCCGGGTTGTTGATCAGCGCCTGCGCCAAGCCGATGCGGCGGGCCATCCCCTTGGAATATTCGCGGAGCTTGCGCTTGCGGCTCTTGGCGTCGAGCCCGACGGTGTCGAGCAGCGCCGGCACGCGGCGATTGAGTTCCTTGCGGGGGATTTTGAACAGCCGGCCGTAAAACCGCAGCGTCTCCTCGCCGTTGAGGAATCGGTACAGGTACGACTCTTCGGGAAGGAACCCGATGCGTTCGTTAATCGCGGTATTGCCGGCGGGCTGGCCGAGAATCGACGCGCGTCCGGCGGTGGGGAAGATCAGCCCGAGCAGCAGCTTGATCGTGGTGCTCTTGCCCGACCCGTTGGGACCGAGCAGCCCGAAGACCTCGCCGCGCGGAATGGTCAGGTTCAGTCCGTCGAGTGCGCGGACTTTGTCCCGACCCCAGAAGTCCTTGTACACCTTTGTCAGATTTTCGATCTGAACGGCGTGATCGGATGTGGGCATGTGGTTCTAAGTTTTAGCGCATCGGCTTGAGGCGCGGCTTGCTGCGCGCTCGGCGACGACGCTTCTCGCTGGGTTTCTCGTAATAGGCGATGCGCTTGATGTCTTTGGTGAGACCCTCTTTTTCGCATGCCTTCTTGAATCGGCGCAGCATCTGCTCCGCGGTTTCACTCCCGCGTGACTTAACTCTGATCATTCAGTCCGGTCCTTTCTCGTTTCATTCCGCCGGCGGCGCGGGCTTTGCCCGTCAATAGCAATTGCGATAGTGTACCGGGTCGGCGGGCGCGTTCAAGCGCCCGGCCCTGAAAGGAGTGGCCGGGTGGCCCGGTGCGGCCAAAAATTTATGGCGACCGTCGTTGCTGCCCTTCCGTTAGCCCCCGGCTTTGCCGGGGTTGGCCCCGGCAAAGCCGGGGGCTTAACGGAGTTGCCAAAAAATACGGCCACACCCTTATGACGCCAGTCCGCGCCCGCGCCAGCATCGAATCTGACCGAGGGCAGCAGTTAAGGGTCAGTTTGACGCCGCGCGATCGCGCAAACGCAATTCGTTCCCATGAGCCAACAGCACACTATCACCCTCCGCGTTCGCTATCCCGAGGCGGACGCCATGGGGTATTTGCATCATAGCCGGTTCTTCCAGTATTTCGAGATGGGGCGAATCGAGCTGCTCCGTACGGCCGGACACAGCTACGCGGACTTGGAACGGCACGGCATTTTCTTCGTCGTTGTAAAGGCAGAATGCCGTTTCAAGGCCCCCGCCCGATTTGATGACGAGCTGACACTGCTGACCCGCATCAACCGGCAAACGCTGGTTCGGATCGATCACGCCTACGAATTGCGGCGGGGAAAGCTTCTGCTGGCCGAGGGGGAGACGACCATCGCCTGCGTCGATCGGGAGGGAAAACTGGTGCAGATTCCCGCCGTCCTGGCACTGCCGGAGAGCTAGAGCAACTTCATTTGTGGTGTAGCGGCCGAAATGCGCGGAGCCACGGATGTAGATCCGCGGCTTCGACCAGCACGAGATACACGTCAGGCTATCTGCGAAAATCGACAATCCTTTCGTTACCCGACAATACTTTCAGCCATTGAGCGTATGTAGAGAGAGTCGGTCCCGTGTCGGGCATCCGATTAAATAACACATTCCCTGGAGGTTTTTATGTCTGGTATTTCGCGAAGGCTTTTCGGCGTGATGGCGTGCGCGGCTTTGGGCTGCCTGGTGAGCGGGGCGCTGGTGCGCGGCGATACTCCATCGACATCCACAGGCACGATCATGGGTACGGTCACCGCTAATGGACAGCCGGTTGAAGGCGCGCATGTGATGCTCATGCCTCCCCATCATCGCCCCGAGGGGACCCCGCCGACGACCCAACCCACTCCTCAGGACGCTCCGGCCGGCGGTACCGGCGGCGATCAAGCTGGCCAAGGCGGAGCGGGCCAGGGTGGAGCCGGTCCAGGGGGTGCCCACCATCACCGCCCCAAGCCCATTGCTGAAACCACAACTGCCGCCGATGGCACCTATTCCTTCACAAACGTAGCCCCCGGTGAATATGGCGTTGCCGCCATGCTCAAGGGCACAGGTATGGGGCATGCCCCGGCAACCGTGGCCGCCGGCGCAACCGTGACTGTCAACCTCGTCTTGGAGAAGCGTCAGAAGGGTGGTGCCGGTGGCGGTGGACAGGGCCAGACCCCTCCTCCCCCGGCCAACTAACTGCGCGCGATCGTAGACCCCTTGGACTTTCCGAGCCGGACCCGCCTGAAACGGCGGTCCGGCCCGGTTTTTTTTATTTCTATCCCTTTTCGCGGCGTCCCGGGAAGAGCGGGCAACGACGTCCTGTAAGCTACACGGTCATTTCACAACCGCGAGTCGCCGGGACTTGCTGACCGGGACTTCGGCGACGAGATCGTATGCCTGATAGTCGCTCACCTTGACGTCGATCAACTGGCCGGGGTGTAACTTCGTCGGTGATTTGACGAACGTGACCGAATCGATTTCCGGCGCCTGGCTCCGGCTGCGGGCGACATAGCCGTCTTCCATCTCTCGACCCGCCTGGCGCTCGATGAGCACTTCGATGGTCTTCCCCTTCATCCCCGCCGCCCGCGCAAAAGCAACTTCCTGCTGCGCGAGCATCAGCTCCTCGACGCGTGCCTGCTTTACCGCGTCGGGCAATTGATCTTCCATTCGCCCCATGGCCGTTCCCGACTCCTGGCTGTAGGGGAAAACGCCCATCATGTCGAAACAGAAGTCTTTCACGAACTGCACCAACTCCGCGTGCTGCGCGTCGCTCTCCCCGGGCGACCCGGCAATGAAGGTCGTCCGCAGCGCAATGCCCGGCACGCGCTGCCGAAGCTTCTCCAGCAGCGTCTGAATCTGCGCACGCGTCACCCGGCGGCGCATCTTCGTCAGAATCTCGTCATTGATATGCTGCAACGGCATATCGATGTACTTCACCACGCGATCACTCTGGGCGATCGCGTCGATCATCTCATCCGTGAAGCAGGATGGATAGGCATACATCAACCGAAGCCAGTGAACGTCCTTCAACTCGCGATCCAGCGTCCGCAGCAACCCGCTCAAACCCGCGGCGTAGCCGATGTCCGTCCCGAAGCTGGTGGTATCCTGCCCGATGAGATTGAGCTCGACCGCCCCATCCGCCGCCAGTTCCCGCGCCTCGGCCAGCACCTGCTCGATTGGCTTGGACCGCATCGGCCCGCGAATGGACGGAATCGTGCAGAAGGTACACCCCTGATTGCACCCCTCCGAAATCCGCAGATAAGCGAAATGGCGAGGGGTCAATCGCAAGCGGGCTCGGTCGTCCTCGAACGCTCGCTTTTGCGCAACCGGCTTCTCCGTCACGTCCCAATCACCAATCACCAGCGAGCTGTCGTTGGACAGCTCGTGATACTTCCCCAGATAATGCCCATGCTCCTGCCGCGGGTTCGCTTGCCCCCGCACCGCCTCCACGATGTGCTCGCGGTCGAAGACGCCGACGAGCCGGTCCACTTCCGGCACATCCGCCAACAGCTTGGTCTTATGTCGTTGGACCAGGCATCCAGCGACGATGACCCGCTGGCACCGTCCCGTCTTCTTCTGCTCGATCGCCTCGCGGATCGCCTGGAGCGACTCGGTCTTCGACGCTTCGAGAAACCCGCAGGTATTGATGACGATCGCATCCGCCTCGCTGGCGTCTGAGGTGACCGCCAGCCCGTCAGCCGCGAGCAAGCCGAGCATCCGCTCGCTATCCACGAGGTTCTTCGGGCAACCGAGGCTGACAAACGCCACCGATTCGATTTTCTTCGGCAAACGACGAGGCATGCACACTCCGCGGGGGGGGAAAGTTGCCTAAAGTACGGGCTTTGGCGGCGAAAGTAAAACGATTGCGGCGGGTGCTCCATGCGCCCTCCTTTAGCCGCCCCGCTCGCGAGGCGTGTCCAGCGGCACTGTTCCCGAAGCGGCAGCCCTGTCGTTTTTTACCGCACCTGCCAAGTCCAGCACGGTTGGACACGCCTCGCAAGCGAGGCGGCTAAAGGGAGAGGCGGCGCCCCATACAGCGTTCGCCAGTACCAAACATGGGCCAGGTTCAACGGCCGCTTCTGAGCCGCGAAAAAACTAGCTCCTCGCGAACATTCCATGCGGTATCTCGACGCCCGGTCTGATACGTACGATTGCAGCGGCCTAATACGGCTCCGTGACATCCAACGCCGCGAACATCGCCCGCGCTTTGACCAGCGTCTCCTCATACTCGGCCATGGGATTGGAGTCGGCGACGATCCCGCCGCCGACGGGCATATGCACCCGGCCTCGCTCGACGATCATGGTGCGAATGGCGACGTTCAGTTCGATGTGACCGTCGACAGAGAAGTACCCGATCGCGCCGCAGTACGGGCCGCGCTGCACCGGCTCGAGTTCGTCGATGATCTGCATGGCCCGGATCTTTGGGGCGCCGGTGACGCTTCCGCCGGGAAATGTCGCACGCAGCAGATCGACCAGCGTTACGTCACCGCGCAACGTACCTTCGATGGTTGCGGCGCCGTGGTAAACCGTGGGATGCGCCTCAATCACCCTCGGCTCGGTCACCCGAATGCTTCCGATTTTACACACCCGACCCAGATCATTGCGCTCCAGATCGACAATCATATTTAACTCGGCCAGATCTTTTGCGCTGTGCGCCAGCGCTTCGCGCATTCCCGATCCCAGGGGCCGAGTGCCTTTGATCGGCCGAGTGGTGATGCGGCGGCCTTGCGCGCCCGGCCGCACACGAAGGAACAATTCCGGCGAGTTGCAAAGCAGCGCGTACTCGGCTGTTTGAAAAAAGGCGCCATACCAGGCGGGGTGTTCATCCAGCAGCCGCAGGTAGATCTCCGAGGGATACCTCGCGCCCAGTCCGACCGTGAAACGCTGAGCGAGATTCACCTGAAACACATCGCCGGCGCGGATGTATTCGATCACCCGCATGACCGCCTGCTGATATTCCTGGGCGGTGAAGTTACTCATCAACGGAGCGTCGCCGCCAACGAATGGGGTAGTGGGCGCCGATTTGTCGGGACGTTCACCCTCCTCCAGATCGATGGCAAAAATCCGGCCGGCGTGATCGCAGGCGTCGAGGCTGTCAAAGAAATGAAGTTCAAACCACGGCACCGCCAGATCGTCTTGCGCCCTTGCCGGCAGCGATTCAAACAGCCGGCCCGCGTCGAAGCCGATGAATCCGACCCATCCGCCCTTGAACGGAGGGCCGGGAACGTCTACCGGATGCAGATTCAGTTGCTCGCCGAGCCAACCAAGCGCGGCAATCGGATCGTTCCACTGCTGAATCTGTTCGTCCCCACCACGCTCTCTCGCACACAGCGCCGCCCCGCCCTCCGGCCGATCGCACCGCAACGTTCGCCTGAACGGGCCCATGCGATAGCTCCATCGGCTGTAGGGCGACTCCACGCCAGGAGCGCTGTCGAGCCGGCAAGCGCTGTTTGGATAACGCCAGGAATCGATGGGACGGATTCGGACCACGCGAAGATGATATTCGTGGCATGGGCGTCCCGCCCGTGTTGGCTGCGTGGCGCACAAGAATATTTCGATACCGAGCCCTCTCGTGTCTGCTTCATCGCGCACATGGGCGGGACGCGCGGGACGCCCATGCCCCGAGAAAGTCCTCATCGCCACCGGGATTTGTGGTGCTCCTGGCCGGGTAATCAAGTGCGCAACATCTTTCGTCCGATAATTCGTTGGGAGTCTGACTTTGACCGCGATTGCACCGCCGCTTGAAATTTCGTCCACCGTTGCTGAGCGACAGGCCGCCGAGAACTGGTCGGCCAACGTCGCTGCGCTGCGGTCTGCGCAGCGCGGGCTTTCCGATGCCCTGCCGGCTCTTTCGCAAGGTTTGACGTTTCTCTTCGGGCGCGATGGAGCGCTGACGGCCATGACGAGCGACGGCGCGTGGTGGCATTGCTGCTCTTTGCCCAGACGAGCCGCGGCGGCGATTCTCAAGACGCTGGACTCGACCGGCCGAGTCTCCTGTTTCCTGTCGCCGCCGCACGCGGCTCAAATTCGTGTCGCTCTCGACACGCTATGTGCCGAGCAGGCGATCATCGTCCTCTGTCCCGATGCCGAGGCGCTGGCGGTGATGCTGCGGTGCGAGAATTTTTCAGCGGATGTCTCGGCTCATCGTCTTCTGTTTGCCTGGGGAAGCGGCTGGAAAGATGAAATGACTCGGCTCATCGACGAGAATCCAGGTCTGCCGACGCCCGAGCAGTTCATTCGCGGGGCGGCCGTGGACCACAGCGATACCGACGCGCTGATTCCGATCGCGCAAGAGGTCTTTGCCGCCCAGACAACGCGGCGCAGCGAACGCATCAACGTGCTCCGCGAGAGTTGGTCGGGGCAAAACCGCCCGGTGCCGCGCATCTGTCTGGTCGCGCCGTCACATTTTCATTTGTGGGAAGATGGCGGCAACGTGCTCGCGGAGACTTTCGCCCAGGTTCCCGGCGGCGCGTGCGACATCGTCCGTTTCGACAGCGACGATCCGACGTCGGCTGCTCCGCTGGCGCTGGCCGAGATGGCGCAGGACTGCGACGCGATCGTGAGCCTGAATCTGTCGCGTGCCGATCTGCCGGAAATTCTTCCGCGGGAGATGCCGTGGATCAGCTGGCTGGTTCGCGAGCCGATTCCCAGCCCCAATCAAGCGGGGCCGCGCGACGCGCTGCTGGTCACAGATCTCCGTTGGCGCAGCGATGCGATCGCCCGGGGTTGGGCGGCGGAGCGGGTCGAAATCGCGTTCTGGCCGACGATAAACATTGCGCCGACGGAGCCCGGCGAACGTTTTTTGGCACTGGCGGCCGACACGCTTCCACTGAACGCACCGCCGCAGGTGGTGGACCTGTCGAGCCAGCACCTGCTGTGGGACGCACTGGCGGCGGAGATCGCGGAAGATCCGTTTGTGGTCGCGCCTCACCCCGAGAAGTACCTTCGCCGCCGGCAGCAGGAAATGCGGATTCCCGATGAGGGATTCAATCGAGACGTATTTCTCGATCTGCTGATTATTCCCGCCTTTCAGCAGAGTATCGCGCGCTTGTTGCTGAACCAAGGACTTCCGGTTCGGCTCATCGGCGCGGGGTGGCAAGCGATCGAGGAATTCGCTGAGATTGCGGCCGGACCCATTCGCTCGCGCTCCGCGCTGACGGAGGTGATCCAGTCCGCGTCGGCGCTGATTTATGCCTGGCCGATACCGCGGGCACATCCGATCGACGCCCTGCCCCATGCAGTTGTTCGTCCCGCGATCGGCCGCTCGCAATTTCTGAGCGTCGCCAGATCGGCTCTGCAGGGGAAGGCACGGCCGAATCCCTCGGCGCAGCGGGCTTTGCACGGAAACGTGATTCTTGGGCTGCTTCAACGGCTTCGCAACGGGTGTTACTGATTCTCCTTTGCGCGGACAACGCCCACGTAAGGCGATGAACCTACTCCCTCTCCCGGAATTTCCCGGAGAGGGCAGGAGAGGGCAGGGGTGAGGGTGATTTCGAGTACCAACGGCGCCAGAATTCCAAATCACCCTCACCCCAACCCTCTCCCGGCGTACCGGGAGAGGGGGCCAGAAGAACGCGGGCATTAGCGGCCAACGCTGCACACGACTCAAGCTGGAATCGCCCCCCCCGCCGGCGTCTCCGCGGCGGGATGATCCAAATACACACGCTCTTCTTCCGGCGAGTATCCCAGCAACTCGGCCCACCGCCCCCAGCCAATCAGCGTCGTGGTCAGAGATTCAACATCCTCGGTCGGCAGACGCATCACAATCTCCTCCTGCACGACATCCATGGGAAGCGAATGGTCCTTGGCTTCGCTGAGAATCTGCACGAGGAAGCGGAAGAGCCCCAGCGTCTGAAGCTGCTGATTGAGCATCGTCTTACGGGCGTTAATGTCGCCGTCGAGGAATTTGGAACCGAGCGGCGTGAGCACGACGCGATTCTTGGGCGTGTCAAGAAAATCCAGCATCTCGCCGACTTTCACCACCGAGAGCGTGTGTCCGAAGTCGTAGTCGGTGAGGCCGTCGAGGCGAAAAACGTCCATCGCCCCGCCATTGTCGCGGAGAATTTCCATCACGCCGAACACCTCGCCGAGCGTGATGGTGGGGATGGGCTCGATGACCGGAACGGCGGTCGGCGCGGCGGTGGCCGCAGGCTCCTCGGGAAGATGCTCGGAGACGATCACGTCGTGGATGCGTTGCACCATCGCCAAAAACGGAGGCGACTGGTAATCGCGCGGATGAGGAATCGTATTGGTGAAGGTGGTTCGAATGTGCCCCGGTTTTGTGCCCATGACCACCACGCGATCGGCGAGGAACACCGCCTCTTCGATATTGTGCGTGATGATCAAGACGCTCTTGACCATGGACAGAGTGGTGCTGCCGTTTGTGGCGTTGCGTCCTCGGGCGGTCACGAGCCGGTAAACCTCGCTCCGCAAGCTCTCGGCGGTGAACACGTCCAAGGCGCTGAACGGTTCATCCATGCAGAGCAGTTCGGGGCCCCGCGTCAACGCCCGTGCGAACCCGACGCGCTGCTTCATTCCGCCGGAAAGCTCTTTGGGATACGCCTCTTCGAATCCGTCCAGACCGACCAAATCGATGCACTTGGTGATGCGTTGTTGCCCTTCGGCCGGACTGATTTCCAGCCCGTCCAGCGCCACCTCGATGTTCTGTCGCACTGTCAGCCAGGGGTAGAGCGCAAAGCTCTGAAATACGAGGGCGACGTTAGGGTGCATTCCAGTCAGGGGCTGCCCGTGGGCGAGCACGGTCCCGGTCGTGGGAGTGACCAACCCGATGAGGCTGCGAAGCAGAGTGCTTTTGCCGCATCCGCTGGGCCCGAGGATCGCGACGACTTCTCCCGAGCCGATGGTCAACGACACGTCCTTGATCGCAAACCGCTCTTGTGCGGCGTCATACGACACCGAGATATTCTTTGCCTCGCAGATAGGAGTGCTTTCGCTCGCGGCCATTGCAGCTTCCTTCGGTTCGTCAGACATTGAGGCTGTAGCGATCTTCAGCCACGCGGTACAGCCGCTTCCAGATCAATCGGTTGAGGAACACAACCGACACGGCCATGGTCACGATAGCACCGGCCAGGAGTGGAAAGTTACCGCTGGCGGTCGCCTCGCTGATGACCGATCCAAGGCCGAAGGCGATGAAGGTGTTCCCTTTCACCTGCACGTATTCGGAGACGATGGTGGCATTCCATGCCCCGCCCGCCGCGGTCACCAGCCCGGTGACCAGATAAGGAAACACCGCCGGGATGTAGAGCCGGGTCCATCGCCGCAACCACGGCGTCCCATACACGCGTCCGACTTCCTTCAGTTCGCCGGGAATTGCCATCGCACCGGCGATGACGTTGAACAGAATGTACCACTGCGCCCCGAGCAGCATAAGCGTCACGCAGCCGATGCCAAAGGGAATGTGCAGGATCACCAGCAGGATGGTCACGAGCGGGAACAGCATCGGAGCGGGGAAGCTGGCGACCACCTGCACCACCGGCTGCAGCCGCTGAGACCACTTGGGAGAACTGCCAATGAGAATGCCGGCCGGAAGGCACCAGATCCCACCGATCAGTACCGCAGCGGTGGTGCGCGCGAACGACGCCAGCAGGGCCAGCACGAGGTGCGCCCAATCCTGATGGCTGGACGTGTCGTGGAGCGGGAGTTGCACGAGCAGACGGATCAGCAAATACCCGCCCCGCAGTGTCCCGAGTGCGATTAGTATGATGACCAGCCAGCCGATAGGCGGATTTGCTTTCTTCCAAAAGTCCGAAGTCGATCGCCGGAAGATCGGCGATGGGTGCGCATACGACGAGCCCTTTGGCGGCGCAGCAACGGCCGGCGGCTTCCGAGATTCGCCGAGGCGGTGAATGATCCATTTCCCCAGCAGGGAGTGTTGCAGCACGTTCAGCACCCAAGATTGGGCCTTGTCCACATCGGCGGTCTCCTCCACCTTAAACCGTTCGCTCCATGCGACGATTGGCCGCCAGAACACCTGGTCCACCACGACGATCATGATGGTCATCGCCACCACCGCGGCGACCATCGCTCCCTTGTCGTCATTATTGATCGCCTCAGCCATGTACGACCCGATGCCCGGCAGCCGAAAATCGCGGTCGCCGAGGGTGAACGCTTCGTTTACGCTCAGGAAAAACCAGCCGCCGGCCATCGACATCATCGAGTTCCACACCAGCCCGATCATGGACGCCGGAAGTTCGAGGATGCAGAACACCCGCCACCACCCGAGCTGATTCACGCGGGCGACTTCCCGCAGCGGCTGCGGGATACTCCGCAGGCTGCCGAAGAAGCTGAACGTCATGTTCCACACCTGCGCCGTAAAGATCATGACGACGCAGGCGATCTCCAGACCAAACTCGCGGGTTGGAAACAGCGCGATCATCGCCAGCACCAGACCGGGCAGGAAGCCGAGCACCGGAATGGATTGCAGCACGTCCAGGGCCGGAATCATGAATCGCTCGGCCCGCCGATTGTGGGCGGCAATGGTGCCGTAAATAAGCGTGAAAACCAGTGACAGTGCGTATGCGGCAAACCCCCGGGCGAGGCTGAAGAACGTGTACTTCGGCAGTGACCAGAACGACAGACTGATCTCAACCTTTTCCCGGTAAGGGGCAGAAACCTGCTTTCCGAAACTGAGCATGGCGCCGACCAGAGCGACAACAATGGCCAGCAGCAGCAAGTCCACGGCAATCGAGCCGGGCGCCTTGAATGCGTCCCGCATGCGTCGATTCTGGAATACAGCCAGCGGCATCAGTGCTCCGATCGGTCTTGCCGGGAATCGTTATCGTCGAATTGGATACCTGACGACAGAATCGGAGGATGTTACGGCCGGGTTCGATTCATGCAACGGTCTGGGTAACTGTTGGGATAAAACATGAGGCTGAAGTTCGGCGAACGTGGCACGAGTGGCATGAGTGGCACGAGTGGCACGGGCGTCCCGCCCGTGTCAGGGGCTAAAAAGTAGAAAAATTGCCTCCACGTCGAACGATTCTCCTAAGCTCCGGATCGCTAACACGGGCGGGACGCCCGTGCCACGTTCCAAGCCACCACCGGTTTCCGTCCCCCTCAAGGCTGCGAGGTTGGGACTGTCGCCGGCTGGGTCGCCGGGCCGTGAATCCTCTCGTACAAGCCCTGTATCAGCTCGAGCGGCTTATCGACCGGGGTGTCGGAAGGGGTGGTCATCAGCGTCGTTACCACGCCGGGCTTGGTCCGCTGAAAGACGTGCAGTGGCTTGTCGTCGGTTCCGATAAAAGCGACGACGGCTTTCTCCCGGGTGAAGGTGAAATGCGCAAAGCCATAGACCGTGCGCGAAAACGGCCCGAGGTTGTCGTGCAGCATTGGGGAGGCGTGCGCGCCGCCCCCGCCGCACATGACGAAGCTGATCGGCCAATTTGCGATCTCCAGGTGCTGCAGGTTGTGCTCGTGCCCGCAGAGATAAAAATCGACGTGGTACTTTTTGAAGAGCGTTCCCCAGTCTTTCTGCAGAACGCCGTTGTTGCCGGCAACTCCGTTGCTGAACAGCGGGTGATGCGCACAGCAGATCACCCAGGAAGTCGCGCGCGGCCTGGCCAACTCCGCGTCGAGCCAGCGGCGTTGATCGGCCCAATCGAGATCGTTCAGCACCTGCTTGTTGCTGTCGAGCATGATGAGCGTGACCATCGGATGATCGGCCGGTAGATCCACCCGATAATGCCGCGCGGGAAATTTCCATCGCGAGTCGGGATGGAGCACAGCGTAACGAAGCTCGATAATGTCCTTGCGGCCGTCGTAGTCGTGATTCCCCAGCGACACGTAGAACGGCATCGGCAGCCGGATCGGATCATACATTTTCTCAAACAGCGTCTGCCATAGCGGATCGTCGGCGCCGCCGGGGAGCTTCACGTAGAAGTTATCGCCGGCCAGCAGCATTCCCGTGAAAAGGAGTTGCTGAGATTGCGCGTAATTGGCCAGCGCATTGGCGACGGACTTTTGCGCCGGTTTCCCTTCGCCCCAGTCGCCCATCGCCAGGAAATCCGTTCGCGGCCCGGGGGGGAGGGTTGCAGGAAATGTCTGGGCGAGAGAAACGGACGCCAGCGACGCGATAAAAGAGGCGAGCAGCAACGCGATCTTGCAGTGGTCGCCCCTCGTCGCACGAACAAAGCCCGGCTGAGGACAATGCCTTTTCCCCCTCTCCCGGTACTCCGGGAGAGGGCAGGGGTGAGGGTGATTTCGCGTACCAACGACACCGGAGGTCCAAATCACCCTCACCCCAACCCTCTCCCGGAGTACCGGGAGAGGGGGCCAGAGGGAAATGCGGGCATCGGCCGTGGCAGGAGGAACGAAAGTCTGTCGCATTCTTTCTCTGCGTGTCACGTACTAATCTGATTCGCCACCGCGGCGCGAAGACTTGACGTCGGAGCGGTGGCGCTTCGATTCGATCCGTCGGCGTTGCGACGCGCGCGTGGGCTTGGTCTTGCGGCGCGGCTTGGGCTCGTGCATCGCCGTGGCAAGGAGCACGCGCAGGCGGACCAGCGCGGCCAAACGATTGGCTTCCTGCGATCGCTCGGTATCCGCGGCGATGTGAATTTCACCTGTCGTGGTCAGTCGCTTCCCGGCCATTCGGCGCAGCCGCCCCACCGCCCGCTGGCTGAGCCCGTGAATTTCCTTCACCGCCACCCACAGTTCGGCTTTCGAATTGACTTTGTTCACGTTCTGCCCGCCCGGCCCGCGGCTGCGCGCAAACTGGAATCGCACCGCCGAGGGGGCGATGTGAACGCCGGGGAGAAATTCGTCTTCGGCGGACGAAGGGGTTGGGGTTGCGTCAGGCGACATGAGAAAAATCCGTCATGGTGATCGGCGGCTGCAATTTGGGATGGTCGTGACCATATTCGCGGGCCCACTTGAGCGTCGACGCTGCAAGTACCGTTAGAAACGCGAGGATCAGCGCCCATCGCATCAAGCTGCGACTGGGCGGCCGCGGCGTATTTCCAGCCAACAGGATCACTTGCAGCGTCATGACTGCAAGTCCCAGGAGCACGTGCAGCCCGAAAATTCCATGCGTGACGCCCGGCCATTCGTTGTAGAGGTGCCAGTTGCGAACGGCATTATACGCACCGGTCAGAAGCAGCAGCGTGATGCCGGCGTGGAAGACGATTTTCAGCGGCCGCCGAACCCGCAACGCCGCCGCCGCTCGCGGCTCCGGATCGAGACCGCATAGTGCGGCGGGAAGCAGAAAGTAAACGAAAAACGCGGAGCCGATCAACACGCACGCGGTGATGACGTGCAGCCAGCGGACGAAGATGTTGATCACAATAATCAAAGTCATCTTGTGCTGATCATAGCGGGTATGAAAGATTCGAATAGGCTCGCGACGCCGCCCCTGCGAGTAAGAGGGTGTAACGCTTAATTGGAGTGATCGGCCGCCTTATCCCCCTCTCCCGGTACTCCGGGAGAGGGTTGGGGTGAGGGTGATTTGGAATGTCGAGCGCCGCTGGTTCTCGAAATCACCCTCACCCTATCCCTCTCCCGGAGTACCGGGAGAGGGGACCAGAGGCCTTCTTCATGAACACC
>Ga0302326_10014309_pt1 | contig 16778 bp, 15 predicted proteins | sample Palsa_T0_3_FD_202264 | JGI IMG/M metagenome (GOLD analysis project Ga0302326, IMG submission 202264) | Peat permafrost microbial communities from Stordalen Mire near Abisko, Sweden - Palsa_T0_3 | ecosystem: Environmental > Terrestrial > Soil > Palsa > Peat permafrost | place: Sweden: Abisko...
CCAAACCCGCGTCACTGCACTGCCGAAGTGCCGCAGGCCGTAAGCAGCCACGCCGCAGGTGGCTGCCGGTCTGCGGCACAATACCGCGAAGCGGTTTAGTTCACCGTGATAATGTACTCCGGCGAATCAGGGCATGATCGAGCGTTCGGGTCACGGCACGATGGTGGTGTCGATCCCGGTAGGCCGACGTACGATGAATCCCGAGGCCGCAAAAAGTAAGTGGCATTGGGCTGGCAGCCTGCGCGCCGGTTGTCAACCGGTTGTCAACCGGCGCCCGCCGAGCGAAGCGCGGCGCTACGTAACGACCCTCTTCTTGAAGGTCCGCGTCCCCAGGACAAACATAATCACAACCGAAGTGCACAGCGCAATCAGAATCCACACCAGAGGCAGTGTCGGAAACTCGCGCCCACCGATCTGCGGTACCATCGAATACCGCAATCCCTCCGCCGCGTAGGTCAGCGGGTTGAACAGCACCACCACCTGAAACCATCGGATGTTTCGCAGCGCGCCCCACGGATAATACGTGCACCCCGTGAACAGCAGCGGCGTGAAGATCAGCGTGAACATCAGGCTGATCTGTTCCGGCTTAATCACGGTGCCCATCAGCAGTCCGATCGTAGCGCCCACCAGCGCCGTCAGAATCACCATCCCGAGCAGCATCAACAGACGGTCCGACCGCACCTGATACCCGCTTCCCAGAATCCACCAGCCGAGCGGGAAAATCACCGAGCTGGCGATGGTCCCACGCACGGCGGCGAACAGCACCTTCTCAAGCGGCACCCACCACACGGGCAAAGGAGACAGCAGCCGGTCGTCGATTTCACGTGCAAAGCCGAGGTCCAAAACCAATGGCAAAGTCACGCCCTGCATGGCCGCGATCATACCCGTCAGCGCCACAATCCCCGGCAGCATCAGCGCGGCGAAATTGGACGCCGCCAGCCCGATCCCCGGCAGCACCTTACCGAAAATGAAAAGGAGAAACAGCGGCTGTATCAGCGCCTGCATCAGAAAGGGAACGAACTCCCGGCCGGTAACCACCATGTCGCGGCGCAGCATCGCGACGAAGGCATTCACTGCCAGCCATGTCCTTCGATCCGACATTATCGTAGGTGCCTCCCGGTCAGGAATATGAACACTTCTTCGAGCGTGGGCTGCTTCACGCTCACGTCGCGCACCTCCGCTCCGGCGGAGACAACAGCTTGCGCGGCCGCGCCAATCAGCGTATTGGCGGCGTCGGCGTACACCCGGTATATCAGGGTCCCGGGCTCCGGGGGCGGGGCTGGAGGCTCGGCTTCATCCACCTTGGTCACGCCGGGCATCGCCCGCAAAGCAGGCAGAAGCGCCGCCCCCACTCGCACCGATTCCGATGGCGGCGCCCAGGCCCGCAGTTCCAGCACCGATCCGCCCGGGATCAGCTTCTTTAACTCCGCCGGCGTGTCGTTCACCAGGATCTTGCCATGATCCATAATCGCGATGCGTCCGCACAGCTTATCCGCCTCATCCATATCGTGCGTGGTCAGCAGGATGGTGAGGCCCTCCGCATTCAAACTGCGGATGCGTTCCCACAGAAACAGGCGCGACTGCGGGTCCAGATTGTTGGTCGGCTCATCGAGGAACAGAACATCGGGCGCGTGCATCAGCGCGCGGGCGATCATCAACCGCTGCGCCATGCCGCCGGAGTAGCGGCTCACCTTCTCGTTCTTGCGCTCGCCCAGTCCGAGTTCGCCCAGCAGCTTATCGGCAAGCGCCTCCCGCTGCCCGCGCGGGATTCCATGATACGCCGCATGAAACGTCAGAATCTCGCGCACCTTCAGGCTCCGGTCCAGGTTGCTCTGCTGGGGAACCACCGCGATGCGGCGCTTCACGTCGATGGGATTTTCCACAATGTCGAACCCCACAATCGAAGACGTGCCTTCGGTGGGACGAATGAACGTCGTCAGCGTGCCGATGATCGTTGTTTTACCCGCGCCGTTCGGGCCCAGAAGACCGAAGATTTCGCCCGGCGATACGTCGAACGAAACGCCATCCACGGCGTTGGTGGTGGACTTCGCATATCGCTTCACGAGATTGCGAACCTGTATCGCGGCAGTGCCGGCTGGCGTGGTCATGCGGTCTATCTTTTATACCAGTTTCGGTCATTGCATCCGGCTTTCCAGCTGATAAACGTGGATGTAATCGATTTCGAAAACCGCCGGAAATCCGGTGGTCTGGTCCGGATATTTCGCCTGCAGTCCGCCGACTGCGAGGTTCACCGCGAGATACAACGGCTGGTGCGGCACCCCCGTAGTGGATCGGAAACGCTCCGTTCCGTCAACCGTCCAGACAATGCGATTTTCGTCCCACTCAACGGCCACGATGTGAAAGCCGTCCGACATATCCGCCACGCCATAAGAGCCGGTGAACGACCGCTCCGTCTTCTCATCGCCCCACCGATTGGCGAACAGAGCTTTCGTCGGATCCCCGCCGACCACGTCGAAAATATCGATGGCCGGAATCTCTGTGGAGGGCACGGGCAGCAGCCAGAACTTCGATTCCAGGCCTTTCCCCGCGGCGGCGCGGCAGCGGATTTCAAACCGCCCGTAAGTCTGCGCGAACGACCCGAGCGTGGTCATCATGCCCGAGGTGAATTCGCGCTGCACGCCGTCATACTTCGCCAGTTCCCGGCGCGCTACGATTCGTGCCATGCCCTCTTTTACCGCAATCGCGCCGGGAACGTAGGCCTGGCCTTCACGATTGCGCTCATGCCCCCAGGGGTCGTGCGGAACCCACTTCGGGTAGCTGAGCTCGCTGCCGTCGAACTCTTCAGAGAAGGTGAGGACCCAGGTCGGTTTAGTCTGTGCCGCGGCGACACAGGCGAACGCCAGCAGTGCGCACGCGATGTAGATCGATCGGTTCAAAATTTCTGGACGGCCCGGCCCCCTGATTCCGGTACGGGCTATACGGCATTATTATGTTGGTACTCGCAACTCAACAATGCTCAGGGTCGAACTGATGGAAGGTTTCAGAATCGTCCGCGACGGCCAGCCTGTCACAGGCGCTTCTACCATTCGCCTCCAGTCGCTCATCGCTTACCTTACGCTGCATGCGGCGACGCCGGTGTCCCGCCAGCAACTGGCGTTTCTCTTTTGGACGGACTCGCGTGAGGCGCAGGCCCGCACGAATTTACGGCAACTGCTGCATCACCTGCGCCTGGCCCTACCGGAGTCCGACCGTTATCTCCAAATGGACGGTCAGAACATCTGCTGGCGTGCCGGGCCGGGCTGGGAACTCGACACGGCGCTGTTCGAAAAGGCCGCGGCAGACGCGAAGGATTACACCGCGATCGAACAGGCAGCCCGCCTCTACAAGGGCGACCTGCTTCCCGGTTCGTACGACGACTGGCTGGAGCAGCATCGCGAGCGGCTCAAGACCGTCTTTCACGGTCTTCTCGACCGGCTGATCAAGCTGGCCGGGGAGCATGGCGATCTGGACGCCGCCATCGGCCATGCGGAACGGCGGCTGGCGCGTGACCCGCTGCGCGAGGCCGGTTACCAGACCCTCATGCGGCTGCATGCGCGCAAAGGTGACAGAGCGGGCGCCCTGGCCGTCTGCCAGCGGTGTGCCCAGGCTCTGAAGCGCGAATTGGGATTAGAGCCAGGTCACGCTACCCGCCGCTGCCTGGACCAGGTGCGCGATGCTCAGCAGGTGCGCGATGCTCAGCAGGTGCGCGATGCTCAGATGGATAGCGTGGCCGATCGAACGCCACCGCCGGCTCCTCCAACCACAACCGCGGACATCCCGCTCGTCGGACGCGATGCTGAATGGTGCACTCTTCTCTCTGCCTGGCGTCAGGCCTCAACTGGCCAAACATCCCTGGTAATCCTGACCGGTGAGGCCGGCATCGGAAAGACCAGGTTACTCGAAGAACTGCGCGATCGCGTGGCGCGCGAGGGCTGTTCCACGGCGCGGGCTTCCTGCTATTCGTCCAGCCAGGCGCTGGCGTATACGGCCGCGGGAGGTTGGTTGCGCAGCCCCTCGATCGGCCCCCACGTGCAGGAGATGGCGGCCGTGGAACGCGCCCAGCTAGCGCGCGTCCTCCCCGAGATTCTGGCGGAGCAGCCGGACCTGGAAGCGCCTCGGCCTTTCACCGAATCCTGGCAGCGCCGGCACTTCTTCGAAGCGATGGCGCGCATCGTGCTGCGCGCGAAACAACCTTTGCTCCTGTCGATCGACGACCTGCAATGGTGCGATCCCGAAACGCTGGAATGGCTGCAATACCTGGTGCGGTTCGATGCCGCGGCACGCCTGATGATCGTGGCCACGGCCCGGCTCGAAGAGTTGAGCCCGGATCATCCGGTCGCCATGGCGGCGCGCGAACTGACGCGCGCCGAGCGCGTCCTCGAAATCCGCCTGGAGCCTCTCGATGAGCAGGACACACTGCGGCTCGCAGCCGGCATTTCCGGTAACTCTCTGAGTCCCGATGAAGCGGGAGTGCTCTACACGCAGACCCGCGGCAATCCGCTTTTCGTAGTGGAAACCATGCGGGCGCGGCCTGTCTCCAAAGGGCGGGTCGCGCCCAAGCTGCAGGCCGTCATTACCATGCGGCTCTCGCAACTGGGTGAGCCCGCGCGGCAGATAGCCGCCGTCGGTTCCGCCATAGGCCGGCCTTTCCCTATGGAACTGACTGCCAGGGTCGCGGGCCTCGCCGAAGACATCGCCGTCGCTGCTATCGACGAATTGTGGCGTCATAGGATTCTTCGTCAGGAAGATGGCGATCGCTACGATTTTGTCCATGGATGTCTGCGGGACGCCGCCTATGCCGGCGTCGGGCCGGCGCGTCGCAAACAGTTGCACAGGTTACTCGCGGAGGCACTGGAATCGCAAGACACCGCCCGGTCGGACGAATCCGCCAACCGCATCGCGAGCCATCACGAGCAGGCCGGGTTGGCATTGCGTGCTATTCCGTGGTACCAGCGCGCGGCTGCTCTGGTGCGCCGCCGCTATGCCGAAGACGAAGCCATTGCGTTCCTGAACACCGCGCTGCGGTTGCTTGCCACCCAGCCTCCGTCAACGGAGCGCGACCGTGCCGAACTCGATCTGCTGATTTCTCTGGGACCCTCTCTGAGCGCAACGCAGGGCTTCGCCTCGGAAGACGCCGGCAAGATCTATTCGCGCGCCCGGTTGCTCTGCGAACTGCTCGGTGAGACGGATCGCTACATCACGGTTCTCGGAGGCTCGTGGACCTTCCACATCGTGCGCGGGGACCTGGAAATCGCCCGCGAAATTGCCCAGCGCTACATGGCGCTGGTGGAGCGCCGGGACGATTGCCTCCTGCGCGCCGCCGGGAGCTTCTACATGGGCAGTACGAGCTATTACCAAGGCGCGCTGCGCGAATCGCGGCAGCACCTGGAGGCTTCGAATCGATACGCGGCGCAGTCGTCCGCGGCCTTTTTGGAACTGGGTCCCGAACTGGGCGTATTCTGCCGCGGGCATTTAACACACGCGGTCTGGCTGCTGGGCGAGCCGGACGAAGCCAACGCGGAATGCGCACGAAAGCTGTCCCGTGCGGAAGGCCTTTCCCATCCGTTCAGCCTGAGCTCTGGCCCTTGCTTACGCGGCCTTGCTCCATCAGTTCCGCGACGAGCCGGAAGGGGCGCAGGCCCGCGCCGAAGCTGCCGCGGCCCTATGCCGGAAGTACGGGTTCCGCTATTACCTCTCCTGGACGCCGATCGTTATGGGCTGGGCCAGCGCTCGCATGGGCGATCGTGAGCGCGGCCTGGAGCAGATGCTGAGCGGGTTTGCTTCGTTGCGTGCTACCGGCGCTGGTTTGCGTGCCCCCTATTACCTTGGCCTGATCGCGCAGGTGGCGGGCTGGTGCGGTGATGTGCAGGCCGGCTTAGGTCACCTCAAGGAAGCGCAGGAACTGGGGGAGCGCAGCCACGAAAACTGGGTTCGGCCGGAATTACGGCGAATTCACGGCGATTTGCTTCTGCAGTCCGGCCAGGTCCGGCAGGCGGAAACCAGCTACGTAACGGCCGCGCGGCTCGCCCGTCAGATGGGGTCGAAGGCCTGGGAAGTGCGCGCCGAAGCTTCTCTCGAAAATATACGCAAATAGAACGCCCGGAAGAACGCTTTCGGAACGTGTCGTTTTTTATTCTCAATTTCGGAGGTAAACAGGGAACATGTTGGACGTTCAGAAACTGAAATCGGTCCTGCGGGGTCAGACAATTGAGCCCGGGGACCCGGAGTACGATTCGGCGTGCAAGGTCTACAACGCCATGATGGACCGGCATCCCCGGCTCATCGCCAAATGTATGGACGTGGCCGATGTGATGGCATCCGTGCGGTTCGGGCGCGAAAACGATCTGCTGGTTTCCATTCGCGGCGGGGGCCACAACGCCGCCGGTCTGGGTGTTTGCGACGACGGTCTGGCGATCGATCTGTCGGCAATGCGCGAGACGCACATCGATCCCAAAAACGCGACGGTCAGAGTCGGCGGCGGCGCTACGTGGGCCGACGTTGACCACGCAACGCACGCCTTCGGTCTTGCGGTGCCTTCCGGAGTGGTCTCGTCGACCGGCGTGGGAGGGCTGACGCTGGGTGGCGGGCTGGGTCACCTGACCCGCAAATACGGCCTGACGATCGATAATCTTCTCTCGGCCGATCTGGTCCTTGCCGACGGCAGCTTCGTGACCGCCAACGAGCGGCAGCAGGAAGATCTCTTCTGGGCGATTCGGGGCGGCGGCGGCAACTTCGGGGCAGTGACGTCGTTCACGTTTCAGGGCCGTCCGGTGCACACCGACTACGGCGGACCCATGCTGTGGGATTTCGATCGGGCGCCCAAGGTCATGGAATGGTATCGCGAATACATCAAGCAGGCGCCGGACGAACTCAACGGGTTCTTCGCTTTCCTGATGGTGCCGCCCGGCGCGCCGTTTCCGGAGCATCTGCACCTGCGAAAAATGTGCGGCGTTGTGTGGTGTTATACCGGCCCGCATGAGCAGGCCGAAGAACTGCTGCGTCCCATTCGCGCCATGTTCCCGCCCGCGCTCGATTTCGTGGGCCCCATCCCCCACCCGGCGCTGCAGGGCATGTTCGACCCGATCTATCCCGCGGGTATGCAGTGGTACTGGAAAGCCGACTTCGTGAACGACCTTCCCGATGCTGCCATCGACGTCCACATGAAGCATGCTGCCGAGTTGCCCAATTTCTTTTCAACCATGCATCTGTATCCCATCAATGGCGCGGCCTCGCGGGTAGGCGCGAACGCTACCGCGTGGAGCTACCGGGATTCGACCTGGGCACAGGTGATCGTCGGGGTCGATCCCGGTCCGGCGAACAGCGGAAAGATCACGGAGTGGTCGCGGAACTACTGGAACGATCTGCACCCTTATTCAGCGGGCGGGGCCTATGTCAACTTCATGATGAATGAGGGTGAGGACCGCGTGAAGGCGACCTACCGCGGAAATTACGAGCGCCTCACGACGGTAAAAACGCGCTATGACCGGGATAATTTCTTCCGCGTCAATCAGAATATCCGCCCGGTCGGGAAATAGGTCCTTATTTCAAGAGTAATTCGGCGTCGGAGCGGCGTACGTAGTTGGCTTCAACGATTGCGGGATCGGCCATAGTGCCGTTGGCGAAACGGCGCATAGCGATCTTCGCGATAGCGCCAGCCAACGCCCGCGGCGCCCTTATGACAGGATGGAGTTCGAGAAGCGTGCCCGCCAGTGAAGCCCGGAAAGGCTCGAAGTCACTCGAAACCCATTCGAACTCGCGATTTTCCAGTAATTCCAGGAATTTCGGAAAACGCACCACCATTTCGGGAATAACCTGCGCGCCGGAGCGATCGTACAGCGCGCCGAAGATCTCGCCGCGTCTTGCATCGATCACCGTAGCTCGCAGTTCCGCCGTTCCGTAATCCGCCAGCGCCTCCAGGTTCGACACTGCGATCACGGGTTTTCCCAGAACCTCGCCCAAGCCCTTAATGGCGGCCAGTCCGATGCGTACGCCAGTGAACGAACCCGGTCCGGATGCCCCGGCAAAGAGCTCAATGTCTTCGAGCCGGATCTCCTGCCGCGCCAGCAGAACTTCGATCTGTCGAAACAGAACTCCGCTGAAGCCCTTCGGCTCATGCAGCAGCATCTCGTCGCGAATTCCCTTCTCATCCGCCAGCGCAATGCTTCCGAACTCCGCGGTAGTATCGACCGCAAGGGTCAGCATTACTTGTTCAGTATGAAATTCCGGTCCAGCACGTAGACCTTACCCAGCCCGTTCATCCCCAGCACTTTCAAATGGAGCGCCGCCGGATAATCGCCCGCGATATCCGCGGGAATCTGAAACGTTCCTTCGGAGCCCGTTCCCAGCACCCGGTAACTCCGTTCGGACACGGTAACTTCCCCGGTCCATTCGTACATCATTTTGTCCAGTATTTTCGACTTCCGTTTCAGCTTGACGCTGAAATGCACCGGTTGTCCCAGGGACAGGCTCTCAGCAGAAGGTTCCACGATATCGAACGGTATCTTATCCGGATTGCCTTCCACTTCCTGCAAGATCAGCGGCGGATCGCGCGAATCGAACTTATAGCTCCTTAGCCTCGATGCTTTTTCGCCTTCGCGCGAAATGTGCAGTACCCAATCGCGAGAAGTATCGGGCGGCGTGACGGTATAGGCAGCGCCTTTGTTCTTATCCTTCGACTTCACGCGTTCCCCATCGACGGGGTTGATCCATTCCACGTCGTAGCCATGCGGTTCCACGTTAACCGTGACAGGTCCCGTGGGTTTCTCGACGTAGATGACATATTCCACGCCTTCGAGCGCCAGACCGCGCCCGTTATCCACATCGAAGAACGGCTCCAGTTCCCAATAGCGCGTGCTTGCCATGAAGTCGTACCAGACCTTCATTTCGTTCGCGGCCTGTTCGTTCGGAATTACAGTCGCGGGATACTGGCCGTCGGCGGTCGCGTTCCAGAGGCGGCGGCGGAAAGTATCGGCGTCTTTAACATCGGCCCCGAAATCGTTGACCGCCGGGTATTGAAACACCTGCTGCTCGATCGCGCCGATCTGATCGTCGCCCGTCCGGTAGGAGCGGTAACGAAGCCACCCATCGTCTGCCAGAGGAGCGGATGTGACGTTCGCCCGGCTGGAGCGCGTGTGCTTGTAAGGATCGAGACTGCCCTCAAATTCCGCGATTTCCTTCAGCATTTCGCGGCCGTTTTCGTAGGTCTCCCAGCCTTCCAGACCCTGCCACGTGACATCGTATGCGTCCAGCCGCGACAGCGCATACACGAACCATTTCTGCCTGTCTTCATGGGACGGCAGCAAACGGTTCATCAGGCCATTGGGTCCGAAGAACGCGACGTCAACAATGATGCCGCGCTCATTGGCGTAACGGATCTTCTCTTCCGCGGCGCGAAAGACTTCGGGCGCGCGAAACTGCGTGGCGTCCGATTCGTCGATCAGCGTGACGGCGAGATGGTTGAAATGCTGCTGCGCCCGCGTATCGACGAGCGATTTCCAGCGCGCCAGATCCATCGAAGCGAACGCCGGCACCACCCCGCCCATCCACAGATACGGGGTGAGTTGATTGCCTTCAACCAGCGCGAAATGATGTATGTCAGCCGCGCGCAGCCAGCCTTTCTTATCGTTCGGAGTCGCGGTGAACTGCCCAACCTTCCCGTTGAGCGATTCGATTTCGCTGGTGAGCCGATAGGTGTAATCGCCGGCTTCGGTCGGGGTGAAGCGGATCACCCACTTCGTGCCGCCGTCCCAGAAGGCGTTCACGAGTGCCGTGTTGGCCGTCGGGGAGCGGAATTCGGCGTGGAGGTCGAGCGTGCGGTCGCTATGCGCAGTCGGAATATCGAAGACCAGGTCGCAGGCGGAGTAGCGCGGCGTGGCCGGGCATACGGTCTGGGCGAATGCTACGGCGCCGAAAAAAAACAGGGCGGCGAACCGGACGATCATGTTCACAGTTTAGCCGCAACGTTCTCTAGTATGGCGGACCGCGCGGCCTCAAGATCTGGCTGGAACCAGTTGAACCGGAGATAGATTTCTTTGGCGATCTCGACCGCATGATCAACCAGTTCCGCTCGCCAGTCGGCAATCAAACGCTTACGCTCAACAGTGATTTGCGGTATTCGGCATATATAATCCCCAGGCATGAAGCTCCCCAGAGCGACAAGTCGCCTGTGGACCTCATCCTACTGCGCTCCAACCGGTGGGGCAGGTTCCTGACCTGCCGAGTTTACTGCCACTGGCGATTCTTACGCATTCTCGACGTAGCCACCTCGCTGGGCGACCTTTCCACACTTAACTCCAGGCCGCGCCGGGTTACCAACCGGCGCGCAGCTTGCCAGGCGGGATACCATACTGCCTTACAGCGGATCGATTGTTTTGCCGGGCCCTTATCGGCGAAACCTGAATCCCCTCGTTCCAAAGCTCATCCGCGCCGCGTTCACCAAAACCTCTTTCATGTTTTTGGTCTATCCTGTGTAGTGATGTGAAATCCTCTGCTCGCTCTCCATGCGATCTGCATAGCCGCTTTAGCCTCCAGCGCTCTGGTCGCTACTGCTAACGCTCAATCCATGCCCGGAATGGAACATCAGCGCCACGACGATGCACCTTTGGTGGGAGAGAAGTTGGGGCGCGTCTCTTTCCCTACTTCGTGCGCTGCCGGTTCACAGGCGCCTGTGGAACGGGGTATCGCTCTGCTCCACTCATTCGGCTACGCAGAAGCGCAAACGCAGTTTGAGGCGGTGGCCGAAGACGACCCGGCTTGCGCCATTGCGCCCTGGGGTGTCGCGATGTCCCAATTCGTGAGTTATGGGGCCAGCCCGACGAAGCGGCTCTCAAGACTGGTGCCGAGCAGATGGCTAAAGCCCGCGATCTGGCAGCGTCGCCGCCGGTAATCACACAGAGAGGGCGCTGGTACATCGAGGCGCTGAGCGCGTTCTACGATCCGGCCAAAGGGACGTTTCAGAACCGGGTCGACGCCTACGCTGCCAAAATGAATGCGCTGCATGAGGACTTTGGCGATCCTGATACCCCTTTTCGAGTCAAACCCCGAACATCCCCGGCCTGGCGCATTACATTATCCATACGTGCGACACGCCCGCACTCGCATCGGAAGGCCTGGCCGCCGCCCAGGTTTAGGCCAGGCTCGCGCCGTCCTCAGCGCACGCCCTGCACATGCCTGGGCACATCTTTGCGCGGCTCGGTATGTGGAAGGAAGACATCGATTCGAACCTGGCGTCGGTGGCCGCATCGAACAGGGCCGCCGCGGGCCAGCCCGGGGCGGCGCATCAGATGCACGCCGAGGACTTCCTCGTCTACGCCTTGGCTGCAGGTCGGCGAGGACGAGAAGCGAGGGCTCAGACCGCCGGGATGCGAGCGATCAGCGATCGGATGAAAGCCATGCCCGGCATGGACGACGGAAAGAACAGTGGGAACTTCTTCGACAACGAGATGAACACGATCTACACGATGGAAACGCATCAGTGGAAGACGATGTCCACACTAACGCCGGCGCCGGGATCCAAGGCTGAAGAGGCGTTTGAAATCTATTGGGGGCGGGCGTTGCGGCTGGTCATTTGCGCGATGTGAAGTTGGCCGGGACCGCGCTGGCGGATTTCGATCAGGCTCTTGAAGCGGTGAGGAAGTCCCCGCGCGCATTCTTTGAGAGCTTCATGGCCGTGATGCGCGATGAGATCGTCGGCTGGAAAGCGTTCACCGAGAACCTCCCGGAAGATGCCGTTGCCGCGATGCGAAAGGCCGCCGACCAGCAAGACAAGCTGGGTCAGAATGAGGTCGATATCCCCGCGCGAGAAATGCTGGGCGATCTGTTGCTGATGCAGCATAAGCCGGTCGAAGCGCTCGCGGAATATCGAGTCGCGCTGAAGCTGAGCCCGAATCGCCTGAACGGTTTGCTGAGCGCGGGCATGGCGGCCGAACAGGCCGGGTTGCCCGATGAAGCTCGCGCATTCTATAAAGCTGCCGCGCAGCAGACTGATTTCGCGGCGCACAGCCAGCGCCCGGAGTTGGTGCATGCCCTGAAAATCGCATCGCAATAACCAGGCACAGGCGGTCCGTGGCGTTTTGGCCGTTAGGCCAGGATGTCGTATCCTCATACGAACCTAACTAAAAACGATGGTTAGGCAGTGTTTGAGGTCAAACGGACGCAGGACGCTCCGATTAGAATGAGCCGATTACCGAGCCGCGCTGTGAAGGAGCGGTAACAAAGATCAACCGCTCCGCACTTCACCGTTCTGGTGACAACCGCTTTCCGCACAACAGCTTAACGTTTCAGCGAGTTGGCGAATTCGTGGCGCTTCAACTGCCGTTTTTAGGATGAACCAGGGGTGCGATTGAACGAAAAGATTTCGTTCAGCGCAACTGCCAGTGTTTCGGATTGCGCCGCCCGTGGAAACAGGCAATCACGACAATTCGGCTACCTTCCACGAGGAAGAACAAACCGTAAGGGAACGCGTGTCGGCAGGCAGGGCCTTGTCTCCCCGAAAAGCTTATAGTAGTCTTCAGATTCCAAACGATACCTGAGAATTCGTCATGGAACAAAGCACATCCCGCTGTTCGATGATCTTCTGCAAAACGTCGCACGTTTGCCCGGCGTAATCGTAACAGCGGGATGCCTGCCTTATCTGCTATCCGGAATCGATACCCGTCGGCTCAACTCCGAACAGAAAGTCCGAATCTCAACTGCGGAGTTTTCCACACCGTCGCGGGCGACGACTGTGAATATCTCCTCTTAGATCCTCGTCCCTTCGGACCAACTATAAGCCCGGCGGCAAAGCCGAAGCTTTGACCGCTCGGGGGCCGAGTGTTTTTCATCCCTGTTCTTGCCCGCATGCGGGTACCGAAACACCTTTGAAAAACACTGTCGGGATGGACAGGCGAAAGCGCCTGTCCTGCCTTCGTTTCATTGCAGATCTGCGGGTAAGGATTTGAGATTTGGGACTCCCGATCAGGCGGAGGCGGGCTACAAATGGTATTTTTCTTGTGTGGACGAAGCGCAACGGCTACGCGGAGTAGTTCTGGAATCGCTCGACCAGGAGCAGGATGCGAAGGGCCTCGCCCGCCGCGTTTATCGAAGCCGGACGCAGTTTTATCGCGTGTTCCGGGCGATGATCGAGGAAACTCCGGTGGCCATGCGCCGGAGGCTGCTACTGGAAAGAGCGGCATGGCAGCTGTCTCGTACTCAACTCCCGGTGACAGTAATCGGTCTTAACGCAAATTACGGATCGCTCGAAGCGTTCACCAGGGCCTTCCGAAAGGCGTTTAAGGTTTCACCGAGCCTTTATCGCCGTATGGGCGTGACGTACACTCACCTGCACGCGACGAACGGAATTCATCATTATTCTGCCAGCGATGACACGAAAGGAACCGATCAATCTATGGATCTCTTCGATATTTTCTCCGGCCAGGAGTCCTGGCACACGCGGCGTCTTCTTGAGCTCGCGAAGACACTGAACGATGAACAGCTTGACCGCCCCTTGAAGAATCAAATGAAGATTTTTCCGTGGGATGGTCCGGATCGGAATCTGCGCCAGATCCTGGACCGAATGGTGCAGACCAAGGAAGTTTGGGCCGCGGCACTTACAAGCGGCAGCATGCCCTTATTGGAAAATGCGCCGCCGGAAGACTTAACTCCTTCGGCCATGCTGGCGCGTATGGACAAAGCGGATGCAGCGTTTCACCGCGTTCTCAAAGACGTGCGGAATCGAAGCGCCTGGGGGGACACGTTCGTCGATGCGCTGTGCGAACCGCCCGAGACCTTTACGTTTGGAGGTATGTTCGCGGACGTGATTACCTTCAATGCCCACAGGCGGATGCTCGCCATAGACGCGATGCAACGGCTGGGAGCGAAAGTGGAAGGTTGTGGCAGTCCCATCGAGTACGTCGCACATCTGGCTGGCGCGTGAGACCCGCGGGCCTGTGTGGATTCGAGTCTCCTGGCGGCGGAAGGCTGCGGTGTGCTCTACTCAGACGTGGCCAGCCCTTCGGTAATACCCGAACGCAGCGGAATACAGACTGCCGATCTGCGCCGCCATTATGAAATCGGCGGCAACCTGGTCAAAGCGGTTGACGGGGTTTCCGTCCGCATTGACAGCGGAGAATTCTGCGCGCTGCTGGGTGCTTCGGGCTCCGGGAAATCCACTTTGCTTGGGCTGCTGGCGGGGATGGACCGGCCTACCAGCGGATCCGTTACCGTGCACGGAACGGATCTCGCCAGCATGGCGCGCGACGGTTTGGCGGGCTATCGCCTGCGCACGGCCGGCATGATCTTTCAGGCCTTCAATCTGATTCCCAGCATGACGCTGCTCGAAAACGTTGAGCTTCCCATGCGCTTCGCCGGCGTGGACCGCAAGCAACGGAGTCAACTGGCGCGCGAAGCCCTCGAACGCGTGGGTCTGGCCGACCGCATCACGCACCGTCCCCGCGAACTCTCGGGCGGCCAGCAGCAGCGCGGCGCCATCGCGCGCGCCATCATCAATCACCCGAAGGTTCTCTTTGCGGATGAGCCAACCGGCAATCTGGACAGCCGCACTGGCGCCGAAATCATGGACCTGATCCGCAACCTGAACCATAAGGAAGGCATGACCGTTCTGATGGTGACCCACGAGCGCGAAATCGCCACGCGTTATGCCGCACGCATGCTGACGATGGCCGACGGCCTCTTGATTGACGACCAAACGATATGAAGACCCCCTATGAAGAGCCCCTATGAAGAGCTGGGACCTGCTGGAACTCGCATCGCGTAATATCCGCGAATCGCGCCTGCGCAATGCTTTGACGGCGCTGGGGATCGCCGTGGGCGTGGCGTCGCTCGTTTCCATGCTGTCGCTTGGCATCGGACTGCAGCGGCTGGCGTCGACCGGCATTCAGCGATCGGGTCTGCTCGATACGCTGACCGTGACTCCCGCAGGCAATGGCGGCGGACGCGGTTTCAATGGCGCGGGCCGCGCGACGGTCAGTCCGGGCACCGAACCACGCGCGCTGGACGAAACTGCCCGGCTTGAGATGGCGAAGCTTCCGGAAGTACGCGAGGTGTATCCCAATCTTTTGTTCAGCGCTGAGCTGCGACTGGGCGAAAGAACGGCGCGGCGTTCGATCGTGTCGGCTATTCCGGCTTCGGCGAAAGACTCGGAAGCTTTTGCTTCGATACAGGGAAAGTTCTTCTCGTCCGCCAGTGCGGCAGAGGTGTTGCTGCTGAAAAATCTTGCGGCCGAACTGGCGGGCGCCGCGCCCGGCAAGCCGCCCGTTCCGGCTGACCTCGCAAAGCAGTTGGTGGGTAAAACGTTGACGCTCAGTTACGCGGAACGCACGGCCACGCCGGACGGTGGGTTCAATGTTGTCTTCCGCAATCGGGCGGTTGAGATTGTCGGGATTGTGGATCGCGATACCAATGCTGGTGGAGGGCGCGGACCCGACGGCAGTGGCGGCGTGCGCGTCTTTGTGCCCCTGGTCTATGCGGAAGGTCTGCATGCCATGCAGGGCGCCGATCTGCGCGATGGCGGCCTGGGACTCGCCCACGCCCCCACCTATACCGCGCTGGTGGTGCGGCTGAAGAGTCCGGCCGGCGCCGCTACGGCAGAGGCGGCGATCAAGAAGATGGGGTTCAACACCTTTTCGGTGATCGATGTGACCAGCGGTCTCCGGCAGGTCTTCGCCGTGATCGATTTGTTCCTGGGTGCGTTCGGCAGTCTGGCCCTGGCGGTTGCCTCGATCGGCATTGTCAACACGCTGGTGATGGCGATTCTGGAACGGCGCCGCGAGATCGGGATCATGAAAGCGGTGGGCGCGAGCGACATGGATGTGCGCAAGATCTTTCTGGCCGAAGCCGCGGTGCTGGGGCTCTGCGGCGGCGTGTTCGGGGTGACGCTGGGATGGGCCATTGGGCGGATCATCAACTTCGGGGCCGGAGTTTATATGCAGAGCCAAGGAGTGCCCAAACAGGACTTCTGGTTCGTCCCGTGGTGGCTGGTGCTGGGCGCGCTGGTGTTTTCGCTGGTGGCGAGTCTGCTGTCCGGAGCTTATCCGGCGGCGCGCGCTGCGCGGTTGGATCCGGTGGAAGCGCTCCGGTACGAGTAAGTTACTCTTCGACCAAAGCCTTCAGCCGAGCCAGGGCGCTGTCCCACTGTTTCGAAATTGTTTCCAGACAGCGGCGGGCTTCGGCAAGGCCTCCAAGTGGAATCCCATCGAGCATCGTCTGTTCAGCCAGATCGGCAGGAACTGGGCCGCCGAGCCGCTCGACAGTTACGAAAAGGCCCTCAAGTTCATCCGCACCACCACAACCGCTACCGGATTGAAAGTGACTGCACAACTCGATACCACCTACTACCCAACTGGCGTCAAGCTCTCAAAGGCGGAACTCAGCCAACTATCCATTCGAACGAAATGTGTTCTGCCAAAATGGAACTACACCATCTCGCCCCAAATGTGAAATTGTTTTTGGGCAGCTACATAGTGCGAACGGGCAGCGGCATGCGGTTGACGATGGTTTCTTTCTCCATTGGAAACAGCCCCTCTTTTCGTATTATCGTAGTCGAAGAACTCTAGCGGAGAATCAGTTGTGAGACATTGGCTTCTTTTCGCGGCATCGGTGGTGGTTCCGGCGCTGGGCGCCGACCGGGCCGGTGCGAATTTTAAAATCTTCCAGTTTCCGGCGGATCGGATTCCGCGGATTGACGGCAATGCGGACGACTGGAAGATAGTTCCGGACGATTATGCAATCGGCATGGACCAGTTGGTGGACGATACACACAAGGACCGTAAACCGGACCCGAA
>Ga0302326_10014310_pt1 | contig 16778 bp, 20 predicted proteins | sample Palsa_T0_3_FD_202264 | JGI IMG/M metagenome (GOLD analysis project Ga0302326, IMG submission 202264) | Peat permafrost microbial communities from Stordalen Mire near Abisko, Sweden - Palsa_T0_3 | ecosystem: Environmental > Terrestrial > Soil > Palsa > Peat permafrost | place: Sweden: Abisko...
CCGGTGGGCGCTGACCGACACCAAGGGCGGCGCCGTGGATGCCGAGCAGATCCTGCGCCAGAACGGCGCCGGCAACTGGGCTGACGAGCTCGGCCAGCTGCGCGGCGCGGCCGAGAGGACATCGGCAACGAACGAAATGGTCATGGGGCAAATGCTCGGCTTCATGGCGGACCCGGCGCTGGCCGCATCTGTCCTCCCGGCCGGGGACTCCGGGCTCGACTTCGCGGAGTTCCTGCGCTCCCGCGGGTCCCTGTACCTGATCGCGGACTCCGACCACGACGAGAGCCCGCTGGCCCCGCTGTTCGCGGCGCTCGCTGCGGAGCTTCATTACGTCGCCGCGCTCGAAGGCCAGGCATCGGCGGCCGGCCGCCTTGATCCCCCGCTCCTGATGGCCCTGGACGAGATCGTGCAAACCTGCCCGATCGCCCTGCCCAAATACTGCGCGGATTCCGGCGGGAAAGGCATCCAGATCATCACCGTCGCGCACGGCGAGGCGCAGCTGGCCAGCCGCTGGGGCGAGCACGGCAAGCAGGCCATCATCGACACCGCCGGCGTCCTGGTGCTGCTCCCCGGGATCAAGGACGAGAGCACGCTGCGCATGGTGTCCGGGCTGTGCGGGACCGCCGCCTACCGGGTGCGCGGCCAGGAGCATGACAGTCATCACGAGGTGATGCCGCCGGCCATGCTGAGGCAGCTGCCGAAGGGCCGGGCGCTCATCATCCGGAGCGGCTTCTCGCCGGTCATCGCCAAGCTGGCGCGAGTCTGGCGCGAGCACGCCTACCGCAAAGCCCGGCGGCGCGGCGAGACAGTCGCCGTGCTGACGCCTGCAGCTGCTGCGCTAGCCAGCCCCGCGGGCCGCGAGGTCACCGGCTCCCCCGCTTCCCCGTGGCCCGTTCGCGGCGAGATCCGTGATGTTGCGCCGTGCTCGCACGACCTGGATCGCGAAGCCGCCGAGCTTGCCGAGGTCCTCCCCCGCGACGACACCAGGCACCCGTGGATGTCCCCGTGAGCGGGCCGGGCGAGATGAGCGACCTGCTGCGGCTCACGGAGCTGGCGGAGAAGCTCGGCGGCCTGGATTCGCGCGAGGGTGAGCATTTCCGGCTGGTCGCCGGGCAGCTCAGCAGCCTGGCGGAAACCGTCGCGTCCGCCGGGACGCAGCTTGAGCGGCACGGCGAGATCCTCTCGGCGCTGGATGGCCTGGATGAGCAAGTCCTCGCGCTGGCCGGGGCGGTCGCTGCGCTGTCGGAAGGGGACGGCGAGGACGGCAAGCAGGCACCCTACAGGCCGGCGGCCGCGGCGCGGTGGTGGGCGCTGCGCGGTGACGAGCGCGACCAGGCCATAGCGGACCTCCGCGCGTGGATCCGCGACATTTACGTGCCGGGGTACGGCCATCTGGCGGCAGCGCTGCCGCCCTGCTGGACCGAGCACGACCTGATCCTCTACGGGCTCGACGTCGTGAGCCAGCTGTGGATGACGCTCTACCTCACCCCGCGGCGCAGCATGGCGTCGCTCGCCGGGCAGGCCGAATTCCAGACCCGCATCCTGCCGCTGTACGTGGCACAGATGCTCGCCGAGGCCAACGGCTGTGAGCATGCCCCGCGGCGAGGGCGGCAGCCATGACCGAGGACAGGAACGAGCGCGCCGCGCAGGCGTACGCACGAGCGGGCTGGCCCGTGTTCCCGTGCCTGGCAGGCATGAAGGAGCCCGCGACCAAGCATGGCTTCCTGGACGCGACTACCGACCCAGACCAGATCAGCCGCTGGTGGGGCCGCAACGCGGAGCGCAATGTCGGCATCGCCACAGGCGCGCCAGGTCCCGACGTGGTCGACGTCGACAACCACGGCGAGCGCGGGAACGGCTTCGCGGCACTTAACCGGCTCAAGCGCGAGGGCCTGGTCGACGGCCCGGGCGCCATCGTGAGGACGCCCAGCGGCGGCATGCACCTCTACTTCGCTGCGGACCCGGACCGCCCGCAAGGCAACGGGTCGATCGCCAGGGAGCACGTCGATTTCAGGGGCGCAGGCGGCTACGTGGTGGCTCCTCCCAGCACTGCAGGCAGCCGGGCCTATGAGGTTGTGCAGCACCAGGCCAGCGATGCCACGGTTGATTTCGCGGCGATCCGGAGCCTGCTGGACCCGCAGCCAGAGCGGCGCGAGTGGCAGCCCCGCGGCGACGGCCAGCCGCAAAGCCTGGATCACCTCGTCAGCTATGTCGCCGAGTGCACCGACCACGTCAACGACCGGCTGTACTGGGCCGCCTGCCGTATGGCCGAGGCGGGTCATCAGGACCAGCTCCCTGAGCTGATCCGTGCTGCCTACGACGCAGGGGAAGACCGGCGCGGGCAGGCGGAGAAGACCGTCGAGTCGGCGCTGCGCACGACCGGCGCCCGCGCGGCCGCGCCATCAGCGAGCCGCCCGGACCCTACGCCAGCCCGGCTGCCTGAACGAGAGCGGGAGGCGGGCTGATGACCATCTACGTGGACGACTCCGCGATACCGGCCACGGTCGGCCCGCACACCTCGCGCTGGTGCCATCTGTTCGCCGACACCCGGGACGAGCTGCACGACTTCGCGGACGCGCTCGGACTGCGCCGCGAGTGGTTCCAGGACGCCGCAACCAACTGGCATTACGACCTCACCGAGGGCAAGCGCGCCCGGGCCATCCAGCTCGGCGCCGAGGCGGTCACCTGGCGCGAGGGCGCGGAAATCATCCGCGAGCGCAGGGCGCGGCTCGCGGCCGCGAAGCACCAGTCATTACGCGAGCAGATCACCGCACGGCTCGAGGCCGCCGGCATCGGGCCGGATGACCCGGGCCTGCACCAGTGGGCCAAGCACAACGCCGGACTCGGGATCGAGGCGGCGCAGCAATCACGGCTAAGGGAAGCCGGCAGGGAGGCTGGACAGTGAGCACCGACAGGCAGGACCCGGGCAAGGCCGGGGCGAGCACGGTGAGCCAGATCATCAGCGCGCAGGCGGCGGCCGGAATGTCCGCCGACCGGATCCAGGAGCATCACCTAGAGGTTTCGGCGTCGCTGTTCAGCGGTGCCGAGACGGAGGACGGGCAGGCATTCGCCCGTGAGTACGACCAGACCGGCGAGACGCTGATTGCCGAGCTTCGCGAGATGGAACGGCCGGAGCCGGACAGGACCCCGGGCGCTCCGCATCCAGACGCACGGCTCGCGGACCACGGCTGGCACACGTGCGAGCACGGGATCTACGTACGGCGCCAGGCGCAGGCCCAGGCCGAGGACCCCGAGGCCGCGTGATGACCCGCGATCACGGCACCCGGGCGCGCTACGTCTGCGGACCCGACGTGCACGACCAGTCCGGCCGCGGCTGCCGCTGCACGCCGTGCACGCAAGCCAACCGGCAGGCCGAGGACCACCGGATCCGGATGAAGCTCTACGGCCAGTGGCAGCCCTACGTGGACGCCAGCCCGGCCCGTGAGCATCTCCAAGCCCTTGCCGCGGCCGGGGTCGGCTGGAAGCGCGCGGCGGAGCTGGCCGGCGTGGCCACCGGCGCAGTGAGCAAGCTGCTATACGGCGGGCCCGGCGAACGGCCGCCGTCGCGCGGGATCCGGGCGGAGACCGAGCAGAAGCTGCTGGCCGTCAGCCCGGCGCCTGAATCCCTCAGCGCGGGAGCGCGGACGGACGCGGCAGGCACGCGGCGCCGGGTGCAGGCCCTCGTGGCCGCCGGGTACTCGCAGGCGATCCTCGCTGAGCGGCTCGGCGTCCAGCGGTCGAACTTCCGCCTGGCCACCTGCGACCAGGTGACGGCCGGCACCGCCCGGGCCGTCCGCGAGCTCTACGACGAGCTGTGGGACGCGCCCCCGGACGAGAGCAACCACCGGGCGAAGATCTCGGCCAGCCGGGCGCGGAATTACGCCCGGGACCGGGACTGGGCGCTGCCGCTCGCCTGGGACGACGACGCGATCGATGACCCGGCCGCGAAGCCGGCGGAAGGCTGGCGGCGCAGCGAGCGCACGTCAGTCCGGAGCGCGGATCTGGTCGAGGATGCCGAGTTCGTCCGCGAGGCCGGCGACTACCGCACGCCGAACGAGATCGCCATGCGGCTCGGCGTCAGCCGGGACCGGCTCGACCACGCGTACATCAGGGCCGCCCGCTAGGCCGACACCGAGAGAGAGGCGGGCTGATGGCCACGCTGACCGGACCGCAGCGCGAGGTGCTCGCCGCGGCGCTGTATGACGCGATCGAGCACCGGACACCCGGCGGGGACTGCACCGACTGCGAGGCGCACCCGGCAGGGCTGTGCGAGGACCACGGCTCCGACCTGGACCTCACAGACGCATACCTGGCTCTCGGCCGCGAGCTGGACATCGAGGCGGGCGGCTGATGACGGGCCAGCTCGGCACGATCTACCTCGTCCACCTGGACCGGCGCTATGGCCACGCCGCCCATTACACGGGGTGGACTACCGACCTGGACGCCCGGCTAGAGGCGCACCGGCAAGGGCGCGGCTCGCGCCTCCTGGCCGTCGTCCGCGAGGCAGGAATCGGCTGGACTCTCGCGAGGACCTGGACCGGAGACAGAGCGCGCGAGCGGCAACTCAAGAACGAGGGCGGAGCCTCCCGGCGCTGCCCGGAGTGCGGGGTAACTCCCCGCAGAGGCAAGGAGCGTGGCATGGACGGAAACGACGAACGCGACCACCAGGAGGAGCGGGCCAACGACCAGCTCATGCGGGATGGGCACGAGCCAGACGCTCCGGGTAATCACGGCATGTGCTCAGACCTGGCACCCTGCCGCACCGTAGATCCGGCAGGCACGCTCAGCGGGTACAGCCCGCAAGAGCAATGCGAGGCAGAACAGGACGAGGCCGGTAACGCGATGGCCAGCTCGATCTACCCTTACGCGCCGTACCCGACTGCGGCCGAGATCAGGGCCGATAACCTCGCTCGCGGCTTCGGCAGCGAGGCGGCCGAGCAGCCGGCGAAGCAGTATTCGACCTACGCCGACCTGTGCCAGGAGACACCAGCAGAGGCCGAGCGCGCGGCCAGGGCGCTCGCCGAGCATCTGGGGCCAGACGAGCAGGGATTCGGGCCGATCACTGACTACGTGTGGTCCGTGGATCCCCCGGCGCGCGAGTCCGGGATGGAGGCGGGCCAGTGAGTGCCCGGCACCTGACCAGAGCAGCACTCAGCGAGTGGTGGAACAGGGCCGGGCGCAGCCCGGCCGAGCAGTCGGCACTGGTGGAACTGCTGCACGAGCCAGGCACCGGGCCGACGCCCGTATCCCCGCCGCGAATGACTCCGGAACTACAGGCTGAGATCCGCGAGCGAGCGGCGCAGATCGAGCAGCGGGACCGGGAGGCAGGCGGGTGACCTGGTATCCGGAGCAGGAGGACCGCAGCATTGCTGCCGGTGATCTCAAGCCTGGCGATATTGCGTGGAATCCGTACGGCGGCGCGCGCGGCCGCTGCGAGGTCGCCAGCGAGGTCCGCGAGCTGCCGGACGGAACGATCGAGTTCGACGCGGCATACGGCCGCACAGGGCACTTCCGGCCGCAGTTCCGCCTGCGGCTTGACAGGGCGGCCATGAGACGAAGGGACGCGGAGAGGGAGGCAGGCTGATGCCTATCAGGCCGGGAAACGCCGCCCGGTACCCCCGCGGACTGGCGGAACCGTCGTCACCCATCGCGGCCCCTATAAGCGCCGGACCGGCGGCGGCTAGCCACTCCCCCAAGATCGACGGCGTCCCGGGCTGAGGAAGTCCGGGACGCCGTTCGCGCGTGCGTACCCCCGCCCGTATGTACGTGCGTACGCGCGTATAGACGCACCCCCCGCAGCAGGCAAGTAGCCACGCCGCTGGCTACTGGGCGCCGGGGACGTCCAGGCCCGCGTCAGCGGCAGCAGCCACGACCAGGCGCGCAGGGACACCGGCGGACTGCGCATCAGTGATGAGGCGCTCCCATGCGGCCATCGCCGCGTCGGCGCGGGCGCGGGCAGCCACGGCCTTGCGGGAGGTCGCGCCTAGCTGCCAGCGCCACCGGCCGAGCGTGGCGTCATCCAGGTCGGCGTCAGGGGAGGGATCGGCGGGACTGGCGCGCCGGGCCCGCTGGCGGCGCGGCGGGGGAGTGGCGCCAGGCGGATCCACAGAAGCGGGCGCATCATCGCGCACCGGGATCTGCGGCACCGGCCCCACGTCGGCAGTGATCGCGGACAGCGACTTGCGGGTCATGGTTGCCTCTTCCCTTCAGCCATCCGCCCGAGCAGTAGCAGCAGCTCGGTCTGTACCCGGCGCATGTCGTCCAGCGCGGAGCGCCAGGAACGATCCCCGCGGTACTGCGTGATCATCAGGCCGTCTAGCTGGCTCTGGGAGTGCGCGACGTAGCGGCGGACGAATGACTGCATGCGCAGTACGCCCTCGCGGTCGAGCAGCTCCCACGCTGCCTCTACTGGCCCGGTGCCGCGGAGCGGGTCAACCTGGTTCAGGACCACCCGGTACGGAACCCCGGCGTCTGCCACCGCCCGCGCAGTACGCAGCGTCGGCCGGATCGCCGCGCGCTCCGGGATCATCGGGATGATCACGAGATCGGCGGCGCGCAGGACCTCGGCAAGGACGTTGAGCGAGTCCAGCGATCCGGGGCAGTCGACAAAGACCGTGTCGTAGTCGCGCGCTGCCCGGAGCTTGCTCAGCGCGGCCGGGTCGGTGCTCGCGGTGAAGTCGAACGGCAGGCGGTCGCCCGCGGCTTCGGCGATCTCGTCGGCTGATCCCTGGGAGTCCACGTCGACCAGGAGCGCGCGACCGGAGATGTCCGCCGTCGCGGCGGCCAGGCCGAGCGCCAGCGTTGTCTTCCCGACGCCGCCCTTCTGGCCGGCTATCGCGACGATCCATGGCGCGGCCAGGCGGACCGGGGGAGCGGCGGCAGCAGCTGTCATTCCGCACCGGCCGCGGTGAGCCGGGCCAGGATGTCGCCCTGGTGCTCGAGCAGGACGGCGACGGCCGCGCCGAGCACCTCATGCTTCGGTCGGCGGGTCGTGAAGTGCATTTCGTTGACGGCGGCGTCCAGGCGCTCGGCGACGTCGGCGCGCAGGTACCAGGAACGGTGCCGCATGGGCGGGGGATCCGGTGTGGTCATGCAGGCACCGTAGCGCTTGGCGTCACACATCTGTGAGACACGCGCCGGAGACGCTGCACGCTGCGCCGGCGCGCCGGCTCTGACCGGTGGCACCGGTCGCGGGAGCATGTTCGCGACGTTTGCCCAGGCGCACTCAGGAGGCATCAGGCAAAAAACAAGCGCCCCCCGGACGGGGAGCGCATCCACAACTTCATCCACCAGGACCTCGCGCCCAGCCGGCAAGTTGATCGCGAGAGCCCCACACAACCGGGACCGACTATACACGTCGCCGTCGCGGCTGCTAGTGCTGCGCGCCAGGCCCCCCGGCGTGTCGGCCAGCCAGCGCGCGCTCAGTTCAAGCCCGAGGGACACGCCGCCGCGCTCGCGGCCGTGCCCGATGGTTCCGTGCGCGGTCAGCGCTCCGCGTGGCTGCGGGCCGTCGAGAGCTGGCCGGCGTTCCTGGCCCTGCGGGCCGATGCCCGCCGTAACCTCCTGCTGATCGCCCGCGTGCTGGCCTGGCACGCGGTCCGGAGCACGAGCGTGAGCAAGCCCACGCGGGCCCGGACCGCCGCGCTAGGGAAGATCTGCGAGCGGACCGTCATGCGGCACTGGAGAGCACTGGAGGCGGCCGGATTCCTGGGCGTCATCGAGCCGGGCAGAACCGCTGCTTTCCTGCACGGAGCGCTCGCTGACGGCGGGAACCTGGCCCGGGCCTACGTCTTGTGCATTCCGCAGCCAGCGGGCAGTACAGGGACGCTGAGAGCCGCGCCGGAGATGCCAGCGGGAGGCTCTGAGGGCTCACCCGGCGTCGCAGGTCAGCCTTACTACTGTCGCCCCGCCCTTGGAGCCGTAGGCTCCCTAGATTCCCCAACGCGCTCGCGCACGAGGGAACAGTGCATTTCGGACACCGGCTCCGCCGGTGACAGCCCTCCGGGATACCCCTCACAGGCTGGCCAGAGCGCAATGTGGCCGCTCAACCGAAAACCGCAGCGAAAAGAGGAACTGCTCCGGGCAGCCGAGGCGCTCAGGCGCGAGTCGTTCACGCTCCGCCGTCTCTCGGCGCGCCACGTCCGGCACCTGGCGCGCCCGTACTTCGCGGTCGGCTGGACGCCGGGTGACCTGCTCTGGGCACTGGACCACTGGCCGTCCGGGCACCGGCACCTCAACACCGATGACGTGCGCTTCGCCGCAGCGTGGGTAAGGCACCGCCTGTCGGCCTGGCTGGTCGACGGCGAGCCGGGCACGGCGCACTCGGCCGAGCTCGCGGCGCGTGCCGCCCAGTCGAGGGCCGAGCGCGCCAGGGATCGGGAGCGTCACGAGCAGCTCGTCCGCCAGGCCGCCGCTGACCCGGCCGCGCACGCCGCGCGGATCCGGGCGATGCTGGCCGAGGTCCGCCGCGGCCGCCGTTAATGGCCGCCTCCTCGACTTCCCGAACATAATTTCGGATACTGGCACCGGTGAGCGTTGATGATGCGCGGGTGGCGCCTCCAGGACCGGACTGGGCCACGCGGCGGATACCACCTGGCCACGCCCCGGTATGGGTACGGATCGCGGGGGAGTGGCGCAAGGGGCGGATTGTCGAGTGGGTGCGGTACATCGGGCGCGAGCACGAATGGGAAGCGGTGATCGCGGCCGTAGGCCCGCAAGATCTGCCGTGGCAGGGTCGTTACCGCTTCGACGGCGAGAGCATCAGGCCGCGCCATGACGACATCGCGCCGGGGGAGTGAACCGGGCCGCGATGCGGCGCAGTACTTCACCAAGCGGCCGGCGCGGTTGATGGGCCGGAACCAGCCCCGTCTCGTGAGCTTCACAATTTCGATCGCGATGACCGTCATTAGCGGGTTGAGCTCCTACCTCGCCTCCCAGCTGAAGCAGCACGAATCGAACGTCGGATCGTCGTGGTGGTTGCTCCTCGGCCTGGCAGGCATCGGAGCACTCCTCGGCCTGATCGTCCGGCGCTCGGCCGAGTCCCTCCTGGACGAGCTGGACGACGAGAGCTGGAAGCAGCGTGTAGCTCCCCTCGTCAACGAACAGAAACGGGCGATCGCGGAAATGTGGAGTATGGGGGTTCTACTCAAGGCCGCCCTCGAGCCAAAGGACACCGGGTCCGGACCAGGGTGACGTCGGGCTACTCCCGGCTCGACCAGCACGTTCCCGTCGGCGTCGTAGGGCGTACCTGAGCTGCCGCGCGGTCCTGGCAGCAAGATGTACGTAACCCCGAAGGCGGCGCGACCGTAAGTCCCCACCTTGCAATCTGCATGCCCCTCCCTTACACTCTTCGTTATGACAGCATCCAGCACTTGGTACGCAGCACTACGCCGCGCACTCGATCAGGCGGCTGACGAGCCGGACCCGGTGAAGCGCGCGGAGCACACGGCCCGGATCCAGCACGATCTCGCGCAGGGCAGCGAGGAGGCCGCCGCGATCCACCGGCGCGCTATCGAGAAGCTCAAGGAGTCGGACATGAGTTACGGGCAGATAAGTGCTGCGCTCACCATCGCGCGCGGCACGGTCCAGGGGCACGCCGAGCACAGCCGCCGCGCCGGCCTCGTGCCGGGCCTGATCTTCGCCTTCCGCGATGGGGACGGCGACTGGTATCCCGCCAAGCCTGAGGTCATCCTGCCTGGCGGCCCGTACGCGCTCGGCGACAGCATCACGATCCGCGGTGAACGGCCGAGCCGGTTCGCCGGCCAGGAGCTCGTCTGCGCATACGAGGACACCCCATCCGGGCGGATCACAGACGACTCCCCCGGCTACGCATACCACCTCACCAAGTACGGCCGGCCGCGGCGCAGTACTCGGGCAGTCCACGATGCCATCTGGGAAACTGCCTGAGGACGCGGCAGGGGGGGCACGGACATCCCGGAAACGCACCGGAGAGCCCCGGCTTAGCGTTCAATCCTGTTCCAGTACCGGACCCCCTAGGAAGGCTTGGCGAAAGTCATCTGGCCTGCGGTGACAGGGGCTAGATGATCTTGCCGGACCCCAGGTTTCCTTGATCGTTACCCCGCGAAGCCGTACCGAAAAACTCGGTCTGTTTAAGCGACGTGCTACCGAGTTTTTCGGTAGAGTGCAGCTTAGTCATCCACCGAGGGAGTGGGCATGCCTGAGACGGTTGCGGCCCGGTTGTTCGCGAAGTTCGGCGGTCAGACCAACCTGGCGCGCGCGCTGGACATCAATCAGAGCACCGTGTCGCACTGGGCGAAGACCGGGGGGGTGCCTGCCCGGTGGCACTCGAAGATCATCCAAGCTGCTTCTGAACGAGGGCTTAGCGTCGCCGCCGGCGATTTGGTCAGCACGCCGACCCTGATAGTGGTTCGACCCACCAAAGTGCCCGTGGCTCTCCATGATGCCGACCTGACTGTTGGCGACGATGATGAGTCGGCAATGATTCACTGCTACGTCCTGAACGACGGGCGGCGCGTGATCTCGCGGACGAGCGCGCTCAGCGCGCTGGCCAGCTCCCGGTCAGATGAGCGCACTGTCGGCGGCGATCTCGAACGGTACGTCAAGCCGGTCGGCGACTTCCTGCGTGTGAACCTCGATGACGAGCTTGTCGAGTTCCTGCTTGACAACGTGGCGAACAAGAAGGTCTTCGGCATCACCGCCGAGTGCTTCCTTGAGATCTGCCGTGCCTATGTTCGGGCCAGCAACGCAAGCGCGCTGAACACGGAGGTTCAGCGCGACATCGCGCGCAACGCCTCAGCGTTCCTGGCTGCCTGCGCCAACGTCGGCCTCATCGCGCTGATCGACGAGGCCACTGGCTACCAGTACGTGCGGCCCGAGGATGCGCTGCGCCTCAAGCTCAGGGCATATCTCGGAGAAGAGATGCGCAAGTGGGAGAAAACCTTCCCTGACGAGCTGTGGGTCGAGTTCGGACGGCTCACGAACTGGCGCGGCAACGTCCAGAACAGGCCCAAATACTGGGGCAACCTCGTGAACGAGCTGATCTACAACTACCTTGACCCGGATGTCTTCCAGTGGCTCAAGGCCAACGCGCCGGCACCGAGGCACGGCCAGAACTACCACCAGTGGCTAACGGCCCAGTACGGACTCAAGAAGCTGATCGAGCATATCTGGATGGTTATCGGGATGGCGTCCGCCTGCTCGAATATGACAGACCTCAAATACCGTATGGCCCTGCGCTTTGGCAAGCAGCCGATCCAGATCATGATGTTTCTCGACCCACCAGGCGCGTGACGATGGGTATTCTCGTCAGATTCGGTAACCCGCAGGTCAGAGCGCGGCGGGCCGGGGTGTTTGTTCTGCTTTGCGAAGTTCGGGAAATAGCCAGGATCGGTCGGCGCGCAACGACGCAGGAGATCCGGGAGAAGGTGAACGAGACATCAGGTCCAGCCTTGGACCATGAGCAAGTCCGCAATGCACTGGTCTTATGGACGAGATCGACCACGAGGGCGCCGAGCCGGTGTACCGGCAGCTCGCGGCCATCCTCCGCGCGCAGATCGAGTCCGGTGAACTCCGGCCTGGCAGGCCGGTCCCCAGCGAGCGCACCCTCACCCAGCGCTACGGTGTCGCGGTCGGCACCGTGAAGAAAGCCGTCGAGGTGCTGCGCTCCGAGGGCCTTGTGCACACCGTCATCGGCCGGGGCATCTTCGTCCGCTGATCAGGAGCCGGGGCGTCATGAACACTGACGGACGCTGGACATTGCTGACGAGATCAGGCGCGCGGAAGCCTTCATAGCGGAACTCTAAGCGGGGGCGGTTGGGACAATTGGGCCGTCGCGTGCACCTTCCGGCAGTGGCGCGCGTCACATAAGCGGGCCGCTCCCGGAAGGAGAAACCTAATGATCATCAAGGCGTTTGCAGTGACGGCGTGCGCCGCTGCGTGCTTATCCGGGTGCGGGGGTGGCTCAGTGGCGCATCATGCGACAGCGCATGCCACGCCGACCGTGACTGCCTCCTCCGCTGCGGCGCCTGCGGCTGGCGGTATCGCGGCCCGTGTCGTCGCCTGGGACCACGGTCCCGGCGGCGCGGATCTCCATCGCGTGGTCAGGGCCTTGGGCGCAGTCTCGCACGCGGATGCCCACGGCGGCGTGCCTGCCATGGGCAGCGCATGCGCGAAGATAGCCGCAGCCGTCATCGCGGCGCAGGGCGCTCCGCAGTTCCCCGGTCCGGCTGCCGCGAAGTGGTACACGCGGGCGCTGGCGCAGTTCGAGAAGGGCGCGACAGAATGCCAGGACGGCGTCTCCTCAGATGACGCGGCGATCATCGAGCAGGCGCTGGTGCCGATCAACGCCGGCAGTGCCGACATGGTGCGCGCCACGGCCGCCATCAAGGCTCTCAGTACCGGGTAAAGTTTTGAAATGATCTTGGCGGTTTCGTCAATCGTTTCGCCAAGCCCTCCTAGCTGCCGTGCGCGCCGTGCTCGAAACGGGCTGAGCGCGCTGCGGTAACCGCTGGTCAGGGATATCCGACCAAAATTTCCCGCTCGCTACTCGGACCCCTAGAAGTCGTCGTCCTCTACATCGAGCCGGCCGCCAGCATCACGGATGCGCGTCTCGAGATCGGCGGTGTGCCCTTCCGCTGTGGTCAGCGTCAGGTCAATGTTGATCAGCTGGTGGTCGAAGTCCTCACGCGCAGGGTCGAGCAGCCGCGCCAGCTCGCTGAGAAGCTTCCATGCCTGCCCTCGAGCATCGGGGCCGGTGACTGACAGGTTGTCGAGGCGTATCCGGTATCGCTTGTAGGTGACGCCCCCGCCTGCCGCTGGCGGCGGGGCCGTTGGCTCATGCGAGGTGGGTGCCATTCCCCCGGCTGGACCAGGCACGGCCGGTGGCCGCTCACCTGGTGCCCCCGCGGTGGTATCGGCCGGCCGCGCGATCGGCGGTTGCCCGTCTCCCGCCGACGGCGGCGGTGTGGCCTGGGCGCGCCGCAGAACCTGGTTCATGGAGTTGACCGGTATCTGCCCAGCGCTCGTGATGCCGGCGCGCTGCCCGTCGGCGTCGACGATCTCCCACCCGAGCTGCAGCAGTTTGAACAGGGCGCGGCGGATCTCGTCGACACTGGGGACGAGGGGGAAGTCGGGGTTCTTGTAGAACGCTTGCCGTACCTCGCGCAGTGTCAGCTGCCGGTCGAACCGGTCCAGGAGGGTGGTCAGGTACTTCTCGTTCAGCCCGTCGGGCATGGTGGCGCGGGCATTGGCCACCAGGGAGGCCCACACATCCTCGCCGTGCAGTGCTGACTGCCTGTCGTCGTCGAACCTCTTGAACTCCGGCACGATGTCGTTGCCGCTGCGGCTGATGTATGTGTAGTGCTGGTAAGCGGCCAGGACGGCCCCGCGGAGCTTTCGTTCCTCCTCCCGCATCAGGCCGCGGGCCTCGCGGATCTCGTCAAGGTCATCTGGAGGCAGCTGCGGGATTACCCGCCGCCACGCCAGGACGGTGGCGGCGCGTCTGCGGGCGTGGTCCCGCTGGTAGGTGCTGATGCAGGCGATGACGCAGCTGGCGGCGTTGTCGACTCGCAGGGGGCTCGGACCGAGACTGAGCAGCGACATCACGTCGGCGCGGGTGGACTCGTCACGGCCGTTGAGCAGCGTCCAGCGGGCCGGGTCGAGGACGACCAGCCGGGTTTCGTCGGCGTCGACGGAGCGGAAGACTTCCTCAAGCGGGCCGGCGGCGAGCTGGTGGTCCTGGGTCTTCGGCGCCTCGACCAGTACCACGCGGTCAAAGCAGCCCTTGGTCGCCGACTCCTGGATGACCTTCCAGATCAGGGCGTCGCGTTCCCATGGCTGGACGAGCTGCTGGGCGGCGTTGTGGTACATCCGGAGCGTCTGCTTGATCGTCAGCCAGTAGCGGGGAGGGCCGCTGGCCGGCGTCATCGGCTCGAGCGCCCCGAGGCCGTCCTCGGCCGTGAGCAGGTTGAATACCTCCTCGGCCGCGGGGAACGGCGTGCCCGCGGCCCCGGCAGCCGGTTCGAGCAGCGCCGCGAGCAGCTCCGGCTTGATCGCGCCGCGCCTGCCCTGGCGGCGCGCCACGAGCGAGTAGCAGAACAGGGCCGTGGCCATCCGCACCGCCGGGGCGGGCTGGCTGGCATCGACTCCGGCCGCCTGCAGCTGGCCATCGATAGCCACGGCACGTCCGCTGGTGCCGTCACCGGAGGTGATATCAGTGCTGGCCACGGCGCGGTAGCCCTGGATACTGCGGTCGTTGCCGAGCAGCAGCCCCGATGACAGCACGGATTCCAGCGCGACGGTCAGCGGGATGTCGCCGACACCGACCAGCGCGGGGGCCCAGCGTCTGGCCTGGTGCTCGGTCACCCAGTGCAGCGCGGTCCGCGCGAAGATCGCCACGGTAGACCGGACCCGCTGGAAGCCGGCGACCTGGCTCCACTCGTCCTGGACGAGCCGCATGAGGTCGGGGTGGAAGGGGTAGCTTCCGTCGATCCGCGCGGCCAGCCCGTCGTCGCCGCGCCCGTTGCCGAGCTTGTCCAGCACCTGCGTGCGCCAGCGCGCATCGGCGGCGGCGTATGCGGCTGCCAGCCCGTCGGCCGGGACCGGGGCGGCGGTGGTCTCGAAAAGCCGCCGCCGGATGATCGCGGAGAAGTCCTGTGCCTCGGTCACCGCGACCGTGGTGCCGTTGCGCACGAGCCGCTGGGAGATGTAGTCGCGGAATTCCTGGGCCTTGAAGTGGTAGCCGCGCTCGTCCAGGTCACTTTTGATCATGACGACGACGAAGGCCACCTGCGGCACGTCGTCGCAGGCGTCCATGAGCGCGTTGAGGAACGCCTGCTCGCCGGGCAGCGTGTCGATGGCGCTCTTGTCGGTGAGCAGCTGGGCGTAGTCCATGAGCTCGTCGAGCAGGATCAGCACCGGGCGCCCGGCGGCGGCCAGCGCGGTCTGCAGGGTCTGCTTGTTCACGCCCATCGCGGCGTAGCGGTCGTAGCGGCTGCGGTCCCCGCTGGTCAGTCCCCACAGGAACCGCTCGAACAGCGTAGTGGCAGGCCCGAAGTTCTCCGTCGGCTTGCCCGGCGAGAAGTGATCGGCGCAGAGCGTGACGACCTGGGTTCCGGTGAGGTCGGCCTCCTGGCCGCCGGACTCTGCCTCCTGCCGTACCTGACGGCCCAGCTCGGTGGCGAAGAACTCCTGCGGGTGCGCGGCCATGTGGTAGAGGCCGACCAGGGCGTGGCTTTTCCCGCCGCCCATGCCCTGGTCGAGGTGGAACAGCGCGGTGCTGTCCGCGGTCGTGCCCAGGCGCCGGGCGACCCGGCCGAGGAACCCGATCAGGTGCGGGGCGGGCTCGGTGATATCGGCGTAGTAGCTGGCGACCCGGTAGGGCACGTCAACGGTCTGGTAGACAGCCTTGTGCAGGCTCATCTGCAGCTCGCCGACTGAGCCGTCAGAGCTGGTGACTTCCGGCCGCAGCGCGAGCAGGTCAGCCCAGTGCGGCACTGTCATTGTCGACGGCGCGGGCATGGTCGGCTCCTCATGGTCAGTCATCCGCGAGCGTGAGCTGAACGTTTGCGGCCGCAGCCTGGCGGTTGACCATGCTGCCGATGGTGCTGGCGTTGCGGGTGACGGCCGCCAGGGCCTTGGCCACGGTGTCGCTGGGCGGCAGCTGCGCGGCCATATCCTTGACCACGGCCCACAGATGCCGGTCTGACGGATCTCGCTCAGCGGATGCGATAACGGCGGCGACCGAGTCGGTACCGCCGTCGTCCCAGGCCGCGGCCAACGCACGAGCCACCTCGAAGGTGCAGCTGGCCGGGCCGAGCTCGTCAGCCGCATCCGTGCGCAGCCGGAACCCGGCCCGGCTCTCGGTCAGCAGCGGGCCGCGCAGATCGTCGAGGCTCAGCCCGTCGACCTGGGCCGCGAACCGCGCTTCCCCTTTGGGGATGTCAGTGCGCCCGTACAGCCGCAGCCAGAAGACCGCGAACCGGGTCCCCGCGTCGAAGGTATCGAGCGGCAGCTCATCGAGCCGCAGTGCGGTCGCGTCCCGCACGGCTGCGCGGGCCAGGGTGAGGTAATGCTCGATTGGCGGGATGCTGCCGTCGGGTCGCAGCACTTGGGCGTAGCGGCCGTACACCTCCATCGCCGGACCATAAGCGGCCATCAGCTGGTCGGGCAGCGCCAGGCCGTCCTGATCCCATTCGCCTACCCTCCGCTTAATCTCGGTGAGCACTTCCCGGTCCACCTGGCCGGCGGTAGCGACGGGGCAGCCCGGCCTGGCGACCCGGCAGCCGATCGTCACCGTTACCCGGATCGATGCCACACCTGTGTTGCCGCCCTCGGTACGCGAGGGCCAGGAGCTGGTAACCACGAAGCCGGCCTCGTGCAGTGCGCCGAGCAGCCGGCGCCAGGCGTCCGGGTCGGAATGCCCGAAGACGACGACGAGATGACCGTCGGGGCGCAGCACCCTACGCGCCTCCGCAAAGCTCTTCGACAGCATCTGCTCGTAGAACTCGGTAGTGCGGTGCTCGCCAGGGGCGTTGCCGTTCTTGACGATGATCTCATTGGCCTTGTCCTGCAGGCCGGGCGTGCTGAACAGGTCGGGCATCACGTCGAACAATGCCCGCTGGAACCAGACGTAGAACAGGTCGGATGCGTCCGCATAGTCGATCATGTTGTAGTAGGGCGGGTCCGTCACGACGGCCAGCACCGAGCTGTCCCGGTACGGCAATGCAGTCGCCGAGGCCTGTCGGAACCGGGCAGGCCGGCCGGACCGGTTCTCCTGCAGTATCTTCCGCAGGGCGTTC
>Ga0302326_10014311_pt1 | contig 16776 bp, 13 predicted proteins | sample Palsa_T0_3_FD_202264 | JGI IMG/M metagenome (GOLD analysis project Ga0302326, IMG submission 202264) | Peat permafrost microbial communities from Stordalen Mire near Abisko, Sweden - Palsa_T0_3 | ecosystem: Environmental > Terrestrial > Soil > Palsa > Peat permafrost | place: Sweden: Abisko...
GAGATCGCGGCCCGCGCCAGATCGGCTTCGAGCCCCAGCGCGGCCAGTTCCTTGGTGGCGTGCGGCAGCAGGTTGATACCGACGCCGACCGCACGAATTTCAGCCGTCGACTCCAATATCCGGCACGGAATCCCCGCCGCGTGCAGCGCCAGCCCGAGCGTCAGCCCGCCAATGCCGGCCCCGACGATGATAATGTCGTCCATATTTCCTCCCGGCATTTTTACGCTGGCGCGGTTGCCGCGATGAAACAGATTGGTGAGCTTACTGTCAATCGCGGCGGCGCCCGCAATAGGCGTGCTAGCGGGTTTTGACGAAGCACATGCCCATGCGCGAGGCCTGGTCGACGACCTGACAGGCCAGACCCTCGGCGCAGGTCCATGGCCTGAAACTTCTATCATTATCAGCGGCGCTGGCATGCCGGAGATAGCAATGCGCGCCCCAGCCGTCATCATATTCGGTGCCGGCGAGTTCATGGCTGCCACGCAATTGCGGTCGGCTGGAAAAGCCCCTTGAGTAGTCCGGACGTTCGCCGTCGCGCAGCGAGGCGAGAATATCGCGGCGCCTGACCTGATCGCCAAAGAAATGTGGCGAGCCCGGCACCACGGTCGAATTGGAAGGATGAGCCACCGTCCAGTCGACGCCGGGAAAATGAAAGCCGCCGATGCCGCGGGTTTGATGGCAGCCGGCGCAGGTGATGTCGTTGAGCCGGCGCTCGAAGCCCGCGACCGAGGCGATATTCTGCAGGCTGATGCCGCGCCGCGCGGCCGTTTCCAGGGCCGCAACGACATCGCTTTCGGTGAAGACGGGATCGGCCGCGCCATCCTCGCCCTGCACCAGGCCGAAGGCCGGCTGCAGGCGTGAGGGCGAAAATCCGGTCGGGGTCGGGGCAATCGCGCCCTTGGCGAGGAACTCCCGCGGGATCAAGACCGTGCCGCGATCAAGCTCGCTGAAATGCAGGGGATCGAGCAGCCAGGCCTTGAAGTCGCGCCGCAGCTTCGCATCGGCGCGGATGCGTTCGCGATCGATCTGGTTTTCCAGCGGCGCTTCCTCGAAAGTCTGCGTTGGCGCGTTGTAGTCAAACACCTTGAGGAGATAATCGGTGCGGAAATCGCGCGTTGGCGATTTCGGCGCATAGGCGATCTGAAGATTGGTCTCGATACGGTCGATGTTGTCAGGCCCGATCAAATCCAGCGGACCGTCTGACGATATCAGCTTCGCCGCAAGCTCCGCGCCGGTGAGCGGCCAGTCGCCGGCCGCCAACCAGCGGCGCGCGATCCCGGCGCAGGTCACGGCCGCACCCTTGTCATCGATCGCGCCTTCGTTTTTGGCCTTCAGCACCAGATTGAGCGTCATCGGCAGCCGCGGCGACAGCGCATCATCGCCAGTCTTCACATCCGTCCGCGTCAGACGGTAGATCAGCCTGATTTCACCGCAATTCGCCTCGGACACGTAGGCGCGGTCCATGCGGTTGACGATGCCCGCCAGCACGAAGCGCGTATCCGGCGAATAAAGCAGCGCGCGATCGAACAATTGAAAGTCAAACGACGTTCCGACGCCGATGCTCTCGTTGGGAAGGCTGGCTCCATGCGCCTGAATGTACCGCTCGAACTCCTGGTCGAGCGCCCTGCGGACCGGCGCCATCGACGGCAACGCGAACAGCTCGCTGTCGGTCAGCGCCACGCTGGCCGGGCGCGCCGGCAACAGCAACCGTGCCAGACCGAATGGGCCGCGGTCGAGTTCGCGTAGACTCAAGGGATCGGTGATCGCCGCGCCACGTTCCAGCGCCGGCGCGCTGTGCGCCAATCGCGCCGGCAGCACGCCGCACAGCAGGGCAAGAACTGTGACAGTAGTCGGGACGAGAAATCGCACGCGGGCCATATCCTGACAAACACCGCGCCGGGAAGCTTATTCAGCGCTCTCGCGGGCAGCGTTTTCTAGTCAGGAAACTAGCCGAAAAGCAGACCGGCTGTCTCGCGGCAGCCGGTATGATGGAAGCCTTGCTTCACATCGCGGTGAAGCGAAAGGTTTATCGCGCGACGATCAAGCCCTTGCTGGTCACGACCACCCAGCGGCCGTCCTGGCGGCGGATGGCATCGACCCGGCCAAGGCCCGGGACGGGATCGCCGGCATAGACTTCATAGACGCCCTGTCGGCCCTCGATCAGCGCGCCGCCGTTGGCGACATCGCGCAGGATCCAGCCTTCCACCGTCGGAAGCCTGCCGACTTCAACCTTGGGCGCGGTCGTGGCGGCCTGCGCGGCCGTGGCGGGAGGCGTGATCGAGCCGGTGACTTCCTTCGCCGGGGCGGGTGCGGCGGCGACCGGCACCGGGGCCACCGCCGGCGCGGCGCGGAGCTTGTCCACGGTCTCGCTGAGCTTGGCGAGTTTGGCGGCGGGCTCCGCCTGCGCCTTCTCGACCTTGTCGAGGCGGTCGCTGGTCTTGTTGAACTGGCTCATGCCGAGCTTGGCGGTGTGTTCGAGGCCGGCCTTCAGCGCCAGAATATCGGCATCGATCCGCGCGATCGACGCTTCGAGCGCGTGATTGTCGCCGGTCGCGGCATCGTCGCCGGCAAGATGGGTCAGACCCACGGTCGCCAGCGCGCCACCGAACGCGCCCGCCAGTGCCGCCAGCGCCACCACCGCGGCGAGCGCTGCGATCCGGCGCTTGCCGAACATGCCCTGGCCCGGCTCGGCTTGCGGCTCCGAACCGGAATCGTTACCGGCCCAGGCGCGATCGCCGGACGACATGATCATGATCCTGCCGGGCTCACGCGGCGCGCCAGCCTTGGCCGTTTCGGGCTCGGGGGCATGAACGCTGGAAACATCAGCTTTGGAAGCATCCGGCGCCGGGGCCTCGATGGCTGCGCCCAACTCCGGCACCAGCTTCGGAGATTCGACGTCGGCCGACGCTTGGACTGAGTCTTGCGGGGGTTCCTGCATGGAAGCCGCGCTCGACGCATCGGATGAAGGGGGAACGGCCGGCCCGGCACCGAGGGAACCGGGTTCACCGCTGGTTGGCTCGGTCTGCTGTTCGCTCACGGTCAAATTCTCCAGTGAAGATTGACCATTTGGTAACTTTCATTGCTTGCCAAATCGTTACCGGCGGCCGGCTTACGGAAATTTAACGAACTCATCGGGGCCGGTGGCGCCTCAGCCGGCGCCGCCCCAACAGCTCAAGTCGCCCCATGCCCGCCTTGCGGCTGTGAAAATGGCGGTTGCCGTCGTTTGCACCACCGGGTTTCCCGACTAACATGGGGCACCATTTCCATCGAAAAAGCATCAACAAGGATGCCGCCACAAGACAACACTGGGGGGAGCTAGCGGTGAAACTCTACGACTCGATCGGACCGAACCCGCGCATTGTCCGCATGTTCATGGCGGAGAAGGGCATCGAAATGCCCAAACAGACCGTCGACCTGCGCGGCGGCGAAAACCGTCAGGCCGAACATCTCAAGCGCAATCCGCACGGCCAGATGCCGACACTGGAGCTCGATGACGGCAGCTATCTGTCGGAGATCACCGCGATCTGCGAATATCTCGAGGAGAAAAATCCGAAGCCGCCGATGATCGGCGGCACCGCGGAAGAGCGCGCCGAGTGCCGGATGTGGACCCGGCGCGTCGATCTCAACATCTGCGAACCGCTCGCCAACGGCTACCGCTTCGGCGTAGCCCTGAAATTCTTTCAGAACCGGGTGCCCTGCGCGCCCGAGGCTTCGCCCGGCCTCAAGATGATCGCGGCCAACCGCCTGCAATGGCTCAACGGCCAGATCGAGGGCAAGCAATATCTCTGCGGCACCCGCTTCACGCTGGCGGACATCCTGCTCTACTGCTGGATCGATTTCGGCGGCACTGTCGGCCAGCCGCTGGATCCGGCCAATACCAACATCGCGGCGTGGTTCGCCCGCGTCGGGGAGCGGCCTTCGGTGAAGGCGTAAGGAATTTCAACCACCGTCATTCCGGGGCGATGCGAAGCATCGAACCCGGAATCTCGCGCAGACAACCTCGAGATTCCGGGTTCGCGCTTCGCGTGCCCCGGAATGACCATCAAATCTAAAGCACCACCGGCTCATCCGGCAGTTCGTTCGGTCCTGCGCCTTGCCTTGGAAAATGCGCCGCCAGCTGCTGCGAGACCGCCTGAATTCCCTTGATCACGCCGCCCGCGAAATTTCCCGCCTTGAAATCCGTCTCCATGGCGGCGCAGATCTTCTGCCAGCCGGCGGCGCCGACCTTGGCGTCGATGCCGCGGTCGGCGATGATTTCGACCTTGCGATCGGCCAGCAGCAGATAGATCAGCACGCCGTTATTGTGGGCGGTATCCCAGATCCGCAATTGCGAGAAGAGGTCGAGCGCGCGTTCGCGTGCCGGCTGATCCCGAAACAGCGGCTTGCCGTCGAGCGCACCTTCCACGACGAAACGAACCTGCCCCGAATGCGTGGCCTCACCGGCTTTGATCGCCTGCTCGATCAAGGCCAGTGCCTGCGGCGGGAAGGTGCGCCGGGCCCGCCAGCGGTGCTCCACAAGATGCTTGCCGATGCGTTTGATGCCCATGTCTACCAGCTTCCCGACGCGCCGCCGCCACCAAAACTGCCGCCACCGCCGCTGAACCCGCCGCTGTCGCTCGAACTGCTGCCTCCGGAAAACGAACCGCCGCCGCCGCCGGACCAACTGCTGCCACCGCGACCGCCCGACGATGTGGCACTATCGGCAAACATCGTGAGGACGAATGCAATCACCGCCGAGAGCGCACACAGCGCCAGCGATCCGATCAGGAACCACGCCACCACGCCGATGATGCCACCGGTGGCCACCGAACCGACCAGCCTGCCCAGCAAAGCGCGCGAGAGGCCACCGACGATGATGGCAGCGAAGAGGAGAAGAGGAAACAGATCGTCGAGATGGGCGGGCGCGCTGAAGCTCTGCTGAGGCTCCGGCGCGGGCAACGGCTCACCGTCGATCACCGCGATGATCCGCTCGACGCCCGCCGAAATCCCGCCGTCGAAATCTCCAGTCCGGAATTTCGGCGTGATGATCTCTGAAATGATGCGGCTAGCGGTGACGTCGGTGAGGCTGCCTTCCAGGCCGTAGCCGACCTCGATGCGCAGCTTGCGGTCGTCCTTGGCCACCACCAGCAGCGCGCCGTCGTCGATCTTCCTGCGCCCGATCTTCCAGGCTTCCGCGACCCGGATCGAATATTGCTCGATGGTTTCCGGCGCCGTGGTCGGCACGATCAGCACCGCGACCTGGCTGCCTTTCCGCAGCTCCAGGCCTTTGAGGGTCTGGGTCAGCGAGGCAATGGTGTCGCTGGACAGCGTGCCGGTCTGATCGACCACCCGACCCGACAAAGGCGGCACCGCGACATCGGCAAAGGCCGCGAAAGCCCAGCACACCAGCAACGCAACAAGGGAGGCTCTTGCAGCGATCATCATGGGGCCAATCTGTTGGCGAAAGCTACTTGGCCGGCGCCGGATTGAAATCCACCTTCGGTGCGGTCGAGATTTCCTTCTCATTGTCGACCGTGAAATTGGCCTTCTCTTTGTAGCCGAACATCATCGCGGTCAGGTTATTCGGGAAGGTGCGGATGCCTACATTATAGTCCTGCACCGCCTTGATATAACGGTTGCGCGCCACCGTGATGCGGTTTTCGGTGCCTTCGAGCTGCGACATCAGGTCATGAAACAGCGCGTCGGATTTGAGCTGCGGATAATTTTCCGTCACCACCAGCAGTTTCGACAGCGCGCTGGAGAGTTCGCCCTGCGCGGCCTGGAATTTGGCGAAGGCGCCGGGATCGTTGACCAGCTCCGGCGTCGCCTGGATGCTGCCGACCTTGGCGCGGGCGTTGGTGACCCCGAGCAGCACATCTTTTTCCTGTTGCGCAAAGCCCTTCACCGAATTGACGAGGTTGGGCACCAGATCGGCGCGGCGCTGGTACTGGTTCAGGACCTCGGACCAGCTCGACTTGACCTGCTCGTCATTGGTCTGAATGGCGTTGTAGCCGCAATTGGTCAGGCTCAACGTCGCCAGCGCCGCCAGCACGGTCCATAGTCTGCGCATTGGATTTTCTCCCGTTATCGTGGGCCGCAAGGTATCAGAGCGATGTGTCAGGGAACACAGTCATTCCGGGGCGATGCAAAGCATCGAACCCGGAATCTCGAGATTCCCCGATGTGCGATTGCACATCTGAGGTCTGGGCCTAACGGCCCATCCCGGAATGACGGAGGCTTCTACACCCGCGCCGCCTTGGCTTCCTGAATCGCCTGCCAGACCTTCAGCGGCGACAGCGGGGTGGTGATCGATGTGATGCCAAGCTCGCTCAGCGCGTCCATCACGCCATTGGTGATGCAGGGCGGACCGCCGATCGCGCCGGATTCGCCGCAGCCCTTGGCGCCCAGCGGATTGGTGCGGCAGGGTGCGGAATCATCCAGCGTGACCTCGATCGGCGGAATGTCGTCGGCGCGTGGAATGCAGTAGTCCTGATAGCTCGCGGTCAGCAACTGGCCTTCGGGGTCGTAGGTCACGCCCTCATACAGCGCCTGGCCAATGCCCTGGGCGACGCCGCCATGCACCTGCCCCGTCACCAGCAGCGGATTGATCGCGACGCCGACATCATCGACGGTGGTGTAGCGCACCACGCGGCTGACGCCGGTTTCCGGATCGATCTCGACCTCGCAGATATGGGTGCCGTTCGGGAAGGTCGCGCCATCCGCCTTGCCTTCGCTCTCCACGCTCAGGCGGGCGCCCTTCTCGGCCTTGGCAATCTCGAACAGGCCGATCTTTTTGTCGGTACCGACCACCGTCAGCCAGCCGTCGTGATATTCGATGTCATCGACGGAGGCTTCGAGCATGCCGGAGGCCTTCTCGCGCGCCTTGGCGATCAGATCGATGGCCGATACCACCACGGCGGTGCCGCCGACGAACAGCGAACGCGAGCCGACGCTGCCGAAGCCGATGGCCAGATCGGTGTCGCCCTGCACCACATCGATCTTGTCGATCGGGATGCCCAGCGACGCCGCCACCATCTGCGAGAAACTGGTCTGCAGCCCCTGCCCCATCGCCTGGGTGCCTGAATAGAGGATGACGCGGCCTTCGGCGGTCGCGTGCAGGCTGACGGTTTCGGTATGCACGGTGCCGCCGGTCCATTCGATGTAGCTGGTGAGCCCGCGGCCATAGAGCAGGCCTTTCTTCTTGGCTGCTTTCTTGCGCGCGGCGAAGCCGTCCCAGTCCGCGAGCTTGGACGCACGTTCCAGCATGTGCGCGAACGCACCGGAATCATAGACCTGGCCGACGGCGTTGGTGTAGGGCATTTGCGCGGGCTTGATGTAGTTCACCTTGCGGATCGCGCGCGGGTCCATCCCGATCTGTCGCGCCGCGGCGTCCATCAGCCGCTCCACGATGAACACGGCTTCCGGCCGCCCCGCGCCGCGATAGGCGCCGACCGGCGCGGTGTTGGTCATCACCGCCTTGATGTCGTAATGCACCAGCGGCAGGTCGTAGACGCCGGTCTGCACGAACGGCCCGAGCACCAGCGGAATCAGGGCGCCGGTGCCGGACACATAGGCGCCGGTGCCGCCGACCGAGCGCACCCGATAGGCCTGCACGCGGCCTTTGGCATCGAGCGCGAATTCGCCGGTCGAGGTCAGGTCGCGGCCGTGGGTGCCACCGACAAAGTCGTCGGTGCGATCGCCGCGCCAGCGCACCTTGCGGTTCAGCTTGACCGCGGCGTAGGCCACGATGCCGTCTTCCGGATAAAGGCTGGTCTTCTGGCCGAAGCCGCCGCCGATATCGCCGACCAGCACCTGGACGCTTTCCTTCGGCCGCTTCAGCACGGCTTCGGCAAGAATGTCGCGGGTCGAACCCGGCGTTTGCGACTGAACGTGCAGGATCAGCCGGCCGGTCTTCTTCTCGATCTCGGCGATGGTGGAGCGCGGCTCCATCGCGGAAGGCGCCAGCCGCTGGTTGACGAGATCGAGCGAAACCACATGGGCGGCCTTGGCGAATTCGGCCTCGACCGCGGCCGCGTCGCCATAGCTCATGGCGGCGACGATATTGTCGGGCACTTCGGCCCATACCGCAGGCGCGCCCGGCTTGATCGCCGCCACCGGATCGACCACCGACGGCAGCACCTGATACTCGACCTCGATCGCTTCGGCCGCGCTCTGCGCCGCCATCCGCGATGTCGCCACCACGGCCGCGACCGGTTCGCCGGCAAACCGCACGATCTCGTGGGCCAACAGACGCCGCGGCGGCACCGTCATCGGCAACCCCCCGGGGCGCGGGAAAACCAGCAGCGTCGGCAGCGTGCCGATGTCGTCGGCGATCAGGTCCGTACCGGTGTAAACCGCTTCGACCCCGGCCATAGCGGCGGCGGCCTTGGTATCGACCGACAGGATCTTGGCGTGGGCATGCGGCGAACGCAGCACATGCAGCCACAGCGCGCCGTCTTCCGGCTTGTCGTCGATGAACTTCCCGGTCCCGGTCAGAAGTCGCTGGTCCTCAAGGCGCTTGACAGGCTGGCCCGCACCGAACCGCATATTGCCGGGAAAAATGTTCATTCGTCTGTCCTTCGGGTCTCATGTTGGCGTGGGCCAGTTTTAGCCGATAGGCGGGGAATAGGCCAAGCCCATATCTCCCCGTCATTCCGGGGCGCGCGTCAGCGCAAACCCGGAATCTCGAGATTCCGGGTTCAGCCCTGCGGGCTGCCCCTGAATGACGAGGGGTTGGGCTACCCGATCTCCCGCAACACCGCCTCGACCGCCTTGCGCTCCTCGGCCGTCAGCGCCACCTGCGGGGCTATGGGGTCGCCGACCTCATATCCCTGGATCGCCAGCCCGGCCTTGATGCAGGCCGCGAGATTGTAGCGCGCGAAGGCCTCGTTGATGCGCCACAGCCGCCGCTGCAAGGCCAGCGCCTCGACCCAGCGCGCGGCCTTGCAGAGCGTGTAGAGCTCGACGCTTTGCCGCGGAATCACGCAGGCCGGCCCCGCCATCCAGCCGACGCCGCCGATCAACATCACCGCGGCCGGGATATGCGCGGAGGCCGAGAACACACGAATAGCGTCGCCGCAGCGGTTCATGATCGACAGCAACCGTCCGGTATTGGTGGAAGCATCCTTAATATATTGAATGCGCGGATGGGCCGCGAGCCGCGCGATGACATCGAGCGTCAGGTCGGAACGCTGAAACTGCGGATTGGTGTAGATCACCACGGGAATATCGACCGCGTCCGCAATGGCGCGAAAATAAGATTCGACCTGCGCATCCTGCAGCGGAAAATACGCTTCCAGAATCGCCAGAATGCCGTCGGCGCCGAGCTTTTGACAGGCCTTGGCCTGCGCCACGGCATCCAGCGTGGAGGTCGAGGCGACGCCGGCCACGACGGGCACGCGGCCTTTGGCCGCTTCGATCGTGGTCTGCACCACGCGCGCGCGCTGCGCGGCGGTGAGATAGGCGAACTCGCCGGTCGAGCCGAGCGGGGTCAGCCCATGCACGCCAGACTTGACGAGATCGTCGCAGAGCCGGCCGAGCACGTCGACGCGGATGGTCCCGTCGGCATCGACCGGAGAAACCAGATAGGGAAAGACGCCGTGAAAATCAGCCATGGGTGAGGGCAAGTCCCGAGAGGTGCACGGCGCCGCGACGCCGTGTCGCTATGGCCCCTCTATAGTTCAGCTGACGCAGATCAGAAAGCCCCGCACGGGTCACGGCTTCCGCCTTCGCGGAGCGAGGCGCCGCCTCAGGCCGCCCGGACCGAACTGAGGAACTTGCCGACCTCGCGCTTGAGCCGGCTGCTTTCGCCGGACAGCGACTTTGCCGCGGTGAGCACCTGAGAGGAGGCCGATCCGGTCTCGCTGGCGCCACGCTGCACGTCGGCGATGTTGGCGGAGACCTGTTGCGTACCGTGCGCGGCCTGTTGCACGCTGCGGGAAATTTCCTGCGTCGCCGCGCCCTGCTCTTCCACCGCCGAGGCAATAGTGGACGCGATCTCGGACATCCGCCCGATGGTATCGCCGATTTCCTTGATGGCACCGACCGATTCCTGCGTCGCGGCCTGAATGCCATTGATCTGCTGGCTGATCTCGCCGGTCGCCTTGGCGGTCTGTTCGGCCAGCGCCTTCACCTCGGACGCCACCACGGCAAAGCCCCGTCCCGCCTCGCCGGCCCGCGCCGCCTCGATGGTGGCGTTCAGCGCCAAGAGGTTGGTCTGCCCGGCAATGGTATTGATGAGTTCGACGACGTCGCCAATCCGGGCCGCCGCCTTCGCCAGTTCACCGACCCGCTCATTGGTCTTCTGCGCCTGCTCCACCGCCGCGCTGGCGATCCGCGCGGAGTCCTGGACCTGGCGGCTGATCTCGTTGACCGACGATGCCATCTCTTCGGTGGCGGATGCGACCGATTGCACATTGGTGGAGGCTTGTTCGGAGGCCGCCGCAACCGAGGTGGTCAGTTGCTCCGAACGTTCCGCGGTCGCCGTCAGCGACCCGGCGGAGACTTCCAGTTCGCTCGAGGCCGACGACACCACGTCGACGATCTCGCCGATCATCGCTTCGAAGTCACGGGTAATGGTGTCCACGCGCTGCCCGCGCTCGATCTTGGCAGCGGCTTCCACCGCGGCCGCCCCGTCGGCGGCCTTCTTGGCGATCAGGGCCTCCTTGAAGACCTGCAGCGAACCCGCCATCGCCCCGATTTCATCGGCGCGGTCGCTGGTCGGGATGGTCACGTCGTGCCGGCCGGCGGCCATGTCGCCAACCACGTCGGTCAGGGTCGCGAGCGGCGTGATCACCCGGCGACGCAACATCACGGTGACACCGGCCAGCACGCCGAGCAGCGCGACCACGGCAAGGCCCGCCAGCACCAGCATCGTCATCGCCGCGCCGCGCGCAGCGCCTGCGCGTTCGGCCGCCTCGGCCAATGCCGCATCGCGCACCGCAAAGAAGCTCTGCACCGCCGGCACGACCCTGGTGGCCAGCTCGTCCTCGGACTTAATCCCGTAATTGCCGTCGCTGCGCGCGGCCAGCACCTCTTTTTCCAGCCACGGCGCGACCTGTCCAAAATAGGCATCGACCGCATCCTTCAGCGGTTTCACCAGCCGCGCCGGGCTCCCGATCTGATCCACGCCGGCTTCGATCCGTTCGCGATCGAGGTCAACGCGGCCCTGGCCACGGTCGATCGTGGAGATTTCAGCCGCCGTCAGCGGGCGGCGCGCGCTGACCGCCGCAGACATCGCAGCGGCGCGGCCGCCGGCGGAGATCCGCATATCCTGGGCGGTGCGGGCGATACTCAACAGTGCCGTCAGTGACGCGTCGGCGGCGGTCACCTGATTTTCGAGGCGATTCAAGAGCGGTTCGACCAACGCTGCGACCTGGAACACGCCGGGCAGGAAGCCTTTGACAACAGCGGCATCACGCGCATTCATGGGCACAGCCAGCACGCGGTCCGTCGCAGCGCGGATATCGCCAAGCTTGGTCGCTGCCCGATTGAGGCCTTCGACGATCGTGGCGCCATCGCTGAGGGCACTGACGGCCGTCCGGGCATTGGCGAAAGCGGCATCCCCCTGACGCACCGCCTTCGCGATCGCCTCGAGCTGATTGGGTGTCGCGGCACCCTCCTGGAACAGGGGACTGAGGTACGGCGCGCGATGGCTGGCGATCTGTTGGCCAACCGCCAGAACCGCGCCGTAGGCCTCCACCGCCTTGATCGCTTCGGTCTTGCTGGCGAAAGTATTATATTGCGGCACAAGAACTCCGGCGCCCAGAATGACCGCCAAAGCCGTGACCGAGAACATGGATACCGCAAAGAGCCGACCGATTCGCATCGTGTGTTTCCGCTGCTGGTGGTTGGTTAAAAATATCCAAAAGGGGCTAAGACCCTCTTAATGCGGAACAACGCCAGTAAAACTACGGGTGTCGCCAAGGCTTGTGTCGCCAGAACTTGTGTCGTCAAGGCTTGTGTCGCCAAGGCTTGCGGCCCCGGTGGGCAGGGCAATACCCCCCCCCGAAATGGCACGAGCGCTATTGAACCGTTTGAACGAACTCGAGAACCGCTTTGTTGAACTCGGCGGCTTTTTCCATCATCGGCGCGTGGCCGCACGCATCGAAAATGATCTGCCGCGACGATGGCAGCCTGGCCGCCAGAATCCTGGCCTGATCGACCGGCAGAAGCCTGTCCTCGCGCCCCCAGACAACCAGGGTCGGCTGCGTCATGGCAGGCATGGCGGCCTGGACTTCCCCGACTTGATCGCGCGCGAAGCCGCGCAGACCGACGAAGCCTCGAAGCGTCCTCAGAAAAGCCGCCTGAGCACCCGGAAGACTGGCAAGCGAATATTTATCCTCGATCAGTTCATCCGTCACGAATTTAGGGTCATGGACGGCGAGACTCCACAGCATCCGCAACCCCTTTCGATTGGGACGCGTGATCAGTTCGCCCAGCCAGGGGACGGTCGGAAGGCGCATGTTGATGTGGGTATCGTAGCCAACGCCGGCAGGCGCGACGAGAACCATCGACATGACGCGAGCCGGGGCGATGCGGGCACATTCGAGCGCAATCCTGCCGCCCAGGGAATTGCCGATGAAGTGGGCCTTGTCTTCGCCCTGGCTGGAGAGAAAATCGAGGGTAAAGCGCGCCAGATTGCCAATGCTGTAGTGATCGCCTTCGGGCTTGCCGGTTTTGCCGTCGCCAAGCATGTCCAGCGCGTAGACCCGATGCGAGGCCGCGAGAACCTCGATGTTGTTCCGCCATTCCAATACGGAGCAGCCAATTCCAGCGAGCAGAACGATTGGCGAGCCTTCGTTGCCAGCCTTCCAGAAGCGCGTCTTGACGCCTTGCACGTCAATGAATTGATCTTTCGGATCGGCCATGATTTCCCCCGCTGTGTATAAACTGATGCGCAGCGAAAATACGCCGCGCACCGGATGAAGGGCGGGCACCAACACGCCCGCCGTACGGGACTACGCGGCCGTTGACGCTGCCGTTGGCTCAGCCCTGGGCGCGGCCAAACGCCCGGTGCTTGCGTTCACGCTGGAGCGGTTTGCGAACAGGATGATCCCGCCCGCGGCCAGGGCCGCACAACCGATCGAAATGAACATCGGCAGGAAACTCTGATAGGTCTGCTGCAGCGCGCCCGCGACAAACGGCCCCAGAATGGCGCCGACCCGTCCGACACCCAATTCCATGCCGACCGCCGTTGCCCGCACGTTGGTCTCGTAGGCCGCCGCCGTGAAGTTGTTGAGAACGAACTGCGCGCCGATGATGAAGAACCCGGCGGCGGCCACGCAGGTGACGTTGACGACATGATTGTTGAGGAACACCAGGGTCAGAACCGCGCAGCCGCCAAGCCCCCACCACAGGCCAAGCAGGCCCCGGCTGTGGCCGAAGCGGTCGACCAGATGGCCGAGAACGATTCCACCGATAAACGACATGATCTGCATGAGGGCGCCAAACCCGAAACTGGTCGCGAATGTCTCCCCGCGCTGGATCATCACCGTCGGGATCCATCCGGACAGGCCGAAAATGCAGAACAGGCTGAGAAAAGCCGTGACCCAGATCGCGATGGTGGTCCTGCGGTAGCGTGGCTGCAGCAATTCGAGGATCAGGTTTCCCGATGTCTTGTCGTGGCCCGGGAAAATCGTCGCCGACGCGTAAAGATACGCGCGCTCCGGCCGCAGCTTCGCCAGCATTTGCCTGATCTCGGCGACCCGCCCCTTCAGCACGAGGAATTTCGGCGACTCCGGCAGTGTCAAATGCATGAACGGCAGCAGCACAAAGGAGAGCGATCCGATCCAGTACAGGCTCTGCCAGCCCAAAGACGGCGTGGCGAAGACCCCGACAACGCCCGCCAGCGTGCCCCCGGCCGCCCAGCCCAAGGCGACGCCCCACAAAGCAAACGTGTTGGCCACCCGGCGCGGCGCGAGTTCATTGATATAGGTGGTCGCCAGCGGCAGCAGCACGCCGAGGCCCATCCCCGTCAGCAGCCGCAACACGCAGAACGTCAGGAACGAGTTCGCAAATAGCGCGGTGAGCAGCGTGAACACGCTGGTGATCCAAAGCCCGGCCAAGAGCGTGCCGCGACGCCCGAACCGGTCCGCCGCCACGCCGTGCAAGGCCGCGCCGAGCAGGAAGCCTACCAGTCCGCTGGATATCAGGAGGCCGGCCTGCCCCGCCTTGAGACCCCACGGTCCGGCGACATAGTGGATCACATAAGCGGGGTTGAACGTGTCATACCCGTCGAACAGCGTCAGCAGCCCCATGATGGCGCCGAGCCGCCAATGGAAGGCGCTCACTTTGGCGTCTTCCAGCTCTTCGTGAACATCGATCACTTGCGAAACCATCCCATCCTCCCCGATGTCGATTTGATTTTTTAGCGTGCGTGCCGGCTATTCTGCGGCTTGCGCAACCTTGCTTGATTGCAACGAACTCTCGTCGGCGAGCTTGAACAGCCGCAGCGCGTTGTCCCTGCCGATCTTTTTCCGGTCCGCCTCGCTGATGGTGGCACTGTCGAACCATTGCGCGGCGTGATCGACATTCTCGAACGGCCAGTCTGCGGAAAACAAAATCCGATCGGCGCCGACCTCGAGCAAGGCATCGATCAGCGTCTGGGTACGAAAGTTTCCGGACGTCGTCAGATAGAAATGCTGGTTGAAGTACTCGCAGATCTTCTTTTTCGCTTTATAGCGCGGCGGCGTCTTCACCCAGCCGTTGCGATGGTCGATACGCCACATGCTGTAGGGTAACCCTTCTCCCATATGGCCGATGATGATGCGCAGCCCCGGATGCTGATCGAACAGCCCGGAGCCCATCAGACGCAATGCGTGGACCGCGGTCTCCTGACCGAACGCCCAGGTCGGCCCCAGCAGCCATTCATGGCCCTCATAAATCCTGGAGTCTGCCGCCAGCGGATTGCGCGGATGCAGGTAGAAGGGCACGTCGAGCTGTTCGACCTTTGCCCAGAACGGCCAGTAGCGATCGAGATCGTAATAGACCGGAGTTCGCCCGTCACCGATCTGCGAGAAGCCGTTCACCAGCGCGCCCTTGAAGCCGAGCGTGTTGACCGCGCGGTCGAGTTCGGCGATCGCCATCTCCGGATCCTGCATCGGAAGGGCGGCGAAAGCCTGAAAGCGGTCGGGGCGCCTGGCAACCTGTTCGGCCAGATAGTCGTTGGCCCGGATCGCGATGTCGTTGGCTTTCCTGGCATCGGGTATCGCCTGCACCGCCGGAGCGTTGAGCGAGAGGATCATCATCTCGACACCCTGCTCGTCCATCTGCCGCAACCGCTTGTCCTGGATGTCCAGCAGGCGCTCCCTGAGTTCGGGCCAATAGCTCTCGGGCACGAAGCCCGCAGAATCCATCAGCGTTTCCGGAATGGCGAAATGCTCTTCAAGCGCGATCTTGCCCTGCATGGTGATTCTCCCTTTCAATTTTCAGTATTGTCCTTGCGGCGCGAGACCCAAAGCGAGCTGGCCGTACATGGTCCCCACCGCGTCCCAGTTCATGCTGATGTGGCGGCCGACCGCGTTGGCATCGCGCCAGGCGCGCTGAACCGGATTGGCGAGATCCAGCCCCTGCCCGCCGGTCGACGCATTGAGAGCCTCGCTGGCACGGATCGCCAGCGAAACCGCAAAGGCCTGCCCGCGGCGGCTGACGATCCGGTCCTCGATCGACACCGGTCGGTTGGCACAAACGGTGACGGCGCGATCGCGCAAATCGCGCAGGAGAATTTCGCGCGCCGCATCGGTGGCGGCGGCGGCTTCCGCGACCCGCAACTGGATGGTCGGGAACTCCGCCATCCGGTTGTTGCTCCCGGCCACGGCGCCCCGCGTCACGCGCTTGCTGGTGACGTCAAGATAGTCCTCAAGCGCGCCTGCCGCGGTGCCGACCGCGACCGAGGCGAGGCAGGACGGGATGTTGCACAACATCGGAATCGAAAAACCCGGATTTTCCGGATAGAGCAACGCGCCCGGCGTTTTGCCCGACGTGGTTTCGAAAAATGTCAGGATCCGATGCTCGGGAACGAAGACGTCTTTCAGCTGCAGCGTCTTGCTTCCGGTTCCGGAGAGGCCGACGACATTCCATGTGTCGTCGATGAGATAATCCGAGGCCGGTACCAGCATGAAGGCCGGCGTCGGCCGGTCGGCGTCCGTCATCGACGGCAGCAGCGCCGCACACAGGGACCATTGCGCATTGTCGCACCCGCTGGCGAAGGACCAGCGCCCGCTCAGCGTATAACCGCCCTTTGCGGCCACCGCCTTGGTGGCCGGCGCGTAGGAGCCGCAGGCCAGTGCGTCGGGGTGGCTATCCCAGACGTCGCGCTGGGCTTGTTTGGAAAAACCTGCAATCAGCCATTGATGGGCGGCGAGCAGCCCGCCGACCCAGGCGGTCGAGGCGCACGCCTTGGCTAGATCGATGTTGAGGTCGACGAGCACATCGAAATCGTACTCGTAACCGCCGAAGGCGCGCGGTTTGACGATGTCGAAATAGCCGATCTCCCGCAGCGCGAGCATGTTCTCCCCGGGAACGCGGCCGCTTTTTTCCGTGGTGTGCGCCCGCGCCTTGATCTGCGAACTGACGCTGGCAACCCGGAGCTTGAGATCGGCAACGCTCGGGCGCTTTCCGGAGGGCTGGTCGGATAGTCTGTCAAAAGCGTGGGCGGCAACATTCATGTCATTGCTCCGTGATGGATGATCCGGGCGGCCGAAGCCGCGCGCTAGGCGGCTTTGATGTCGGCTGGCACGGAAAAGCAGTAGGTCGCATCCTGATAAATCAGGGGGTCGATGGGATCGTGGACGTCGA
>Ga0302326_10014313_pt1 | contig 16776 bp, 15 predicted proteins | sample Palsa_T0_3_FD_202264 | JGI IMG/M metagenome (GOLD analysis project Ga0302326, IMG submission 202264) | Peat permafrost microbial communities from Stordalen Mire near Abisko, Sweden - Palsa_T0_3 | ecosystem: Environmental > Terrestrial > Soil > Palsa > Peat permafrost | place: Sweden: Abisko...
GGCAACTTCCCTGGTCCCACAGGGTTCCTGTTGCTGGTAATCTACGCTTCAAACGCGCAACATTACTTCCAGCAATTCTAGTTAGGAGACCCGTGTCCGCCGCATCCTACCAACGCTGGCTCATACCCGCGATTTTCTTGCTCCTGGTAAGCCCGTCCCTGCCTAGCCAACAGACGACAGCGCCGGCGCCTACGCTAAACGACAAGACGGCTGGTCAGCAGACAACACCCAGCCAACAGACCCAGACGCCTACTTTTTCCTCCGGCGTCAAAGTTGTAAACGTGCTGGCCACGGTGCGCGACAAAAAAGGCCAGATCGTCAGCAACCTCACCAAGGACGACTTCAAGCTGGAGCAGGACGGCCATCCCCAGATCATCCACTACTTCTCCAAGGACACTGACCTGCCGCTTAAGCTCGGCCTGCTGGTGGACACCAGCATGAGTCAGCGTCGTCTCCTTGATCAGGAGCGCATTGCCAGCTACGGTTTTCTCAACGACCTGATGCGCGTGGACAAGGACAAAGCCTTCATCATTCACTTCGATTGGGACATCGAACTGCTTCAGGACCTGACCACCTCACACCAGAAGCTGGAAGCCGCGCTGGACAAGCTGGACACGCCGCAGTTCGATCAAGCCAGCGGCGGAAGCGGCGGGCACCGCGGCGGCGGAGGTACCACATTGTATGACGCGATTTTCCTGGCCTCCGATGAGCTGATGCGCAAGCAGGAGGGCCGCAAGGCGCTAATTCTTCTGACCGATGGCGTCGACATCGGCAGTAAGGTCAGCCTGGACCGCGCCATCGAGACCGCCCAGAAGGCCAACACGCTGGTGTATTCCATTCTGTATGCCGATCCGGATGCCTATGGCCACCAGGGCTTCGGCGGTCCGGGGATGGGACGCCACGGCGGTATGGGCGGAGGCGGCATGGGCCGTTATCCCGGCGGAGGCGGTTATCCGGGAGGCTCCAGTGGCGGCGGATACCCGCAGCAGCAACCGCATGCCGACGGCAAGAAAGTCCTGCAACGCATCTCCAAGGAAACCGGCGGGCGCTTCTTCGAGGTTTCCAAGAAGCAGCCGATCAACGAAATCTATACCCAGATCGAAGAAGAGCTGCGCAACCAGTACAACCTGGGCTTCACGCCCGCCAAGGCCGACGCCACGCCCGGCTACCATTCGATAACGCTGTCCACGACCAACAAGGATTTCATCGTGCAGACGCGGGAGGGATATTACGCCGAGCAGTAGGGCGAACGGGTACAAGGTACGCGCCGGTGCCCCACCCTTATCAGCGACAGCTGCGGACAGGGTGGGGTCAAGTGACCTCTACTTCTGCAACGCAGTCAGCTCTGCCAGAACCTCTTCGCTGTGGTTGTTGGGATCGACGTCCATGTACTCCTTCACGATCTTCCCCTGGGGATCGATCAGGAAGGTGTGCCGCGCCGCGTACTTCGCAACGCCATAGTTCTTCAGCGAGCCGTATTCCTCGGTAACTTTGTCATCGGTGTCAGCCAGTAGCTTGAAGGTCAAGCCTTCTTTGGTGCAGAACTGCTGATGCGACTGGCTGTCCTGCACGCTGACGCCGAGGACAACGGCGTTCTTGGCGTCGTACTTCGCCTGATCGCGCTGAAAATTGTGCGCCTCGATGGTGCAGCCGGAGGTCATGTCCTTGGGATAGAAGTACAGCACCACCCACTTGCCGCGATACTGCGAGAGCGTGACCGGCTTGCCTTCCTGCGAGTTGAGGGTGAAGTCCGGCGCTGTCGTGCCGACGGCGGGGACAGCGGCGGCCCGCATAACCCGCGGCGCGATCAGGGCGACTGCGGCGATAAGAAGAGTTAAGCCAAGAAACTTGCGCATGGAGAATTTCCTTTCATTGTTGCAACGACAATTGGATGCGATGCGAGGCCGGAGGTATCAAGATTATAAAGCGGCGGCGATAGGATCCTTCAGCTCCGCCGGCCAAAAGCGGTTAGGCGGCGGAGAGCTGATGGCTCCCGAAGTGACAACCTCCACGCCACCCGCTAGCATTAAAGATTCGGACTTTGTTGCAGGAGGCAATCATTTATGGCGACGATGGAACAGAAAGCGCCGAGCGTCCTCAGCGGCGGCGGCCCGCGCACTTATAAGAACTTTATTGACGGCGAGTGGGTGGAGAGCCGCACCGGCCGCACCTTCGAGAACCTTAATCCGGCTGACACGCGCGAAGTGGTCGGCATCTTCCAGAAATCCGATCGCGAAGATGTGAACGCAGCCATCAATGCAGCCCGACAGGCCTTCAAAAAGTGGCGCCTGGTGCCCGCGCCGCGCCGCGCTGAGATGCTCTACAAGGCATCGGAGATCCTGATCGCGCGCAAAGAAGAGTACGCGCAGCAGATGACGCGCGAGATGGGCAAGGTGATCAAGGAGACGCGCGGCGACGTGCAGGAGGCCATCGATTGCGGCTACTACACCGCCGGCGAAGGCCGTCGCCTGTTCGGGCCGACCGTGCCGTCGGAGCTGCCCAACAAGTTTGCCATGGCCATCCGCCAGCCGCTGGGCGTCTGCGCCATGATCACGCCGTGGAATTTCCCCATGGCGATTCCGTCGTGGAAGCTCTTCCCTGCCCTGGTCGCGGGCAACACCGCGGTGATTAAGCCGGCGCAGGACACGCCGCTCTCGACGCTGAACTTTGTGCAGGCGCTCACCGACGGCGGGATTCCCGCGGGAGTGGTCAACATCGTGACCGGCTTCGGCGGCGAGGTGGGCACGCCAATGGTCGAACATCCTGAGGTGCGCGCAGTTTCGCTGACCGGTTCGACGGCGGTGGGCCGCGTCGTGGGACAGGAAGCGGCGAAGACCTTCAAGCACTGCTCGCTGGAACTGGGTGGCAAGAATCCGATGATCGTGCTCGACGACGCCAACCTTGAGCTTGCGCTGGAAGGCGCGCTGTGGGGCGCGTTCGGCACCACCGGACAGCGCTGCACCGCGACTAGCCGCATCATCGTGCAGAAGGGTGTGTACAAGAAGTTCGTCGATGACCTTATCGCGCGCGCGCAGAAGCTCAAAGTCGGCAACGGCCTGGACGAAAGCGTCGACATGGGCCCAGCGGTGAACTCGTCGCAGATGGAGACTGACCTGAAGTACATCAAGATCGGCAAGGACGAAGGCGGGAAGATGCTGTGCGGTGGGCATCGCCTGGAAGGCGAGCAGTACAACCACGGCTGGTTCGTCGCACCCACGGTGTTCGCGGATGTCGACCCCAAGATGCGTATCGCGCAGGAGGAGATCTTCGGACCGGTGGTTTCGATCATCCCGTGCGATGGGCTGGAGAACGCGATTGAGATCGCCAATGACATCGAGTACGGCCTGTCGTCGTCGATCTACACCAAAGATGTAAACAAGGCGTTCACCGCGATGCGCGATCTGTATGCCGGGATCACTTACATCAACGCGCCGACGATCGGCGCCGAGGTACATCTGCCGTTTGGTGGCGTGAAGGCCACGGGCAACGGCCATCGTGAGGGCGGAATTGGCGCCATCGATTTCTACACGGAGTGGAAGTCGGTGTACGTGGATTATTCGGATACGTTGCAGCGCGCGCAGATCGACCGAGGGGAATAAGCTGACTTGAGTGGCACGCCTGAAGGCGTGCCCTTTCAAACCAGGAGCGCTCTTATGGTCACCAAAGCCGTAGCGGAAGTCATGGCCGCAAGCCGCATGATCAACGTGCGGTACGCCATTCGCGACCTGGCCGTCGCCGCCGAAGAAGTGGCGCGCGAAGGCCATGAGATTCTCTACCTCAACATCGGCGACCCGTGCAAATTCGATTTCCACACCCCGCCGCACATGATCGAAGCCGTGCTGAAGGCGATGGTCGATGGGCACAATGGCTACGCGCACTCGCTGGGCTTGCCGGAAGCGGTCGAAGCCATTCGCAACCAGGCCGAGCGCAATGGCTTTCGCGACATTCAGAGCATCTTCATCGGCTTCGGCACTGGCGAGGTCATCGACAGTTGCCTCACCGCGCTGCTCAACCCCGGCGACAACGTGCTAACGCCGAGTCCTGAGTATCCGCTGTATGGCGCGATCATGGCCAAACTGGATTGTCCGGCGAACGCGTACGAACTTGACGAAGACAACGGATGGCAGCCGGATGTCGAAGACATCGCGCGGAAGATAAACGCCCGCACCCGCGCCATTCTGTTGATCACGCCCAACAATCCAACCGGCGCGGTTTACTCGCGGCGGACGCTGGAGAAGATTCTGGAGTTGGCGCGGGAGCACGGTCTGATCGTCTTCGCCGACGAGATTTATGACAAGCTGATCTTCGATCCCAACGAGAAGCATGTCTCTATCGCGACCTTGGCGACCGATCTTCCCGTCGTCACTTTCAATGGATTGTCGAAAGCTTATCTTGTCCCCGGCTGGCGCATCGGATGGGCGATCGCCACCGGTCCGCGCGATGTGCTGCATCCTTATATGGAAGCGGTACACGGCCTGCTGCGCGCGCGATTGTCGGCCCCGCATCCCTTCCAGCACGCCATCAAGCCCGCGCTCGAGGGACCGCAAGATCACCTTGACGTAATGCTGCGCAAGCTGAAGCGGCGTGCGGATCTCACGGCCCAATGGGCGAAGCGTACGCCGCATGTGAAACTGGTCGCGCCGAAGGGCGCATTCTACGCGTATCCCACGCTGAAGATTCCCGAGGACGATCTGACGTTCGTTACCGATCTGCTGAAGCAGAAGTACGTGCTGGTTGTACATGGATCTGGATTTGGCGAGAAGCCGGGCACGCGGCACATCCGCATCGTGTTCCTGCCGCCCGAGCCGGTGCTGAGCTCGGCATACGACGCGATGACCGAGTTTATCCGAGGACGATACAAATGAAGGAGCTTTGAAGGGGCACAGCTTGAGCTGTGCCGTTGAAATTGTCTTTCAAATTTTGAGCCGACTTCAGTCGGCGGCAGGGGCGTTTCCTCAGCGGCTAAAGCCGGTTGATGAGTACGATCAAGGGCGCACCTGAAGGTGCGCCCCTTCAAAGCAGTGCAACTCATGGTCGACATTCACTGCCACATTCTGCCGGGAATCGACGATGGCTCCAAGTCGTGGGAGATGACCGCCGAGATGTGTCGCCTGGCCGCCGCGGATGGCATCACTCACATCGTGGCTACCCCGCATAGCAACGATATGTATGAGTACAATCGCGAGCGCTTCACGGACATGCTGGGACAGCTTCACGACGCCGCCGACGGCGAGATGACCTTCAGCCTGGGCTGCGACTTCCATTTCTCTTACGACAACATTCAGGATGCGCTGGCGAATCCGCGGCGCTACACCATCGGCGATTCGCAATACCTGCTGATCGAATTTAGCGACTACGGCATTCCGCCCAGCGTGATGCAGGACGTCTTTATGATCGGCAGCAGGGGCATGGCTCCCATCATCACTCATCCCGAACGTAATCAGCCCTTGCTGAAGAACCCCGATCTGGTGCTCAAGCTGGTGGAGCAAGGCTGTCTGGTGCAGGTCACTGCCAATGCGGTGACCGGCGCGTGGGGCAGTCGCTCCAGAAAGATGGTGGAGTGGCTGCTGCATCACGAGGCGGTCCACGTTATCGCCAGCGACGCGCACGACCCGGTCCGCCGCAAACCGGTCATGTCCCAGGCGCGCAATGCAGTGGCCGAACTCGTGGGACATGAAGTTGCAGAAGCCCTCGTCACCTACAATCCGGAGGCGATTGTCGAAGGCCAACGTTTGCCCTATCAGCCCCTGTGCCGGTAGCGCGCTGGGGAGAGTTTCCATGGAAATGTCGGGATGATATGTGCCCGTTCTATTCGGATTCGCGGCGTGGTTCAGGGAGTCGGCTTTCGTCCCTTCATCTATCGCCTGGCGCACGAGTACGGACTGGCCGGATGGGTCCTCAATGGCGAAGAAGGCGTCGCGATTTATGCCGAGGGTACTGAGCAGAAATTGCGGACCTTCATTGACGCGATACGGACACAAGCTCCGCCTGCGGCTGCCATCTCTGAAATCGAAGTCCAGCCTGCCGAGCCCAGCGGCTTAACCGGATTCACCATTCGCGATAGCGAGCGCCGCGAGCGGCCTACGGTTCGCATCTCGCCGGACCTGCCGGTGTGCGATCTATGTCTGCAAGAGCTGTCGGATCCAGCCAACCCGCGCTACCAATATCCTTATATTAATTGCACTAACTGCGGACCGCGTTACACGGTCATTCTTGCTCTTCCCTATGACCGCCCCAACACCACCATGAAGCCGTGGCCGCTGGAGGCCTACTGCGATGCGGAATATCACGATCCTGCCAACCGGCGGTTTCACGCTCAGCCGGTCGCCTGTCCACGTTGCGGTCCGCACTATTTCTTGAAGGATGCAGAAGGTACGACACTGGGCGATGATCAGGCAATTCAGCGCACCGTCGAGCTTCTACGGAAGGGACGGATCGTCGCCGTGAAAGGGCTGGGCGGATATCACCTGGCTTGCGACGCTCGCAACCACGCAGCGGTAGGCGCGATGCGGGAACGGAAGTATCGCAAGGAGAAACCGTTCGCGGTCATGGTCAAGGACCTGGACGCGGCGCGAACCGTAATCGAGGTCTCGCCGGAAGTGGAGACGCTGCTCACCTCCGCCGCGCGCCCAATCGTTCTGGCTGTCGCGAAGTCCGATCTGCCGGGCGTAGCGCCGGACAATGACGATCTCGGGGTCATGCTTCCCTACACTCCGTTGCATCACCTCCTGTTCGCGGCCGGAGCGCCCAATGTTCTGGTGATGACCAGCGCCAACCGGTCGAGTGAGCCCATCGCCTACGATGAGCAGGACGCCTTCGACAGGCTGGCCGGCGTGGCCGACGCATTTCTTGTCGGCGAGCGGCCCATCGCGCGGCGTGTCGACGATTCTGTCGCGCGCGTCGGCGCATTCGGTCCGGCGATCTTGCGGCGGTCGCGTGGCTACGCTCCCGGCGCGGTGGCGAATCTGCCGATCGAACGTCCGTTGCTCGCTGTCGGAGCCGACCTCAAGAATTCGGTTACGCTGGTGGTCGATGGGCAGGCATTCGTCAGCCAGCACATTGGCGATCTCGACCACTACCAGGCATTTCAAGCGTTCCAGGAGACGATCCGCGATCTGGTCGCGATGTACGACGTAAGTTGGGACGATCTGGTGGTAGTGCATGACGCCCATCCGCAGTATCTCTCGACTACCTACTGTCAAAGCCTTCCTGCCGTTGAAAAGCGCGCGGTGCAACATCATCGCGCTCACATTGCTTCGGTGCTGGCCGAACGCGGCGAGTGGGACAAACGCGTGCTGGGAGTGAGCTTCGACGGCACCGGATACGGCGACGACGGCAGCATCTGGGGCGGTGAGTTCTTCACCGGAAGTGTGCGCGAGGGATTCCAACGCGTGGCCCATCTGCGGCGCGCAAGCCTTCCCGGTGGCGATGCGGCGGCGCAACATCCCGTGCAAGCCGCGGCCGGATTCCTGGCGCAGATTGAAGATTTGCCCGACCTGAGTGCAGCGCCGTTCGATTTCCCCTCGCGCTATCAGCATGCGCTTGAGCTGGTGCACAAAGAGGTGCGAAGCTTTACCACCACCTCGGTCGGACGGCTCTTCGATTCGGCCGCAGCCCTACTGGGCTTCACTCGCGCCATAACCTTCGAAGGACAAGCCGCAATGTGGCTGGAGGCTCTGGCTCTCAAGGCTGACGGCGCGGAGGCGTATCCCTTTCCCTTCGCGAACGGCGAGTTGGATTTTCGCCCGCTGCTGCAAGCCGTCGCCGAGGACCGGAAATGCGGCCGCAAGCAGCCAGAAATAGCGCAGGCATTTCAGCGTGGAGTCGCTTTGGGACTGTGTAATGCGATAAAAGCGCTCTCGCAGGAGTGGCAATTAGATACGGTCGTCCTCTCCGGCGGCGTTTTCCAGAACGAACTGCTGTTGTCTGGCGTGCGCGATCTGCTGAGCGGCGGCCCTATGGCGATTTGGACCAACCACGCCGTTCCGCCTAACGACGGCGGCATCAGCCTGGGACAAGCGGCCCTGGCGGCATTCGCCGGAAGCCCCGCCGGGCTTGCCGCACGAGATGCCTGACGCGTAGATTCCGCCCTTGAGCAGGTACAATACCAGTTCCTATGTTTGTAATATTCCTGACTGTGGCAGGCGCCGGACTTCTGGAACATTCCGCTCGACACCTCTTGTGGTATCTGGCGGTATTCGGCTCCTTCACCTCCACAGTTTATTTCGGCATGGTGATGGTCGCGGCCTTCCGCTACCGGCGGCTGTCGCGACGGCTCCAGGCGCGGGCAGAGGCCACTCCCGTGCAGAGTTTGCCGGCGGTAACCGTCCTGAAGCCCGTCCACGGCATGGAGCCCAAGCTGGAAGCAAACCTGGAGAGCTTCTTTCGGCAAGATTACCCGGATTTCGAAATCATCTTCGGCACTCGTAGCTGGGACAACGAAGCTCTAGTCGTCGTGGAAAAACTTCGCGCCAAGTATCCCGGCGTGCGCACCCAAGTAGTGATTTCCGGCGACCCGTCCTGGCCGAATGCCAAGGTTTTCTCGCTGGCCAAAATGATCGCCTCGTCGGATAACGATTATCTGGTCATCAGCGATAGCGATGTCCTGGTTGGTCCGGACTTTTTGTGCAACGTGCTGCCACCGCTCTTAAATCCAAAGGTGGGCCTAGTCACTTGCCTGTACCAGGGAATCCCGGCGAGCGGATTCTGGTCACAACTGGAGGCGCTGGGTATGTCGGTCGAAATGCCATCGGGCGTGATGGTGGCCGACATGGTTGAGGGCATGAAGTTTGCGCTGGGAGCGACGATGGCCGTGCGTCGTGACTCGCTTGAGGCAATCGGCGGTATACGAGAAACTGCCGACTTCTACTCCGACGATTTCGTGCTCGGCAACCTCATTGCCGGAGCGGGCTACGAGGTCGAACTGTCGCACTACAAGGTGGGTCACGTCCTGGCAGTGCGCTCTTTTCTGCGTACCTTCGGCGACCAAACGCGCTGGATGAAGAGCACGCGCTTCTCGCGGCCCTGGGGACATGTTGGCTCCGGTCTGACATACGCAGTTCCCTTCGGCTTGCTGGCGCTGTTGCTTGGTTTGGGTCACGAACACAGGATTCACGCCGGGGTGGCGCTGTTCGCGATGGCATGGCTCAACCGGATGCTGCTGGCCGTCGTAGTGGGTTGGGGAATTCTGCGCGACCCGCGTTCCTTATGGCTGTGCTGGCTCTATCCGTTGCGTGACCTGCTAGGCTTCTGCACCTGGGTCGCCAGCTTCACCGGCAACAAGTTCCTCTGGCGGGGCGAACCCTACCAGTTCGGACAAGACGGACGAATCACGCCTGTTCAGAGGTCTCTGGATTTCCTCAGCGACCGCGTCCCGCAAGCCCACGACTGAAGCCTCTGCGATAGCCACTTCCACCTAACCCGCCAGCACCGCGCCTCCATTCACGTTCAACACTTCCCCCGTGATGAAGCCCGCGTGCGGTGTGCAGAGGAACAGGATGGGCGCGGCGATCTCCTCAGGCGTGCCTACGCGTCCGGCGGGAATGGCGGCGAAGACCTTCTTGCTGCGTTCAGGATCGCTGAGCGTGCTGGCCGTCATGTCCGTCTCGACCCAGCCGGGAGCGACGCAGTTGACGCGGATGCCGAAGGGCGCAATCTCGGTGGAAAGTCCCTTGGTCATGCTGATCACAGCGCCTTTGGTCGCCGCGTAATCGCAGTGGCCAGCTTCGCCGCGCTGTCCGGCTGTAGAACTGACCAGCACAATGTTCCCGCCATTTCCCTGCAACTTCATCTGCGCCACGGAGTGTTTGATCAGAGCGAAGGTGCTGTCCAGATTGATGGCGACCGTGGTGTGCCACTGCGCGTCGCTCATCTGATCGATGGCGGTGTCGTCGGACGGCCAGATGCCGTGATTGACAACTAACGCGTCCAGCGCCCCGAAGCGCTCAACTGCCGCTCGCACCAGGGCCTCGGCTCCGGCTGTGCCGGTGAGATCGGCCTGCACCGCGTGGCAGCGATCGGCACCGCATTCCTGCACCAGCCGCTCGGCTTCCGTTTGCGCGCGCAGATAATTGAAAGCCACGCGGGCGCCGGCGCCGGCGAACATTCGCACCGCGGCCGCGCCGATTCCGCGCGAGCCTCCAGTAATGAGAGCGACCTTCCCATCGAGCGACAACCTGGGCTCAACTAGAGTCATGGGGAAAAGCTAACACACGTCTTCCCATTACAGTCGAAAGACGCTGCGGGACTCCCTCGCAGCCCGGGCTTGTGCCGGTGTAGGCTGAGTCCATGGCGCAGATCGTCTATTTCTGGAGCGTGGTGGCCGGCCTGTTCGTCTCCGGGCTTTGGCACATCGCCGCGCCTACCCTAACGGAACGCTGGATGAGCAACATACGTGTTGTTCGCTCCGTAGGCGCACTGCTGCTGTTGCTGGCGATTCCGTGCCTGCTGTGGCGGGGTTGGTACTTCTGGACATTGTTTGCCGGGCTTGCTGCATCCGGCGCGTGGAGGTTCGGCTTTCCGCAAAACTCGATTCGGGCGCAACAGCGCAGCTATCCGCGTTGGGTGCATGGGTGTCTGCTCATCGCGGGAGCTATCCTGATGTGGGCGCTGCGGCCATAGGTTGCGACAATGAACTCTTCCAAGCAACAATCTATTGGACACGCTCCGCCTAAGCTGGCTTCAGCGCTTAAGACTGGCCTCCCGATTGGTTAGAATTTCTTGCTAGGTTGATACCGAACGATGACGCCTGTTGCTGCCCAAGAGCTTCCCGATTTTGTTGACCTGGATTTCGCCCGCCGTCTGGAGATGGCGGAAACGATTCTGCCCGATTGCGTCGAGGCCCTGCAACGCTACTGCCCGGCAGACCCGATTGCAGCCGTGGAGGTCGCCGGAGGTGTGGCGTTCTTCGGCGGCGTAACCTATCCCGCAAACCAGATCGTCGGCATGGGGCTTTACGGAGAAGTTACCCGTGACGACATGGACCGCGTGGAGCACTTCTTTCGCACCCGCGCGGTGCCGTCGACGGTCGTACTTTCGCCGCTGGCCGATGAGTCGTTGCGCACTTTGCTTGGCGAACGTGGATACCGCATCGCGGAGTTTAATTCAGTGCTCATTCGGCGGATATCCCAGTCGGAGCCGTTCACGCCACTTGATGGCGTGGTGATCGAGCGGGTGACACCGGAGACGGCAAAGCCGTGGATGCGCGCGATCGCACAAGGCTTCGCCCAGGACATTACGGTTAGCGAAGAGGTGTTTGGCGGATTCGCCGCGCTGCCGGGAGCCCTGGCGTTCCTGGCGCGCATCGACGGCGAAGTAGCGGGAGGCGGCGGTGGCCGCGTCATTGCCGAAGCTCGCATCGCCGCGTTGTTCGGCGCGGCAACGCTACCGGAGTTTCGCCGGCGCGGCGTGCAGAGCGCGCTGATCGCGCGACGGCTGCATGAGGCGGCGCTGGCCGGGTGCGAGTATGCTGTGGTGAGCACGAACCCCGGCAGCGGCTCGCAGCGCAACATGGAGCGGCGGGGATTTCGCCTGGCCTACACCAAGACGGTCATGATGCGCGAGTGGCCGCACGCTCCGGCGGCCAAGGAGAATGACGCCCATGGACATTGAGGCGCTTCGGCGCTATTGCCTCCAGTTTCCTTATGCCACCGAGAATGTGCAATGGGGGTGCGACTTGTGCTTCAAGGTGGACGGCAAGCTGTTTCTGGTGACGCCGCTGGAACCTGCGCCGGTTCGCCTGTCGTTCAAGTGCAGCCCCGAGAACTTTGCCGAGCTGTGCGAGCGGCCCGGGGTTCGTCCCGCGCCCTACATGGCGCGCGCACAATGGGTCAGCCTGGAACAGCTCAACACCCTGCCCGACCCGGAGTTGCGCGATCTGATCGCAGAGTCCTACCGCCTGGTGTGGGAGCGGCTCCCCAAGAAACGGCAGCAGGAATTGCAGAGCGGCGGGAAAGCAGCGGCGAAGAAAGCACGTCCCGCTAGTAAAACTAAGAAGGCGAAGCCTGCCGGTAAGGCTCGCGCCAAGAAGGCGAGCAAGCGGGGATGAAGGTTGCGTGGGCGCATTGCCTGCTCTTCTGTGCGTTGGCAGCCGGCATTCTCTTTGGCCACGCGCGAGCGATTATGGCGCAGTCTTCGCCGGCTTCGGGGAAGTCAGGCAGTTCTCTTACGCCAGCCGCGCTGGAGCAGGACTTTTTCAGCGCGATTCGTGAAGCCGACGCCAAGAGGGTTCTGTCGTACGTTCCGAAACGCGGCGTGGATTTGGGACCGCAGACGCAACACGCAACTCGCGCGGAAGTGGAGCAGCAATTCCGCGCTCATCGCGGACTGTATTGCAGGCTCTTCGATTCCTCCTGCATCGATGCCCCCATCCATCTGGACAACAGCGCCCGCGCCTGCTCCTATCGCGAATTGCTGACGCATTCCCAGAAGGTGCGCACGGCCGCTAGTGCGATGATCCGCAACGGAGTGGAGCAAGCGGTGCTGGTCGCGCGGATTCAGAACGATCGCTGCCCGAACGGCAAACTGATCGATTTCATCTTCAATCTCGAAACCGATGGCTGGAAACTGTTCTCAATCCCCTAGCTGCTGGTGAAAAACTAGTAGGCCTGGTCCAGAAGTTCGATCACGTGCTTCACCTCGGCGTGCAGGCCCTTGCGCCTGACTCCGGCCGAGAGCTGTAGCATGCAGCCGACATTCGCGGTCACCACGATCTCCGGGTCCATCATGGCGACGAAGCCCATCTTCTCGTCGAGGATCTTCATCGAGATTTCGTTCTGCACCACGTTGAAGACGCCGGCGCTGCCACAGCAGGAATCGGCGCGAGGCATCTCGACCACGTCGGCGCCAATGGCTTTCAGCAGCGCCCGCGGCTGCCTACGAATGCCCTGCGCATGCGCCAGGTGACACGGATCGGAGTAGGTGACGCGGCTTTTCAGTTTGCGCTTTGGCTCGCGCAAACCCACTTCGGCGAGATACTCGGTCACATCGCGAACCTTGGCTGCAAACTCGCGCGCCCGCTCGGCATACTGCGCATCGTGCTCCAGCAGCGCAGCGTATTCCTTCATAGTCGCACCACAACCGGCGGCATTGCTTACGACGGCATCGAACTCGGGGCCGAGCATGGCATCGATGTTCTTGCGGGCCTGGGTCCGCGCCAGATCGAGGAATCCGGCGTGGGCGTGCAACGCGCCGCAGCAGCTCTGCGCTTCGGGAATGCAAACTTCGATGCCGTTCTTGGTGAGCACGCGGATGGTCGCGCGATTCAACTCCGCAAAGGCCACGCTGCTGACGCAGCCGATCAGGAGCGCGACACGCCCGCGACGATCGCCCTCCGCCGGAAACACTTTACCCAGATCGCGGAAGGAAAAGTCGCTCTCGATTCGCGGCGACAGCTCATCGAGTTCGGCGACCCCGAGCGCCTTCAGCAGTCCGGCGGACCGCGCCAGGCTCTGTAGTCCCGAGCGTTGATAGAAGCGCAGCAACTTTGCCGAGCGCGACAGCTTGCCGAATGATGGCAGCACGCTGGCATAGAAATGTTCGCGCAGCTTGCGCTGCAACCACGGACGCTGGTAGTTCTGCTCAATCTGCGCGCGCGTTTTTTCCAGCAGGTGCCCGTATTGCACACCGGAGGGACACGCAGTCTGGCAATTCAGGCAGCCGAGACAGCGATCAATGTGGGTAACGAACGAATCGCCCAGCGCCAGCCGTCCCTCGTCAACTTGCAGCATCTGGTAGATGCGGCCGCGCGGGGAATCCATCTCCGTGCCCAGCGCGCGATAGGTTGGGCATTGATCCAGACACAGGCCGCAATGCACGCACTTGGAGTACAGGTCCCAACTGGGCTTCTCGCCGGGCGTGAAGTTGGAGACTGGATTTTCGACGATGGGAGTTGCGAAGCTCAGAAGAGGAACCTCCCGCGATTCAGAATGTCTTTGGCATCGAGAGCGTGCTTGACCGCCTTGATGCTGTCGAAGTCGGTCGGCGTTTTCGCCCAGGCCGCGACTTGACGGCGCAATTCCTCCGGGCAATGAAGGATGGTCGCACTGGCGTCGCGCGGCAGCCGCTCGCGGAAGGTGGAAACCGCGGCGCCTAGGTTCGTCCGCTCGCCTGCCACCGGCCACAATCCCACCAGCAGACGTCCGACTCCCACTGTGCCGATAGCTGCATACGTGAGGTGGTTCGATGCGGCGACGGACTCCAGCTCGTTCAGCACAGGCGTTACATCAGCCAGCGGAAGCGACAACGAGATCAGCACCGAACCCGGATTGCGCTCGGGCAAAGTGTTCGAAAAATCCTCGATCGCCCGCCACAGCTCGCGCTCATTGTGGCCGTCGATCTCAAGCGAGACCGCAGCTCCGAGCTCCGTCCGATAGCGAGCTAACACTGCGTCACTTCCGGCGGCGCGAAGGCAGACCGACCAGGCTTTTCCGACTCGTCCCGCGCCGGGCAAGAGCGCGCCGGCTTGCGGCGACACGAGCTCCAGGCAAATCGGGGAGAGCGGCGAGCGCAGCACGGAATCGCGGTACTGGATCGCCTCGGCCGCGGTGGCAAACCCGGCGACGAAGGTACTTGTCTGGCGCGGCGCAGGAAACAACTTGAAGCTGGCGCCGGTGATGATCGCCAGCGTTCCCTGGCTGCCGATGAGCAGCTTCATCAGGTCGAAGCCGGCAACGTTCTTCACCACGCGTCCGCCGCCCTTGCCCTTGCGGCCATCGCCGGTCACGAACTTTATGCCGATACAGTAATCGCGCAGCCCGCCATAGCCATGCCGCAGCGGCCCGGTCATTCCGGTGGCCAGCAGTCCGCCAACCGTGGCTCGCTCTGGAATCGGAGCATCGCCAGCGAAGAGCAGTCCGTCCGCGCCAACCTTCGATGACAGTTGCGCAATGGTCCAACCTGCACCGATGCCGATGGTGAGATCGCCGGGATCGTAATGCTCGACGCCAGTGAGCCGCGTGGTGTAGAGCAGAACATCGATCGCGCTGGGAATGTTCCCGGCCTGCTGCTGGGTAAATCCGCCAGCGGGAACGACGCTCAGCCCCTGCACATTGGCAAAAAATAAGACCGCCGCAACTTCCTCCACGGAAGCCGGTTCCACGGCGACTGCCGGGGTCATGCCCAGGACCTGCGCTTGTTCCAGCCTGGCGGGATCTTCGATGACATAGCCCGCGCCGCAAATTTCGCGCAGCTCGCGAGTGAAGCGCGCAGGCGTGGTGGCGGTGCTCACATGCCCTCCTGCGCCAGCACGGCATTCTGCGAGGCGCCCATGATTTCCCGGCACATGCGTGGCATGGGCAGCATCTTCTCCGGATTCAAAACTTCATCGCCATTGAAGGCGTTCCGCAGGCTGATCATCACGTCCAGCTCTTCGTCGCTGAACAACTGGCGCATCATGTCCCGCTTCTCCATGCCGACACCATGTTCGCCGGTGATGGAGCCGCCAACGTCGATGCAGTACTGGAGGATATCGCGGCTGGCGGCCAGCACCATCTCGTACTGCTCGGCATTGCGCATATCGAAGAGGATGAGGGGATGGAGGTTGCCATCGCCGGCGTGGAAGACGTTGCCGATGATCAGGTCGTACTTCTTGGCGACCTCGCCAATGTGTTGCAGCACGCCGGGAATCTTGCTGCGCGGCACCACGCCGTCCTGCGTATAGTACGAAGGGCTGACGCGCCCGAGCGCGGCGAATGCCATCTTGCGGCCCTTCCACAACAGTGCGCGCTCGTCTTCGGTCTTGGCACGCCGCACTTCGCGCGCCTTCTGGCGCATGCAGACTTCGCTCACGGCGACCGCCTGCTCTTCCACTGCTTCGCGCAGTCCCTCCAACTCGATCAGCAGCACCGCACCAGCGTCCAGCGGAAAGCCGGCATGGCAGAAAGCCTCGATGGTGCGTAGCGTCCAGCCGTCGAGCATCTCCAGCGCCGCCGGCGTGATGCCAACGGCCGTGATGGCAGAAACCGTGCGCGCCGCATCGTCCACCGACTCGAAGACGGCCAGCAGCGTCGCCACCTGTTCCGCTTTGCGCAGCAGCTTCACCGTGATCGCCGTGGCGATGCCGACCGTTCCCTCCGAGCCGACAAAGAATCCCGTCAGATCGTAGCCATAGGATTCGGCAGCCTTGCCGCCGAAGTGCACGATCTCACCGCTGGGCAACACCACTTCCACTCCCGTCACATGATTGACGGTGACTCCATGCAACAGCGTGTGCGGCCCGCCGGAATTCTCCGCCACGTTGCCGCCGATGGTGCAAGCTTTCTGGCTGGAAGGATCGGGCGCGAAATACAGCCCGAGATGCGAAACGTGTTCCGACAGTTGCAGGTTAACCACGCCCGGCTGCACCACGGCGCGAGCGTTTTCCACATCGACTTCGAGGATGCGGTTCATGCGCGAGAAGGCGATGACAAGACCGCCTGCCTGAGAAATTGCGCCGCCGCTAAGCCCGGTGCCTGCGCCGCGACCGACCACGGGAATGTGGTTCGTTGAGGCCAGGCGCATGATCTCAGAAACCTGCTGGGTGTTGGTCGGAAAGACGACGGCTCCGGGAGTGCTCTTGCGCACACCTCCGTCGTACTCGTAGAGCATTAGATCTTCAGGACGGTCGAGAACAGCGTCGCGGCCAACAATTTTGCGGAGATCGTCAACCACTCCAGGCAGGTTCATGGGAAGCACAGCGTCAGTTTAGCACCTGGAAATTCGCTGCGCTCCAGCAAATCCTTCGGCGCCCAGCAGAGCGCACTTCCGATCGGGATCGTGCTCAACTCGAGGTCTGGATGT